>Ga0335074_10003389_pt1 | contig 21755 bp, 18 predicted proteins | sample Lox_Sample_23_FD_206715 | JGI IMG/M metagenome (GOLD analysis project Ga0335074, IMG submission 206715) | Soil microbial communities from Loxahatchee National Wildlife Refuge, Florida, United States - Lox_Sample_2.3 | ecosystem: Environmental > Terrestrial > Soil > Wetlands | place: USA... | reverse complement strand
ACACGTCTGAGCTGATGCCAGCCTTATCCAGCGTTCACCGCGAAGAGCCGGGCAGCGGTGCAGGTGCCGTTGGGGTAGAAGCCGCTGACCGGGCTGCCCAGGTGCACGCCGTCCGGCGCGCAGGACGCGGCGACGATCTCCGGCGGACCGGCCGCGGTCGCGCCGAGCACCTCCATGTAGGCGCTCAGCCACGGGCTCGTCCACCGAACGCGGCCGGTGCTGGGGTCCAGCCCCTCGAGCTGTGTCCAGTCGGCACCTGCCCGCGGCGGCGTGAACCAGCTCGCCGGGCTGTCCGTCACGACGGCCGAGTCGTACTCCAGCCGGTTCAGGCCCTGGAGAAGGTCACCTTGCACGTAGTCGCCGAACAGTGAGCTGCTGAGCTTGGCCGTCCATACCTGCCGTCCGGTGTCCAGCTGGACCATGATCAGGCGATAGCCCGCGTCCTGCACCAGGTATGCGCCGGCCGGCGGTGACGAGGCGGGGTCGGGCAGCAGCAGGAGCGCGTCGTTGCTGTCGATCGCGAGGTGCCCCTGGGCTGACCAGAGCATGCGGCCGGTCGCCGCATCGATCCCGGCGATCATTCTGAGGCTGCTCGCCACCAGCGTGCCCTCGGCGGTGACGGTGACCACGGATGGGGCCTGGCGAAGGCCCGCGGGCAGCGGAAGGGCAGGCAGCAAGCCGCCAGTGTCCAGATTGACCGGCTGGATCGTCGTGCCTTCCGGGCAATAGGCCACGCTGCCGGTGACAAATGGCTCGGGTACCCCAGGCAAGCTCACTCGCCAGGAAACCGAACCGGTGGTCCAGGCCAGGTTCTCAATCGCGCCGCAGGAACCCATCTCGACAGCCAGCCCGCTAGCCGTAGGGGCCAGCACGGTCATATCCGGGTCCTCGTTTGGCGAAACGGCGATTCGGCCGCGCACCGCGCCGGAGGTGGCATCGAGCAGCCACACCCACGCCGCGCTGCCGTCCCCGGTCACTGCCACCGCGGCCACCTGGTTCCCGGATACGACCGGGGCCTGGGAATCTCCGGTGCTCCCCACCGCATTCCACAGCTCGGAGCCGGGGTTCAGGTTGACCTTCCAGCGCAGATTGCCGGTAGCGGAGTCAACCGCCTCGACCAGCCCGCCCTGCTGGTAAAGGATCACGCCGCCAGCCGTCGCCGCTGCCGGATACTGTGACGGGTACAGCGCGAAACCGCCGGGATTCCGGGGTACGTGGCCCTGCTGGACGAGCAGGGCGTCGCTGCTGCCATCGAGGCTGTACCGGCCGGGCAGCGGCAGCGCCCAGCGGACCGTGCCTGGGCTTAAGCAGTCGCGGCCAGGACTGGCCGGGCAGGTCAGGGGCGATGCCGTGTCGAGCGGCGAGGATGGGGTAGCTTGCGTTGACGGCCGCGTCGCCGTCCAGACAGCGACGCCGACCCCGGTCGCGATAATCACGGCGGCGGCGCAGGTAATAAGGACGCGAGGGCGCATAGACCATTCTTTTCGCGAAAGCCGAAATAACCCGCCAACGGTGCAGTCTATAGTGCAGTCTTCGTCCGGGGAGGGCGAGCGGGTCGCGCCCATCGCATGCTTGGAAAGATGGATTGAACGGATCCCGGCAATACTCGACCGAGCAGAGGAGCTGTTGTGGCGGCAGACCAAGTTGACGCGCTGGTGATCTTCGGCGCAACCGGTGACCTGGCGAAGCTTGAGACGTTCCCGGCGCTGGTCGGTCTGGTCGAGCGGGGCGTGCTGAACGTCCCCATCATCGGGGTGGCTAAGAACGGGTGGGGACTCGAGCAGTTCCGCGACTACGCCACCGCGTCGCTGCGGCTCAACAACATGGACGCGACCAGCCAGGCAGCAACCAAGATGCTCGGGCTGCTGCGGTATGTGGACGGTGACCTCGGCGACGACGCCACCTACAAGGCGATGTCCGACGCCACAGGCCCGGGTAGCCAGATCCTGTTCTACCTCGAGGTGCCGCCGGTGCTGTTCGGGCGCATCGCCCAGGGCATCGACTCGGCCGGGCGCGCAACGGGGGCCCGGGTGATGGTGGAGAAGCCGTTCGGTTCCGACCTGGCCAGCGCCCAGCAGCTGAACGAGACCATGCACAAGTACTTCCCGGAAGAGTCGATCTACCGGGTGGACCACTGGCTGGGACTGGACCCGGTGGAGAACGTGCTGTTCGTCCGGTTCGCGAACTCGATCCTTGAGCCGCTGCTCAACCGGACATATGTAGAGCGCGTCCAGATCACGATGGCGGAGGCGTTCGACGTGTCCGACCGGGGCGCGTTCTACGACCGGAACGGGGCGATCCGGGACGTGCTGCAGAACCACATGCTGCAGGTGCTGGCCACCGTGCTGGCTGACCCGCCGTCCGGCCAGGGCCTGGCCTCGTGGCAGGACGAGAAGGCCCGCCTGATCGCCGCGCTGCGGCCGCTGAGCGCCGCGGACACTGTGCGCGGCCAGTACGACGGGTACCTGCAGGTCGCAGGCGTCGCCCCGAAGTCCGCTACGGAGACGTACGTCGCGGTCCAGACCGTCGCCGACACCTGGCGCTGGGCCGACGTCCCGATCCTGATCCGCGCAGGCAAGTGCCTGCCGGTGACGGCCACCGAGGTCGACATCAAGTTCCGCCGCCCGCCACATGACGTGTTCGGGATCGAGCCGTTCGCTGTCGGAAACTCGCTGCGGTTCCGGGTCTGGCCGGAAACACAGGTCGGCCTCACCCTGGCCGGCAAGAAGCCCGGCGGAGCGCTGGAGCCGCAGCCGGAAGACCTGCAGTTCGCCCAGCAGGCCGGCTCGGACATACGCCCCTACGACCGGCTCATCGGCGCGGCGCTTGACGGCAACCGCTGGCTGTTCGCCCGGCAGGACACGGTCGAGGACGCATGGCGGGTCGTTGACCCGGTGCTCGGCGATGTGACGCCTGTGCACCCCTACGCCAAGGGCAGCTGGGGCCCGAAGGAGGCCGACCGGCTGCTGACCAACCACGACACCTGGCACGATCCCGTCGGCTGAGGCGTGTCCGGGCCGGGTCACTGCGGTTAACTCAGGTCGTCGTCGCGGTTACAGTAACATGTTCGATCGATCTGTCATATTGCACGAGAATCGTCATCTTTTCCCCGATACCGTACGGAGAACTGCATGCGGGGAAATGGACGCGGGAGTGGTGCAGTGACGAGCCCAGATCAGCTAGCGGGCCGCGGGGTCGCTGCCGGCGGTCTGATCGAGGTATACGCGCAGTCCGGGCATCTCGTCCGGGCCGAGATTGACCGGGACCTCCTGCGTCTGCGCGCCGAGGTCCTCGCGGATCAGCTGATGCAGGGGGTCAACAACGCGCTGGACGACGCGCGGAGCACAATCCCGGCGCCCGACCCTCATGACGTGGTGGACCTCGAAGCCGTGGCGCGCGACTTCAGTGCGGTCCGCGACCAGGCTGCCTGGCTGCTGCAGGCGATCGTCTCGGCAATACAGGACGCGGCCGTCGATCTGGCGAAGGAAGGGAAGCTGCCCGCCGACGTCGGCCTGCCCGATGCCGAGCGGTTGCTGCAGCAGATGCAGCAGGTGGACAGCCTGCTCTCAAGCCCCGGACCTGGCAGCCCGCTTGACACCAGTGCCGCACAGGCGCGGGGGCACGGGCAGGCCGGCGGCCTGGTGCGGGCGGCAGCGGTGCCACCAGGCGGGATAGGCCATCTGGACATCGATCCCGAGGCCCTGCGGGATGGCCCGGAGGAACTGGCGCGGCTGGTTGTCACCGCGGTGAACGCGGCCCTGGACAGCCTGGAGCAGATGCAGCGTGAGCAGCGCGCGGCCGGGGCCGCCAGGCGCGCCGAACTGAAAAAGCAGTTCCAGGATATGAACGAGGCCGCGCTGGCGCAGATACGCGACTTCGGCTCGGTAGCATCATCGCTCCTGGGCGGCCTGGGACCGGGCGGGGCACCTGATGGCTAGACGAAGCCGCCAGCCGATGTGTACACACGAGTGACCGGACTACTTAACGGAGAACGCGGTGCCGCCACCTGACATCGAAGTCCATCCCGAGCACATGACTGCCTGCGGCGGGCGGATCAGGTCCGCGGCGCAGGAAGCACAAGCGCACAATGCCGCCACTGCGCAGCAGCTTGCCAGTTACGGCGAGCCGTGGGGCAACGACATGGTGGGGCCGCTGATGGGCCTGTGCTACACGGCGATCACCGGTGTGGCGATGTCATCGTTCGCCACCAACGCGGCTGCCCTGGACGACCACGGGGCGCGGGTGCAGGCCATGGCCGCGACCTGGCAGCGGGCAGAGAGCGACAACATCGGCAACGTCAACAAGGTGAAAAAGGGCCTGGGTGGAGTGCAATGACGACTCCGTCCCTGGACCTGCCGAGCTGGGTGATCACGACAATGCGCGACCTCGGTTTCGACGCTCCCAACGGCAAAGAGGGCACGATGCTGGACATGGGGACCACTTGGGTCGCGCATGGCAGCAAGTCGGCCAAGCCACCGCAGGACGCTATGACCGCCGCGAACGACCTGCTGGCTCAGAACAAGAGCGCTGCGGTCGAGGAGTTCGGCAAGGATTTCAAGAGCCCGACGGCCCCGGCTGCCAATCTGTCCGACGCGTCCACTGGGGCAAAGGGCATCGGCATCGGCACGATGAGCCTCGGGGGGATCGAGCTCAGCCTGAAGCTCAGCAACGTCGCGCAGGTGGGAATGCTCTTGGTCGAGATCGCCGGGGCTGCGGCTGAGGCGCCGTTCACCGGGGGCGCCTCGCTACTTGAGGTCCCCCTGTTCAAGGAGGCCGCCACTGTGGGCTTCCACACGGCCATCAATACGGCCTCCGACGCTGTCAAGGGCCACTGAGGGAGGAACGCCGCGATGTTCGGCTCACGAGCGGTCTCCGGCTACCTGGCAGCCAGGGCAGCCGCGGACGTTGCTGAGGACGTCGGCTCGGACGCCGCTGAGGGCGGAGGATTCGGGCTCTTCAAAATTTTTGCTGGCCTCTTCCGCGACGCGCCGGCTCCCCCGTCCGCACCGGTGTCGTATGGCGTGGGCAGCGGATTCAGCTCCCTGGAGGAGTATCACGCTGCGATCGCAAACACGATCAAGGGCGTGGTCTCCGATGCGGCCGAGGACGCGTGAGCAGTCCCGGTTAATCACCCCTCGGGGGTGATGCCGGCTGGCTTTCTGCTGGGAACAGTAACCAGCGAGGACCCAAGCGACGTCTTCAAGGACGGGAGCCATGGCGAACTCGCAGAATGCCAGCAGCAGCATGCCGCAGGTGCGCTCCGGGCCTTTGGTGACCGGCGCGGGCCTTGTCGCAGCGGGCGGCCTGCTCGCGCTCGCGGGCCTGATCGTCGGCGGCGGGCACCTGCTCACCGCCATCAGGCGGTGGGTCAATGAGATGGACGTCCCGCCATCCGAGCTGGCGAAACTCAAGCTGGCGCAGGCGCGCGCCGCGGCCTCTGCCGGCGCTGATGCCTGGCAGAACGGGCCGCAGCAGGCGCGGAATTCCCGCGGCGCCACGGCTCGATGAACCTGGAACTGGCGCGCTGGCACTTCGCGTTCGCGTCGGTTAACCAGTTCTTCCCGTGACGAGGCCGTGGCCGCGCTGACTCCGGCCACGGGCAAGCGGCCCGCCGCGCCGCAGCGCAGCGGCCGGTACGGCCTGCTACTGCTGCTGCTGATCGGGACCTACCTGCTGTCGGCATCCGGTTTCAGCACTGTGGCCGCCGACCTGCAGACGCTTCTGTTCGCGGCCGTCGTGCTGCTTGCGCTGCGCACGGCTCCGCTGGGCCGCAAGCTAACCATTCCGGCAGTTGTTGTGGTTCTGGTCGGCTCCGCCGCTGCGGCGGCCGCGGCGCTGACCCACACCCGGGCCGGGGACGGAGCGGCCGACATCTGGAAGGGCCTGATCCTGCTGCTGACCACGGTGCTCATCGTGCGCCGGGTGCTCGCGCGGCCCACGGTCACCATTCAGAGCATCTATGGTGCGCTGAGCGCCTACCTGATCATCGGGCTGATGTATGCGGCCTTTTACGCGGCCATCCAGCGGCTGGGCTCGGGCGCGTTCTTCGCTCACCACCAGCCGGCGAACACGCAGACGCTCCAGTACTTCAGCTTCACCACGCTGACCACCCTCGGCTATGGCGACTTCACCGCGGCCGGCAACGGCGGCCGGGCGCTCGCCGTCATCGAGGCGCTGACCGGCCAGGTATTCCTGGCCACCCTGGTGGCCCGGCTCGTCGCCGCGTTCCGGTCCTCGGGCGAGCAGGCGATCCCGTCTCCGGGCGAACAGGCCCGGCCGGCGACCAGGCAACACTGGCCGCCGGCCGGTGCCCGGCATGGTTCCCGCGTGTCCTACCGCAGGCGGCCGCCGGGCACCGACCGGAAGGCCTCACCCGGTGGCTGATCCGCCTGCGGCCCTGTTACCCGCCCACTATCGCGTGGGGCGCGGGCGCGGTCTGCCCCTCGCGCAGATCGAGCTGGTGATTGAGGGTGATCGCGGCATTGATCAGTGACAGGTGGGTGAAGGCCTGCGGGAAGTTCCCTAGCTGCCCGCCGGTGGAGTCGATCTCCTCGGAGAACAGGCCGAGGTGGTTGCCGTAGGTCTGCATCTTCTCGAACGTCAGGACCGCGTCGTCGAGCCGTCCAGCCCGGGCCAGCGCATCGACGTACAGGAACGTGCACAGCGAGAACGTGCCCTCTTCGCCGTGCAGCCCGTCGGGCGAGGCCGCCGGGTTGTACCGGTAGACCAGGCTGTCCGAGACCAGCTCATGGTCCATGGCGTCGAGGGTGGACAGCCACATCGGGTCCGAGGCCGCGATGAATCCCTCGATCGGCATCAGCAGCAGGATGGAGTCCAGCACGTCGGTGGCGTAGTGCTGGGTGAACGCCTTGACCTTCTTGTTCCAGCCCCGGTCCATGATTTGGTTGTAGATCCGGTCCCGCTCAGTTACCCACTTGGCGACGTTGGCTGGCCGCCCGGTCTTCTCGGCTATCCGGATCGCGCGGTCGAGGGCCACCCAGCACTGGAACCGGCCGTAGGTGAAGTCCTTGCGGCCGCCGCGAGTCTCCCAGACCCCCTCGTCGGGCTGGTCCCAGTTGTCGGAAACCCAGTCGATCATCCTGGTCAGCCCGACCCAGCCGGCGTGGGCGATCGGCAGGCCGAACTCTTCCCCGGTCATGACCGCGTCCATGGCCTCGCCGTAGATGTCGAGCTGCAGCTGGTCGGCGGCGCCGTTGCCGATGCGCACCGGCCGGGAGCCGCGCCAGCCCTCGAAGTGGTCCAGGGTCTCCTCGGTCAGGTCCGAGGAGCCGTCGACCCGGTACATGATGTTGATGGGCCCGGAGCCGTTCGTTTTGGAGCCGTTCAGTCTTTGCCTGGCCGTGCCCGAGCCCGTGTCCCGCAGCCAGGAGGCGAACCGTTGCGCCTCTTCCATGTAACCCAGGCCGAGCAGGGCGTGCATGGTCATCGACCCGTCCCGGATCCAGGTGTACCGGTAATCCCAGTTCCGTTCGCCGCCCGCCTCCTCGGGAAGGCCGAAGGTGGCCGCGGCGACCGGCGCGCCTGTGGGGTGGTAGGTCATCAGCTTGAGCGTCATAGCCGAGCGGGTGACGATCTCCCGCCACCGGCCGGTGTAGCTGGACCGGCGCAGCCAGCTCTTCCAGAACGCGGCGGTGTCGTTCGCGAGCCGCTCCAGCTCAGCCGGCGGTATGGTTCGCGGCTTGCCGCCCATGGACTCCAGAACGATGCCGCGGCCGCTCTGGCCCTCGCGCATCGTGATCGTCGCCCGCAGCCCGTCCCCGACACGCTGGATCGTCACCCCGCCCTCGGTCGGGGCCCTTTGCCCGGTGGTGTGCAGGGTCATCTCCATGCCGCCCTGGGTGCGGAACACCGCGCCCTGCTCGGACAGCTCCATCGTGTGCTTGGCCCGGCCATAGTCGAAACGGGGCTGGAGTTCCAGCACGAACTGCATGGTGCCCCGGGCGACCCGCAGATGGCGCACCAGCCGGTGCCTGTCGGTGGGCTTCCCCTCGATGACCGGCATGAAGTCGAGCACCTCGCCGACCCCGTCGGGGGTCATGAACCGGGTGATCAGCATGGCCGTATTCGGGAAGTACAGCTGCTTGGTCACGTAGTCGTCGGTTGCTGGCGAGATCCGGCAGTACCCGCCCTTGTCGGCGTCCAGCAGCGATGCGAACACGCTCGGCGAGTCGAAGCGCGGAGTGCAGAAGAAGTCCACGGTGCCGTGGGTGTCCACCAGCGCGCAGGTCTGGAGGTCACCGATTAGCCCGTGGTCGCTGATGTTCGGGTAACGCTCGGGCATTGCATCCCTCGTTTCGGCAGTTAGAGCGGTCGCTCACGTGATCACGATGGCAGCGGCCAGGCGTCGGCACATCGCCCGTCGCGGATGATGCGCCTGGCTGCGCGGCGGCGCAGCGTTGCAGTGTGAACACGTCGATGGGACCTAGCCGGGCCCAGCGGTCAGCAGCCCCGCTGACGGGGGCTGACGGGCAGGCGAGAGCGCACCGGGTAGTGATCGTGGGCGGCGGGTTCGCCGGGCTGTACGCGGCCAGGGCCCTGCGCGATGACCGGTTCACGGTGACGCTGATCGACCGGTCCGAGCATCACCTGTTCCAGCCGCTGCTCTACCAGTGCGCCACCGGGATCTTGTCCGAAGGCCAGATCACCGCCCCGCTCCGGAAGGTGTTCGCGCGGCACCGGAACCTCGACACCGTCATGGCCGAGGTCATCGGCGTCGACCCGGATGCCAGGCGGGTGACCTGCTGCCGGCCAATGGGTCAGCAGATCGAGTTTCCATACGACAGCCTGATCATCGCGGCCGGCGTTCAGCAGAGCTACTTCGGTCATGATGAGTTCAGCGTGTGGGCACCCGGCATGAAGACGATCTCCGACGCGCTGACGATCAGGCGGCGAGTCTTTGGCGCCTTCGAGCTGGCCGAGAGCGCAACCGACCCCGCCGAGCGGCAGCGCCTGCTCACTTTCGCCCTCATCGGCGCGGGTCCGACCGGTGTCGAGCTGGCCGGCCAGATCCGCGAACTGGCCACCAAGACCCTGCGGGCCGAGTTCCGGCACATCGAACCGGAGGACGCCCGGGTCCTGCTGTTCGACGGCGGCGATGCCCCGCTGGCCTCGTTCGGGTCGGCCCTGTCGGCGCGGGCCACGCGGTCGCTGCGCAGGCTTGGCGTCGAGCTGCACATGGGCTCGATCGCTACCAACGTCGACGGTGACGGTCTCACCGCCCGGGGCCACGACGGGAGCCAGACCCGGTATCAGGCAGCCACGGTGCTGTGGACGGCGGGCGTGGCGGCGCCGCCGGTGGCCGAGGCCCTGGCGAAGGCGACCGGAGCGCAGCAGGACCGGGCGGGCCGCATCGTCGTCGACGAGCACCTCAACATCCCCGGCCACCAGGACATCTTCGTGACCGGCGACATGATGAGCCTGCGCAAGCTTCCCGGGGTCGCCGAGGTAGCGATGCAGTCCGGCCGGTACGCCGGCCGGCGGATCAGTTACCAGGTCACCGGGCGCGGCCCGGCCGGGCCGTTCCGGTACTACGACATGGGCTCGGCTGCTTACATCTCGCGCGGCGACGCGGTTCTCTCGGCCGGGCCCGTCCGCCTGAACGGCGTGCCCGGCTGGCTGGCCTGGCTGTTCATCCACATCGCGTTCCTGACCGGCTTCCGTAACCGGGCCGGAGCGATCCTGTCCTGGTGCGCGGCCTTCAGCCGCGACGTCCGCCGGGAACGCTCGTTCACCTCGCGCCAGGTCGGCTGGGTCGGGGACATCTACAAGCCGGTGACCACGGCTGACTCCGCGGCAGCGCAGTCGGCGGCGCAGTCGGCGGCACAGTCGGCAGCGCAGCGGCGCGGCTAGGGCACCCGCGAGTATCGCCAGATACGTCGCTGGGCGCGGAGGGAAAGCGCGCCGACGATGACGAGCAGGCCAACGTTCAGGATCAATTGCAAGGCCGAACCCTGCACCTCGCGCCAGCTCCCGAATGCCGCCGACACCCCCATACCCGCGGCGGCGGGGATCGTGGTGACCGAGATGAACACGCCGACGAGGGTGCCGGCCCGGGACAAGGAGATGGCCACCACGCCGGCGATGGCGGCCAGCACCGCCACCACGACCGAGAACAGGTTGGGCGAGTTGATCAGGTCGGATACCGGTTTGACGCCCCTGAGATAAGCCTCGGGGACGTGGCCTGCCCACCGGATGCACAGTGTGAAGACCGCGGTCACGACGACCGCCAGCAGAAAGCCAGCCAGCAGGACGATCAGGCCCCGCCAAACCGGGTGCCAGTCCCGCTGATCGAGGCCCAGCGCGACCGAGATGATCGCGCTGTACTCCGGGCCCACCACCATCGCTCCCACGATCAGGATCTGCGAGTTGGTGAGGATGCCGCAGGCGCCAATCAGCCCGGCCAGCGCCAGCAGCAGGAAGAAGCTCGGGGCGTACTGGGCGTCGTCGCGGATCCTGGCGTGCATCAGCTCCCATACAGGGGCGGGCTCGCCGTGCCAGCGGCGGCCCCATGCCGTGAGCACCGCCCGGTCAGCCATGGCCGCGTCGACGATCTCGATGATCACCGAGCTGTTCCGGTGCAGACCGAGGTCCCGCAACTGCCCGAGTACCCGGTTAGCCGAGCCGGTCGACAGGTCGAACTGGACCGCGTCACCGTCGGGGCGCGTCGCGGCCGCCGGAAGCATCACCAGGTTCGCCACCCCCGGATCCGCGGCGAGCAGGCTGGTCAGGCGGCCGGTCACGTCAGCCGGGCTGACCACGCGGACGTGCAGCATCAGCGGCGATGCCCGGACTGCGCCGCCAGGTGGGCCCCGGCGTCCCGCGCCCCCGCGTGGTCGGTGGCCGGCGGCTGGGCTTCCCGGTCCTGCGCTGATGCAGCCTCCGGACCGCGCGGAGTCCCCGCCGCCTGCGCAGCCGCCGGCGTGAGCCGTGCGGCGGCCACGTAGGCCACAGTGACGGCGACGATCGCAAGCGGCGTGACGGCCAGGCCGTCCGATCCCAGCAGCAATGTGGCCAGGAGCACGGAGGTGAGCGGGAGCCTGAGCATCACCGCGGCCATCGCGCCCATGCCCATAGCGACTGCCGGAACCAAGGGGAGGCCGGGCAGGTGCGAGAGCAGCATCCCACCCGCCGCACCAACGAACAGCGCCGGGAAGATGGGCCCGCCGCGGAAGCTGCTGAGTGAGGCGGAATAGGCGAGGCCCTTGCAGACTATGAGCAGCGCCAGCGCCCCAGCGGTATAGGCGGCGCTGTGGGCGATCAGCGGGCCGAGGGCCGTCTGGCCCGAGAACAGCACCTCAGAGGTGCCCTTCCCGGTGCCGGCCTCGAAGGCGATCGCAAGTGCGGCAACGGCGAGGCCGACCACCGGGGTCAGCAGCAGCATCCGCGGCTCGACCCGCGGCCGCAGCTGCAGCGCCAGGTGGCGGATTCCCGAGCCGAGCAGGGCGGCGGCAACGCCGATCACCAGCGCCCACCCGAACTCCGCGATGTCGGGCCGTCCGAAATGGGGGACGCCCGGCAGCGCCAGCGAGAACGTCCCGAACCCAGTCAGGGTGCCAAGGCCGATGAAGATCAGTGAGCCGATGCCCGCGGCCACCAGGCCAGGCAGAAGCACGATTTCCAGCGTGTCCCCGCTCAGGCCCGACGCTTCCATCAGCAGGAAGGCACCTATCAGCGGCGATCCGAGCAGCGTGCTGATGGACGCGAAGCTGCCGGCCGAGGCCACCACCGCCATGGCTCTCGCTGGGGCGTCCCGCTTGGCCAGCCGGACGGCGCAGACACCGAGCCCGCCACCGATGGCGATCAGCGGCGCCTCCGGGCCGAGCACGACACCGAGGCACAAGGTGGCCAGCGCGGCCAGCACGACGCCGGGGAGCTCGCTCGGGGACGGGGCGCCGCCGGCCTTGAAACCGTCGGCCGGCGAGTGGCCGCCGGTTCCTGGCAGGTAGCGGATGGCCAGCGCGACGAGTACCCCGGCCAGTACCAGCCACGGGACCGGCCACCACAGCGGCTCGGACCCGAACCCCACGGCTTTGGGCAGGCTGGTGAAGATCCATCCCTGCATGTGGGACACCAGCGCGAGGAAGCCGAACGCCGCCGCCGCGATGGGCACGCCGATGAGCGCGGCCAGCACCAGCAGCACCAGGTAACTCCGCGACCGCAGCAGAGCCAGCGGGTCGGAGGGCGCCGTCACTGCCGGGGCCGGGCTCCGGCTGGGCCCCGTGTTACAGGTCGCCGTGTTACAGGTCGCCGTGCAATGGGTCGCGGTGTCACAGGTCGCTCTCGGCGATAATCCGGCCCGAAGAGACGGCGTCGAGCAGCGCCTGGTGGTCCTTCTCGTTCTGGTCCGCGTACGCGCTGGAGAAGGACGCGATCGCCTGATCGAACGTGTCCGAAGCACCCAGGTAGGCGGCGATCGCGATCCGGTCGCCGGACCGGGCGTGCGCCCGGGCCAGCGTCCAGCCGCAGAGCCGGCCGTAGAGCCGCAAGCCGCGCGGCGCCATCTGGGCGCTGTCCATTGAGAACTTCCAGTCCCGCATCTGGCGCACGTAGAAGTCCCGGGGCCGGTTGTCCAGCCCCAGCTCGATGTGCTGCCACCCCAGGAAGATGTCACTGGAGGCCTGCATAAGCCGCTGCCCGGCGACGACCCGCTGGCCCTGGTTGGCGTACTTGCTGGTGCCGACGAAGCGGCTGAGGACTGACGCCTCGGCCTCCTTTACCTGCAGCAGCAGCGGGTCGCCGGTGTCACGGCCATGCATCAGAACGATCCAGCAGCGCGTTCCGACGCTGCCGACACCCACGACCTTGAAGGCCATGTCAGCGAACTCGTACTGCTCGAGCAGGTACCGCCGGTCGGTCTCCAGCGTGCGCCGGTATCTGGAGATCAGTTCGTTGAGCTCGGCTCTGTAGCTTTTCCTGCGCGCCTGGTCTGTTATCAGATCGGTGAGCGGGACCAGCAGCGGTGGATCTGCGACGATGCGCGGCTGGCCGTCGACCATCTGGGTCAGCTTGCCCACCGCTTGCATGCTGTCTCTGGTCCGGGCCTTGGCCATGCCCGCATCCACCTGCTTTACCTGCTTGGACCGGAGCTGAGGACCGATCTGTGACCGAAGCTCCTCCATGTCGGCACTGGCGTACCAGACATCGGTGTTGGTCATCCCGGCGAAGTTCCGGATCGCCTCCCGGTAGCCCGCGACCGTGGCCAGCACGATGTCCCGCCGCTTCTTGCCGGGGAACCCGTTCTCCCGTGCCGAGATCTCCATGCTGGCGGCCAGCCGCTTGACATCCCACTCCCAGGGACCAGGCAGGGTCTCGTCGAAGTCGTTCACGTCGAAGACCAGCCGGCGTTCGGCCGAGCCGAACACCCCAAAGTTGGACAGATGCGCGTCGCCGCATGCCTGCACAGCCAGCCCGGACACGGGCGTGCCTGAAAGGTCGCTGGCCATCGGCAGAGCCGCGCCCCGGTAGTAGGTGAACGGCGAGACCATCATCCGGCCGTACCGGACCGGGACAAGCTCGGGAACGCGTGACTTCGCCTGCTGCTCCAGCAGCGAGATCGGGTCGGGCCGGTCGTCGGGCGGGTCGAACGCCGCATGGCTGTCCAGCGGCACCTCGGCGCGCGCTGCCTTGCCGCGTACCGCGCGCTCGGCCGGGGTCAGCGTTCCGAGCCCCGTGTCCAGCTGGTAGCGCGGCTTCTGCCCGGAGTGACCGTCAGCCGTCCCTGGGGGCGCTGTCCCCGGGCGGCGACCAGGTGGAGCGCCCCGCCGGTTTGTCCCGCGCGGGCGGCCCCTCGCAGCCCCGCGTGGACTGGGCCGGGTCGGCTTTGAAGCCGTCATCGTCATATCGTCCGCGGCAAACACGTCCCGGCCAGGCCGGGATCTGCTGCCGCTCCCCCCTATCGGTGGTGGCGCGGCCCGGGTCGTAAGGGCATCAGCCCAGCAGTTTTGCCTTGGCGGCCGCGAACTCCGAGTCGGACAGCGCGCCCTGCTGATGCAGGGCGGCAAGCTGGTTCAGCTGGTCGAGCACTGACGGCTGCGCTGAGGGCTGCTGGGCAGCCTCTGGCTGCTGCTGCCCTTCCTGCGCGGCCGTCTCCTGCTCAGAAGTCGTGGCCGACCGCTCGGCCGACTTTTTGCCCGCGTAATACGCGCCGCCCCCCACGACGGCAGCGCGCAGCAACGGACGTCGTCGCATGAACATGGTGTCCTCCGCGTACCAGTTACGCCCCGGTTACACTCCGGTCGGCAGCTCAAGCCCCAGGGCTGTCATGATCTCCGGTGCCGCGGCCATCGCCCTCGGCCCGCCGACCTGCGGGGCGACTGCGCGCAGCACGCCGACGAAGTCCTGCGGCGTCGCCCCTGCGTCCAGCGCACCCGCGATCTGCCAGAGGTACGAGGCCGGGGGCGCGTCCATCGCGATCAGCGCCGCTATTTTGACCAGGGAGAATGTGCGCGGGTCCAGGCCGCTGCTCTGCTGCGCGGCCTGGCGCAGCTCCACCATTTCGTCCAGCAGGTCCAGGTCACCCATGGACAGGCCGGTCAGCGTCTGTACCGTCACGTCGTCGACATCTGCCTTGGCGGGCATGGTCATCGGCACGTCCTTTCCGGTCGCCGCTGTGTCATGGCGGCAGCCAGGCTCAACTCCGTATTGAGCCAACATTCGCCTGTTAGCGATGGCGGTGCGTCACCCGCAGCGGGTGGTCGGTCATGTGCCGCTGACCAGCCCGTAACTGCCGCTGACGACGAGGATTACGCCGGCCAGGATCAGCGCGGCGGTGAGCAGGGTGCTGCTGTGAGCGCGAAGCCACCCGTTGAACGCCTTGAGGTTCCGCTCGGTCGGGCCGGGCGCGACCAGGTGCAGCACCAGCGGCAGCCAGATCAGGCCGGCGTCGATGAGCACGACAACGACCACGGCCAGTGCCGTGAGCGCTATGTCGGCGCGCGACGTCGCGATCACCTGGAGCGCACCGATGAACGTAAGCCCCGGGGCGAACAGCAGGACACCGACAGCGAATGCGCTGCGCTTTGAAGGGCTGGCGGTCATCCGCGACACCAGCCCTGGCTTCCTCTGTTTCTTTGGCTGCGGCCTGGCGCGCCTGCGGCGGATGGCTACCGCGATGCCTGCGGCGAGCAGCAGCACTCCCAGGCCGAGCCGCAGGCCGTCGCGTGGCGAGTGCTGGTGCGGGTGGTTCAGACCAGCCAGCCGCAGCGCCAGCAGCACTGCTACGGCGAGGACAGCGCTCATGGTGAGCGCGCCAGCGAAGTAAGCGGTGATGGTCTGCCTGGGCTGCGCCGAGCCGAGATACACGGCCGATGTCAGCAGCACTGCCGGTGACAGCGCCGCAAGCAGCGCCAGGCCTGCGGCCTGCGCGAGCACCCGCCCACATTCTCGGATGCGACCTGGTAGTACCTCACCCGGCCGGGGTGAATAACGCCGGTTGCCGGCAGGCGCGCTGACAGGACAAGGCCAGCCCCCGGGTCATGATCCGGGGGCTGGCCTTGTCGGTGCTTTATGCGCCTGAGACTTGTGGCGCCTGAGACCTGCCGGGCAGGCAGAGCCCGGTCAGGCGAATTCGCGTCGCCTGTGGTGCTCCCTTGCGCAGTCCCAGATGATGACGATGTTGATGGCGATCACGATGAACGACCAGAACGGGTAGAACGGCAGGAACATGAAGAACCATATGGTGCTGAGCGTGGCGATCACGACAGCGACCCACCTGGCCCATTCCATGCCGAGCAGCAGGCAGACGCCCACGAGGAGCACGATCGCGCCGATCACTATCTCAGTGATGCCCCGGCTGCGGACGCTGTAGTAGAACGGGTAGTTCGCTACGTTGCTGTAAAACGCGCCCCTGATCAGCGCGGTGATCCCGGCGAAGAACGTAATCAGGCCGGAAAGTATCAGCAGCGACGCGGCCAGGCCGTAGTGCCCCTCGCCTGGTCCGCCGCGCCCGTAGTCGGCTTGCTCCGGGTAGGCCCGCGCTCCGGTCCTGCGGCCCTCGCCCGGCCTCTCGCCCCGCCTCTCGCCCTGCGCCGATTCCGACGGGTAGTCCTGGCCGGAAACGCCCCGGCCGTAATCGACAGTTTCCGAGGGGTATCCCTCAGCGCCGGCGCCGCGGCCCTGCGTTTGCGCTGACCCGGCCTGCTGCTGGTATTCCTCCTGGTAACCAGCGCTGTGCGCGCCAGCTGCCTGTCGCCCGGTCGGTCGGTCCTGTCCACTGCTCATGAGGCAGCCCCCCTTGTCTCGCCGGTCACGGGCACACGCCCGCGGCTACGGTTGCCTGCCGTCCGATGCGTTGACTGATGGACGGGTGTTCTCCCACCCGCACCACCCACCGTGCGTTCCCGTGCCCCCTGCCTGGGAATACCTGATGCCCAGGCAGTCCTGGGTACCCCAGGCTGGTCTGGGTCCTACCGAAGCGACGTTACGGACCACGCCGGCGCGCGTACATCATCCGGGCCGGGTGATAGCCGCGGGGTACCCCGGTGTCAACGGGCGCATGCTGGGTAAGCACGCACAAGGGGACATGTCGCGAGCTCGCCGGTTGCGCGACCTGGCCGTGCCAGGTGAGCGCAGTACGCACGGTGGCGGGCCGCCCAGGGGGATTATGCCGAGCACGACTAACGGGGCTGCTGCCTCGCGGGGGGCGCGGGCAGGTTCCGGCGGCGGGCCAGAACTGCTGGCGGCCAAGCTGCGGATACCGCAGCTTGGCCTGCCGATGCTGCGCCGCCGCCGGGTGATGGACCTGATCGACCAGGCCGCCGGCCACCGGCTGACCGTGGTGTCCGGCCCGGCCGGCGCGGGCAAGACCGTTGCCTGCAGAGCGTGGGCGTCGGCCCCGCGACCCGGGCACCGTGTTGCCTGGCTGACGCTGGACGGCGAGGACCGCGACCCGGCCAGGTTCTGGGCATACGTTCAGGCTGCGCTGACGCCGGTCATGCCGGGCGGGAGTGTTGTGCCCGCTGTAGCCGGTGAAGCTGCCGGCGCCTTTGCGCTGCGCCTGGCCGAGGCCGCGCAGCTGCTGACCGAGCCGGTGACCCTGGTACTCGACGATGTTCACGAGCTCACCGGCGGTCCGGTCGTGGAAGGTCTCGACCAGCTGATCCGGCATGCGCCGCCGACGCTCCGGCTGATCCTCAGCGGGCGGTGCCCGCCGCCGCTGCAGCTGGCCAGGCTGCGCCTGTCCGGCGACGTGGCCGACGTGACCCCTGCTGACCTGGCCTGCAGAACCGAGGAAGCCGACGCGTATTTCGCGATGCTCGGGCTTGACGTGCAACCGCACGTGCGTGACGAGGTGCTGCGCCGGACCGAAGGGTGGATGGCAGGGCTCAGGCTCGCTGCGATGACCGCCGCGGGACAGCAGCAGGAGAGCGCGGCCGGCGGCCCTATCCCCGGGGACACTGTCCCAGGCGGCACCGTCACCGGCATCTCCGGGGACGAGCCGCTGGTCACCGACTATCTCAGCGACGAGGTGCTCGGCAGGCAGCCGCCCGAGACCAGGATGTTCATGCTCCGCACCAGCGTCACCGACCGGATATCGGGGGACCTGGCCGATGCGCTGACCGGGCAGCCGGGCGGGGCGCGCACACTGGACCGGCTCAGCCGGGAGAACAGCTTCGTCGAGACCGTCGGCCACGAACAGGGGATCTACCGGTACCACCCGCTGCTTCGGGATGTGCTCGCCGCCGAACGGGCCCGGCAGATCCCGCAGGAGGTCCCGGTGCTGCTGGCCCGCGCTGCGCGCTGGCACGCGGCCCAGGACCAGGGGATCGACGCGCTGCGTTGCGCGGCACAGGCCGGTGACTGGGACTACGCGGTGCACCTGCTCGCCGAGGCGGGGACGGCGGCGCTGATCCGCAACGGCGCCCAGGCCCTGGACGAGGTTCTGGCGCTGTTCCCGGCCGAGCGCCGGGCCAGCGACGCGGCCGTGGCTGCCGCCCTGACGGCTGTCATGCTCTGGACCGGGGACCCGGACGGGGCCGAGCATCACCTGGAGACCGCCGCGCGGGCCCTGGGCCGCTGCAGCCCGGCGGAGCGCCGGCTTCTTGAGCCGTGGCTGGCAGCATTGCGGGTGATGCAGGCGGCGAGCAGTTCTTCGGCCGATCCGGGCCTGCTGGCGCGGGGCTGGGCCCTGGCCGAGCAGGGCCAGGCCATCGCGGGCACCCGGCCGGAGAACCGGGCACTGGGGCTGCTCTGGTTTGCCCTCGGTGCCGCGCGGCTGCGGCGCTGGGAGATTGGAGCTGCCAGGTACGCGCTCAACCATGCCTGCCGCCAGCTCACCGCGGGCGGCTTTACCGAGCTGTGCGCCCGGGCCCGCGGCTGGCAGGCCCTGGCTGAGGCGTGGTACGGGGACCTGGCTGCCGCGGAGAAGGCCCTCGGCGAGCAGCGGGCCAGCGCACCCGGTGGCGACCCGCGGATACCCGGAGGCGAGCCGGGAACGTCGTGCCTGGCCGTTCTGGGGTCGGCGCAGATGAGCCTGGCCCGCGACGACCTGGCCGCCGTCCGCAAGCTGCTGGACGACTGCGGCGAGCAGGAAGCACGTATGGCGCAGCTTCCCGGTGAGCCCGACCTGGCTGCCGTCTGCGGGCTCCTCCGCGCCCGCACGGCCCTCGCCGACGGGGACGCGACAGGCGCCCGCGCGATGATGCTCCGGCTCCGCGATACCAGCGCGCCCGGCGACCCGCCGCTGGAGCGGATCCTGACGCTGCTTGACTGCGAGATCGCGGTGCGGGCTGGTGACGCTGTGCAGGCCAGGATGATGCTCGCGCCACTGACCAGCGGCCCGGAGGCAGACCGTGCTGACACCCGGCTGCTGCTTGGGCAGCTGCTGCTGTCAGAGGCGGACTTCCGCGCCGCTATCGACGCAGTCGCGCCGATCATCGACGGGACAGCCGATGAGCTGACAATCCACGGCAAAATAGCGGCGCTGCTAGTGGCCGCGGTGGCGAGCCGGCGGGCCGGGCTCACCGAGACAGCCGCCGAGCTGCTCCAGCAGGCGCTGGCACTGGCCGAGCCGGACAACGCCTACCGGGTGTTCCTGGACGCCGGGCAGCCCGCCCGGTCAGCCATCACCGTGCTGATACCGCCGACCAGCAGCAGCGCCGGGTTCGCCAGCCGGATTCTGGAGCGGTTCGACACCCAGCTGCCGCACGCGGCGGGCGTCCCGGAACAGGCGGCCGTCCAGCTGACCGACAGCGAGCTCGCAGTGCTGCGGTTCCTGCCCTCGCACCTGACCAACCAGGAGATCGCCGAGGCGCTGTTCCTGTCGGTCAACACGGTGAAGACCCACTTGCGCGCGGCTTACCGCAAACTCGGCGTCGCCTCCCGGCGGGCCGCCATCGCCCGGGCCCGCCGCCTCGACCTGCTCTTATTCCGCCTCTGCTCTACCGCCTCTGCTCTACCGCCTCTGCTACGCCCGGCTAGTGGCTACGGCGCGGGAGCGGCGGCCAACCCGGAAGAGCTGCAACGCCAGTATGGCCAGCACAACGCCGTAGAACAGCAGCCATGCCGCCAGCACGGTGAGCAGCAACACCAGCGATATGGCCGGCCAGAACAGCACGACCGTGCCGGCCGCGATGCTGAACAGGCCGGCGACCACACGGAAGCCACGCCCAGGGAACGGGCCGGACGTCGCGGCCACAGCCAGGTCGGCGATCCCGTGAACGATCCAGAACGCGCCGAGCAGAAACGCGAGCAGGAAGATCGTCTCGTCGTGGTTGCGCAGGCAGAACAGGCCAGCGACCACGGCGACGATGCCGATGATCACGTCGCCGGCCCTGGTGGCCCCACTGGCGCTCCTCGCGGCGAAACCCTCCACGAGCCGGAAGAGCCCGCCGATCACCAGCGCCACGCCCAGCAGGATGGCCACAGCCGACAGCGTGGCCCTGGGCCAGACGAGCAGTATCACGCCGACAGCAAGCATCCCGAGTGCTGCCAGGAGCACCACGGGCCAGGCCTGGCCGGCGAACCCCATGACGCCGGCCGCCAGGCGCCGGTCTCCGGCCGTGACGCCGGCCTCGTCCGGCACCCTGGCCGACGGCTGGTCACCGCCGCGGTATCCGGGCGCCTCCTGGCGCGGGATCACGGGCTGAGTCTCGTCGCCCGGCGCAGCGGCCTGGCCGGACCGGGCCGATGATGAGCGGCGTGGTCTGCTCACGAGACCTCCCACGGTCTGCACGGTCCCTCCGGTAGCGGGCTCACCAGACGATGATTGGCCGGCGGCTGCCCCGGCAGCACCACCCAGGCCGGGTGAACGTCCGCGCTGCCCTAGACTTGGCGGCCTAGCAGTGCGCGACCAGCGGCCGTGCATCACATCCTGTCCCGGGCCCGGCGTGAGGCCTGCCTGGGCGGGGAGCCGAGGAGTGACTCCGCCGTGAAAACCGACGTCGAAGAGCTGAGCCCGACCCGTGTCCGGCTGACCGTGGAGGTTGGCTTCGACGAACTCAAGCCGAGCCTCGATCGTGCCTACCGCGAGGTCGCGCGCAAGGTGCGGGTGCCTGGCTTCAGGCCGGGCCGGGTCCCGCCGCGGGTCATCGACCAGCGCGTGGGCCGTGGGCCAGTTCTCGAGCAAGCGGTGAACGACGCCGTGCCTGAGCTGTACGGCAAGGCCCTGGAGGAGCACGACGTCCACGCGCTGGGCCAGCCCGAGCTGGAGATCACCAAGCTTGACGACGGCAAGGAGCTGGCGTTCACCGCCGAGGTCGAGGTCCTGCCGAAGTTCGACCTTCCCGATATCAACGGGCTGCCGGTCACGGTGGACGATGCCGACGTCAGCCCGGACGAGGTCGAGGAGTACATCGCCTCGCTGCGGGAGCGGTTCGCCTCGCTCAAGGGCACCGACCGGCCAGCGGCAGCCGGCGACTTCGTCTCGATCGACCTGTCCGCAGAGGTCGACGGGAAGCCGGTGGACGATGCGCAGGCCAAGGGCATCTCCTACGAGGTCGGCAGCGGGCAGATGCTCGACGGGCTCGACGAGGCACTGCCCGGGATGTCGGTGGGCGAGACGAAGACGTTCTCCTCTCCTCTGGCCGGCGGCTCGAAGGCAGGCGTCACGGCGGATGTGACGGTCACCGTGGACAGCGTCAAGGTCAAGGAACTGCCGGAGCTTGATGACGAGTTCGCCCAGTCCGCCAGCGAGTTCGATACCGTCGGTGAGCTGCGGGCCGGCACCAGGGCGCAGCTCGAGCGGATGCGCCAGAATGGCCAGGGCGCGCAGGCCAGGGAGCGGGCGCTGGACGTCGTGATCGCCAGAGTCGACATTCCGCTGCCGGAGGGCCTGATCAGCCGCGAGGTCGAGAGCCGCCGGCAGTCACTCACCGACCGGCTGCAGCGCTCGGGCGGCACCATAGACGAGTACCTCCGGGCAACGAACCAGTCGGCCGAGCAGTTCGAGGAGCAGCTCACCGAGGACGCCAGGCGCGGCGCCAAGGCAGCGTTCATCCTGGACGAGATCGCTAACCAGGAGGACCTGACGGTGGACCAGGCCGACCTGGCCAGCTACGTCACCGAGCAGGCTTACCGGATGGGCGTGCCGCCCGAGCGCTTGGCCAAGGAACTGACCGACAGCGGGCAGCTCAGGTCCGCAGCCGCGGACGTGCTGCGCGGCAAGGCGCTCACGCTCCTCGCCGAGCGGGCAACGGTCACCGACGAATCCGGCCGGCCGGTCGATATCAAGGCCGCCACGCAAGACGCCGACGCCGAGGACACCGATGCCGAAGATGCTGGCGCCGAAGACGCGGCCA
>Ga0335074_10003388_pt1 | contig 21758 bp, 12 predicted proteins | sample Lox_Sample_23_FD_206715 | JGI IMG/M metagenome (GOLD analysis project Ga0335074, IMG submission 206715) | Soil microbial communities from Loxahatchee National Wildlife Refuge, Florida, United States - Lox_Sample_2.3 | ecosystem: Environmental > Terrestrial > Soil > Wetlands | place: USA... | reverse complement strand
AGGGCAATTATATCCTTGACTCACCACTTGACGCCAAGCGGGGAGGTGGGGCATGATTGCTTCCCGTGAGCGGTCAAACCCCATCTCGGCGTTGCGGCAGTTTTTGGAATGCGCCGATTTGGATTCTGGAAAGGTCTATGTGAATGTCATTGTTTGCGCCGACGAATCCGGCACGCATGACCCGGCTGGCAGGCAGCCCGGTTCTCTGGTGACGATTGTTGCTGGATATGCAGCCTTTGGCCATTCATGGGAGGCGTTTGCTTATAGGTGGCAGGACGTGCTGGATAAATATCATGGCAAAGACCAGGAACGCTATTTTCACTTCAGAGAATTTGCCGCCATAAAAACGCGGTCGAAAGACCCGGAGTGGTTGTATTATGGCTGGAGCAAAAAACAGCGGCATGATTATTTAATAGAGTTGGCAACTGTGTCTGGGGATTGCCACAGCGTTCTTATTGCCGGGGCTTTGAACAACCCGACTTTTCAAGCAAAAAGAGAGGCCATCCGCCTTGAAAATCCAGAGCTTTTCAAAGATGAATCCTCGCATCGTCGCTGGATCAAGCAATTCTTCATTTCGTTCTATATTGAGACGCGCCGTTTTTGGCCTTCATTGTCCACGCCGATTCACTTTGTTTTTGACCAGAGTGATGATCCTGAATGGAAAAAAGCCGTCCACGATGTATATGATGATTGCTGTCGTAAGGACAAACGGTTTGAGGGTATCGAGTTCCGGGACAAAAAGAAATATCTGCCGCTACAAGCTGCCGACATGGTTGCTTACCGGCTGCGGCAAAGCTCGGAATGTGTAGTAAAGGAGGGGGCGTTGAAAAATCTTTCCGAGCTAGACAGTGCGCTTTTCAAGAGGAGAATAGAGAGGGTGCAAATGTCTTTAGGTGAATGAAACACGAAAAATCCCATGAACGAAACACCATTTGAAAAATTCCGGCAGTTCACAAAAAAAATCGTCTCCGTTCCGAAAGTGGAAATTGACCGGCGGGAAGCGGCATACAAAAAGGCGCGTAAAAACAAGGCGAAACGGCGCAGCCTATGACTTACGCCGCTTGCCACGATTCTGTTTTCGGAAGTCCGCCAATGAGCTTGGCATATTGCAGCCGACGCCCGATTACCCCGACGATGCCTTTTAGGAATCTGCCGGAATCGGTGTTTTCACGCTCATTGAAACGGAATGCCTGTTCATCCAGATAACGGAACAAATGAAAAGGTTCAACGCTAACGTATGTCCCGCGAATGCCGCGCTTGAGCAGGCTCCAAAAGTTTTCAAGGCCGTTGGTGTGGACGTTGCCGCGAACGTATTCCTTCGCATGGTCAATAGCTTGGTGAACGTAGTCTTGATTCAGCCCATTGTAAGAGGGCAACGCATCTGTGAACACTTGCGAACCGGGTTCAACATTCTGGCGGATTTCAGAATGAAGGATGCTGCGGCGGGCATTGGCAACGTGCTTCACCTTGATTTTGCCTTTCCGCTCCAAAATGCCCATGACGATTTCCTTGCCGACTCCGCCCGTGCCGCGCCCGCGCTTGCGCTGGCGGTCAACATGCATGTTGCGAACCTTGCCGCCGATATAGGTTTCGTCCGCTTCAACTTCGCCGGAAAGTTTTTCCATGCTGCCGTTTTGCATGGCGAGCCGGATACGGTGAAGCATGAACCAAGCGGTCTTTTGTGTGACGCCCAAAGCGCGAGCCAACTCGCAAGAGCTAATGCCGTTTTTGGCGTTCACAATCATCCAGAAAGCGGGAAGCCATTTGTCAAAGCCGAGTGCGCTATCCTCGAAAATCGTGCCGACCTTGACGGAAAACTGCTTACCGCATTCGCGGCATTTCCAGATTTTGCGCGTGGCAAGGAATCCGGCATCGGATTTATGGCAGCAAGGGCAAATGGCTTTGCCGTCAGGCCAGCGAACCGAGGCCATGAAGTTCAACGCGGTGTCAGCGTCGGCGAAATACTTGATTGCTGCCGCCAGTGTTTCGGGAAACTCAATGTCATTTTTCATGCCCCAAATATCGCATAAAACCTATGGTGAGTCAAGGATATAATTACCCTAAAAAGACGGCAGCCAACAGGAGTCGGCTCCAGCTTTATTGGGTTTCGGGATTATCCAGATGAGAAACAACCTAGATAGGGCGCGTCACTCCATGCACGACGTCGGATCAAGGCAGGTAAAACAACTGATTTACCACGTTCGCGGCGGGCAACGTGGGAGCCAATTCGCGAGCAGCGTCGTCCGGATCGGGACGAAAATCATTCCGCGCAGGAACGCCCGCGGAGCATCCGGGAACGCCGTCGGACGACCCGGGAACCGTGATGGACCATGCGGGAAGCGCGTCGGGCGGCCAAAAATCACTGAAAAACGTCAAAATCTTGGATTATGCCGTTGAAAACAATAGTGCCAATGGGCAGGGCGGGCAGTCCCATGTTCGCCATCCCGCCGACGCGCACAGAGTGACGCGCCCTACCAGTCCCGTTTGTCAAAGACATAATCCCATTTGGTTTTTCCAAAAGTTTAGCCAGCTCGCCCGAATGCGTCCTCGCGGCTCGCCATGTGATTCCACATTTCTTGTCTTTGCTTGCAAACGGCATAATTAAAAAATTCAAAGAGGCGAGTGACGTTTTTGCAACAACTGGCGTTCAAAGGATGAATTTGGCTTAAAAATATTACATTACGTTTAAAATCAATGGCTTGCGCGAATTGCCGACAGGTCAACAATCAGGTGTAACGTGTCCTTAAACGTGAAGTTTTTTCCATTGGATTGCGATAAAGTTGTTGCACTGAACGCAATCAGTGGAGATGCAAGTAGGAGACCAGTGATGGCACAATTGCGAGTTGGAATACATTAACGAACAACAAACAAAAACAAAAACTATGAAAAAACTATACAAAGCGGCCTTGCTGGCCGCCTTCAGTCTGGGAGGCGTTATTGCAGCTCAAGCTCAAGCTAATCCCAACGATCTATTGGTTGGTTTTACTGACACAGCCGGGGGCGTCACCAATGATTATATCGTTGATCTTGGTCAAATTCCCGGCACCGAAAACACTTCGCTCGACGTAAGCGGATTTGACGACAGCACGTTCACCTCAATTTTTGGATCAGCCCTTTCCGGTGGCCAGGTAAATGTCGGCATTGTTGCCGGCGAGTCCAGCCCCGGCCAGGATGTTATTATGTCTGTGCTGGACAATGGGACGGGCACTCCTACGGTCGCCGGCTCCAGCGCACCAAGCACGACGCCAACTGGAAACAACATTAACCTGGGGGCTAGCACTGTGGGAGCGCTCCTGCTCGGTGTGCAGCCTCAAGTCAGTGACGCATCATGGTATTATAACATCGCTGAAAATCCCGCGACCGAAGGTTCTGCTGGCAACAACAGCTTCGCTGGCTACCTCAACAGCAATCCAATGACAACCATTAATGGCATGACCGAAAGCCTGACTTTGGATTTGTATGAAGACGTCAATAATGGTCGCAGCGGCACGACGGGCTGGACTTATGTGGGTGATGTTGCGCTCGACCTGAACGGCGGGACTCTCTCGGCAACTTTCGACCCAGTGCCTGAACCTTCCACTTACGGCTTGTTGTCCACTGGCGGGCTTTTACTGCTCGCGGTGCGCCGGCTCATTGGCCCGAAGTCTGCATAAACCATGTTCCTCCAAACAACTAACAAATAACAACCAAAATAATAACCAATATGAAAATCAATAAGTTAATCGCAAGCACATTGCTCTCGCTGGGGCTGGTTACAACCGCCGGCATCGCCAGAGCCGACAGCAGCGTCGTCATCGGCGGCCACACCTACGCCATAGTCTATATCACCGGTTCGACTGCGGCGCGCGGTAACATATTCAATGCCGTTACCGCTGCCTCCGGCGGCGTGTTCGATTCAGCTCCCACATTCCAAACGCAGAATGGGGTTGCCCCCACAGGTTCCACTGGCAGCTACAATGAGTATGGGACAATCGGCGGCGCGTATTATCTCCTCAGTTTTAGCTGGACTGGCTCGGAAGCCGGCATTTATGCGCTTGAACACGAGGGTACAGGAGAGCCAAATCCCTATGATGACACCTTGTATAACGGCACCAATGCCGCCGGTGTTCTGCCCGGGACTCCCAATCCGACCAGTTTTGTTAACCCGTCCAATCCGTCAGGTGCGTATCTGAGTGCGCAAGCCGACTTATCCATGGCGGACACAAGCCAGGCAGTTTCCCTGACTGCGCCTCCGGCATATGCGGCATTGCATGATTATGGCTGCGTGGGCTGCGTCACATTTGAATGGGTCAAAGGAGCGAACTCGGCGGCTGACCAATCTTGGATTGATCTGACCAATGTAACTGACTGGCAGATGAATTATGCATTAGGCGGCATCCAAGTTGCCAGCTACCTCACCGGCAATACCAATGATCTGGATTCCGTCTATATGATTGGCCGGAACATCGGTTCGGGAACCCATGTCAACACAATGCTGGTCACACAGCATGGGGTAAGGGGCACCTGCGTTCAATTTGCCCCGGCCAACTGCGGTTATACTAACGGCACGCTCACAATCGGCAACACCAGTGTAACACTGGAATCCGCCGGCGGGTTGGTGAACATCGGCAATGATGGTTTCGACTCGGGCAGCGGCGTGGCCGGCACACTTTCGATGAATGAGCACGGCACGACGGACCAATACGGCCAAATCATCTGCATCGGTTATGCCGGTATTAGCGATGCGAACAGTGCGATCGGCAATGGCGCAGCCAAAATGTCGGATGACGGCGTGATGGAAAGCGATGCATCGATAATCAATGGCCAATATCCGTTCTGGGGCCACGAACATTTGTATGGCACGGTCACCGAAGATTCCGCCGTTGAGACGGTTGCCCAAGCGATTGTCGGAAGCGCTGGAAGTGACACTATTGGCAAAGAATCCACAGCCGGTGGCGCGCTGGAAGCCAAAGGCCAACTTGGCGGCGACGAAGCGATATCGCTCTGGCCGACGACACAAAGCTCCATCATTGATCCGAAAGTCATGCTGGCCGACAAGCCCAGCGATGCTGGCTACCCGTCCCTATTTTAATGATTCAGGCTATCCGGCATAAATATAGTTCCGGTTGAAGTTAGTTGGAACAGCAGACCGGCGCGGATTTTCATCCGCGCCGGTTTTGTGTTTCAGAGAGTGGAGAAAACGGGATTATTCGGTTGACATACAATTGAACCAAACTGGCAGGCAACATCTCGCCGGTGGGGCTTCGCGTCCTCGCGAGCCGGCTCGTCAGCAACCTCGCCCACCGCCAAATCCGGCGCACGGAGTGACACGCCCCACCAGAGATTGTTTGGCATCTGGATAACCCCATTTTTTAATGGTTTGTCAGGGCCGGGGATGGCGGGCGTGGAAGGCTTCAATCATTTGTTCGGCTTGGGCCAGTTGGTTGGTATTAAGCAGTTGTTTCTGCTTAAAGACAAAAACATAGTTCCCGGCGTCAATGTTCCCTTTTTCAGCGCTCAATTTGAACCAGACATAAGCCTGCACCAAATCGTTGGTGACCCCACGGCCATCAAGATACAGATTTCCCAAATTATCTTGAGCGGAAGCATCGTCCTGCTCGGCACCCAAGCGATACCATTTCGCGGCCTCCGGCCAGTTCTTCGGCACGCCCAAGCCATAATCATACATCACCCCCAGATTGTTCATGGCGGGAACGCATCCCTGCCCGGCGGCCTTGCGCAGCCAGATGTGGGCATCCGCATAGTTGGCGCCGCCTTCCCGAAAATAAAACTGGCCCAACGCATTTTGCGCCTCGGCCAAGTTCTGCCCGGCGGCCTTCTGCCACCACAGAATGGCTTGATTCATGTCCTTGGGCACTCCGCGACCAGTGAAGTAAATATTTCCCATGCCATATTCCGCCACCGCGTTTCCTTGATCGGCGGCCTTCCGATACCATTTCAAGGCTTCCGCCGGGTCTTTGACGATGCCCAGACCCACGCCGTAATTATAGCCAAGCTGTCCCTCTGCGTCGGCATACCCTTGGGCCGCCGACTGGCGCAGACAGGCAACCGCCTTGGCGTAATTCTGCGGGACGCCATTCCCTTTTTCGTAACAACGGGCCAGCTCATACTGGGCCTTGGCATCACCATTGTCCGCCGCCGCTTGAATGGCCTGAAAATTCATGTTAGTGTCCTGCGCTTGAATGCGAACGGCCAGTCCAAAAACCAAGAGTTCTACCGCCGCCCGCCTGAAAGTTCCGGTGAAGTCCGCGCTTTGTTTTGATTTCATTCCTTCAAAAATTATGAAGCGACCGGCTGAGCGGCAAGTTACATCTTTGTATCGGCGGGTTGCGAAAATTCGATTGCGGTAACAATTGCGTGACAACCGTTCGATTATTGCACCGGACGCAAAATGCGATGCGAACACCCTGATAAATAACAGCTTTTCCCAATGGCACTCATGTCCTAATAGTTGATGCAAATGTCCATTTTAAGGCAGCGCAGAAGCCGGCGTTCTCATTAAGCTGTGTGGAACATGAAATTTTTACCGTTGTATCGGTTGGTATCGAAGCTGGCGTTGCTGCTATTACCGGTGATGGCCGGCGCTCAAACTTACTTTACCGACACCCAATTCGGGGATGTGAACGCGGGCTTTCGCAAATTGGGTGCCAGTGAAGAAGCTTATGAGACGGTAGTTTATCTGGGGAATATCACCAACTTTTTGGCACTCGCGCCCGGCACGCAGATTACCATTTCCAACCTGAACAAGGTGAATCTCACGAATATGTGCCCGGACAATTTTGGCAACCTGCGATGGTCGGTTTTTTCGGGCTTCACGAGCAGTTTTGGCAATATGTCGAGTCCGGTGGGCAGCATTCCGATATCCACCATTTGGTATACGGTTGCACGCACGAACGTGAACGACGAAACCACACCGGCTGGTCGCCTTGGCCAGGGTAATGCAAACAACGCATCAGGCAATATACTTTCGGTCAGCACGGGAGCCAGAAATGTTTCCCAGGCATTGGTTACTGACACTGGTAATACCAATGTCAACAACAACACCTTGGTCGTCTTGGAACCCACGTCTGGTTCTTATGCTGAACTTGACGACAATCTTACGGCGTTCATTGACGATACAACCACCCCTGGTTCTGGTGATTTTGGCGGTGGTAACTCTGCTGGCTACCTTAATTTCTCGGTAGAGAACATCACTCCAAGCTCATTCACCACTCCCGTCGTTTCAGATTTTTACATGAACGTCCCGGGCAGCTCCGGCAGAACACAAAACATTGATCCTATTACCGGCCAGGCAAATGGAAACGCCGATTATTTGGGTTATTTTACGCTGAATTCCAACGGCAGCATGACATTCACGCGGGCTTCGTCCACGGCTCCGGCTCCGGTCGCCGGTTTTTCGGGCACCCCGACCACTGGTTTTGCTCCGCTGGCGGTCAATTTCACAGATGCTTCCACGGGCAGCATCACGAACTGGATTTGGAATCTGGGTGACGGGCAGTCGGTGACCAACAGCAGCAACGCCAGCGTGAACCACACCTATACCACGGCTGGCCATTACACGGTCACGCTAACGGTGCAGGGTCCCGGAGGCCCGAATACCGACAGCCAGACAGGTTACATTACGGCTTTGCCGCAGCCAAAGATTACCACGGCGAGCGTTCAGTCGGGTGGACAACTGGTGTTGGGTGGCACGAATTGTCCAGTGGGAGTGCAATACCGGATTTTAACCTCGACCAATGTGGCGCTGCCGCTGGCAAGCTGGACTCCGATGGTGACGAACACATTTTTGGCCAACGGCACTTATGCCTACACCAATTCTACATCAGGCAAACCAGCCGCTTTCTTCCTGTTGGTCTCGCCATGATTGGGAGTTGAAAGTCATTGGCCAAATAATAATCAGGCCGCTTGGCCGCCTGAATTAAAATTTCAGGCTGTATTTGAAAAATTGTTATGGATGGTGGCTGAGGCTCTGGCTTTCAGCTGGAGCGTTTACAGGTATAATGTAGCGCAGGCTTTCCAGCCTGCGAGTTTTGGCGACTTTCTAGTCGCCACTTTTGCGCAGACGGAACTCGGGACAAGAATGTCCCGCCAACCCGCAGACAAGAATGTCTGCGCAACCTGAAAGAGGGTACCGTTCTAATCAACAGATTTCACAGCGGAATTTGGAGCGGCCACGTCGGCTGTCACAGGAAGTCGAGGTCTGAAGATTGAGAGTTGAAAGGCCGAGAGCCGTGCAAACTATTTGCTTTCAACTCCAACTCTCTTCTCACTTGGGAATGGCGGTGGACAGGATGACGGTGACGCGGCCAACGTGCTGGATTAGCGGCTTCTTTTTCTTCTTCTTTTCTTCATCCTGATCGGTGCCAGTGCTGGCAACCTGCTGGGCCTGACTATTGGCCTGTTGGGCGGCGGACTGGGTGGAACTGGTGGCGGTGGTCTGGCTGCCGAGGGTATCAGCACTCTTGCCTCCAACGTTGGCATTCTGGGCGAGCACCGATGCCGTTATGCCGCCGGCGCCGGAGACATTGGCCCCGCCGACGCCAATGATGGTGCCCGCAACGGTGCCGCCTCCGGAGACATTGGCCGTGCCGCCGGAAAGCAATGTGCCGGTGAAATTCTGCGCGGCAGTAACCGTGCTGTTCTGGCGGGAGATCACCAGTCCGGAAATGTTGCCGTTGGCCGTCAAGTTGACCGTGCCGCCTATCACGCCGGAGTCCGACAGGTCAATGTTGCCGACGTAACCCGGTGAATAACCCGGCTGGCCCGGGGTGCCCGACGCGGGCGTGCCGGCAGTCAAGTTAATCGTGGGGCCGGCGGTGATGCTGCCATCAAGCGCTTCCTGCAGGATGCCGCCTGTGCCCGCGACAATGTCGCCTTCGGGAGTTTCCACCGTGATGTTTCCTGGAACGGTGGTGGCGTCGGGCGGTAAAGATTCACCCGGCAATGGAGGCACCAAGGTTTCAGCCACGATACCGCTGCCGAAAACGTCCTCGCGATAATCGGCTGCCTGGCCGGTGACCGGGTTGACATAAAAATCATCCACGGTGTTCAAGTCAGAACCACCGTTTCCGACATTGACAGAGCCGGTCAATGATTCAACGAAAATGTTGCCGCCGTTGAAAGTCGCAATGCGGGAGCCGTCTATGTCAACATCGCCCAAGGCGGTGACATTGACATTGCCACCGCCGGTGGTGTAAATGCCAAGGCCCAAATGTCCGTTCGAAACGACCGTATTGGCCGAATTCCCTTGCGAGTTGAACAACCCTTCGGAACCGAGATCCATCGAGCCTCCGGTGCTGATCACGTTGACATCGCCGCCGCCTTCGGCGGCGATGGTGGAGGTCAGCATTTGCAAATCGCCGGCGACCGTGACATTCAAGTTCGCACCGGACGGAGTAATGGACGCCAGATTGGCATAACGGTTAAACCCGCCTGCAGCATCCATGACGCCACAGGAAAGAATGCCATCACTGTTGCCGAGTGAAATCGAGCCGGCATTGACATCGAACTGGCCGGGGCCGCCAATTCGATAGCCCAGTTGGGCCGTGGCAAGCGAGGGGTCGCCTTGACTGTCGGTAAAGAGCGTTGTGATGACTGAAGGGGCAACCCAGGAAATGGTGGTGGTCTTAAAATAAGTGTTGCCATCCGCGCCGACATAAGTTTGCGGCACGCCGTTGACGAGTTGCAGGACGGTGAGCGTCTGAGATTGAGTCAAGGCCGCCTCGGTGGCCGGTCCCATGGGCCCGGCGAAGCCCAACTGTCCGGTGGCCGAGTTATAGACGAAGCCCGGATTGATCCCAGTCAATTGGCCACCAATCAACTGGACGTTGAACAGACCAGCGTTTTCCAAGGCATAGGCGGCAAATTGGCTGGAAGAGAGACCGGGGGGCACTGCCAGATTGGCGATGGCCGACGGGTTCAGGGCCAGCGTGAAAATATCATCCCATGAACTACCCATGCCGGCCAGCAAGTCTGAAGTTGGCAAACTGGGAATGACAACGCTATCCACAAATGTATACGGACTGGTATTGTAAATCTGGCCGGCGACGTTGATGGAGGTGATATCGCTGGCCTGTAAATTCTGCCCGGAAAAGCCACAATTTATCATGTCGCCACCCACCGTGATATCGGTTTCCTTGGTGGTAATGAGATTCAAGTTCTCCATGCTGCCCGAGATATTGATGAGCACGGGATTTGGATTGTCCAGTTCGTTTGGCTCATTCTGCAGGCTGCCGTGGTCACTGTCCAAAAAGGCGCCGGGGGTCCATTGGGTTTGCGCGCTGTCCGACATCAACAGTTCAATCGGACTCGAAGGGTCGGCGGTGGACGTGAAATCCCCGCCATCCGTGGTGGTAATATCCAGATTTTGATACGGCGAAGGAAACAAGGTCACGTCGCTTTCCAGCGTGACGCCGCCGGAGCCGGCGGTGATGTCCAGGATGGGAGGGTAAAGAATCGGGACAGCGCCGTTGGGCCGCGGAACACCCAAGCCGGTTAAATAGACGCCATTGGCCGTCAAATCCACCGCAGCTTGAGGAGAATAATTAAACAAATGTTTGCCGGGTGAACCACCTCTCCCGCCCGTCGCGTTATTAAAAACCCCGTTTGGATTCCGCGCTTCTTGCAAATAGATATCCCCATTGGGTGCATTCACGTTCCAATCGCCACTTACGAGACTAAGAGCAAAGGGATCGCCAGCGGCGGCGCCGACATTCTGGCCGGCGGTGATTGTGCCCACGCCATTGACCAGCACATAATGCCCATACACATTGCCCCCGGCGGTAATTGTAACATTTCCCGGTTCCGGTCCAAAGGCCCCCGAGCCACCGTCCTCGCTGTCCGATGGAAAATAACTAATGACGTCGCCCCCGGCATTAATGGTGACGTTGCCGCCGGCCGCCGTGCTGACGCCGCCAAGATTGGGGTCAACTTTGAAATAGGGCGCAGTGCTTTGGTAATCAAACCCTGCAGGATCCGAGCCGGAGTTGACATCCCCATACAGCGTGGTCACGTCAATGTTGCCGTCGCCCACGGTGGTGACGCTGCCGTAGCCGAGGTTGACTTGACCGGGCAAACTGGCGGTGCCAGACCAGCCGATCTGCACTTCATTGGCGGCCCAAAGATTGATGTTTCCATTTTGAGTCAGAATATAGGAACTGTGTAGAGAAGTGGAATCCCCGTCCAAATAGATGCCGTCGCTGCCGGAAGCGGGCACGGGCTGCGCAGTGGTGGGAACAAAGGCCGTGCCGGCAGTCAGGTTGACACTCCAATTCTGCCCGGCGTTGATGCCGGAAAGAAGATCAAAGGTAATGTTGTTACCGGCGGTAAGGTTCAAGGTGGCGGGGACGGCCTGGTTGGGCAGAACCCACACCGTGCTCAACTCGATGTTGTTTATCGCCTGCAGATTGATCTGTGACAGGGTGCTTGAAAAAGCATTCACGTTAAGTGTCAAAGTGCCGGAAGCGGGAGGGTCGCCGGCATTAACCGTGCCGGAGTATTGAGCGTTCGGGTCGGAAGAAGAAGAGGCCAGCAGGATGTTGTAGGGATCAATCGAAAGCACGCCGTTGATAAAACCGTCCGCAGCTTGACCGTTGATGTCGGAGTTGATGGAGTTCATCTGCGGCGCGGAGATTTCCACCTGCCCGCCGTTACCGCCTTGCGCGCCGCCGGAAATGTTGATGGTCGAGCCGGTTTGATCCGAGAAGGCATTGTCGGATTTGATTGTGACCGTGCCGCCGGAACTGACGCCCGTGCTATCTCCTTGTGCCGAGATGACAGAATTGGCACCCAAGTTGACGCTGTCACTGGCCAACAACTCAATGGTACCGTTGACATCCTGGGCGGAATTAGCCTGGACCAGTCCATTTTGATTGACGATCTGGGCTTGGGCAACAATGCTGCCGCCATCGGCGACCAAGTTGCCATTGTTATCCACCGAACCTTCCGGCAGCGTGACCTGGGCGCTCAAGCCGCGACCGTCAGGAGCGGTGGAAACAAGCACGGTTTCGCCGGCGTAAAGGCCGACTTTGCCATTGGGCGCGGAAATCGTGCCGTTGTTTTCGATGTCATCGGCAATGAGAAACGCCGAGCCGCCGCCAGTGATATTGATTTTTCCGTAGTTGACGATTTTGGCGGTGGGTGGCGGCGCGTCAAAATCCCAGGCGCCGCCACTCGAAAGGTTCAAGGCCGGAGTGGAGGCCGTGGTCATAACCAGGCCGCCCGTGGAGATGGCGGCCTGGCCGCCGATGTAAAAGCCGTCCGCATTTTGCAGCACGATATAACCGTTGGCGTTCAGGTTTCCCAAAATTTGGGACGGGTTGGAATCGTTGATCTGGTTCCAAGTGATCGAAGAAGCGGAAGGCTGGTTGAAGGTCGTGGTTTCGCCGAGATTGATGTTGAACGACGACCAGTTGATTAAAGCAGAGGAGGAAGTTTGATTGATGGTCAGTTGCGGACCTGAACTGTTGATGGTCGCCGCACCTTGGGTGACGACGCCACCGGTGGGATTGGCGTGAACGCAGGTCTGACTCGCCAGCCAAAACGTCAGCAGGAGAACAGCCGGCGCTGCCCGGCGCAAATGGCCAACCAAAACGCCGGTGACAAACCACAAATCACGTCCCGCTTTTTTCATTCTTGCGTTTCCAGCATAACACGTTACGACATCCATCAGGTAACATTCAGGTTAAAATTGCGCAGTCAATGAGAAATTGAAAAATGGCTGGTAGGCCGTGGTGGTGCTGGTGCTTATCAGCGGCCAGGAAAAGAGAAATCGCGCCTGCAAGTCGGATCCGACCGAGGCGGTCAAGCCAAAGCCCGTGCCCCAAAGCGGAGTGCCGCCCGGACTTGATTGGGGATCGAGCAAATAGATGCGCGCGTAGTCCATGTAGATTGAGCCGCGGACGGTTAGCGGCATTCGGCCACGAACCAGATCCACGAGGAGCGGCGGTGTCTGTTGTTCCAGCGAAACGTGCCAACCAGTGTCGCCAAAAGCTTCGCCTTCGTGATAACCGCGGACGCTGTTGACACCGCCAATGCCAAATTGTTCGCTGCCGATCAGCGGTTCGCTCGCCCACTGGCCATCGGCGCGGACAACGGTGGTCCAATTGGTGTAAAAACTGAAGCTGCACGAGAAGCCGGGATTAAGCACCACCCAATAGCCGGAAGATTCCGTGGAACCGGTGATGTTTTGGAGGGATTTTGCGCCGTGGAGATAAGTATTGGCACCTTGACTGGAAATCGTGGTCGTGCTGGAAAACCAAGGATTGAAAATCAAACCCAATCCGAAGGCGGCAGTTCCGAAAGAATCGCGCCAACTGGCATCGTAGCGGAGCGTCAAAGGCAAATACTCGATGCGGTTGATCATGGCTGGCAAGGCAGAATAATCTTCACTGTAAACCGGCGGAAGAATCGGATTGCCACCCATATCAAAATTTGTCTGAGTGATTGAGAAAATGTTCGTTTTGAAACTTCCCACTTGATAAATTTTGAAGCCTAAGCCGCCGAAAAAGGACGATCTAAAATCTCCCAAAGCCGGCAAAGGAAGGCTTAGACGGGTGCCGAGGTCTTGATTCACAGTCTGCGTGTCCTCAACATCCTGCTGGCTGATGGAAGGGTTTGCTCCATTTGCCGTGATCATCTCGGAATGGGTGGTCATCGGCCCGGCGTCAATAGTGGCGCGACCAGCAAAGAAGGTCAGATCCGGCTGACCAGAAGGCGGCGGCAGGTTAAATTTGCGGGTGGCTTCATCGTAGCCGAGGCCGCCGGGATTGGCCGGCACCTTGTCTTCAATCGGCTCCGGACGACCCAGCGGCAGGCGGTAGAATCCGCTGTAGTCGGCCAAGACTGGCGCGTCGTAGAAAGGCCACTGATTTCCCTGTTTGTATTGCTCGGGTGAGAAACTGTATTGGATTCCCAAGGAATGTTCCAAGTTCCAGAGATTATCATAGACGACCGAAGCATTGACACGCAGTTCAGGCGTGCCGGGGGAACGTTGGTTGTTCAGTTCCAGTCTGGCGTGAAGCGGCAGGCGATCTTGGTCATAAGGTGCAAGCGCATTGGTGGCTGGAAAGGAAGTGGAAGTTTGATTGGTGGCCGGTTGCGAACTTGAACTGCTGAGAGTCGTCGTGCCCTGAGTGATGGTGCCAGTCGGATTAGCGCGAATCCAGATTTGGGGCGCCAGCCATTCCGTCAGCAGGAGAGCAGCCAGCATCGCCCGGCGCAAATGGCCAGCCAGAGCACCGGCGACAAACCACAAATTATGTCCTGCTGTTTTTATTCGCCCCTTTAGCATAACAAGTTGCGGTGTCCGTCGGGTAACCTTCAGATTAAAATTGCGCGGTCAATGCGAAATTAAAGTAAGGCTGGAAGGCGGGGGTGGTGCTGGTGCTGATGAGCGGCCAGGAAAAGAGAAATCGCGCCTGCCAGTCAGGCCCGGCCGAGGCGGTTATGCCAAAACCCGTGCCCCAAAGCGCAGTGCTGGCCGGACGTGTTTGGGGGTCGAGCAAATAGACGCGCGCGTAGTCCATATAAACCGAGCCGCTGGCGGTCAGCGGGGTGTTGCCATGAATTGTGCCGACTACGAGCGGCGGCGTCTGTTGTTCCAACGAAACGTGCCAGCCGGTGTCGCCAAAAACCTCGCCTTCGTGATAACCGCGCACGCTGTTGACACCGCCAATGCCAAATTGTTCGCTGCTAATCAAAGGCTCGCTGGCCCACTGGCCGTCCGCACGGACAATGGTGGTCCAATCTTTGTAAAAGACGAAGTTGCGCGTGAAACTGGGATTGAGCACCACCCAATAGCCGGAAGATTCCGTGGAACCCGTGATATTTTGAATTGACTTTGCACCGCGGAGATAAGTGGCGTTGACAATGTAATTGGTGGTAACTACGCCGTTGTTGGTAGTAACACTGGCGGTGGGAGCAGGGGTGATGGAGGTCGAGCTGGAAAACCAAGGGTTGAAGGTCAACCCCAGCCCGAAAGAGGCAGTCCCGAAGGAATCGCGCCAGCTGGCGTCGTAGTGAAGCGTCAAAGGCAGATACTCGACGCGGCCAACCGTGGCTGGCACAGCAGAGTTATCAACACTAAGCACCGGCGGAAGAATAGGCTGACCATGCGTATCAAAGTTTGTCTGGGTGATGGAGAAAATGTTCGTTTTGTAACTTCCAATATAATAAGTCTTGAAGTCCAGGCCGCCGGAAAAAGACGACTGAAAATCTCCTGAAGTTGGCAGGGGAAGGTTTAGCCGGGCGCCGATGTCCTGATTCACGGTCTGTGAGTCTTCTACATCCTGCCGGCTGATGGAAGGGTTTGCTCCATTCGTCGTGACCATTTCGGAAAGAGTGGTCATCAACCCGGCGTCAATCGTGGCACGGCTGGCAAAAAAAGTCAGGTCAGGACGGCCAGAAGGCGGCGGCAGGTTGAATTTGTGAGTGGCTTCATCGTAGCCGAAATTGCCGGGATTATTCGCGATGATATTTTCGATCGGCTGTTCATTGCCAAGGGGAAGGCGGTAAAATGCGCCGTAGTTCGCCAATGCCGGCGTGTCATAGAATGGCCATTGATTTCCTTGTTTGTATTGCTCAGGTGAGAAGCCGTATTGGATGCCCAACGAGTTTTCCTGTTGCCAGAGGTTGTTGGCAACCACGGAGCCATTTACCCGCAGATCCGGGGTGCCGGGGGAACTTTGATCATTCAGTTCCAGCTTGCCGTGCAACGGCAGGCGGTCATCGACTTTGAGTTGCAGCGCGCTCGTGCCCAAGACGGGGCCGGGGAGAATAAGCGGATAGATTTGCCGGTCTTGATCGGCGTTGGCGCGATTCAGTTCGGCTTGGAAAACGGGGCCATTGAGCAGCATACCTCGGTGCAGGCTGGGCAACGCGCGCATAACGTTGTTGGAACTGAAGTAACGATTGCCCGTGACGGTGATGGCCGCCAGCCGGCCTTCGAGCACCTGCACTTTCACGGTTGCGTTGGTGAGTTTCTGTTGCGGTAGATCCACTGCCACGGTCACGTAGCCGCGTTCCTTATACGCCTGTTGCAATTGTTCCACCACGGTCTTGACCCCTTCCACGCTGACATTGGTGCCGAAGGCGCCATCAATGTTGGTGAGGGCCTCGGCCACGCCGGCAGGCGTAAGAGCGGAATTGCCCGTGATTAAATATTTCTCCACGGTAAAATGAGGTCCGGCGTTTGTGGAAACGACGTGGATGCGCGTATCCTTCTCCGCAGCCTCCGTAAAGGCAGCTTTCTCAAGCAACGCCGCGCGTGCCGCGGCTATTTCCGCCGGAGTGGCCGGCGTGGACCGCCAGAAACCGGGGGCGTTGGTCGCCAGAGGCTTTGGCGGAGGAACGGGCGCAACGGCCAGCGGATTCGATCCCATTTCCAGACCATTGGTGAAACTGACGAAACGCACGCCGGACACCACAATCTGTGGCAGCGCCGTTTCAAAAACGTTCAACGTGACGACGCCGTTGGTAATCTGGTTGCGCGGGATGGCAACGCTCATCATCGGAAAACCCTGCTTGCGATAAGCCTCATGCAATTCGGTGGCGGCCTTCACGATTTCATCAAGGCTGACATTGGCGCCGGTGTGGCGGGAAAGCAGGGGAACCAGAATATTTGTGGAAAGCAGTGTGTTCCCTTGGACAACATAGGTTGTGACTCGGAAACTGGAAGCCACGTCGCTGTTTGTCCCGGCTGAGACGCTGGCGGCTGGAGCAGAAATTGGATTGCCTGAAGAAACGTTAGATTCAGCCGCCGTCAACGTCGGAATTACTCCCGCGAGCCAGCAATATAAAAATAGCCGCCGAAGAACGGCGAAATGGCTGGCAAATTTTGCCGGGAACAGCAATCGCCTTGCAGTCACGTTTGCTTTCACCACATTCATAGGACTGGAGGGCGGAAATCCGATTGTTTCCATTGCAGAAAAGCAATTGCCCCACCAGCCGTGGCGTAATCCGCCAACGGCAGTGATTTTCCCCTTCCCGGGATTTGAATGGAATGGCTGTCGAATAAAATCATCCCTTCATTGCTAACAATCACAGATTGTATAATTGCGCTCGGGCAATCTGCATTATTTGTATCCTTGGAGGTCAAACCGGCACGGTTGCGGTTCTCCAGCCAAATGGAAAAATCATACAACACCTTGGGCATCCGCCGGCCGCGACGGATGGGGAAGGCGCGTTTGAAAATTCACGTCCGAGAAAACTGGGCAATTTTTATTACGGGCTTCTGTCAGAATTGTGACAATCCCGAAACAAATAGGTGAAGGCGGCTCATTGCCGGAAAATATAACAATTTCCAACTTGGAGGAATTATGCCTCTGACAAAATAGCAGCTTGGATTCTGCGAAACGGCACCTGCTGCGATCTGGTCAGCCGAGACTGTAAAACGATTGCTTGCTGCTTTCCACAAATTTCAAGTTGCTCAAATTGTCGCGCTTGCCGCCACGTTGGTTGCCGTTGACGCCGTTGATGCCGTGCTTCTGACGCCACCGGCCGGGGCTAGTTCCAAAACGGCGGGTGAACATCAAATTGAACAAGCTTAAAGACTTGTAACCACTCTCCAGGGCCACCTCCACCACCTTCGATTTGCTTGTGGCCAGGAGATCGCGCGCGCGGGCGAGCCGGATTTCAGCTCGCTTGTCCCGAAACGACATACCGACCAGATCGTAAAAAATCCGACTCAAATGGCGGGACGTGCAATGGGTCATCTCCGCCAGTTCCTTAAAGCTGATCTCAAGCAACGCATCCGGCGGGTTCTCTTTCAGAAACAACTGGAGCCGTTCTCGGGCATCGGCATTCAGCCGACCCGGTACAGTCTGCTCCCATTGCACGGCAAATGCCTCGACAAAAAGCTGGAGCAGCTTCAAGCGCAACAAGATTCCGCCCAAACTCCGATCGGCGCACAATTCAGTCATCTTCAACGCCATTGGACTGTGGGCCGAAAAAACGCGGCTGGCGGATTCCTGTTTGGAAGCGGCGCGCCGGAGAAAATCCTGTTCACCCAGCGTAATCAGTCCAGTCAAGCGGGATGGCATTACATTGAAACAACGGAGGGCCAAACCATTCAGTTGGCTGGCACGAATGCGTCCCAGCCCATTGCCGGCAACCACCAAGACCGTTCCGACCTCCAACTCGATGCTTGTTGGCGCCTGTAGCCAGTAACCTGTTCCGTCTTCGACTTGAATCATGGACCACCCGGAGACTCTTGGTATCCACTCCCCGCCTGGCAACACGGAAATTTCCCTGACCGCCAAGTGAGGCTCGTAAAAATGATTCAATTTATTCATGCGTTCACAAGCTCAACCAACGCCGCCACCCCCATTACAATCAGCCAAAACCTCCCTGCGCCCTTGGCCTGATCACTAATTCCTTGCTGTCATCCGGCAAAAAACTTCAAAGTTGCAAGTCGATCTGGATTCAGTGAAAACCATCCTTATTCCCGAACCAACGTCGTCAGTCAGTCTCGAAAACATTTTTGCCGACTGCAATGGTTGTTCAATAATTAATGCGGAGCATGGGCAGAGCGTGTTACGAACCCGTGGCAATTGGGAAAAACTATGGAAACTAGTTTGAACGGATTTTGCCGCCAGTTTCAACCGAGGCCGGAAATTTCAATCCACCTGGTAACCCAGTTCCCGAAACCGCTGCAATTTGTAAAGCAGCGCACGCCGGCTGACCCCCAGCGCCTTGGCAGTTTCTGTGCGGTTGAAACCGTGCTGGCGCAACGCCTGCAGGATCGCCTGCCGCTCGATTTCTTCCAATCGCTCCGGGTCGGCAACGGCTTCCGGCGGCGGATTTTTTTCCGCGGCGGCGCGCACACGCGCGGGCAAATGCTCCGGCAAAATCAATTCGCTGCGCGAGAGCAAAACGGCGCGCTCCATGGCGTTGCGCAACTCGCGGATGTTGCCGGGCCATGAATAATGCTCCAGACAGGCCGCCGCCGCCTGGGAAAACCGCGCGCGGCCTTCGGCGAATTCCTCGATGAACCGGCCCGCCAGCGGCAAAATGTCCTCGTGCCGTTCCCGCAACGGCGGAATGTTCAATTCCACCACGTTCAAGCGATAAAACAAATCCTCGCGGAAACGACCGCTCTTGACCTCGTCTTCCAAATTGCGGTTGGTCGCGGCGATGATGCGCGCCGCGGTTTGAATTTCGCGGTTCGAGCCGACGCGCTGGAACCGCCCGTCCTGTGTCACGCGCAACAATTTCGCCTGAAGCGCCGGGGACATTTCGGCGATTTCGTCCAAAAAAATCGTGCCGCGGTCCGCCTCTTCAAAACGGCCAATACGCCGTTCATGCGCGCCGGTGAACGCGCCGCGCTCGTGTCCGAATAATTCGCTTTCCAAAAGTGTTTCAGGAATCGCGGCGCAATTGACCTTGATCATCGGTCCCGCCGCGCGCGGACTCCAGGCGTGGATGACATCGGCCAAAACTTCCTTGCCCACGCCGCTTTCGCCGGTGATCAAGATGCGCGTTTCCGACGGTGCAATCAGCGCGGCATCGCGCAAAACCGTCTGCATAAGCTGGCTGCGCGCGACCAGATGTTCCGGCACGGGTTTTTCCGGCCGGTAAATCAGCGGCGCGGTTTTGGAAATGCCGACGGCGGCGCGGACGGAAGCGAGCAGTTCGTCCAAATCAATCGGCTTGGCCAGATAATTCACGGCGCCATCGCGCATCGCCGCAACGGCGTCGCGAACATCCGTGAACGCCGTGACAAGCAGCACCGGCAATGTGACTTGCTGCTTGCGCGCGAGCCGGAGCGTTTCCAAACCGGAAAGGCCGGGCATCCGCACGTCGGAAATCATCAGGTCGAATTTTCCGGTTCGCAGCCTTTCCAGAGCGTGCTCGCCCGAATCTGCGGTTTCCGTTTGAAAATTCTGGCCGCGCAAAAAGGAATTCAACAGGCTGCGCTGGCCCGGATCGTCGTCCACAATCAAAATGCGCGGCAGGTTGATTTCGTTTTTTTGAGTTTCCAGCGCCATGCCGCAATTTACCGCAGTGCGGCGGCGGCCAAAAGAAATTTCAAACGGCCAGATTCAGATGGCTGATGCGAAAGATGGCGCCTTTCGGATCGTTGGACAGACATTCGATTTCCCAGCCGTGCGCGAGAACGATTTGCTGCACGACGGCCAGCCCGAGGCCGGTGCCCTTTTGGTTGGTGGTGAAATACGGCTTGAATATTTCTCCGCGTTGTTCGGGCGGAACGCCGGGACCGTCGTCACGGATTTCCAGCGACGCTTCGGACGCGCTGTTCCGAATCGCCACAAATTGAATCTGTCCATTCGCGCCGACGGCTTGAACCGCATTGAGCAACAAATTGAACAGCGCCTGCCGGAGCAATTGTTCGTCGGCTTCGATGAAAAAGGCCTCGACCCTGTTCTCCACGTGAATTTTCTTTTCCTCGATGTCATAGTTTAGCGCGCGCACGACTTCGGACACGGCCGTGTTCAACGCGATTTTCGTGCGGCGCACTTCGCGCGGGCGCGAGTAGTTGATGAACTCGTTCAATTGCGCGGTGACCTTGTCCGTTTCCTCCACAATCGCACGGGTTTTTTCGCGCACCTCGACGGGCGCACCGGATTGCGAAACCATTTGCGCCATGCCCCGGATGATGTTGAGCGGGTTGCGCGTTTCGTGCGCCAGCCCGGCGGCGGCCAGATTCATTTCCTTCAAATGCGAATTCAATTCGCTGGCGCGGACAAGGCGGATTTGAAGCTCGGCCGTTTTGGAAACATTGCGCCAAGCCAGGCCAATGCCGATGACCGAAATCCCGGCAAAAAAGATAATGATGCCGCGCGACCATAAATCATGCGCGCAAATCGTCCGGAAATTTTCCGTGGACATGGCCAGCACCAAGCCGTGCAATTCGCGTTTGGCAATCAACGCCTTGTATTCGTTTTCGTCCATCCAGCGCAACCACGGCGGTCGGCGCGGCCCGGCATCGCGCGGACGGTTTTCCTCCGGCGGCGGTTTAGGCGGGCCAGGCGGCGCGCTCATCGCCGAATCGTTTGTCGGCCCGGCGTTTGTTTCGTTCATTGGTGTTCCACGGTGTTCATCTCCCCCGCGGTCGCGCGGAATGGAGTTGGAAAATTCGCGGAACAGCGGCAAAATCACCGTGGCGTTGGACGTGTTTTCTGAACTGATGCTGGCACCCCACACGGGATTCACGAACGTGACGCTGTCGCGCGTCCAATGCTCGCCTTCGGACAGGACATCCTTCGGAATGAGATTGGTGTTGCCGGCGGCCACGAGCGGTTCGCCGGCGGTGTTGAGCAAGGCAATGGAAATGACACCGGCGGAACTGGCGAGTTCGTTCGTGGGGCTGTTGGCCAATTCGTTGAGAACCGGTTCCAGATGGTCCTGCAAAAGTGTTCCGCGAAAACGCAGGGCGCGCACGACGGCGCTCAAGGTGTCGGTGATTTCCTTGGACCGGTTTCGCAAGTCGGTTTTGGCCAATTCCTCAAAGCGCAGATGCTCTTCCGCCTGCCAGCCAACGACCAGCACCCAGACTCCGAAGAGAAGTCCGTAGACCAAGGTGTTGCGGCGGCGGAATTTCATGAATCAGCGCGTTTACTTTTTCTTCTCCGGCAGGCGATCCAAAAAGCGATCCAGTTCCTGTTCCGAAACTGAATTGGTGATGAGCGGCGCCTGGCCGGTTTCATGCTCGGTCAGCGCGGCAAGCTGCGACGGCATCCGGACGATGTGCGGCGTGATGAACATCAGCAAATCCGTCCGCTGGCTCGCGTGACTGCTGA
>Ga0335074_10003387_pt1 | contig 21758 bp, 18 predicted proteins | sample Lox_Sample_23_FD_206715 | JGI IMG/M metagenome (GOLD analysis project Ga0335074, IMG submission 206715) | Soil microbial communities from Loxahatchee National Wildlife Refuge, Florida, United States - Lox_Sample_2.3 | ecosystem: Environmental > Terrestrial > Soil > Wetlands | place: USA... | reverse complement strand
GGTAGAGGCCCGCTACATGAGGGTGTCCTGGCCGAGGTCGTAGACGAGGAGGCCATCGGCGCGGAGGCGGATGCCGGGGGAGGGGCGGTGGAGCTCGGTGCGGCCATCGTGCATCAGGTGGCGCACGTCGACACCGATGGCGACAGACGCGAAGTCGGCGACCAGGCGGCGGTGGCAGCGCCACCACAGGGACTCCGAGCACATCACCGCCAGCCGGCGGGACTCAGCCTCGGCGAGCACCGCATCGATCGCGGCCAGAAACTCCGCCGATCGCATGTACTCGGCGTAGCCGCGGAACATGTCTTCCCGCCACGCGATGTCCGGATTGTCCGGGCCGGGCTTGCGGAAACCGCCCAGGCGTTTCTCCCAGCGGTAGGCGATGCCCGCCTCCGGCAGCCACTCCTCCATGGCGGCACGGGCGAACTGCGGATTGCGCCGGCTGCCAGGCGCGAGGCGAATGTCCACCAGCGACGAGACGCCCGCGCTGCCCAGGATCGCGACCGTCCGCTCGACGGGCTCGGTCCCGTGCCCGTACGTGAAGAGCATGCTCCCGACCCTACGGCCCCCCGGCCGCGGTGGCGGTAATCCGTTTGCCGTCCGGCGGCGGCGACCTGCACACTACCGGGTGTGAGCGCGCCGCCCGCCGAAGGAGCCAGGGTCGCCTGGCAGGTCGTTCCCCCGCCGGTGCGCCGGGTGATCGAGGGGGTCTGCGGTGCTCCCGTGATCGAGGCCGAGACCCAGCCGGGCGGCTTCAGCCCCGGCGTGGCGGCCCGGGTCTGCTGCGCGGACGGTTCCCGCTGGTTCGTCAAGGCGGCGTCGGCCGAACTTAACCCCGACGCTCCCCGGTTCCACCGCCGGGAGGCGAGCGTCCTCGCTGGCATGGACTCCCTGATCGCCGCCGGGCGGCTGCCGGTGCCCCGGCTACGCGGGACCGCCGAGCTTGGGCCATGGTTCGCGCTCGTCGTCGACGATGTAGACGGTAACCAGCCGTCGCTGCCATGGCAGGACGATCAGCTTGACCGGGTGCTGGCCGCGGTGGACCGGCTTGCGCACGCGCTGACTCCGGCCCCGGTCGCGCTACCCGCCATCGAGCGGCGAATGGAAAGCAACTTCACCGGCTGGCGGACACTTGCCAGGACTCCTGGCGACGACCGCATTGACCCCTGGTCGCGTGCCCGCCTCACCGAGCTGGCGGACCTGGAGGCCAGCTGGACCGCCCACGCCCGCGGTGACACCCTGCTGCACGGCGACATCCGGGCCGACAACCTGCTGCTCACCGGGGACGGCGTGGTCGTGGTGGACTGGCCGCATGCCTGCGTGGGTGCCGCGTTCGTTGACCTGGTGTTCTTCGCGCCGAGTGTGGCGATGCAGGGCGGCCCGGAGCCTGCCGCGCTGCTGGCGCGGTCCGCCGCCGGGCGGGGAGTCGGGCGGGACGCGCTCGCGGCCGTCGTTTGCGCGCTGGCCGGCTTCTTTGTCGAGGGCTCGCTCCAGCCGTCGCCGCCGGGGCTGCCGACGCTGCGCGGCTTCCAGGCCGCGCAGGGCGAGTTCGCCTGCCGCTGGCTGGCGACGTTGCTGTGACGGGCGGTGCCGGCGCTCGGATGCTGGCACCATAGAGGCATGGCGGACGGGCAGAGCGCGGAGCTCGGTGCTGTTCAGCGGACGCTGTTCTTCCCGCTGCTGGCGCGGGCACGGGAAACGGAGCGCAAGCGGCCGCTGCTGAGCGACCCCAAGGCCGTCGAGCTGGTGCGGGCGATCGACTTTGACCCGGCCACCTACGACCAGAGCTTTATGAGCTTCGCCGTCCTGATCCGCACCATGATCTTCGACTGGTGGATCCGCCAGTTCTTGTCCGCCCATCCGGGCGGGACCGTCGCCGAACTCGGCACCGGACTGAACACCCGCTTCGAACGGACCGACAACGGGTCGCTGCACTGGATCGACCTGGACCTGCCGGACACGATCGAACTGCGCCGCCGGTTCTTCACCGACACCGACAGGCGGCGGATGATCGCCGCGTCCCTGCTTGACGAGGACTGGCTGGCCGAGGTCGAGCGGTGCCCGGGACCATACTTCTTCGTGTCCGACGGCGTTCTCGTCTACCTGCCAGAAGACGACGTCACCGGTACCCTCGCCCGGATCGCCGCCAGGTTCCCTGACGCCAGGCTCGCGTTCGACACCTACCCGCGGGTGACGTTCGCCGGCGAGCACCGGATGGCCGCCAAGCGGGGCATCGCCCCCTGGCAGTGGTCCTGCGACGACCCGCGCACGCTTGAGCGGCTTGGCCTGCGGCTCGTCGAATCGGCGACGGTCACCCGCCCGCCCGCCGCCCTCCGCGCCCAGATGCCCGCCCGCTACCGCTTCCTGCTTCCGCTCGCCGACCCGCTCCTCGGCCGCGGCCTCAGCCTGAGCCTGTTCCGGTCGGCTCCAGGCGCGGGGTAAGCCGACCCCTATCCTGGCGTCGTGCGCCTCGTATCCCTGCTGCCGTCCGCGACCGAGATCGTCTACGCGCTTGGCCTGGGCGACGACCTGGTCGGGGTCACCTTTGAGTGCGACGAGCCGGCCGCCGCCCGGTCCGAGAAGGAAGTCGTGGTCGGAGGCCGGGACACCTCAGGAATGACCCCGGCGGAGATCGACGCGTACGTCCGCGACCGGCTCGCAAGCGGTGAAGATCTCTACACGCTGCACGCGGACGCGCTCGCCCGGCTGGGCCCCGACCTGATCCTGACCCAGGACCTGTGCCGGGCGTGCGCACTGCCCTCGGGGCATGTGACCGAAGCGCTTGACTATCTCGGGTGCCGCGCCGACGTGTTGTCACTCGACCCCTGCACGCTGGACGACGTGCTCGGCACGATCCTCGCCGTCGGCGAGCGGACGGGGACGTCGGACCGCGCGCAGCGGCTGGTCGCCGGCCTGCGCGAGCGCCTCGCTGCGGTGGCGGCGCGCATCGCGGGCCGGCGGCGCCCGAAGGTCACGGTCATCGAATGGACAGATCCGCTGTTCGCGGCCGGGCACTGGATCCCCGACCTGGTCACCGCGGCCGGCGGCGACCCGGTCGCGGCCCGCCCCGGCCGCCGCTCCGAGCCCCTGACCTGGCCGGAGATCGCCGCGGCCGATCCTGACCTGGTGATCGTCGCACCGTGCGGCTATCACCTGGCTGGCGCGGTTTCCCAGGCCGCGGCCGTGACGGCGGCACTGCCCGGCATCCCGGTCTGGGCTATCGACGCCGATTCGCTCGTGGTCCGCCCTGGTCCCCGCCTCATCGACGGTGTCGAGGCCATCGCCGCCATCGTGCACCCGGAGGTCATGCCGGCTCCACCGGACGGCACGATCGCGCTGGTCCATTCCCCGCCAGCCCGGGTGAGCCGGCCCCGGTGTATTCCGTTAGCCTTGCTCATTCCTGGTATGCGAGCATTGCCGCATGGATCACACGGAGGCGCAGGCGTTCGCACAGCAGTGGGTCAAAGACTGGAACGCCCACGACGTTGACGCGCTGCTCGAGCACTTCGCCGAGGATGTCGTCTTCACCTCACCGGTTGCCGTCCGCGTCCTCGGCGGCGACGGGGTGATCCGGGGCAAGGAGGCCCTGCGGAAGTACTGGTCCGAGGGCATCCGCCTCATCCCGGATCTGCACTTCGAAGTGCTGGCCGTCTACGTCGGCATCGTCACCCTGGTCATCAACTACCGCAACCAAGCTGGCGGCGTGGTCAGCGAGGTCCTGACATTCGACGGCGGCCTGGTCAGGGAAGGGCACGGCACCTACCTGGCGCAAGCCCCGACCGGCCTGAAGTAACGCTCTCCCGCGTACCCGTCCCCTGGCCCGTTCTCCGACATCCATGCCAGCGGGCGTAAACCGTTTGAACGGTATCAACACCTATTTTCACGACCTTTTCCCGGCTGGGCCGAAACGGAATGTAATCGGCAGGAACAAAGCAGCCGATGATGCTGTGGAAGGTCGCGGCCGCGATTGCCGGCAGCAGAACGCCCGCGCCAGAGTGGCCGACCACCACCCGGCGGCCAGCGGGCTCACCGGGCTGGGCGGCGGCCTCATCCGCGTAGACCGCCACCGTCCACTCGGGCCGACTGGTCGGCAGGTCGATCAGCGTGGCGCTATGGCAGCGCGCGCCCAGTTCCGCAGTGAGCCGGTCCCATCCAGCCGGGGATTGCGTGGTGCCGTGCACCAAGACGAACTCCACCACCCGGCCATCCTCTCGCTCGCTGCGTAGTCACCTGACGGGCGACCGCGCGGTGCTTCATCCGTCGCATCGTCACGTCTTTCGGTCGGCGCAGGCGGCGGACGTGCCCAGCGCCTAACGTATCGCGGCGCCGCACGGGGACGCGGACAAGGCTTACAAGTCTCACGAACACGGCGTTGCGTGACACGGCCGACAAGACCCGCAAGTCTTCGCGAACACCGCGGGGCATGACCCAGCGGGTATGTATGCACACATCACCGCAACGAGGAACGTAGCGCGGCTGCTGTCACCCGCAACCGTTTCTCGGTGGTCCGGCGGCAGGGGCCGCTACATGAAGTTGCGGGTGTGCAAGGCGGAAAGCTCGGCTGCCTCGTCGTCGGGGAAGCCGATGTAAGCCAGCCGCCGGCGGCGGCCCTCGTCCATCCTGGCCGCCAGGCCGGTGACGGCCTGCCAGCCGCGGCGGATCGCCGGCGGCGACCAGGAGCCGGCTGCGAGCAGCACGAGCGCGTCGAAGACCTCGGCGTTCAGGCCGGCGGTGTCGCGCAGCGCGGCATGGCGCCGCTCGACCGCCCGGCGCAGGGTGCCCAGGTAGTGCTTGTCGGTCCCGGCCAGGTGCGCGGTGTGCGCCACGCCGAACGCTACGTGCCGCGCCTCGTCCCGCGCCGCCAGCCTGGTCACGTCGGCGGTGACCTGGTCGGGGGCGTGGTCGCCGATGAAGCGGAGCAGGTCGACGAAGGTTCCCTCGCCGAGCACCGACAGCAGGAACGAGGCCGTGGTGAAGTCCGGCTCGTCGAGCAGCGTCTGGAGCGAGGCGCGGCCGCCGGCCGACGAGGTGCCGAGCTCGCCGCCGGAGAGCAAACCGCGCCGGGTGAACACTTCGACGTGCCGCGCTTCGTCGGCGGACTGGCTGGCCAGCAGCTGCATCACCTCCCGGTAGTGCGGGTGCAGCTGGGACAGCAGGCGGGCCGGGATGATGAGTGCGGCCTGTTCGTTTTCTACCAGGTAAGTCATGAGCTGGACGACGGCGCGCTCGATCTCCGCCGGGACGGCGTCGATGGGCGCGGTCCAGTCGACGGCGGTCGCCGGGTCCCACTGGCTGGCGGCCGCGGCCGCGTACAGCTGCGGTGCGATGTCGGCCCACACGTGGTCGCGCTCGGACCAGTGGGCGCCGATCGGCGGGCCGCCCGCCTCGACGAGCGCGCCCCGCGCCGCCAGGCCCCAGGCCGGGCTGGCCTGGGGGACCGGTGGACCCGCGGCGGCGCCGGCCCGCTCCGCGCCCAGCCAGCGCTGGTCGCCGGCGGCTCCCTTGACGATGACCACCGTCGCGGAGGCGCCGTGCGAGCGGCCCGCGCCGCCCGCGCTCCCGGACGGTTCCCGGGCCGCGGTGTCGCCGGCGACCTGGTGGCCGTGCTCGCGGCACCACGCGGCGAGGTGCACCCTGAGCGCGGGGTGCGCGCCGGTGACCGTCAGCCGCTGCCCTGGGCGGAGCGGGCCGAGGGCCCGGGCGACCAGCAGGTGGCCGCCCTCGTCAAGCCCCAGGTCGGCGAGGTCTGCGCTCGGCATCGCGAAACCTGTCTCACCAGGCGGGACCGCCGGCCCTAGGGCCGGTAGTCCGCCGCGGTGACGCCGCCCTCTGCGTCATAGAAGCCTGCCTCGTCGACCGCGTGCTCCAGCTGGTCGTAGCCGGACAGGCGGGGTTTGCGCCACTCCTTGAGTCCCTCGAGGTCGAGCAGCGGCCGCAGCTGCGCGTCGGCGTAGTCCATGCCGAGCAGCAGATCGCCAAATCGCGCGATGGCCGGTCCGTCGTCCGAGCCGGACCAAGCCTCGCTGGCCAGTGCCGACGGGCCCGCGGTCATCGTGCAGTGGTCGTAGGGCGCCGTCTGCGCGAGCACCCGGACCTGTCCGGTCGGCAGCGCCCCTTCGCGCCCGAAAAGCAGCAGGTTCGAGTCGATCATGCATGCGGCGTCCGCCCGGTCCGCGGGATCGGCCGCGAACAGCGTGCGGGCCGCCTCCCGTTCCCCGCCGATGTGGTCGCCGTGCAGCCCGACGCCGATCTCGAAGCGCCGCACGGCGACGTCCTTCCCCGGAGTCAGGCCTGCGGACCGTAGCAGGGACAGCGGCAGCAGGGTGGCCTGCGGCGAGTCCACCGCGCCGGTCGCGACCACCCGGCCGGCCAGGTCCGCCAGGGACTGCACCGGCGAGTCGGCCCGGACGACGATCACCGAGCGCAGGTCGCAGTCGGTGTCGCGCATGGTGACCGGGGTCAGCGTGACCCCGCGCGCGGCGGCCAGCCGCCGGGCGCGGACCCAGGCAAGCGGTGAGTTCCACGCGACGTCGATACGCCCGTCGACCAGGTCCTCCACCTGCCGCTCGTAGTGCGAGTAGAGCACGTAGTCGAAGTCAAGGCCGCCGGGCCCGCGCAGCCAGGCGCGGAACCCGTCCCAGATCGTGACGACCTTCGGATCGTAGGCGACGGCACCGAGCAGCACGCCTGAGCGGCTCATCAGACCTCCCCGAGCAGAGGCAGGCCGAGGAGCGCGCGGCCGATGAAGTCGAGCAGCGCGTCGGTCGTGGGTGCCATCACCCGCGCCGCCCGTGAGTCGCGGAACAGGCGCTCGACCACGGACTCCTTGCGGAACGCCGCACCGCCGCCGGCCTTGAGCGCGAGATCCGCCGCGTCCGCCGCGGCCTCGCCCGCCGCGGCCTTGACCTCGAGGACCAGCAGCAGCGCGTCTTCGCGGCCCGATTCGACGGCGTTCAGGGTCTCGGTGATCAGCGCCCAGGTCCGGTCCGCCTCGATCCGCAGCCGCGCGAGCTGCGCCCGCGGCTCCGCCTGCTGGGCGAGCGACACCCCGAGGTGCTCGAGCCGCGTCCGCCCCAGGTGGTCCGCGGTCTCCGCGGCCAGCCGGCGCAGCAGGCCCGCGCTCATCGCCGCCGAGCAGATCAGGAACACCGGCAGGACGGAGGCGAGGGCCAGGTCGAGTCCGGCTCCGTCCGTGCCGAGCATGGCGGTCAGCGGCACCGTCACCCCGTCAGCCCGCATCGGCGCGGACGCGTTGCCGCGCAGCCCGAGGCCGTCGAAGGTGCCGGCGACGGACAGCCCGGCGGCGCCGGCCGGCACCAGCCACAGCGTCATCGGCCCCGCGGCGTCGGCGGAGACCGGGCGGCTCGACCACACGTAGCTGTCGGCGTGCCCGGCCGAGGTCACCCAGCTCTTGGACGCGTCAAGCCGGATCATGTCATCCCCGGCCGGCGCCGCGGTTGACAGCGGCGCCCAGAAGTGCGACCGCGAGCCGGTTTCTGACAGCGCCAGCGTGGACAGGTGCCGTCCGGAGGCGATCGCCGTCAGCGTGGCCTTGTCCCCGGCCGCGGTCAGCGCGGCGACCGCCGAGTAGTGCATGGTCACGATCATCGCGGTCGACCCGCAGACGGACCCGAGCTCGCGGATCACGTCCGCGGCCTGCCGCGGTCCGGCGCCGCCGCCGCCGAACTCGGCCGGAACGGTGAGCGCGAGCAGCCCGGCCGCGCCGAGCGCGCTGACCTGTTCGCGGGGGAACTGACCGGACGCGTCCACCGCCGCCGCTCCCGGTGCCACTACCTCGTCGATGACTTGCAGGAGCGCGTCGCGATACGACTCCTGAGATGGCATTGCCGCCTGCCTCTCACGGTTCGGTTATGAGCCCGGCCCGACCGGCCGGCGCGTCTATGCTCCACCCTTCCCTGCGCCGCGCGCCAGTATCCGTCCGCACAGGAAAGCGTGTCACACGTTGTGCCGTCCGAGGGACGGTGCCCTCCTCGCCACCCCGCGGGGCGGTGTTGTCCCCACCACCGCCGCGGGCGGTGCTCACACCGCGGCGTCGGCGCGGATGTGCTCGAAGATCAGCGACGTCTCGGTGTAGGACACGTCGCCGTTGGACGACAGCGTCTCGACGAACTCCCGCAGCGCCGACGTCGAGGCGGCCGCGACATGCAGCAGGAAGTCGTCCTTCCCGGCGAGGAAGAAAACGTTCAGCACCTCGGGCAGCCCGGCCACCTCGGCCACGAACCCGCGGATCCGGCTGCGGGCGTGCGACTGGAGCCGGACCGCGATCATGGCCTGCAGCGGCCGGCCGAGCGCCGCCGGGTCCACGTCGGCGTGATAGCCGCGGATCACGCCGCGGTCGCGCAGTGACCTGACCCGGCCCAGGCAGGTCGAAGGCGCGATGCCGACGCGTTCCGCCAGGGCGTTGTTGGCGAGCCTGGCGTCCTGCGCCAGCTCGCGCACGATGTGCCGGTCGATCTCGTCGAGGTCGACCGTGCCGCTTGAGGTCCCGGCCGGCGCTCCCTGCCATGAACTTCGAACAGGATTCGGCTGACTCGCCGACGGGTGCGCTACAGATGAATTCCCCGCTACCATGGAGCTAGTCTACAGAATCTTATTCACAAATCTAGGCAAGTTTCCGAAAAAAATGCATCATTGAAGCAGCGGGACGGAACCGCATACGCAAACGAATCATCCGCCGCCAGCAGCGAAAGGCCGTGAGACGTCATGAAGGTCGGCATCCCCCGCGAGGTCAAGAACCACGAGTACCGTGTCGCGATCACCCCTGCTGGCGTCCACGAGCTGACCAGCCACGGCCACGAGGTCTACCTGGAGAAGGACGCAGGCGCCGGCTCGCAGTTCGCCGATGACGCCTTCGTCGCCGCCGGCGCGACCATCATCCCCAACGCGGATGACGTGTGGGGCATCGCCGACATGGTGCTGAAGGTCAAGGAGCCGATCGCGGAAGAGTACCACCGCATGCGCCCCGGCCTGACGCTCTTCACCTACCTGCACCTGGCCGCGGACAAGGCCTGCACCGACGCGCTGCTCGCCAGCAAGGTCACCGGCATCGCCTATGAAACGGTGCAGCTCAACGACGGTTCCCTGCCGCTGCTCGCCCCCATGTCCGAGGTCGCGGGCCGCCTTGGCCCGCAGGTCGGTGCCTATCACCTGATGCGCTCCGGCGGCGGCTACGGGGCGCTGCTCGGCGGCGTCCCCGGCACCCGCGCGGCCAAGGTTGTTGTCATCGGCGGCGGCGTCTCCGGCCAGCACGCTACCCAGATCGCTGTCGGCATGGGCGCCAACGTGACCGTGCTCGACAAGAACATCGCCAGGCTCCGCCAGATCGACGCCCTCTACGCCGGCCGCGTGCAGACCGTCGCCTCCAACGCCTACGAGATCGAGCGGGCTGTCCTGGACGCCGACCTCGTGATCGGCGCGGTCCTGGTCACCGGGGCCAAGGCGCCGAAGCTGGTCTCCAACGAACTGGTCAGCCGGATGAAGCCGGGCTCCGTGCTCGTCGACATCGCCATCGACCAGGGCGGCTGCTTCGAGGACTCGCACCCGACCACGCACGCCGACCCGGTCTTCACCGTGCACAAGAGCGTTTTCTACTGCGTCGCCAACATGCCGGGCGCGGTGCCGAACACCTCCACCTACGCGCTGACCAACGCGACCTTGCCCTACGTCGTGGAACTGGCCGACAATGGCTGGCATGCCGCCCTGGCGGCCGACCCCGCGCTTGCCCTTGGCCTGAACACCTACGAGGGCCGGCTGACCAACGAGCCCGTCGCGGCGGCCCACGGATACCAGTCCGTGACCGTCGAGTCGGCCCTCTCCTGAGAACAAGATCAAGACCAGGATCATCCAGAGGAACGGTTCCCGCTGATCCGCCCCCGCCGCGTTCCCCGACGGGCGCCGGCCGGTCAGCGAGCCGCTCGGATCGCCCCTGAGAGCGGGCGCGCCCCGTATCTTCCCGTGCTGGCGGGGAAGCTACGGGGCGTGCGTCTCCCGTCCGCCGCGGCGCGGCACCGGCTGGGACGCCTCTCCCAGGGCGGGTAAAGCCGCGGACCGGAAGGCCAAACCACCCCACCGGCCTTCCGGTCCGCGCCAGCGTTCCCAGCCCCGTCAATGGCCCTGATACCGGGGCGGACCGGAAGGCCTCGCCACCCCTGGCGCCCTCCGGCCCGCTCACGGCGCGCTCCGGCGTCCCGCCCGGGAGAAGCGGGGAGCCGCTGGGGCGCGTACCCGTATTACGGAAAACGGCGCCAAGCGGATTGGTTCCGGGGCGGGAAAGCGCAGAAAAGCTCAGCGGAGGCGGACCGGGAGCTGCTCCAGGCCGTGGATGAGCGAGCTCTTCCGCCACAGCAGGGTCGCCGGATCGGCCGCGAGGGACAGGGCCGGGAACCGGTCGAGGAGCGCGCCGAACGCGACCTCGCCCTCGAGCCGGGCAAGCGGCGCGCCGAGGCAGTAGTGAATCCCGTGCCCGAAGGCGAGGTGCCCGCCCGTGTCCCGCCCGATGTCGAGCCGGCCGGGGTCGGAGAACCTGGCCGGGTCGTGGTTCGCCGAGGAGGTCACGAGCAGCACCCATTCCCTGGCCGGGATGGTCACCCCGCCGATCTGCACCGGCTCAAGGGTGAACCGGTCGGTCGCGTGGTTGAGCGGGTTGGTGAACCGCAGCAGTTCCTCGACCGCGCCGGGCAGCAGCGACCGGTCGGCGCGCAGCCGGTCCAGTTCCACCGGGTTGGTCAGCAGTGCGAGGGTTCCTGAGGCGATCAGGTTCGTCGTCGTCTCATGGCCGGCCACGAGCAGCAGGAACATCATCGCGAGCAGCTCACGCTGGTCCAGGGAGTCGTCCGCGTCCTGCGCCTCGATCAGCGCCGACACCATGTCGTCGGCCGGCGTCGCGCGCTTGGCCTCGACCAGCCGGGTGAAGTAGTGGTACATCGCGGCCCCGGCCGTGTGGAAGCCGCCGGGCTCCGCGCTGCTCGCCACGATCGCGTTCGACCACTCGCGGAACTGTGCCTGGTCCCGCGACGGAATGCCGAGCAGTTCGCAGATCACGGTGACGGGCAGCGGGAAGGCGAACGACTCGATCAGGTCCACCGTGTCCGCACCAGCCGCCAGCCGCGCCTCGATCGCGTCGAGCAGCGACGTCGTGATCGCCTCGACGCGAGGCCGCAGTCCGGCGACCCGGCGGGCGGTGAACGCCTTCGATACGAGCTTGCGCAGCCGGGTGTGGTTCGGCGGGTCGGCGTTGAGCAGGTGTACCGACAGGTACGCGGTCACCTCGTCGGGCACCCAGTCCGGTGACGCGAGCTTGCTCGCCCAGTCCTTGTGCAGCCGCGGGTCGGCGAGCGCGGCGCGCACGTCTGCATAGCGGGTGACCAGCCAAACCCGGTCGCCGTGGGGCAGTACCACCGGCGTGACCGGGCCCTCTTCCCGCAGCCGCGAGAAGTAGCCGAGGGGGCTCTGGAAGTAGTCCTCGCCAAGCCGCTGCGGCGAGAGTTCCGCTGAGTCTGTCACGTCCGCCAGCCTACAAGATATAACGCGACTGCGGCCCATTCCGGCCCGTAGGGTGTGCGTCGCTGGAAAGCCGGCGACGGGACGGGCACGGGACATCCTGCGCGTCTTCCGCCCGTGCCCGAGGCGTACCAGGCTGCGGGCAGCTGTGCAGCGGGCTAGGTAAGTTCGCGGGATCCCGGACCCGGTCTCCCGAGGATGCGGCGGCCAGGCGCCTGTACGCATACGACGGAGTGCTGCGCGATGTGGTCTGTAGCGGCACGGACCGGCCGGGGCGAGCGTTCGCTCGCGGAACGCTTGCCTTGGCTGCCGGCGGCGCAACAACCGCGCGAATCCCCGGCGGCGACTAGTCTTGATGCGTGACCGACCCGAACCGATACCGGCCTAAGCCCGGGGAGATCCCCGAGGAGCCCGGCGTGTACCGGTTCCGCGACGAACGCGGCCGCGTCGTCTACGTGGGGAAGGCGAAGTCGCTGCGGCAGCGGCTGAACCAGTACTTCGCCGACTTCACCGCGCTGCACCCGCGCACCCAGGCGATGCTGACCACCGCCGCGAGCGTGGAGTGGACGGTCGTCAATACCGAGGTCGAGGCGCTCCAGCTGGAGTACTCCTGGATCAAGGAGTTCGATCCCCGGTTCAACGTCAAGTACCGCGACGACAAGTCCTACCCGTACCTCGCGGTGACGATGGGCGAGGACTTCCCCCGGGTCATGGTCATGCGCGGCGCCAAGCGGAAGGGGACACGCTACTTCGGCCCGTACTCCCACGCGTGGGCAATCAGGGAGACCGTCGACACGCTGCTGCGCGTCTTCCCCGTCCGCACCTGCTCCACGGGCGTGTTCAAGCGGGCGGGCCAGATCGGCCGCCCCTGCCTGCTCGGGTACATCGGCAAGTGCTCCGCTCCGTGCGTCAAGAGGATCACCCAGGACGAGCACCGGGCCCTGGCGGACGACTTCTGCGACTTCATGTCCGGTCAGACGAGCCGGTTCATCAGGAAGCTGACCGTGGAGATGAGGCAGGCCTCCGACGAGGAGGAGTTCGAGCGGGCCGCCCGGCTGCGCGACGACATCAAGGCGCTGGAACGCGCCCTGGAGAAGCAGGCCGTCGTCCTCGGCGACGGCACCGACTGCGACGTGATCGCCCTGGCGGAAGACCCGCTTGAGGCCGCCGTCCAGATCTTCTACGTCCGCGGCGGCCGGATCAGGGGCCAGCGCGGCTGGGTACTTGAGAAGGTCGAGGACGTCACCACGGACGGCCTGGTCGAGCACTTCCTCGGCCAGTTCTACGGCGAGGGCACGTCACCGGACAGCAACGGCATACCGCGGGAGGTCCTCGTACCCGAGCTGCCGCCGGACGCCGACGCCATGACGCAGTGGCTGTCGGAGCGCCGCGGCGGCACCGTGCACCTGCGCGTCCCGCAGCGCGGCGACAAGAAGACCCTCGCGGAGACCGTCGCGCGCAACGCCAAGGAAGCGCTCGCGCTGCACAAGCTCCGCCGCGCCAGCGACCTCACCACCAGGTCAAGGGCATTGCAGGAGATCCAGGACGCGCTCGAACTCGACGACGCGCCACTGCGCATCGAGTGCTACGACGTCTCCAACCTGCAGGGCACGCACGTCGTCGCGTCCATGGTCGTGTTCGAGGACGGGCTTGCCCGCAAGAGCGAGTACCGCCGCTTCTCGATCAAGGGCTACGACGGCACGGACGACGTCTCGGCGATCCGCGAGGTGATCAGCCGCCGCTTCCGCCGCTACCTGGAAGAGCGGGAGGAGTCCGGGGAACTCGACATGCTCGGCGATCCTGAGGCGAGCGAGGACCAGGACCGGGACGATCCCGAGCGTCCGGTGGTGACAGCTAAGCGGAAATTCGCTTACCCCCCGAACCTGCTGGTCGTAGACGGCGGCGCGCCCCAGGTCGCGGCGGCGGCCGGGGCCCTGGCCGACCTCGGCATCGACGACGTGTCCGTCTGCGGCCTGGCCAAGCGCCTGGAAGAGGTCTGGCTGCCCGGCCAGGAGTACCCGGTGATCATGTCCCGCTCGTCCGAGGGCCTCTACCTGCTGCAGCGGGTGCGGGACGAGGCGCACCGGTTCGCGATCACCTATCACCGGGCCAAGCGGGGCAAAGCGGCGATCGGCTCCGCGCTCGACGACGTTCCCGGGCTCGGGCCGTCGCGGCGGGCGGCGCTGCTCAAGACGTTCAAGTCGGTGAGAGCGCTGTCGGCGGCGTCGCCGGAGGAGATCGCCACGGCGGTGCCTGGCATCGGGCCCAAGCTGGCCGAGACGATAGCGGCCGCGCTGCAGGGCACGTCGAGCGCGCCCGGAGCTAAAGGGCGCAGTACGGGGGATCGGATCAATGACTGAGAACGCTGGTGAGCGCGTGGTGCCCGGCGTACCGGACATCGTCATCATTACCGGCATGTCTGGTGCCGGGCGGTCGACCGCGGCCAAGTCGCTTGAGGACCTCGGCTGGTTCGTCGTGGACAACCTGCCGCCGGCCCTGCTGCCGACCATGCTCGACCTCGCCGACCGCGCGTCGCTCGCGGGCATCGCCGCCATCGTCGACGTGCGGTCGCGGGCGTTCTCCACCGACCTGAAGTCGGCGATTTCCTCCCTCGGCGCCCGTGGCGTCGCGCCGCACGTGCTGTTCCTCGAGGCGTCCGACACGGTCCTTGTCCAGCGCTTCGAGAACGTGCGCAGACCGCACCCCATGCAGGGGGCCGGCACGATCATCGACGGGATCACGGCCGAGCGCGAACTGCTGCGCGCGGTCCGCGGCGATTCCGACATCGTGCTCGACACTTCATCGCTGAACGTGCACGAGCTGCGCGCCAGGATGCACGGCTACTTCAGCGGCGACTCGGTGACGGGGCTGCGGCTGAACATCGTCTCGTTCGGCTACAAGTACGGACTGCCGGTCGACGCGGACCTGGTGGCCGACTGCCGGTTCCTGCCCAACCCGCACTGGGTACCCGAACTACGGCCGCTGAGCGGTCTCGACGCCTCCGTGCGCGACTACGTGCTCGGCCAGCCGGCGGCGGTCGCGTTCATCTCCGCGTACCTGCAGGTGCTCGAGGTCTCCCTGGCCGGCTTCGAACGCGAGGGCAAGCGGTACGTGACCCTCGCGATCGGCTGCACCGGCGGGAAGCACCGCTCGGTGGCCATGGCCGAGCAGCTCGCGGCCCGGCTGGCCGGCCGCGACGTTACCGTCTCGCACCGCGACCTCGGGCGGGAGTAGATCCTTGACGTTCAAGGTCGTCGCGTTCGGCGGCGGGCACGGGCTCGCCGCGTCGCTTTCCGCCCTGCGCCGTGTCACCGACGACGTGACCGCGATCGTCACCGTCGCCGACGACGGCGGGTCCTCGGGCCGGCTGCGCCAGGAGTTCGGCGTGCTGCCGCCGGGTGACCTGCGGATGGCGCTCGCCGCGCTGTGCGGTGACGACGACTGGGGCACGACGTGGGCGCGGGTGGTGCAGCACCGGTTCGGCGGTACCGGCGAACTTTCCGGCCACTGCCTAGGGAACCTGCTCATCGCCGGGCTGTGGGATCTGCTCGGCGACCCGGTCGCCGGACTTGACTGGGTCGGCCGGCTGCTGCGGGTGACCGGGCGGGTGCTGCCGATGGCAGCCGTGCCGCTGGATATCGTCGCCCGCGTCGAAGGCCTCGACCCCGCGGCACCCGAGGGCTTGTCCACGGTCCACGGGCAGGCGCAGGTGGCGGTCACCCCCGGCCGGGTGCGGTCGATCTCCCTGGTGCCGGCCGATCCTCCCGCCGTCCCCGAGGCGGTGGAGGCGGTGCTCGAGGCGGACTGGGTGGTGTTCGGCCCAGGGTCGTGGTTCACCTCCGTGCTGCCGCACCTGCTCGTACCCTCGCTGCGGGCGGCGCTGGCCGACACGCAGGCGCGCAAGCTCGTGGCGCTGAACCTGATACCGCAGCCGGGGGAAACCGAGGGATTTTCGCCAAACCGACATCTGGAAGTTCTCGCCGACCACGCGCCATCATTGACTTTCGACGTCGTACTCGCCGACGTCGGCGCCGTGGCCGGGTCAGAGGAGGATCTGCGGAAGGCGGCCGACTCACTGCGCGCCTCCCTGACGCTGGCTGACGTGGCCGCGCCGGACGGGACGCGGCACGACCCGGTACGGCTGGCCGCCGCCTACCGGAGCATTTTCACGACGGGGAACGGCATTGGTCGTGCATGACGGGGGAGCGGCACAAGTCATGGGGGTGGTGGCGCGATGGCGATGACAGGCGTGGTGAAGGACGAGCTCAGCCGGATACCAGTGGTGAAGCCGTGCTGTCGGAAGACCGAGGTGTCCACGCTGCTGCGGTTCGCGGGCGGGCTGACGCTCACCGCTGGGCACATCGTGATCGAGGCGGAGCTTGACACCGCGGCGGTCGCCAGACGGCTGCGAGCTTCGATCGCCGAGGTATTCGGCCAGCCGTCTGAGCTACTTGTCCTCGCGCCAGGCGGACTGCGCAAGGGCAACCGCTACGTGGTCAGGGTGTCGAAGGGCGGTGACAGCCTGGCCCGGCAGGCGGGTCTGATCGACAGCTTCGGCCGGCCGGTGCGCGGGCTGCCGAGGCAGGTGGTCTCCGGCGGCATCTGCGACTGCGAGGCCGCCTGGCGCGGCGCGTTCCTCGTGCACGGATCGCTGACGGAACCAGGCCGGTCGATGGCCCTGGAGGTCACCTGCCCGGGCTCGGAGGCCGCCCTGGCCCTGGTCGGCGCGGCGCGGCGGCTGAAGATCTCCGCGAAGGCCCGCGAGGTCCGCGGCGTGGACCGGGTGGTGATCCGCGACGGCGAGGCGATCGCGGCGATGCTGACCAGGCTCGGCGCCCATGACAGCGTGCTCGCCTGGGAAGAGCGCCGGATGCGCCGCGAGGTCCGTGCGACCGCCAACCGGCTCGCCAACTTTGACGACGCCAACCTGCGGCGCTCGGCCCGGGCCGCGGTGGCCGCGGGCGCCCGTGTGGAGCGCGCGCTCGAGATCCTCGGCACCGACGCCCCCGAGCATCTGGTCATGGCCGGACGCCTGCGCGTGGCCAACCGCCAGGCGTCCCTGGAGGAACTCGGCCAGCTCGCCAACCCCCCGTTGACCAAGGACGCGATCGCCGGCCGCATCCGCCGCTTGCTCGCCATGGCCGACCGCCGCGCCGCCGACCTCGGCATGCCCTCCACCGAGGCCTGCCTGACGGCCGACATGCTGCCCTGACGGGCGGCGGTCCGCGCCGGGCCGGCGGGAGCCAATGCGGTAGCGGAGCGGCACAGCCGGCCGTAGGGCGGCGGTCAGCGGCATCGTCAGCGCGGAGCGGCAGATGGCGGGCGGCGGCTCAGTCGGCTTCCCAGGCGGTGAGCTGGTCCGCGGCCGGGCCAGGGCGCTCACCGCGGCCCGGCGCGGCCAGCCGGGCGAGCGCGGTGGCCGCCACCGCCAGCACCGACACTGTGGTCAGCGCGACGCGCAGGTTTGCCGCGCTGGCCAGGAAGCCGATGATGGGCGGGCCGAGCAGGAAGCCGGCGTAGCCGAAGGTGGAGGCGGTAGCGACGCCGTTCGGGCCGGCCAGGGCGCCGACCCGGGCCATCGCCGTGGGGAACGCGTTGGCGACGCCGAGGCCGGTGAGCGCGAAGCCGGCGAGCGCGAGCGGCAGCACGGGGGAGAGCGCGGCGGCGAGCATGCCGGCGCAGGTGACCAGGCCGCCGTAGACGAGGACGCGGGTCTGGCCGAGCCGGGCGAGCAGCCAGCTCCCGGCCAGCCGGCCGCAGGCTTCGGCGAGCGCGAAGCAGGCGTAGCCCGCGGCGGCCAAGCCCGCCGCGGCACCCAGGTCCGCACGCAGGTGGAGGGCGCCCCAGTCGCTGATGGCGCCCTCGCCGTAGGTGGAGCAGAGCGCGATCACGCCGAGCAGCAGCACCGTCCGCCACACCCCGGGGTGCCCGGCCGCGGCGGCCTGGCCCGGCACGCCTCCTCCGGCCGGCCCGTCGCTTGCGATGGCACGGCCGCCCTCCTGCCCGTCCTGGCTGGATCCGGCGTAGGCGGCGTCGGGTACGGGAGTGGTGAGGACGATCCGGCCGCATGCCGCGGTCACCGCCAGACCGAGCAGGCAGACCAGCGAGAAGTGCGCCAGCGGGGTGAGGGACGGGGCGGCAAGGCCGCCGAGTGCCGAGCCGGCCAGGCCGCCCAGGGACCACGCGGCGTGGAACGATGGCATGACCGGGCGGCGCATGACGGCGACCAGGTCCACGGCGAGGCTGTTCATCGCGACGTTGAGGCCGCCGTAGCCGATGCCGAACACGACGAGGGCCAGCCCGAGGGCCAGCGCGGACCTGGCGAGGGCGGGCAGCAGCAGGGCGAGCGACAGCCACACGCCGCCGCAGACGACCACGCGCGGGCTGCCGAACCGCCGGCACAGCGCCCCGGTCAGCGTCATCGTGGCGATCGCCCCGCCCGACGCCCCGAGCAGGGCGATCCCGAGCGACGCGGGCGAAGCGCCGATCGCCGCCTTGACCGCGGGAATGCGCACCGCCCAGCTGGCGAAAATGAAGCCGTCAGCCGCGAAGAACACGGTGATGGCGATGCGGAGGCGGGCGGTGTCGTTGCGGACGGCAACCGGAAGGGCTACTTTGTTTAGCAACTGCACAAAACAAGGATAGAGGTAAATCGAAATGCGGACAATGGGGTCGCACTGACCGGGGCGAGCCTAGCAGGGACCGCGTTGACCCTGATCCACACCGGGCAGGCGCTCACCCGCTCGGCGCTCACCGCCGAGCTTGGCGTGACCCGCGCGACGATCGGCGCGATCACCGGCGAACTGCGTGACCTTGGCCTGATCGAGGTCGACGCGGGACCAGGTGGCGGGCAGCAGGGCCGGCCCTCGCACCGCCTGCAGCCCGATCCGGCCGGCCCGGTGGCACTGGCCGTCCAGGTGCACCCGGACGGCTTCGGGGTCGCGCTTGTCGGTCTCGGCGGCGCCGTCGTCGCCCGGCAGGCCGAGTACGGCCTCGTGCCCGCGGACCCCGCACCGGCCCTCGCCCGCGTGGCCGAGGCCGCCGCCTGGCTGCTGCGCACATCGGGGCGCCGGTGCGTCGGCGCCGCCGTTGCCGTGCCGACCGCGGTCACCACGCCCGGGGGGAGGGCGGTGCGCGCGCTGTACGTCGGCTGGCCCGATGGCGCTCCGGTCCGTGACCTTTTCGCCGCGGCCCTCGCCCGGCACGGCGTGCACGGCCCCGGGGGCGGGGCCGCCGCGTGCGCCGCCGTCAACGACGTCAACGCGATCGCCCTGGCCGAGCACCGGCACGGGGCGGGCCGCGACGCCACCCACCTGCTCGTCGTCGCCGCCGAGCACCGCGGCGTGGGGGGTGCGCTCGTGCTTGGCGGCACGTTGTACACGGGCGGCACCGGCCTCGCCATGGAGGCCGGGCACGTCACGGTCGACCGCGACGGCCTCCCGTGCGTCTGCGGCAACCGTGGGTGCCTCAACGTGGAGACCGACGTGGAGAGGTTTTTCTCCCTGGTCGGCCGCGCCCCCTCCCCGGACGAGCCGCTGCTGCGTCAGGCCGGGGCCCTGCTACGCGCGGGATACCTGGCCGATGAACGCGTCCGCGGCGCCGCGGACGCCATCGCGGACCGCCTCGGCCTCGGCCTCGCAGGCCTGATCAACGTGGTCAACCCCGACCGGGTCCTGCTTGGCGGCATGCACGGGCACCTGCTCGCGGCGGCACCGGACCGGCTGCGCGCGGCTGTCGCGGCCGGCAGCCCCTGGGGCAGCGGCGCGGCGATCCCGGTCAGGTCCTGCGCCCTCGACGACGGCGGCCTGATCGGCGCAGCCGAGGTCGCCTGGCAGCCAGTCCTCGACGACCCGGCGCTGCTCCGCGCACGGTGAGGCAATGGTCCCGGCAGAGGGTACACCATGGCGTGGTCCGTGTGTCACTCACTCGCGTGCTCATAGCGGCTTGATCAGGCCGCGCCTGGCGAGAGCGTAGCCCGCTGCCGTCGCGATGAGAGATGCTGCGACGGACAGGAGGGCGACGAGCAGCAGGGCGAGGTCGCATGCGGCTGCGGTGCTATGCCCGCCGTGCTCGAAGGCATCGACGATGCTGGCCGCCACGGCCAGGCTGATGCCAGCGGTGATGGTCCGGATGGTCAGCAAGACACCGGACACCTCGCCTGCCTGGTCTGGGCCCGCGACCTGCTGGCTCACGATGGTGACGGCGCTGTCGCCGAGACCGAGCATGAACCCGTAAAGTGCGAGCGCAGGCACGTAGGCCCACCACGACGTGACGACTGCCAGCAGGAGGAGCGCAACGCTGGAGATCAGGCCCGTGCCGGCCACCACAAGTACTTGCCGGTTACCGGCCCGGAGCCGGGCACCGACCGGTATGGCCAGCGCTACTAGGACAGACATGATGGCGAACACCAGGCTCGCCCGAATGGCGGTCAGGCGGCGCGCGTCCTGCAAGTCCACGGACACCACGAAAAGGGTCGCGGCATAACAGACAGAGGAGACCGCGCCCAGGAAAAGGATCAGACTAAAGCGCAGGTCGTGGAAGACCGCCAGGTCCACCAGCGGGTGGGCGGCACGTCGCGCGCGAAGCGGGAACACGGCGATGACGGCAAGCCCGGCAGCCAGCAGGACGATATTGGCACCGGACCAGCCGACCGAATCGGCTCGGTCGATTCCGGTGCCGACTGCAGCCACCGCCAGCACGACCATCGCGGCACCCGGCACGTCAAACGACCGCCCCGGTGCCTTCTTGCGGGACTCCGGGACGAACCGCACCGTCACCGCAACGGTCGCCGCGGCAAAGAGCGCGAGCAGCCAGAAGATCCACCGCCAGCCCGGTCCCCCGGCCAGCCAGCCGCCGAGCAGGGGACCGATCACGGTGCCGGTGGTCGCCAGGGCAAAGGTCAGCGCGAGCGCCCTGGCCTGCTGGTCAGCCTCTGCATAACTGGCCGTCACCAGGGCGATGCCCGTCGGCAGCATGAGCCCAGCCCCGGCTCCCTGCAGCACGCGGAACACCACTAGCACCGGCAGCCCCGGCGCGAGGGCGGCACCGACCAGCGCCACGGTGAACAGCACGCAGCCCGCGACAAAGACCCGCCGCCGCCCCGCCACGTCACCCAGGCGGCCCGCCGCGACCAGCATCGCGCCGTTGCTGAGCAGATAGGCGCTCAGCGCGTCCTGCATGACCTCAGGGGTCTTGCCGAACAACCGGGCCATGTCCGGTAGCGCGAGCATGAGCGCCAGGAAGCCAACCTGCATGCAGAACATGGCCAGCGTGACAGCCGTCAGGGTGCCGCGCCGGCGCCCTCTGTCATCCACTCAGCCACCCCAGCATCCGTGTCACCTCGCCAGCCACCCTTGCGACAGGGGACCGACCGGGCGGAGTCGGCCCGCTCCGTTCGGGGTCAAGAAATCAATGCCCCGAACGAAGGCTTGTGACCGCCGAATCCTGACGAGACGCGCCAGACTGCGGCGCCAGTTGCCGGGCTCAGCGGGCGGAGTACCGAAGCTCGCGCGGGAAGCTAATGCCTATCCGGGGGTAACGCTCTCCACCGGACAGGGCCACCGATTCCAGCGAGGTGACGAGACACGCAGGAGGATGGCGGTCGCTGAGCTGCTGGCTGTCCTGGACGAAAAAGGTCAGTAAGACAACCGCCCGTTGCCGGGTCCGCAGGCGCCGGCTCCCGGTAAGCGCCGGTGACAGCCCGGCGGCACCGGCCGGGCTACCGGCTAGGCCTGGTCGACCGCCCGTCCACGCGGAGCAGTTCGCCGATCGCCGCCGCACGGGCGCGCATTACCTCGGGAGACGCGGGCGGGCTCGTGGCCGGTCCGCGCCGGATCTGTGCGCGGCGGATCAGCCGACGCTGGGTGGCCGTCGGCCCGTGCCCGGTCAGCAGCCGGCGCACGGCCGAAAGGCACCACCACCGGGTGGCCGCGGTTGAGACCGGATTGACCGCCGCGCGCACGCGGCGCCCCGTGTGAGACACGCCTGCCTCCCGTCCGACCCCGGATCCCGCTCGCATCCATCATGCGCCAGGTGACGGCGAAGACGCGAGCCCGCACCGGCCGCGTCAGCCTGCGGTGTCAGCTGGCAGCCTGGTGAATGAGCCTGGCTCGGGCGTAGCGGTCTTGCCGGCGACCAGGCGAATCCCGGACGGCCATACAGCAGAAACGGTCTAATTCAGCTTCCAACGCGGATGTACAGCTTGCTCTCGCCATAGCCGGGATAGGAGGCGAGCAGCCGGA
>Ga0335074_10003386_pt1 | contig 21760 bp, 20 predicted proteins | sample Lox_Sample_23_FD_206715 | JGI IMG/M metagenome (GOLD analysis project Ga0335074, IMG submission 206715) | Soil microbial communities from Loxahatchee National Wildlife Refuge, Florida, United States - Lox_Sample_2.3 | ecosystem: Environmental > Terrestrial > Soil > Wetlands | place: USA... | reverse complement strand
CACGCCGGTGGCCGTTCCTCTTCCCCGCGCAAAGCAGGATATGCTTGCGCTCATTAGTCATCGCACGGGAAGTCACTCATCGCACGCAAGCATGTGATGGACCTTCCTCTTATTCATTTCCAGAGCTCAGGAATCTGCCGCAATGGACGGCGCTCGCCGCCAGGACCGTGCGTGGTTGATACGCCAGATGCAATCTTCACGCTGGTTGTATTTGACCGGCTTTGGGTGTATCGCGGCGTCGTGCATCACCGCGCTACTGAATCCTCTGGTCTTGAAATGGCTGATTGACGATGTCCTTCCCGACAGACAGTGGCGATTGTTGGCGGTCTGTATAGGGTGCTTTTTCATCCTGTACGTCCTGCAAATCGCCACTTTCTGGGCCGCTAACCTCGCGACGACGCGGGCCGTGCAACGAATGGTGTTTCACATTCGCACGGAATTGCTGGAGCACCTGGGGACACTGGCGGCCGATTATTACGAGCGCACATCCGCTGGCGACATTCTCTTTCGCCTCGAGCAGGACGTGGAGCAGATAGGCGAACTCTGCATCGACATCGTTCCCAATGCAGTTCGCATGATTCTCATGATGCTCCTCGCTCTGGGAGCCATGCTCTTCCTCAATCCGATTTTGTCGTGCATCGTCATACCGCTGATTCCCACATTCGTCTTTCTTCACCGGCGATTTGAGCCTCAACTGCAGCAAGCCTCAAGCGTCGTACAGGAGCTCTCCGGCAAGCGCAGCACGCTTTTGCACGAGCTTGTTCCTGGCATCACACAGCTCCAGTTGCTCGGGCGCGAGCGGCATCAGACCCGAAGGTTCGCTCGCGCAGCGGCGGAGGTAGCTCGGGCGACGATGAGCCGAGAAATAGCCGCAATGCGATTCAGCGTCGCCACCATGATGGTCGTAGTTCTGGCCACCGTCGCGATTCTAGGCTACGGCAGTTATGAGGTTATGTTGGGAGCATTCACGGTGGGAGCACTGGTCGCCTTCTATAGCTACCTGGCCAGTCTATTTGGACCGCTGAGTGTTGCAATCCAGCTTTACTCGCGCTTGCATCGCGTGCTAGCGAGTGCCCGGCGAATTTGCGAGATCGAGCAAAGCGTGCCGTCGGTTCGGGACCCGGCTGTTCCCTCCCTGATGGCCGCGGAAATCCAGGGTGCGATCCGCCTCAACGACGTTTGGTTCACCTACGCGGACGGTAGCCCAGCACTGTCCGGCGTCAGCTTCACTGTCGCTCCAGGAGACCATGTAGCCATCGTTGGCCCGACCGGCAGCGGAAAGAGCACGATCGCGAAGCTGCTCGTACGACTGTACGAATCGGGTCGCGGCGCGATCACGATAGACGACACCGACATTCGCACTGTAGCCGTTAAGGATCTTCGTTCAAAGATCGCATTTATTCCCCAGCATCCTGTGCTCTTCCGAGGCACCGTGCGCGAGAATCTGCTGCTCGTCAGACCGGATGCGACGCTTCGCGAGTTGAGCCACGCTCTCGAAATTGCACAGCTAGCGCGGATCAGCAGGGCCAACGTGTTGGAGTGTCCCTGTGGCCAGTTGTCGGGCGGAGAGAAGCAGCGCGTGGCATTAGCGCGCGCCCTGCTTCAGCAGCGTTCGATCCTGATGATGGATGAGGCCACTTCGGCGCTCGATCCATCTAGCGAGGCCGCATTGTTGGATGCACTCGCCGAGTCGTTTCCCCACAAAACAATCCTGGCGATCAGCCATCGCGAAGCTGTTACACGCTGGGCAACGCAGGTACTGGTCATCAGCGCCGGCAAGGTGGCGGCGCAGGGAAGCTACAGCAAGTTGATTCGCGAGAACCCTTTTTATCGCTCTCTTTGGCTGCAAGACGCACCACAGACGCCACGTCGACTCGAACCTCAGGAGAAAATACTTATGTCACCGACTAGTAGCCATGCCGACCGACCGTTATCCAATCTCAAGGTCACGCTCTCTCCAGCGATACGCGACGCCGTGAACAAAGACGGCGCCATTCTTCTGGACGTCGAGAACGGCTCGTGCTTGAGTCTAAACACTGTGGGGGCTCGGATCTGGGACATGCTCAAACAACAATGGACGAGTGAGCGAATTGTGGCAGCACTGCAGCACGATTTCGCTGGAGTTCCGGCTGACCAATTGTGTAAGGACTATTACGACTTCATTCATCAGCTGCAAAGCAACAGGCTGGTACAGGTAGAAACGAAATAGATAGTTCTAAGCCCCCTCCTGTCTGTGCGCCGAATTCATTGGCCAAGAACAAAGACCAGAGGTGCAAAATGGCCTACGATGCTCCGCGGTTGAAGCTAGAAGGTCGGATGAACGAGGTTTTGTGCCGTCTGATTCCAAAACAGCAAAGTACTACTGATCAAACAGACTGGCGAGTTCAGCGCCTCGCGCAATTTGTGTGCGAACACCTCGACAGCGTCGATTGGAACCTGGAGAAAGCCTGCCGTGAGTTGAAACTCGGCATAACGGCGCCACATGCTGCCCGACTATTCAAACGCAGCGCCGGAATTGGAATCAGGGAATACGCCAAGCGCAAGCGACTGGCAATCGCCGCCGATCGACTGATCAAGACCGACCTTCCGGTCAAGGTCATTGCGATGGAATCCGGATACCGCCAGCCATTCGACTTCGCGCGACGATTCAAGGCGCAATATCACGTGAGTCCCACTGAATTTCGCCGACGCTCGGCTTAGCGGGAGCCATTGCCACCATTCGCTAAACTTGGGTTTCCCCGACACTTCCACGAAGGGGCCTACTGTTTCGGAATGGTCAGATCGGATTGAATTGACGATGGTCGCGTCGGATGCAAGGCAGAACAGCCTGATGAATTTGATTGCCAAAATTCCTGAAACTCAGTCCCGACAGGTCCCAAGAACTGGAGAATCCCGTGCACGGGATTCTCCAGCAGGGTGAGCTTACTCATCGGATTCGTAGGCGGTGGGCGGCGTTTCGAACGGAGTATCTCCTGCACCGATCTGTTTTCCCATAGACTGGATTGCATCAACGGCAGTATCCAGCATGGTAACTTCAGGCTTGCTATATGTCATGATCTCTTACCTCCTTTCTGTAGTTGTTCTTGCAGTCAGCTAGCTGAAAATGTTGGCCAAGCGACTCCAAGCGCGAAGACTCTTACGCAGCGATAGCTAGGCGGTTGGCCGCAAATCCTCTTAGCCACGATTCCAGGACACACGTACGAATAAAAACCGAGAAATTAACTTCTTTCCCGCGAGAGCCCTTGCGTACGGCCTCCTCGAAATTGCGGGCATTCACAATTCCCAACTCCGCAGATCGCATGTGATCGGCGAGCTTCATGAATTCGGGACTCCTGTCCGCTAAAGCGGCATATAGTCCATGGGAGATGAACGCCTTTCTCTTCCGCTCCAAAACTAATGTAGGCACTATCCCTTCAAGGCTCCTTCGCATAAGGGATCTGCGCTGCCCAGGCCTAACGACTTGCGCCCTCGGGATGGCATACATAAATTCGAGTAAGTCCAGATCAAGATAGGGGTATCTTTTCTCCCAAAACGCATTGGCCAGCACTGGAGCACAGCCAAGTTGTCGCCGCAGACCGTCAAGCGTATCGACATTCATTTGAAAGCTAGGACGGCCTCCAAAAACGCTTACACGACGCTGATATGCCATCAAGGGGCGCCTTCGTCGCCGGACAAAACTATTGTCGAACCATGTAGCATGCCGCGCAAACCGGGAGAAGTCGTGATAGCGACTCGGAAAGAAATACCTCAGCGCGTCACACAAAAGGAAGAACCACGGAGTCCTCTTGGTCAAAGCCCACACCTCAAGTTGACGCGCTAAAGACCGTAGTCGGCCGTTGGCGATCAAATCGGCAATTTCGGGGAGTGGTGTAGGAACGCCTCCCATAATCTCGTCACCTCCGAACCCCGAGAGTAGTACCCGGTTGTTATTTGCATGCATACATGCGGCGAGCCTCATGAAAAGCTCCAGACAGTGACCATGTGAGCCCGGGAGTGGCATAAACTCGATGTGAAATATCGATGCGCAAACGTCGCTAGTAAGAGCTGCAAGATGCGTCCCTACGCGTCCTCTGCGGTCTTCAACCGCTGCGAAATACGGACGCTCATTCCATGCCGGCTCTGAATCATCATAGTAGGAGACAGTGTCCAACCTGCAGTCGTTTACTGCCCCCGCCTTAATCAAGTCGTCGGCAACGCAGACAATCGCGGTCGAATCCATGCCGCCACTTAACTCCGCAAGTATCGGATAGCTTGAGCGAAGTCGCTTCCGAACGGCCTCCGAGAAGACATGCCGAAAATGCTCTTCGTAATCACTGTCTCTGGAGTAGACGATTTGTTTACGCGGACTGAAGTCCCAGTACTTCGTGATCGTCACTCGATCGGATTGAATTGATATGTTGTGGCAGGGACTGGCGGAACAAATACCCTTGTAGGGACTAAGATTGACGGCCGCCGAATTTACCAGCCAACCAGCGAGGTACTCCTCATCAAGTCGCACCTCACCGTCCAGCTGTTGGACCAGGGGGTCCAGGAGAGTGCTCCAGGTGACGCTACTCTCTGACACAGAGTAGTAGAGCGGGCGTGACCCTATATGATCTTTGGCGAGTAGCAGCTTCCGTTCGTTCGGATCCCAGATGACCAGGGCCCAGTCACCTATCAAACTGACAAAGCACTCCGTGCCCCAACGGGCATATGCAGCTGCGACCAGCTCGAGGTCGCTTTCGTTAATCCATTCAGGTTTATTCAGTTTGTCCAGCAGCTGATCACGCTCGTAAAGACACCCGTCCCATGTAACAACGACTCCCGAAGATAGAATGAGAGGCTGGCGTTCGCGATCAGCCTCGCGCGTCGTCCGACTTGCCTTACAGGCCAGGAAAATGTTGCCACGCTGATAAGACGATGTAACTTGATGTCCGGGTAGATCTGGCAGCGTGAATTTCCGGATAGGGTCGTCCGGTGAAACTGGCCGGCCGTCAAAGTGCCATTTCCCAAGCTGTAAACTCACGGCTTACACTCCATCAACTCGTCGTTACATGTAGATGTTGAAGATCAGCATCGCTCGAGTACCAGGTACATATCGAGCACATACGCTTTGTCGTTGACAACCTTTCCATCAACTTCTACCCATGCGTGCGCTCGGAATGGCATTTGCTGTGCGCCAATCACCAGCGTTGCAGGTACTCCGTAGCTTTTTAGCAGGCACGCAGTGGCGGCAGATCGCTGTAGGCACAGGACCTCCTTCCAATACCAGATACAGGCCATATCGATTGCATAACATACGCGTTGCGTCGTCTGATCCTCCACCGCCTTATCTGCTACCCCACAGTCGCGGACTCGTTTGTGCAGTCCCTTAAAGTTGCTGCCAACGATGTAAGAGTTAAAGCGGATCAGCTGTAAATATGCTTTGGCAATTAACATAATCATGGCAAGCCCTCCTTTCCAATTTCGATCTGCAACTGATCGCATAAGAAAGCCATTCGGTCAGTAAGGGCGTCGATTCGATCACTGAGCGGCAGCACCGGCGAGTGACCGCGGTACTGACTGTACGAAAGAAGCACGGGATGGGCAGACGAGCTTGCCATTTGTAATCTTGCTGCCATTTTTCGTGCATGCAGGGAGTTACAGTGTCGATCAGCATCGCCCGAAATGATCAATATAGCTGGATATGCAACACCTTCGCTTACTCGATGGTATGGGGAGTAGCTCAACAGAGCAGAAAAATCGTCAGCATTGTCCGATGAACCGTATTCCTCGGTCCAGACCCTTGCATAATCAAAGAGGTGATACCGAATCATGTCGGTAAGTGGAACCATACAGATGACAGCACAGAATAGCTGCGGACGCTGAGTCATAGCCGCCGCAACAAGTAACCCCGAGTTAGAGCCGCCGAATATCGCCAGCTTATTGGCGCTCGTCACGCCTGTATCGATGAGCCATTCCGCAGCGGCCAAGAAATCATCGAAAGCGTTCTGTCGATTACGCCGCTGTCCGGCAGCATGCCAATTGCCCCCAAATTCTCCGCCGCCTCGAATGTTTGGTAAGGCAAATATGCAGCCCTGTTCCATCATGAAGCTGACGAACACGCTGAATTGTGGCGTCATGCTGACACCGAACCCACCGTACGATGTCATGATTACCGGATGGGGACGGGGCGCGTTGAGGATCTCTTTCTGACCGACCAAGAACATTGGAACAGGGGTCTGATCCTTCGATTCAAACCACACCCGCCGATGATCGTAGGGTGTTGGGTCAAATGGAACACATCGGTTAGCCCACTTCTTCTCGCACCTGCGTTGCGGAGAATAATGAAAAATGGTGGGTGGCTCTACAAATGATTCTCGCTCAAAAAGCAAGCCGTCAATGCTCTCGGATCCTAGTAAGAGTCGACAAGTTTCGTGATCGGCGTGACGGATCTCGTCCACTTGGTGACCAGCAAGGTCGAAGGTCCGAATTAACTTCGACGTCTGTCGACCATAGGAAAGGACAAGATAGCCTTCTGAAAACGCAACCTGTTCAATCCGGGCATCCGTTTCCGGCACCACGGTGGGCCACCCGGAGTTGGTTGCATACGGTTGAGTAACCTCCACCAGATATCGATTTGGTGCCATGTGGCCTATGACGGCATATAGGCGACCATTGCCAAATATTGGGAGGAAATCGTAGGCGACGTTCTTAACAACAGGCTTGAAGTTGTGAGAAGGCCAGTCTGCGATATAAAAGTCTGTGCCGCGGCTTGACATTCGGCGACACACGAGAATACCGATACGCGTGCTGTCCGCTAACAAAATGATGAAGGAGGGTTCATTTCCAGCGCTTTGGAAGATGCATTCGTCCTCTGGGAATGGGGCACCGATCTGATGATAGCGGACACGTGGCTGCGGTGAAGCGGCCTCTTCAATCAATTGATGAACGTAATAGAAGCCCTTGCCGTCCGGGGCGAATGCAAAGGCGGACAAATAGCCGTGAGGCAGCGAGTCTTGCAATACTGCGCGTGCTTCGACGTCAAGAATCTCAAAGACGCCGCTTCGTTCGCCTCCCTGCTTAACCTCATACAGTAAGAGATTGCCGTTCAGCGACCCATGCAATGGTACAAGCGCAGTATATTTCCCAGTGCCTCTTGCAGATGTGTCAATCAGAACCTGATCGGGAGCGTCTTCTCCTTCACGAAAATATATGCTTGGCTGTTCCTCTCCAGTTCGCCTTTTCTTGAAAAAATATCGCTTGCCCGCTTTGATAATTGAGTCGTAGGTTTCTACGTCTAGTAGCTGCTGAGTTCTTCGCCTAATTGTTTCTCGGCCAGGGAGGCTGTGGAAGTATTGCGTTGCGTGAGCGTTTTGCGAACATAGCCACTCTCGTGTACGCTGCGATTGTTGGTCCTCTAACCATCGGAACGGGTCCGTTACAGCAACACCATGAATAACATCCGTTATGGGCTCGGCGATGCTTATTGGGCTTTCGATCGTTGCTGTCATTGCACTCGTGGTAGACGAAGTTGGTGGGTGTGGTTTGTGGCCGCAATACGAGGACGCTAGGGACGTTATGATGACTTCGGGCCCGGCGACAGTCAACCAAAACGAAGCAGCCGATTCTGTGAAACGGCAAGCCGATTCTGCTTTTGATTTTCTTGGCCTCCAGCTCTAAAGCCAGGCTGGAAGGAACAGATTTTGGTGGGAGTTCGTTCGAGCCGGTTCTTCTGATCGCGGCAACGAATCGCGATTTTGAGGCGGAGGTTCAGGAAGGCGACTTCCGCCACGATCTTTTTTCCTGCTTGAGTGTATTCACGATCGCTTTGCCTGCGCTGCGAGCTCGCCACGCCGACATCCTCCCGTGGCCGAACACTTCCTGGAGCTATTCAACGCCAGCGGACGCGTAATCACCGTCGATCATTTGCGCGCGGCGTCGCAAGCCAAGCCGAACGCCGGCGACGACCTGTCCAGCTTGTGGCCGTCAGCATTTTTTAGTCGGCGTTCTTGCAAGTCGATAGGCTCACTGGGCCTCTTATTGGCAGTGGTTCTTGGGGTCCGCATGCACGCAGAGAAGTCGTCCATTGGTGGTTAGGGCGACACCAACGTTCACAACATATTGATTCTATAAGGACTTCAAGCGAAAACCCATGCCGATTTTGGTCGCGGATTCGCTTTACAAATCTAGTCGGTAGCTGCGATAGACCCTGACGATCTTGGTTCATCGTCGACCAAGATAAGTTGCTTGTTAGTACCTTCGACGCTGCCATAGTGTCGCTTTCCTTCTGCATACAGCTCCTTTCGTGTCAGCATTGTCCTGATCTGACGCTCTATCCATGGCTTGCCATTTCTCCTGGCAAAGCCTTCGTTATTTAGTTGGTTGACGAGCTCCACCACGCTCACGCCACGTTGGGCTCGATCAAAGACCATTCTTACGACGTTGGCTTCTTGCGAATCGGGAACAATACTTCTGCCGTCCCTACGATATCCATAGGGCACGGTGCCACCGGGAGACTTACCTTTTCTTACGCGCTCCTGCCGTCCCTTCCATAGGCGCTCGATGATCTCCTTTCGGTTGTCCTCTGCGATAGCTTCGCGGATCTGACGAATCAATACCTCGCGGCGATCCGCGCTGTTGTAGTTCGGCATGTCCGCGATAAGGACGCGAACTCCATAGCGTTCAAACTGCCAGAATAGGTTCTCTGCCAGGCGCACATCGCGGGAGAGCCGGTCAAGAGATGGGATGACGACGATACCGACACGCTTCGACCGGCAAAGCCGAATTAGCTCGCTGAGCTGTGGCCGGTCCTTCAGTACACCGCTTTCTCCCTCATCCCGATAGAAGCGATCGATGAACAACCCCTGCGCTTGAGCAAAGAGGGTTATGTCGCGCACTTGAATTTCGATTCCGTGCCCATTTTTCTTCTGTTCGAGAGTCGAAATTCGGCAGTAACCGACAACCAATTTACGTGCCTCCATAGAATTGAAGCGGGGTATTGTCGCAGAAAAGCGCGATTTTGTAGAGCCGACCCTTTTCCCTCATATTGGGCCATCCAAGGACCCTGTCAAGTTGTCTTTGGTGCCGCGGCGGACTAGACGCCACGAGATGTGCCTCACTCCGAGGCAATGGTCAAAGACGCAATCACCATTGCTCGGCAGGCAGAATCTGACTGTACGGACCCTTGCATTAATCCTTCTCATTGCGTGCTTGTCTGGATGCGGTGGAGCAGGCAATCAGGGACAGGGAAGTCCAGGCGGTGGCAACAGCCAAGTACCTACGCTGACCGCGATTACGCTCACCGCAGCCCAAGCCAGCTTAACGGTGGGTGGCACCTCGCAATTGACTGCCAAGGGGACGTATAGCGACGGCTCATTGCAAAACATCACGACATCCGTGAGCTATTCGCTAACTCCCCAGGGGTTCGGCTCGGTAAGCTCTACGGGACTCTACACCGCTCCTTCGACCGCAGGTTCGGTATCGATCGCCGCAACGAGCGGTACGATCACATCGAGCGCGATCACTATCACGGTAAGCGTGCCTCCGGTTTCCATGATGTCGGTCAGCCCGCCCTCCGTGCAGCGCGATGCGGAAAGCAGCGTCACCTACCAGGTAAACGGCAGCGGCTTCACGGCCGGCGATGTGTGCCAGGACTTCTTCGGACAATTCACGCTCCCGAGCGGAGTTAATCCGAACCAGTTCTCTTTGGGGGTTACTCTGGACACACCAGACTGGAATCCCGGGTGGATTCCCTTCTCTTGCATCCAGCCGCCGTCGAACACCGTGAACTCGGCGTTTCTCGGCAACCAGAACCTTCTCGCGATTTCACCGCAGCCACAGGAAGAGATGTTTGTCCTGGAGGCCGGAAAATCCCTCGTACATAAATTCCACTTCGATACGGAGACCGGAAAATATGTTTCCGACGGAAGTTTCCCGGTCGGCGGCGGCACGAAAGCCATCGCCCTGGATCCAAAGACCGGATATCTGGTGACCGTAAATAACGACCCAAAGGGCACGGGTCTAGCGCTCTTCGGCGTCTACGACCAAGACGGCAACGTCATATTTGGCTACGGTCTGCCTGGTGGTGTCGCCCCTCAAGGCGTCGCCGTCTTCGCCGATAACGGCTACGCGTGCGCGGTGCAAACCACAAACGTGTTAAGCTGCGTCGACCTCACGAGCACGACGTCCACGATCGTTTCGGTAACCATCCCGAGCGATCCGCACAACGTGACCATGATGACAGTGATCGGGCAGACCATTGCCTACACTTTCTCGCGCGGAACTTCGACGATCTGCGGAACGTTGGTGCCACAGATGACGCCGACGGGCTCCTGCACGACGCTCTCCGGTCTTGCCTCGGGCGGCGACCACGAGTTTCAGCTCGTTCTCGCCGACTCGAACACAGCCGTTCTACTCGACGAGACAAACACCATCGTTCTCGGCGTGAACCTCACAACCGGAATCGAGGAGAGCCGCGCTACCCTCCAAGGAGCGCAGTTCCGCCTCGCGCCGGATGGTATGGGCAATGCGGTTATCGCGAATGCCGATGCCGCTGCCGCCGTCACCCGCTATGCCAGCTTCGATCCGGCAAGCGGCGCGGTGACAGAGCGCTCCAACACGTCATCGCTCCTTTCCGTAGGATTTGGGATCGCTTCCGATGGCACGATCATCTCGGCCATGCGGGATCAGTGCGAATCCGTGCCTAACCAATAGTGCTGAACGGCTTTTGTCGCACCTCGAGAGCACCAGAGCCTACAAACACAAGAGGGTCAGCCATTAGGCGGACCCTCTTGTTGGCCTTTAATCAGGTTTGCCCGAGTGAATTCGGGCGCACCTTATTCTATTCCATTCGATGGTGCTGACGGGCATCCGGTAAAGATTTCTTGTTGTGCCGCTTCGGTACTTTCTCGGCTCGCTGTAGCGCACAAGTTCTTCTGGGTTGTGTTACTCAGGGTGTGGGGCCGACGGAAACGGCTGGTATCCTATGCTGCGCACCAACGGCTCCAATGCGGCTTTCAGCTCCGCCGGAATCAGGAAGCTTCACTTTGCCGGCGAAAGCTGCTGTCGTGCTCCGAGGAAGACGTCCTCCCATGCTCTTCACCATTCCACGCACGCTGTTGATCAGCTACGTACGCTCCGCCACCAGCGCATCACCGGCCGCGCACCAGCGCCAAGTCGGCTTGTACTTCGCAACTGCGATGCTGCACCGGCGATAGCAGGCTCACATCAACTCGCCCCAGTCGAACCAGCATGCGCGCGTCCAGACGATCGTTCTTGCGATCACTCTCATAAATCAGCCGGACCTTGCGGGGGTTCGCCACGACCACATCGTGTCCCTGTGCTTGCAGCAGCCGACTCACCCAGGGAGAATGTGCTCCAACTTCAATCAAAATTCGTCGGCGGCAACTCTCTGAATCGCGCTGCCAATGCCTCCGGTGTTGTCCTCACACGATCCTCTTCAAGCGCTGTGCCGGCCTGGTCTAATATGCAGTATTGTGACCAGCGATCGCTGAGGCCGATTCCAATTACTTTTCCTGGGTGGGTCGGTGATGAACAAACTGGTGTGCTAGCGAACGTCTGCTTCACGCTGCCTCCCTCCTTGATATCAGGGATTTCCTGTCAGCGGATCATACTGGCTGTCTGCCGCGGATTTGGCAGCTACATTTCTATCTACAGTCCCAGTGGCGAATAAAATACGAATCTACGCTTTCTCGTAAACGCTAGCCAATTTCGCCGCCTTTCTCTCTGCGTTCAAGAAAGCCCTGGAGCCAACTCGCGTCTCTCACAGGTGGTTCCTCTGCGCCCACGAACTCGCATCCTAGACTCTCGAGGTGAGCGCGCCACATTCCCACCTCGACGCCGTAGTTATAGGTTCCACGTGCGACGGTAGAGTTTCCTATGCGCTTAAAGCGCGTGCACGGATGCATAAACGGTGCAAACATTTTGAAGTACCTCGATTCTGCCCCGAGATAATCATCTAAATCTGCAGCATTAAATCCTGTGGGATCACGCCATAGACGATATCGAAACATCACGACACGGCCGGTTTCGTCCTGTCCTCCCATTGCGACCGTTCCGTCATCGATTAACCGGGCGAGAGAGGCATAATCGCGGATTGGAATCCCGTCGTGCGTCAAGCCGGAGAAAATGCGATTTGAACACAACACGCACGGAACAAGTCGAAGATTCTCGCAGTCCTTCTGTTTGGTACCTGGAAACCATCCGGTCAAGTAAGATAACGCGGCCTTCGGATCTCCAAAAGTCTCGATTGCTACACGTAGCTGCTTGACCCCTTTCTCAATGTCTTCCCAGATATCACGCATCTCGTGAGGCCCGGTTGGTGGGATTGAGTGCTTGCATTCAAACAGGTAAACGCGAGCGCCTTCGAACACAACGACGTCTATATCAGTGTTCCGCCCCTCACCTGCTATGCGTCGGTTGGTGGTTACGCGACGAAAACGACTCGCCATGAGCCCAGCGACCGCTTCCACAAAAATGCCGGCGTTCAAAGTCAGTCGTATCTTGTTAGCAGCTTGAACATTCCTCATAATGTTCGCACCTGCCACGAGCGCCGAGGCGTGTAAGATTTCTTGTGGACCTTCTATCTTTGCCGGCGGAGGTATCCTGCCTCTCATCATGCGCAAGAATGGTCGATATTGAAAATCAAAGTATCCTAGATGACGCACGTCGGCGGTGACGAGGCGCAAGAACTCTTGTCCCTGTTCGCGGCTTATGCCCAGTGACGAAACCATTTCTACTAGCGCGTCTTCCCTCCCAATCCGTACTAGCGAATTGAGAAACAGATAAGGATCAGTCCGTGAATGTGGTCGCAACAGTGCAATATCAAGAAAAGCAAGAAACCGTAACACCCTCCAGATTCGACTAAATGTCTTTAGGTCAAGTTTGTCCGTTAACTGTATTTCTGGATCGGTATCACGGCGCAAAGGAAAAATAAAGTCTTGGCCAAGTACATCCTCCTCCACGAGATCATCGTAGAATCGTCCCTCTCCAAGAAAATCTGCAATCCGCTCGGGAATGGGGAACGGAATTCTTAGACGCATTCGCCTCGCGTCCGTACCAGCAGCCCTGATGTCTGAGAATTCCTCTCTAAATCTATGAGCAATAGCCTCTGCAAATTCCGCCACGGAAATAGCCGTAACAGCGTCCGGTTCATTGCCACGGTATGCATAGCGTATTCCCATTTCGGACCTGACGTAGCCGAGTCGAAGAGCATACTCAAATTCTGGCAGAGGTGGTTTCAGGTAAAATACCGGCCGGCCTCCTACGGCGGATCGATCGAAAACATAGCCATACAGTGATATGTGCTTACCAACCTCCGACAATTCGACAGCGGCCTGCCCGTATGCGATAAGATGTAGAACATTTTGGTCCAGCAAGCCAGTTACGACCGGCAGACCTAGATCAAGTGAGTCGAGCGCCCGCCAATGATTAGCCTCGGCGATCAGAAGTGACGCGATGCTAGATAACTCTTCTGGCTCACCGAGTTCTGAAAACAGAGGAATAAGATGGCGTGGCACTTCAAAAGCCAAATGACTGTGCAAAAAGAAAAGATTAGTGAGGGCAATAATCTTCTTGAGGTCGTGGCGAGGATGAGTCTTGAGACGTGGTATTGCTGCGCTTCTTAGCTGCGATACAATCGCCGCGAGCTCGTGGTAAGTGGAATAAGTGGTTAGGCGTTTAGCTAATATGTTCCAGCTTTCGTCGGTAAGGTGGCCTGTTTCTAGAATGAGACCTCTTAGAAAGTCTCCGAATTTGCCCAGCGGCACACCATCAGACAAGAACAATCCATCACGTTCTGCGTTTGTAAGAAACTCCTGCTGAAGCAATGTAACGCCTACAAGAATGGCGGACCGCAGTCGGCCGAAGCGACCGTGAATCTTATGCTCGATCCCAAGCTGCAGAAGCGCTTTAGCTTGGCGTTTCCGACTCAGCAGATTAAAACCGGCCTTTTGCGCAGCATCGGCGATCAGTTGTGAGGAAAGAACATCATGGCGGGCAAGCTCGGCTACAAGGCCGGCAGCAACACTATAGGAATCTTCCGGCACCCATCACACCATAGCGATTATCGCTGTCTAATGCATGGAACGAGTCTACTGCTTCACGAAGGTAAGCACTACTTCATCGCGCATCCGTGCCCGCAAGAGCGAACCAGACTTTCTATGCTCGGGCGGCGGTAGATATCTCCGGTTTGCAAGAAGTGGACGACGCCGAGTTGATCGAAGGTGCAGGCCATTGCGTCTGGCGAGCAGTGTCAGAGCGCGCGAATTCTTGACGAAGACCCCACGAATGCTGGAGTCGCCGACAACCAGAATGGCCTCGCCGTTGCGCTTTAGAGCGCGACTGATCTGCGCGAGGACTGCGTCCATGTCTAGTACGTATCGAGTCAGCATACCCTTCAATCTGGGCGCAAGTTCGTCAGTGGCTCCCATAGCTCGCAGCGCTAACGCTACGTACGATCCGTCCGTGGATGTACCAGTCGAAGATTCGGCTCCGACGTTACTAATGCGAATGTCTCGGATTTGTTCTAGTGAATATCCCATCCATATAAGTGAGAACTTGTGACCTCGAAGGTAGTCGATAGCATTCAGGTACGGTGGAGACGTTATGACGAGATCAAAGATGCCGTCGGTTATCTGCAACCTTCGCGCGTCCCCTCGTTTCACGCGAGCAACAGGGAGATCGGACATCTCAGAAAATGGAGAAGCCTTTAACACGACCTCGACAGCTTTGAGAAATCCATCGAAAGGCGCAATAGGCGCCATATCGTACACCTTATGGGGACGACTGTGGGACACATCCATCGCCAGGGATGCGCCAGCTTGTTTGGTTATGATCAGACGTGAGAAGGCACACCACAGCAGCGTCCGTTGTGAGGCATCCCTGATGCCCGCAATTGCCGCCGCCAGGGTCGCTAGTTGCCTTCTATTTACAGAGTCAAACCAGAACCTAACGAATGCGCGAGTCTCTTCGTCAGCGGATGGCGGATATGCATCGCCTATGGGTGTGAAACGGAATGCTTTTCTTGCATCCGCAAGCACGTTCCTAGCGGATCGACGAAGCCGCTCAGGTTCAACGTCTGAAGACCAGGCGCGAGCGATCAACAGAGCGAGTGGGTCAGTATCGAAGCCCACCGCCTCGTGTCCGCAAGAGCGAGAAATTACAATCGTCGTACCCGACCCTGCCATCGGATCAAGAATGCGCAATCGTTTCTTCGTCGCGCGTAATCGTCGCCAAATGATTGATGGAGCCATTCTCGCCGGAAAAGGATGAACAGGGCGGAGCTTTGATAATTGCGTTGGCATGTGTTCTATCTACTCACACCTGAATTCCCTTAGTTTCATCTGCAGGATACTCGTCTATTACGGAGCCGATTAGGGACATAACCCGATCAGGCTTTTGGTTCAGTTCTACGGAATTCTTTCTCGCCGAAATCATTTCCGGAGCCATGCGAGAGAGTGCCACACAAATTTCATGCAACTCAGTCTTCGCCATCTTAAGTGGCTTACTGCCCTTCTGGAGAGCTACTCCAAGCCCCGAATACTCGACGGTCTCGTCCGAACGTTCCCCCTGCAGTTCCCATATGGTTTCCAAAATCAATCGGTACGGCACCTTTGGCACCTGCTCCGCCGCAAGTTCATTAATCCATGCTTCGGCCTCCTCCGGAGTTGTACAGTTGAGAAGCATTTCACGAATCCTATCCAGTGACACACGTTTAAGGGGCACTAGCCGAACGAGTCTAGCCAGGTCCTTTATCCTGATCAAGGTGATGGTCCTACCACTCGCGTCGCGGTCTTTCCGAATCTCCTTCACGAGCGCAGATTCTTCTGCCTCACTCGTAGGAAAATCAGGACCAGCAACGACAGCATGATCACATTTGTAATCGTCGCGTTGGCGCGCGATGGTCGAAATACCAACAGTTTTCGCCGCGACCTTTGTGCCCGCCTTTTCCTTGCTTTTTGCTTCGAGGCTCACGGCATAGCGATGCGGTTTGCCCTTCGCGACTCCTGCGAGACGGGCTTCGGCCATTCCGTCAGGCTTTCCAGGACCGCCGAGGGGAACCGCGTCAAAGCCCATTGTGTCGAACGCCTCAACCAAAGTCCTTTCAAGCGCGTTCTTGTCATTAGCAGCCTCAATCAAATCTTGTGCAATCGTGTACGCGTTGCGTTTCCCCGTTGAGCGGGCCAGATATCGGAGGCCCTCATCCCGACGCGCCATCACATCTTCAACCTGATCTTCGTCCAGCCCTATTTCATAGAGGTGGGCCTCCAACAGCACTTCGGATACAGCCAGCAATTCAAGCGGCAGACTGCGCTTTTTATCTTCATATTCGTCAAGAAAGTGCGCGACAAACGGATGCAGCGTGTTGATTTGGAGAATGCCCGTGGCTACGTCAAGGTTTGCGAGCTCCTGGTCTTGTGACATTTCGACCAGTTGAACATCGCGTATTAGTCCTTCAGCGCTCTCGGCCTTCTCTGCAAGGCCCGCAAGAAACTCCTTCTCATCAGCCTTACTAAGATTGTGTGGATAGGTGACGTATTTCGGATGCGCCCGCCCTTCAAGAGCCGCTTCAACGAGTCCAAGTATTGGTCGCCGCGTAAGGCTGCCGGGGCTACCGGCTATTCGGTACGATATGCGTGCACCCGCTGTCTGCTCAGCTTGATAGTTTTCCAGGGCAACGCGGGCGAAGTTGAACGCCGCGTGGAGGACGTTCTGGGCGACGGTGAACAACGGTCCCTCGCGGAGGAATGTCTCGCGCGATGAACGAAGTTCTTCATCAAGCCGATCGATGCGAACCACCATGCGAAATCGCGAGAAGGTGCCGTGACGCAATAGGTTGCGGCTGATTCCAAATCCTGGATCGTCGATATTAACCAACCGGCCCCGCACATAAACAAAGAATCCATGACTCCGTTCGATTTCGGTTGACTTGCCGGTGTCGAGGGGATCCTCGTATACCTCGACGTAACCAGTGATCCTTCCGAGCTCCGGCTGCGATAATCCGTAACGATCTTCTGGTCTAGCATGTTGATCGACGGAGACTTCCATATCGTCGGGAGCCGGTTTGGGTAATCCTTTCACTTCTTTGCCCAGCACCCAATGGCCTATCTTCTTTGCCCGCAGCTTCGAAGGAGGCACCTTCTCCCCATTCAGGAAAAGATTAAAGTCATCCCGCAAGGGCATCGCGCTCTGGAGAATCCATCCCAATCTTCCTCGCTGAATTTCAGTGGCCATGCCTTTTAAGTCGGACATAATTGCTACTGTCCAGCTTTTTGCTGCTCCGGGCCCAAACAACTTGATCGCCTCGTAGCCTGCCTTACTGCCCTTGACCAAGGAGCCGACAGCTTCTTTCGCCTCCTTTTCCGTTAAGACGCGCAAGGGGAGTACGACCTTTTCCTCGGTGTGGATTCCTCCGGCATCTCCGGATGGAATTTTGGAATAATCCATGCTCGTGGAAAAATAATTCTTCCCAATTTTGCAGACATGGGTAAGGCGATTAGCCAGGACGTACGTGGCCAGCTTGCCAATCCCAAACTTACCAATCTGTTTCCGTCCCTTGGGCAATTTGGCTTTCGGGTTTCGCTTGTTGCTGACCCCAATCAACCAATGTCCCTTCAAACCTGCTTCGTCCATCCCAGTGCCATCGTCCACCACAGTTATCACTGCATCGTTAGCGCTCAGGTCTGGAGATAACAAAACATGAACATTGGTCGCGCCGGCGTCGAATGCATTGGAGACCAACTCCTCGATTGCTTTGTTGGGGCTCGAATACAAACCTTCTGAGAAGAGCTGGATAATCCGGTAGCTGATCCGGACCTCGATCTCAGATTTTTCCTCGCCGATGTTGTAGAAATCGGGTGTCATTTTTGTGGCGCAACTTTGCCCAATATTGTGCGGGATAGGCTACAAGTCCCACAATATCAGGAAATTACAAGGAAATCGAGAGTCTCGGACTCCCAGTTGAGATTCAGTCATTTGGGGCGGCGCATACGGGATCTGTGCCGAAATCGGAAGTCAGTTATCAAAACTCGGCATCGCGCAGGACAGAATACCGTTTAATGACAGCACCGCTTCGCCGGAAATATTCCAGCCAGAACCTTCGCAAGCTTTGCCATTGACCGACTGAGAGTAGATCGCTGTCCACTCCTAACGCAATAACCTCTACACCGGAGAGATCAGGCACGAGTTGTATGCTCGCCAATAAGTCCACGTCATTCGGCAGTACCGCGTTTCTATGCTCAAGATCGAGCGTCCGTGTTGACTGCCGCATGTCGGAGAAAAGGACAAGCACCTTCCTACGCCCTGGAGGGCTCTCGGCAAAAACTTGTGCGGCGACGAGCATCGCGCCCAGGATATCGGTGTGAGAGAACTGGGGCTTGAGTGTGAGGGCGCGTTCCTGCCAAGCGCGAATCAACTGCCGGTGACCCTGAGCCAGCCGCTCCTTGAAATAACCTTCGTCGTCAGACAGTTCGGCCGTGAGCAGGGGACACGACTTCCCAAAGCTGTCGTCCGTGATTCCATAAATCGAAACGCGCGAACCCGCTGGCAGGGAAGCGAGCAGGCGCGTCACGCCGTCGATATTTTTCTGGAACTCAGCCCGGTTGCTGTAATCCTTTGCGGCCTCCGATTGCGAGAGGTCTGGGAGGATAACGACCTCGAGGCGATCAGCCGCGTACAGCCGACTGTGAGCCAGACACCAAAGAGCGACGATGACGATCGCGAGCTTCCGCACCGCAGTCGTCATGGTTTTTGTGAGCAGTGACCGGTAAAAATCCCGCCAGAAGCTATTTTCAAAGATTGCGCCTTCGTTTTCGAGAAGCCAGAGACGATGGCCGAGCTCGATCATCTCGTCCCGGACAGCCGCCAGCTTATTCCGCAGGGCCTCACTGTCCTCTCCTGAGGAAGACCAGCGACACGCTTCGTGCGCAGCAAGACCGGCCCCGAGCTCCATCGTGAATGCGAGCAAGGCCATAACAAGCCGAAGGAGTCCTTGGGTGCGCTGGTAGAAGTTTTCTTTCGTCGCTGGCGTTGCTGGTGGCGTTGTCGATGGGTCATCCGAATTCACGATGACCACGGGGTTATCCTGCGCGAGTTCTTGTCTTAAGAGGTCACCTCGGATGACCGCAAGCAGGATGCCGCTCAAGATGGCTGCCATGCAGGCTACCGTGCGCACTACTCTGATGAAGTTCACGTGGGGCCAGGAATCAAGGACCTGATCCACAAGGAAGGGCGTCACGACCGCAATCCCCACGCAATAGAGCCACGCCTTCCATCCGAATCGGAAGGGTTCGAAGGCGATGACCGCGAAGGCAAAGCCGGCAATCGAGAGAATCGCTGCAATGGTCCAGAGGCAGAGCGCCTTCCGTTTGCGGGATCGTGCTTCGCCGGGAGGCGCCGCCTGCGGGATGCGTGCTTCGATGTCGTCCGCCGTCTGGTTGAGCACACCGATCTTGGCTCGGAGTGCGAGAATACCCGGCTGGTTCGTGAGTTCGATACGCTGGCGCTCGCGGCCGCAATACTCGGCGGCGTGTTCTTCCGTGCGTACTGCCGCTTCGCTGCCGATCTCGCGGCCAACGCCGTAGGTGATATTCGTCTCGTGCATAAGTCTCTCCTCGCGTTCGATACAAAAAAGGAGTCGCCATGTGGTGACTCCTGAGATAAAGAGCTAGGTGGCCTCCAAGACCTTCTTGGCTTGGAGCAATTTGTTGAAAGCAGCCTTTTCGGTGTCAAGCTCGCGTTGCAGCTGGGCGACCTTCTTCTCTTGTCGAGCGATCTGGTCGAGAACGACCTGGACCGGCGACTTCGGCGTCCACGGCTTGCGCCCGGTGGATGTGGCTTGCGAGGCCGTTGGCTTTGCGGCGGCCTCGGTTTTCTTTTCAGCGGTCATAACTCCTCCCGGAGTTCTCGGCCTGGAAGCAATCGCGCACCAGCGTCATGAGACGTCGCATGCTGCCGATTTCCGATTCCAAGCCCGCAAGTGCGCCGATGGCGGCGAGTTCGTTGTTTTTGCCCAAGTGCCGCTCGGCATCGTGCAAGCGCTTGAGCAGTTGTTGGTTGAGGGTTTCAGCTTTGCGGAACAACAGGTTCCGCATCGCCTCGTTCGGTGTTTCATTCATTGGTGTTCTCCATCTCGGCGCTCAGACGCCGTTGGGGGTCCGTCCGCGCTTCAAACTTCCGGTTCGCCTCTAGCTTCATCGGCAGCTCGGCATGGACATGGGTTGCATCCGTTCGGATGTCAGGGTGATGTTCGTGAGCGCTCTGGGCGCCTTCGGTGTTTCCTGGCTCAGGGTGGTTGAGTTTTTCGTATTCGCCGTTCAACCAGGCTTCCAGTTTGCGGATCGCTTCGCGTTTCGTCGGCAGCTCCACATGCGAATAGGCGCCGTGCACGTCGTTGCTCGAATGACCCATCAGGGCTTTTCGAACGTCCTGTATCACGCCAGCTTCGAGCAACCGCGTGTTAAACGTGTGCCGCAGATCGTGGAAGCGGAGCCGATGTACCTGAGAACGTTCAAGCGCTTTCTTCCAGGCCGTCTTCACGAGGCGAATCGGTTTCTCGTTGAAGGTGAAGATCACGCCTTCCGGCAAGCGGTGCTCCTCAAGAAACTGGTAGACACGGCCGGTGAGCGGAATTTCGCGGGACTCGCCCTGCGGTGTCTTTGAGCGAGTTACGCTCAAGACTCTGCGGTCGAAGTCCACGTCCTGCCAGAGCTGTTGAAGCAGTTCACCCCGACGCATACCAGTGTCGAGAGCCATGAGGACGATAGGTCTGAAATGTTTTGCGCAGGTCGCTAAGAGGCCAACCTCCTCGGCGACGCTCAGGATGCGCTTCTTGGTTCTCCGTTCGGGCTTGAGGCGCATGCGCGTGAGAGGGTTAGCAGCCAGCAAGGAATTGTCGACCGCCCAGTAGAGGAGGTGGCGCAAGACGCTCAGGTCCCGGTTGATGGTCGCGTCGGACAACATAGGGTTTTGCTTGTGTCGCCACAGCCGATACTCCTGCGCAAGGCCCTTCGTGATGCGCAGTACCGGAGTATCAGCCCAGAATGGCAGCAGTACTTCCAGGCGACCCAAGTGATAGGCAGTGGCGGCATCCGCGGCGATGAATCTTGCTGCGAGCGTGCCCAACGTCAAGTCAGGCTCCGCCTGGACGATGCCGTGCCGCATCAGGTTTAGCTCGTCACGAAACTTGTTCTCGATGAGCTCGGCTTGGCGGCGGTTCTTGGTGTAGGTGGGCTTCCGGTAGCGAATACCGCCCATCCAGATGTAAATGTCGTACGTGCCACTCGGGCGGCGATACAGCGTCATGGAACTCCCTCCTTTCCGCTTGGCCGGTCGCGAATCCCTACCGGTTCCCTTCTCGTATTTGGTTTTCAAGGATCCAAGCGACAACTTGATCGCGATAGAAGATCAACTTGCCGCTCGGGCTGGAGCGAAGGTGCGGCAGGCCATTTGGGACGTGCCGCTGCCTTACGCTCCAAACCGAGCAGCCGATCAGGCGTGCAACTTGGCGAATGTCGAGGGGCTCACCGAGCGGCAGACCACCCAACGGGTCGGCCGCTGCCGTGGCTGGGAGGCTACGGCCACCAGCACGAGCAGCAGAGCGGGCACCTTGCCCGGTATCGCATGACCCTAAACTCAACGGATTCGCCCCCGCGGCAGCGAGGCCGAAAGCCGACTTGCGCAGATCCGAACCACTGTTTCTCATACATGTCTCTCCGATTGAAGCAGCGATGAATGAATCGCCGACTGTAATCTGGAATTTCCGGCCACTGATTGGAACGTA
>Ga0335074_10003385_pt1 | contig 21761 bp, 15 predicted proteins | sample Lox_Sample_23_FD_206715 | JGI IMG/M metagenome (GOLD analysis project Ga0335074, IMG submission 206715) | Soil microbial communities from Loxahatchee National Wildlife Refuge, Florida, United States - Lox_Sample_2.3 | ecosystem: Environmental > Terrestrial > Soil > Wetlands | place: USA... | reverse complement strand
CCCATCACCCGCTCGACGCCCGCCCGGTTGTACCAGGACCGGTCGAACATCGCGATCTCGCCCGCCGCGGGCAGGTGAGAAATGTAACGCTGCAGGTACCACTCGGTCTGCTCACGCTCGGTCGGCTTGTCCAGGGCGACCACGTGCGCGCCGCGAGGGTTCAGGTTCTCGGTGAACCGCTTGATCGTTCCGCCCTTGCCCGCCGCGTCGCGGCCCTCGAACAGGATGACGAGCCGGCCCTGCTGGGCGCGGATCGACCGCTGCAGCTTCAGCATCTCGATCTGCAGCAGGCGCTTGGTCTTCTCGTACTGACCCCGGCGCAGCTTCTTGGCGTAGGGGTAGTCCTCCCGCCAGGTCTGGACGGGCTCGCCGTCTGGCCCGGCCAGGGCCGCCTTCCCGTTCTTCTTGTAGCGGATGGACAGGCTCAGCTGATCGGCGAGGCGCTCCAGGGTCGCGCCGACCGCGCGGTCCCGTTGTCCGCTGGTCACCAAAGCGCCCCCGATTCGCCCCTGGCCGGTGAACATCCGGTGAACATGGCGGTTGATACCCCGGCGCCGGCCGGACACACCTGGCCCGCCGGCCAGCCTGGCCCGCCGGGCCGGCCGGCCATGATCGGTCCGTGACCCTGATCCTCAGCGGCTCCGACGTGGCCGCCCTGCTGGACGCCGGCGACCTGCTCGAGGCGCTGCGCTCGGGCTTTCTCAGCCAGGACGAGACCCCGTTGCCCGGGCGGCGGATGCGGGCCGACCTGCCCGGCGGGGCCTCGGCGACGGCCCTGCTTCCGGGGCTGCTGGCCGGGATTCCGGCCTACACCGTCAAGATCAACGCCAAGTTTCCCCGGGCCGAGCCCGCGCTGCGTGGCGTGGTCTGCCTGCACAGCCTGGCCGACGGCGGCCTGCTGGCCGTGCTCGACTCGGCCCGGCTCACCGCGTGGCGTACCGGACTGGCCGCGGCGCTGGCCACCGACGTGCTCGCCCGGCCGGGAGCCAGCACGGTCGGCGTGGTCGGTGCGGGAGCCCAGGCCGACCTGGTGCTGGCCGGGCTGTCCCGGCTCCGTTCGGTGACCCGGCTGACCGTCACCGACCTCGTGCCCGGGCGGGCGAGCCGGTTCGCCGAGCGGCATGGCAGGGCGGGCGGCGTGCTGGCCGAGGTGGTGGAGACCCCCGCCGACGTGGCGGCGGCGTCGGCGATCGTGGTGTTCGCGACCTGGAGCCGGGCGCCGCTGCTGCGGCTGGCCGACCTCCGGCCCGGCCAGCACCTGACCACCCTGGGCGTCGACGAGCCGGGCAAGTGCGAGCTGGCCCCCGACGTGCTCGGGGCGGCCACGGTCGTGGTGGACCAGGAGGACCTGGCCCGCCAGGCCGGGGTGCTCGCGGACGACGGCCTGGCGGACGTGCGGCCGGCCACCCTGGCCCAGGTGCTGGCCGGAGCCCACCCGGGCCGCTCCGGTCCGGGCGAGATCACCGTGTACGCGCCGGTGGGCCTGCCGTGGCAGGATCTGGCCGCGGCCTGGACCGCCTACCGGGCGGCCGTCTCGCACGGCCGGGGGCTGGATGTGGATCTGCTGGCCTGAGAACGCCCGAGCGACCCGGCTACGTCGTCCGGTCTTTTCCGTCGTGACAACTCTCGTCGTGACAACGGTCGCGACCCGGTGACGGTTCGGCGTGGCGGCCCGGACGCTCACCGAGGGGCTCGTATTGTACAGGCGCCTGTCTGAGGGGGACCCGATGGTGCCGCAACCTGCGGTGTGGGTAAAGCGTCTACAAAGCGACGGTGGTCCGCGCGGTGTGCGCCCGCGCTGCGCTGCCCGGCGTGACGCCGGCGGCGTGGCGTCCGGCCGGCACGGCGGCCTGGGTCGGCAAAGGGACGGCGGCGCTGGCGTGTCACCAGCTGGGGGCACGTGGCGCCGGGCGGGCACAGGTAAGGGGAGACAGATGAGGCACACATCGTGGCGGTGGTTGCTGACATGGCGGTGGCTGTTCGGACTGGGGGCACTGGCCGGCGCCGGGGCATTAGTTCTCGGCCAGTTTGGCCCGGCGGCGGCCAGTCCGGCGGCGCCGGCTCGGACGGCGGCGTCGGCTCGCGGCGCGGCCCCGGCCCAGGCGGCTCTGTACCACCCGCCGGGCAAAGTCCTGAGCCTGGGGATGCACGGCGCGGCCGTGCGGAACCTGCAGAAGCGCCTCGCCGCACTGGACTACTACCCGGGACCGATTGACGGCCAGTTCGGCCTGGACACGCTCGAGGCGGTGTGGGCGTTCAAGGAGGTCCAGGGACTCCCCGTGGACGCCGCCAACCAGGACCTCGTTTCCCTCATCGTCGAGCGCCACCTGATCCATCCCAAGGCGCCCCGGGTTCTCGTCCCGCATGGCGGCAGCATGCGGATCGAGGTCAACATGAACAACGAGACCCTGGTCCTCTACAACCACAACAAGGTCGAGCTGATCAGCCACGTATCGACCGGCGCGGGCTGCCTGCCCGGCCAGGGATGCGGCTGGAACACCCCGACCGGCAATTACAAGACCATCTGGTACTACAACGGCTGGATTCACGTGCCGCTCGGCGAGATGTACAACCCGGTGTTCTTCATCGGCTCGACATACGCCATTCACGGGGAATTGAACAGCAGCGTTCCCTGGTATCCCGACTCGCACGGCTGCGTCAGGATTCCCTACGACATCGCGAATTTCTTCCACAAGCTGGTTAAGATCCCCGGCACCCCGGTATACATCCGAGGCTGACCGGCCCGGCGCGGCCATTGCCGTGGTCGCGGCCGATTGGCGGCGAGGCTAACCACGCCGCGAATTTGAATGGGGCGGGCGCCCGTGCCAACCGGGCGCCCGCTTTGCCCCGGTTGGCGGGAAGGCCGTGCGCCCGGCGGTTCGGTGCGGCGCACGCGGCGAACGGGATCGGTGGGGCCAAAGTGGCTGACCATCGGACGTGGACCGGGGCCGCGGCTCGGCGCCGACCGGGCGCTGAAGGGCCGTCAAGACCAAGCGCTGCGCCAAACCTGTCGAAAGAGACAGAAGTTACGGGCTAGTCGGCCCGGCCGTTCCGGACTACAGTCCCCCACAAGTCCCGATCATGGTCGTATTGCGCACTGGAGCGTGAATCATGCGGCGGATCAGCAGATATCCTCTCATCGCCGTCTGCGCGGCCCTGATCGCCGTGGCCTTTGGCCCGGCAGCGGCCCCGTCGCTCGCCTCGAACCGGCCGACCGGGCCGAGCGCGCCGAGCGGGCCGACCAACTGCGCCACCACCGCGCGCACGCTGACCGGCACGCTCGCCGACGGGGCGACGTACCTGATCCAGGTCCCGGCCAACTGGAACTGCACCTTGTTCCTCTACAGCCACGGTTACGTGACGCCCGGCTCGGCCAACCCGGCGCAGGACGTCGGCGACCCGGTGACCGGCGCCTGGATGCTCGCCCACGGCTACGCCCTGGCGGGCTCGTCCTACGCGAGCACGGGCTGGGCGATCCAGCAGGCGCTGCCCGACCAGATCAACACGCTCAACGCGTTCGACCAGCAGGTCGGGCGGCCGACCCGGACCATCGCCTGGGGTCACTCGCTGGGCGGCATCATCACCGCCGGCCTGATCCAGGATTACCCGAGCCGGTTCAGCGCCGCGTTGCCGATGTGCGGCGTGCTGTCCGGCGGCGTCGCCACCTGGAACACCGCGCTCGACTCCGAGTTCGCCTTCCAGCAGCTGATTGACCCGTCGGTGCAGGTCGTGAACATCACCAACCCGACCGCCAACCTGACCGCCGCCGACGAGGCGGCCGCCGCAGCACAGCAGACCCCGCAGGGCCGGGCCCGGCTCGCCCTGGCCGCGGCGCTCGGCGACACGCCCGGCTGGTTCACCCCGCTGTCCCCGGAGCCGGCCGCCAACGACTACGCCGCGCAGGAGGGCAACCAGTACCTGTGGGACACCGAGGTCGACTTCCCGTTCGTGTTCGCGCTGCGCGCCGAGCTGCAGGCCCGCGCGGGCGGCAACCCGTCCTGGAACACCGGCGTGAACTACTTCAGCGACCTGGCCAGGTCGGCCGACGTCCGCGAGGTCGTCGCCCTCTACCGCGCCGCCGGCCTGAGCCTGACCAAGGACCTGGCCACGCTGAACGCCGCCTCCCGGGTCAGCGCGGACCCGTCCGCGGTCAAGTACCTGGCCGCCAACATCGCGTTCAACGGGCACCTGTCGATGCCGGTGCTCACCATGCACACCACCGGCGACGGGCTCGTGGTGCCGGAGAACGAGCAGGCCTACGCCAGCGTCGTGGGCCGGGCCGGCGACTCGCAGCTGCTGCGCCAGATCTTCGTCAGCCGGGCCGGGCACTGCGCGTTCACCCCGGCCGAGACGATCACCGCGGCGCAGACGCTGCTGAGCCGGCTGGCCACCGGGCACTGGAATGACAAAGACCTACAACCTTCGATTTTGAACGCCCAGGCCGCCGCTCTAGGGCCGTCGGCGAATATCTATTCATCCAGCGGGCAGATCGTCGCCACGCCTCCGGCCTTCGTTGCCTATCAGCCGGCCCCCTACCTGCGGCCCTACGACCTCTCGTCGGGCCGGTTCGGCGGGGGCGGGGGTGGCCGCGGCGGCCGGTAGCCGCCGCGGCCGGTAGCCGCCGGGAATCTGGTCACCTGGTCAGCGGCGGTGGCCCGGGTTCGTCCGCTTCAGCACCCGCCAGGTGATCATGGCGAACACCGCCGCGAGCACGACCATCAGGCCCATGTCCTGGAGCCAGGTGTGCGCGGAGTGCGTCCAGACGGAGTCCGGCTTGGCGCCCGGCGTGATCAGCAGGAGGTTGTCGGTGGCCGCGACCGCGCCGAACCCCCAGCGCGACGGGGATATCCAGGCGATCTGTGACAGCCCCGCCCGCCCGGCGATCGGGAACACCCCGCCGCTGAAGACGACCTGAGCCATCACCGAGACGAACAGCAGCACCAGGGTGGTCTCCGACGAGTTGACCAGCGCCGAGATCAGCAGGCCCAGGGCCATCGACGCGATCGCGAGCAGCGCCATGGCCAGCACCAGTTCCAGCAGCGGCGCGCCCTTGATCACGACCCCCGACGCGGGGCCCGGCTTGCCCGCCAGCCCGATCACCGTCATCAGCGCGGCCTGCACCGCGCTCAGCGCGCCGAGGACCAGCAGCTTGGACCACAGATAGGCGCCGGCCGACAGGCCGGCGGCCCGTTCTCGGGTGTAGATCGACCGTTCCTTGACGATCTCCCTGATCGAGTTGAGCGCCCCGATGAAGCAGGCGCCGACGGCCAGGATCAGCAGTACCTCTTGCGCGCCGGCGTTGCTGCCCGGTTTCCCGGCCAGCCCCTGTTTAGAGGAGACCAGCTGCAAGATGGCGGCCAGCGCGATCGGGGCCCCGGCCAGGAACGCCAGGTAGACACGGTCCGACGCGATGACCGACAGGTAGCGCCGGGAGAGGGTCGACAGCTGGGACAGGTAGTTGCGCCGGCGCGGCGGCGGGGCGATCTGCCGCGGTCCGGCCTGGGCCGCGGGCGCGTTCATGCCGCTCTCGACATACTGCGCGTAGAGCGGCGACCGCTTGAACTCGCCGGCCCAGTCCCGGCCCGGGTCGGCCTCGAACGCCTGGAACACCTCGGCCCAGCCGGGCTGGCCGAAGTGCCGCAGGCCGTCGCGCGGCGGGCCGAAGAACGCCACCTTGCCGCCGGGCACCAGCACGAGCAGGCGGTCGCACAGGTCGAGGTTGGCGACGCTGTGCGTCACCACGATCACCGTGCGGCCGTCGTGGGCCAGCCCGGCCATCATCTCCATCACCGACTTGTCCAGGCCCGGGTCCAGCCCGGACGTCGGCTCGTCCAGGAACAGCAGCGACGGCTTGGTCAGCAGCTCGAGCGCGACGCTGACCCGCTTGCGCTGGCCGCCGGACAGGGCCGAGGCCCGGGTCTGGGCGTGCTTGGTCAGGCCGAGTTCCTCGATCACCTCGTCGACGCGCTCGTTGCGTTCCTTGGCGCTGGTGTCCTTGGGGAACCGGAGCTCGGCGGCGTAGCGCAGCGCCCGGCGCGCGGTCAGCTGCGTGTGCATGATGTCCTGCTGCGGCACGAGCCCGATCCGGTGCTTCAGCTCGTCGTAGTTCTTGTAGAGATCGCGGCCGTCGTAGAGCACCGAGCCCTGGCCCGCCGGCGACATGCCGGTCAGCGCGCCGAGCAGGGTCGACTTGCCGGCGCCGCTGGGGCCGATCACGCCGAGCAGGCAGCGCTCGCCAAGCGGGAAGCTGACCTGATCCAGCAGCACCTTGCCGCTGGGGATCTTGACCGTCAGGTCCTGGACGTTCAGCGAGACGTCGCCGGTGTCGATGAACTCCTGCAGCTCCTGGCCGACCAGGCGGAACGTGGCCGGCCCGATGCCGATCAGGTCCACCTCGGTCACCGGCGCCGAGGTGATCCGCTGGCCGTTGACGAACGTGCCGTTGTGGCTGCCGAGGTCGACGATCTCGTAGCCGCCGCGGCTGGAGCGGCGCAGCTCGGCGTGGTAGCGGGAGACGCTCAGGTCGGAGACGACGACCTCGTTGTCGTTGGCCCGTCCGATCCGCAGCACCCGGGTGGGCAGCCGCATGATCGCGCTGGGCTGGCGCATGATGCTCGAGCTGCCCGGGGCGGGCTGCGCGTAGGAACCGGCCGGTCCTCCCGGCGGGGCCCCGTACCCTCCGGGCGGGGCTCCGTATCCTCCCGGAGAGCGCGGGGGAGCGGCCGACGTCGCGGCGACCGGCGGCGCGGCCGGCGAGAACGCCTCTTCCGCCCGCCCGGCCAGCGGCGTCTGAGCGATCTCCGTGGGCGGGTTCGCGGGCCGGGCCGGCGCCGCGACCGAGCACCAGAGCCGCGCCCCGTCCTCGGGATGGCCGAGCCGGAGCACGCAGTCGTTGGTGATCTCGACCCGCTGCACCCGCTGGGCGCCCAGGAAGGTCCCGTTGGTGCTGCCGACGTCCTCCAGCAGCCAGGTAGCGCCGTCGAGCCTGAGCACGGCGTGGCGCCAGGACACCCGGGCCTCATCGACCACGATGTCCGATTCAGGGTTGCGGCCAATGGTGTAGCTGGGCCCGGCCTCCAGGCTGCGATCAGACCCCTGTGTCCGGACGACAAGCGCCGGCGTATTAGAGGAGATCTCCCGCTCGATCGTCATCTGATAACTGTAGGGCGAAGTGGCCCACACAAGCATCAGCCTGATCTAGGCTCGCCCGGTTCGTGACATTTTTACCCGGCCCGCCATCTGGCCAACTGGCGGCAACAGGCTCGGCACAGTCGTCCCGTTCCCGCCCGGTTTCAGATACGGTCAGGGTGATTGGAGGAGGGGGCGGGTGAGCGACGAGTTTCCTTCGGCATTCAGCGACCTCGGCTTTGGCTCGCGGATTGCCGGCTATCGGCTCGAGGAGCAGATAGGCCAGGGCGGGATGGCGGTCGTCTACCGGGCTTACGATCCGCGCCTGGACCGTCGCGTCGCGCTAAAGATCCTGGCCCCCGGGCTGGCCCAGGACGAAGCGTTCCAGCGCCGGTTCATTCGCGAGTCGCGGGCGGCGGCGGCCGTTGATCACCCCAACATCATTCCGGTCTTCGAGGCGGGCGAATCCAACGGCGTGCTGTTCATCGCCATGCGTTTCGTGCACGGCGGAGACGTCCGGAGGCTGCTCGACGCGTTGGGCCCGCTGCCCCCGGCGCGCGTGGCCGACATCGTCTCCCAGGTGGCGTCGGCGCTGGACGCGGCGCACGCGCGCGGGCTGGTGCACCGCGACGTCAAGCCGGGCAACATGCTGCTCGACCAGGCCGCCGGCAGCGGCCATCAGGATCACGTCTACCTGTCCGACTTCGGGCTGAGCAAGCAGGCGCTGGCTCAGACCGCGCTCACCTCGCAGGGCCAGTTTCTCGGCACCCTCGACTACATCGCGCCCGAACAGGTCGAGGGACACGGCGTCGACGGCCGGGCCGACCTGTACGCGCTGGCCTGCGCCGCCTTCGAACTGCTGTCCGGCGCGCCCCCGTTCCGGCGCGGCGAGGGGCTGGCCGTGGTGTGGGCGAAGCTGTCCGAGCCGCCGCCGCCGCTGACCGAGCGCCGCCGCGATCTGCCGGCCACGGTCGACGCGGTCATGAGCCGGGCTCTGGCCAAGGCGCCGGCCGACCGCTTCGCCGGCTGCGGCGAGTTCGCCGCGGCCCTGCGCGAGGGACTCGGGCTTCGCTCGGCCGATACCGGGGCCCCGGCCAGGCCGCCGGTGCCGCGGGCCGCCACCGAGATCGCGATGCCAGCGGTCGGGTTGTCCGGACCGCCCGCCGCATCGCCAGAGTCGCCCGCGACGTCGGTGGCCGACGTGCCCGCCGCTTCGGCCGCGAGCGCGCCTCCCGCGACGTCGGTGGCCGACGTGCCCGCCGCTTCGGCCGCGCCCGCGGCGTCCCCCGCGCCTTCCGCGGCCGGGCCCGCTGCCCCCGCGGAATCCGCCGCGCCCTCCCTTCCGCCCGGGCCGCCAACATCGGCCGGCGCGGCCTCGGTTCCGCCCTCGCCGTCGGGCCCGCCTGAAACGCCCGCGCCGCCGGCGCCGGGCGTCAGCCCCGGTCCGCCAACCGAGGCGGCGCGGATCCCCGGGCCCCAGCCGACCAGGCCGGGCCTGACCGAGCCGACGCCCCCCGTCCCGCCCTGGCCCGGTTCGCCGGGCGGGCCCCCGCCGGGGACCGCGGACTACCGGAGTTCGCCCGCCTACTCCGCCTCTCGCGACTACCGGTCCTCGGACGACCGGGCGTCCGGCGGCTACCGGCCGTCATCCGGCCCTCCGTCGCCGCGTGACTACCGGGAGACGTCGGGGGCCTCGTCATGGCCGGGCGGACCGGGCGGCGCCGGCGCCGTCATCGCCCCGCCGGCCCCCCGCTCCTGGTGGCGATCACCCGCGTTCATGGTGACCGGCGCCGCGATCGTCGTGATCGGCGTGGTCGCCGCCGCGTTCGCCGCCCTCCATCACGGCGGCAGCGGCACCGGCACGGGCGGCGGCACGTCCGGCGGGCTGGCCGCGCTGGTCAAGCCCCCGGCGTGCTCCTCCACGGCCGCCAGCGCCACCTCCATCTCCGGGGTCCGCAGCCAGCCGGTTGCTCTCGGCGGCAACCCGTTCGGCGTGGTCGTCACGGCCGACGGCAAGTACTCGTTCGTCGCGCGCGGCAATTCCATCGCCGTGCTGAAGGACGGCGGCGGCTCGGCGGCCCCGACCCAGATCGCCAGCGTTCCCGCGCCGGGGGCGGCCAAGACCGAGGCGATCACAAGCGACGGCAAGTACCTCCTGGCCGTGACCGGCAGCGGCGCGTACGTGATCGACGCGATCAAGGCCGAGGACGGCGCCGGCTCCGGCGCGCTTCTCGGAACCCTCGCCGGCCCGCACGGCAACACCTCGAATGAGGTGATGGTCTCGTCCGACAACAAGTTCGCGTTCATCACCTTCCAGAACGACGGTGACGTGGCGGTGTTCAACCTGCACCAGGCGATTACGGGCGGGTTCGGGCAGGCCGGCTACAAGGGAATGCTCCAGCTGGGCTCGCAATCCGACCCGCAGGCGATGGCCGAGTCACCCGACGGTCACTGGCTGTACGTGACCGGCGAGAGCCAGGACGGACAGCTGTACGTGGTCGACATCAACAAGGCCGAGACCGACCCGCAGCACGCCGGGCACTCGTCGGCGGCGGCGGGCTGCGGCCCCGCGCGGGTGGTCGTGTCGCCCGACGGAACGGATGTCTGGGTCACCGACCGCGACAGCAACGCCCTGGTCGCCTTCTCGGCCAGCGACCTGACCAGCGACCCGTCGCACGCGCTCATCGCCAGCGTTTCTGTGGGCCAGACGCCGCTCGGCTTGTCGTTCATCAACGGCGGGAGCGAGATCGTGGTGGCCGACGCCAACCTTCACCATCTGGCCGGAGCGGATAACCTGGCCCTGATCAGCACGCAGATGGCGTTGCAGGGCAAAGCAGGGGCCCTGCGCGGCTTCGTACCCACCGGCCAGGTGCCGCGTGCGCTGGCGGCCGAGCCGGGCGGACACACCCTCCTGTTGACCGACTACGGATCTGGCCAGTTGCAGGCCATCGAGGTAGGGAGCCTGCCGTGACCGGATACATGCAATACCAGGACAGCGTCCCGCGCACCCGGCACCGCCTGCGCACCACGATCATCGTGCTGATCATCTTGATCGGCCTGCTGGTCGCGCTGGACTTCGGCGCCCGCGCGTTCGCCGAGAGCAAGGTGGCCTCGGAGATCCAGCAGCAGGGCTTCCCCAAGAAGCCGAACGTGTCGATCGAGGGATTCCCGTTCCTGACCCAGGTGATATCCCGGGACTTCAAGGACGTGACCATCAGCTCCAGCAACATCACCGAGGGCCCGCTGCTGATCCAGAGCATCAACGCCACGATGAACGGGGTGCACGTCAACTCCTCCTTCAACGGCGGGAGCGTCGACAGCCTCAACGGAACGCTGAGCGTCACCTTCGCCGCCCTGGCCAACGCGATGACATCGGAGGCCGGGGGTCTCGGCTCGCTGGGCGGGGCGGGCCTGACCCTGTCCCAGGCCGGGAACGACGAGGTCAAGGCCACGCTCAACCTGGTGATCACCAGCGGCACCGCGGTCTGGCGGGTAACCAGGACCGCCAGCGGCGACATCAGCATCCAGCTGGTCAGCAGCAGCGGCCTGACCTCGTCGCTGCTCAGCGGGCTCGGCAACATCACGATCCCGCTGCCGCATCTGCCGCTCGGGCTGACCATTCAGAGCATCAACGTCACCTCCTCGGGCCTGGTCGGCACCGTCACGGGCCACAACGTCAGCTTCGGCAGCTAGCCCGCCCGTGGCTGAGCTAGCTGCCCGGCGCCTGACCATCGTCGGCGGCGGGGTCATGGGGCTGATGACCGCCTACCACGCCGCGCCGTTCGCCGCGGTCACGGTGCTGGAAAAGTCGCGGGTGGGGGACCCCGCCACCGCGTCGTTCTCGCTCACGCGCTCGGCGCGCAACGACTACCTCGATCCCGAGTACGCCCGGCTCGCCTACGAGGCCCGGCAGCTCTGGCTGGACCTGCAGGCCAGGTCGGCGGAGCCGCTGCTGGTCGACTGCGGCTGCCTCAACCTGGCCAAGGCCACCGTGACGCCCGACCTGGCCGGCAGCTACGCGTTCCGCAGCTACGCCGTGCTGGAGCAGCTGCAGCTGCGCCGGCAGGCCTTCTCGGCCGAGGAACTACGCGAGCGGTACCCCCAGTTCGCCGCCGACGCGGGCCGGCTGGACGTCGAGGCGGGCTTGGTCGACGTTCCGGCGGTCACCGGGTTCCTTCAGGCCGCGCTGCGGGAGCGCGGCGTGCGCGTGGCCGAGCAGGCGACGCCGCGCGGCATCACCAGGACCGGCGGGGCGTGGAGCGTCGCCACCGATGCGGGCGTGATCGAGTCCGACGTCCTGGTCATCACCGCCGGACTCGGCACCAACGACGTGCTCGGGCTGCTGCCCGGCTGCGAGGCCCGGTTTCCGCTGCGGCCCGGCCGGCCCTCGCAGTCGAAGTACTTCATCCCGCCGGCCGGGCAGCGGGACCGCTTCACGGAGCGGGTCCTGCCGGTCTTCGCCTACCTGGACGTCGGCATCTACGGGCATCCGCTGTACGAGGGCCGGACCCCGGGCGTCAAGATCGGCTATTACGACCCGCCCGGCGTGCTGCGCGCCGACCAGAGCCGGATTGCCAGCGTCGAGGACTTCGTGGCCGAGTGCATGCCCGCCCTGCGCGACGCCGAGGTGGTCGACGTGGCCGAGGCCAGCGGCGCGGATGTGTGTTTCTACGACCTGGTGGCGGACGACGACTTTATCCTGGGGCCGGTCCCCGGCGTGACCGGCGTCTTCACCGGCGTGGGCTGGCGGGGCACGGGATACAAGTTCGCGCCCTGGGCGGGGCGGGTGCTGGCCCAGCTCGCGCTGCAGGGGGGGACGGTCTACGACATCCGTCGGTTCGCGCCCGGGCGCTTCGCCGGGCCGGGCCCGAAGGACATGACCAGGATCGGAGGTGCGGCGTCTTGACCGGATCCGGGGATCACGGAGCGGCTGCGGCAGGGTGGCGGCCAAGGACCTGGGCTTCATCCCGGCCTGGACCAGCTGACCGGCGCTAACCCGGGCTGACCGAGGCTCAGGCCCGGCCGGTGGCGACCACGTACCTGAGCCAGGCGGCGTACCAGTTGTGCTCCAGGTCTTTTTGCGCGACGAACAGCGGGAGCGTCCGGTGGCAGACCCGGTCGCGCAGCACGTGGTCGAGCTGGTTCTTCTCGAAGAAGCCGGTGCCCTTGAACGCCGCCGGCCACATGTTCGCGGCCTCGTTGGCGCCGCCGAGGAAGATCGGCACCAGGTAGTCGATCTCGTACTTGGACTGGACCTGCGCGTTCGTGATGCCGTACTCGCGGAAGACAGCCTCCTGCGTGGCCGCCGGGATGGTGGAGTTACCCGTGTGGTCGGGCATGGCGCACACCGCGGCGGTGTTCCTGGTGGCGATCGCTCCCGGGGTGAGAGCGGGCCTCGGCCGCGACACGCCCCCGGTGACCAGCGGCATGCTGAAGTCGGGCAGGTTCACGTTGGCCAGGTCCGGCCCGCTGGCCTGGCCGGGTACCTGCGGCGGGCGGGGCGCGGCCGCGGGCCGGTGCCCGCCGCCGCCGCAGCCGGTGACCAGCACCGCGATGCAGAGTCCGAGGGCCAGCGACGCGGCGCGGCGGGCGGTCACGAGGTGCACCCGATGTTCGACATCCCGCCGTCGGCGCCGCTGGCGACGTTGTTGCAGGCGACCACGGTCCCGAGACGGCGACTCTGCACGTAGATGCCGAACCCGGAGCCGCCCAGGGTCGCCTTGTTGTCCCGGAAGACGTTGTGCAGGCCCCAGCCCGGGTACACCTGGTGCACGGAGAAGCCGTCGGCGATGCTGTCGGTCCCCGTGTTGTCCTCAACGGTCCAGTCGTTGCCCTTGACGTTGACCCAGGACGTGGCGGCCGAGCGGACCATCCCGGCCCCGTTGAGCGCGTTCCCGGCGACCAGCCCCCCGGTGGTGCCCTCCTTGATGTCGATGTTCTCGGCCGTGGTGTCGGCGATGTTGTTGTCGATGATCCGGTTGTCGTCGCTCCGGTCCGGCTGGCAGCCGGTGTACCGGCACCAGTTCTTGTTGGCGCTGCCCACGTAGATGCCCTCGCCGTAAGACGGGGTGACCAGGCCGGTGTCGCGCACCACGTTGTGGCTGACGGTGTTGTCGCTGCTGAAGGCCCTGAGGTGGATGGCCTCATCACCGGTGCCGTGCACGTCGAGGCCCTCGATGAGGTCGTGCGTGACGCCGTCGGTCACGACGCCCTTCTGGCCGCCCTGCACCGTGAATCCCTCGACCCGCCAGTAGGAGGCCTTGTCCAGGTGCAGGACGTAGCCGTGCTGGATGCTCTCGCCCTCGAGCACGGCATCGCGGCTCCCGCACAAGGTGATCGGGGCGCCCGCCTGCCCGGATCGGCTGGCCACGAAGTTCCCCAGGTACACGCCCGGGCCCAGAGCTATCGTCTGGCCCGGTTGCGCGCCGGACAGGGCCCGGGACAGTTGCGCGGCGGTCGAGACGGTGACGCGCTCCGCGACCGGACAGCCCGCCGCGGCCGCGCTGGCCGTCGGCGGACCCGAACCGGCCGAGCCGGACCGCGGCCCGGACGCGGGGCTGGCGGCGGGATGGCTCGCCGCGCCGGAGCTGGCGCCGGCCGAGCAGGCGGCCAGGGCGCACGAGGCGACGAGCAGGCCCGCCGCGAGCGCCGACCCCGCCGGCCGGGATCTCACGACCGGCCCTCCACCCTCGGGAAGGGCCTGGTGGCCTCGCCCGATTCAACGTGCTCGCCCGGCCCGGATCCCGCGGCTATGGCCGTCGCGGCGCCCGAGAGGCTGGGCACGGGCTCGGGATCCGGCGGCGCCGCGGGCGCCGGGCTGAACCAGCCGTGGGTGGCGGACCCGGGACCCGGGCCCATCGCGACCGCCTGTGGTCGTTGGGTCGCCGGCCTCGGCGGGCCCGACCGGTGCGCCCCCGGTGCGCGCCGCGCCGGCTCTGGAGGGCTCGCCGGGACCGCCGCGACCATCTCCCGTTCGGGCACCAGCCACTCGGCGCCCGGCTGGACTCCGGCGGGTTCGGCCACCCGGGTCCGTGCGGCATACGCGGCGTACGCGGCGACATCGCTGGCCACGACCGGGCGGGCCGCGGCGGGCGGGCCGGTGGCCGGGATCGGCCCGGGGCGCCAGTGCGCGTCGGCGGAGCCGGCCGCCGCGACCGGCTCCGCCCGCCAGTGCGTGCTGGCCGGGTACGGGTGCGGCGGCATGCGCCGCGTGCGGGACCAGATCTCGCCGCCGATCACCAGAACCAGGATGCTCAGCCAGAGCATCGCGAGCGGATGGAAGATCAGATACGCCCAGACGGTGCTCCTGACCTGATGCGCCCAGCCCGAATCCTGGGTGCGTAGCAGCGCCGGGACGGGTGCGTCCGCGCGCGCGTCGACGGCCCGGAACCCGGTGCCGGAGATGACGTTGTCCTGCCCGCTGACGTGCGACGTCGCTCCCCGGGCGGTGATGCCGAAGACCGTCGCGCCGATGATCCGGTTGTTGTCGGCCTCGACCGGGCCCGAGCTGCGGATCAGCATCCCGACGCGCGAGTCCACCAGCGTGTTGCCGGACACCATGGTCTGCGGCGCGGCCGGCCCGAGCTCGAGCGCGACCCGGGGGCCGCAGCGGACATCGGCGCCGGTCACGATGGTGTTCGAGGCGGCGTCGCGGATGGCGATGGCGGTGATCTTCGCGCAGACCTCATCGGCCTTCAGCACCGTGCCGAGGCCGCCCTCGAGCTCGATGCCGGTCTGCCGGTTCCTCAGCGCCGCGCTGTTCTCGATGTAGGTCCCGGTGTCCGCGGCGACCGATCCGCCCGATGCCGACGCGCCCGTCACCAGCGGCCGGCCGTCGATGAGGTAGCCATCGGCGGCGTTGTTGTCGGATACGGTCCCGTTCAGCACCGTGTTGCTGGTGGCGCGGTCGACCAGGAAGCCGTTGCCTCCGTTGCGGACCGCCGAGCTGTCGGTGACCAGGGTCCCGGTCGTGTTCCGGTGGATGTGCAGCCCGTCGAGCTCGTTGAACTCGAACAGGTCGTCGTGGAACGTCACGTCCTTGCCGCGGGTGACGAAGGCCCCGTAGGTCTCGTTCGTGAAGGTAGAGTCCGTCGCCGACCCGGTGCTCGGCTGGCCGGTTGAGCCGGTCCAGGCCAGGCCGCCGGTCCGCCCGCTCCAGAAACCCAGCGCGGACGCCCGGACGTCGGTGAGGATCATCCGCCCGCCTACCTCGCGGATGTACGCCCGGCCGCTGCCGTCGTCCTTGGCCGGGGAATGGGCCGTCCGGTCCCAGCCCATGATCGTGAGCGGGTGCTCTTCGGTTCCGGCGAACGTCAGACTGCCGCCCCAGGCGATGATCGACGTGAAGCCGCCGGGCGAGCTGTCGAGGTAGAGCGCGCGCAGCGCCGGGGCGCCCAGGTCGAGGCGGGCCTTGGCGGCGACGAAGACGTTGTCGAGGAGGAGGCCGGCGTGACCCGGCAGCATGACCAGCGCCCCGTACTGGACCAGATCGGCATAGGTATAGGCCCGCGGCCCCGCGGTGAGCACGAGCGTTGGCAGGGACCCGCGGGTCGGCACCACCTCGGGCTGAAAGAAGCCCGCCGCATCGTGTACCAGGGACCTGATCCGGCCGTCCTCCGCGGCCACGGTCGCCGCCTGGCGCGTCGCGCTGACCGCGGGCAGCGCGGCGGGCGGCTGGCCGGGATCGATGGGCAGCGCGGCGGACGGCAGTGCCACCTCACGCGGGGCGCCGGGCGCCGGCAGCAACCGCACGCCGCGCACCGTGGTCGGAGCGCTCCGCTCGAATCGCAGGTGTAGCGCGCCCAGGATCTCCGGGGTCGCGGCCAGCGCCGCGAACAGCAGCAGCGCCATCAGCACGGCGTACCGGCGCTTGCTCGGGCGCAGCGCGGCCCCGGCGCCCAGGTCTGTGCTCACGTCGTTCTCCTACCTGACCAGCGTGGCGGCGGTTTGCGCCTCGCCGCCCATCTGGTCGCTGCTGCGGGTCAGCCAGCCGTGCACGTTCATGGTCAGGAAGGCGTAGGTCTTCACCGGCAGCGCCACCACGATGGTCATGACCGCGACGAGCGGCAGGACCCAGATGTCGCCGGGCTTGCGCTTCAGGTGCGAGATGCCGCGCAGGGTCCGGCCGAGCAGCAGCCAGGCCACGGCGACGAGCGGAATGACCGGGCCCGGGTGCAGCAGCCAGGCGCCGAGGTAGTACATGGCGAAGCCCATGGTCAGCGGCGTGAGCAGGATCTGCAGAACGCTCAGCTGGCAGATGAATGGCTGGTGCCAGAGCCAGCCCTTCCACATGGCGGTCAGGTAGCACCGGTACGAGTTACGGCTCCAGCGCAGTCGCTGCTTGAGAAAGGCCCGGCCGGTGTCGGGGAACATCGACAGGGCCCGGGCATTGGACTGGTACACCGTCTTGTATCCGGAGGCCAGGACCAGCCAGGTCAGGCGCCCGTCGTCGCCGGAAACGCAGCGCCGGCCCAGGAAGAACTCATCCTCGAGGTGCTCGAGCACCGGAATGACCACGCTGCGGCGGTACGCGACCGTCCGCCCGGACAGGCAGGCCACCGCGCCGGAGCGGGACTGCGCCCGGACGTAGTCGAGGTAGCGGACGTCGATCATCCAGTCGGCGACCCGCCGCCAGACGCTGGTGTTCGGCAGGTACACGTTCTGCCGGGTGCCGACCCCGCCCACCTTCGCGTCGCCGAACGGAGCCAGGACCGCCCGGAGCAGTCCGGGCTGCCACTGCGTGTCGGAGTCGGCCAGGACCAGTATCTCGTAGCGGGCCTGGCGGATGCCGGCGCCGAGCGCCGAACGCTTGCCGGTGTGAGCGAACGGGTAGACGACCAGGCTGGGCTCTCCCGCCGCCCGGGCCTGCAGCCGCCGGATGACCTCGACGTCCTCGAGGTCGGGGACAACGATGATCTCGGTCGGGCGCTCGGCCAGCCAGGAAGACAGGCAGCGATCGAGGATGTCCGGGTCCTCGCGGAACGAGGGGATCACGACCGAGGTGGTGGCGGTATATCCGTCGGGCAGCGGCTGGTAGACGCGGGACAGGGTGAACCGAAGCAGCCACACCGACCACGAGATGATGCCGACCACGCCGATCGGGAGTATGTGCCGGTAATTCGACCATTGCGAGAAATGGATGCCAGGCAGCGTGAGAGCGGCGTCGGCCACGTGGGCGTACATCCTGTTCCCTTCCCAAGCGCGGCAGTCGTCGCCGCGTGGGCACGAGGCCCCCCAATGATCTCCCTGAGCAGCGCGGTCCCGGTGGTACCGGCCGGCCACTGAGGTCACATCTATGACGGGTCACCTCACCCGGAGGATGACACCGGGCGGAAACAGGATTCTTACAATCCGGATCGTCCAATTTTCGCTAAAGCACGCATTGTGAAATTACTGACGCGTCCGGCGAAGACTCCGACCCCACTACTGTTAAGTATCTTTATTTAAGAAAGCCCTCAATTCCTGGCATATCCGGATATCACAGCCACCGGAAACGGCCGGAGTGCTCAGCCCTGGCCGCGGATCAGCGAGGCGCCGGTGATCTGCACGTCGATGCGGCTGGACGGATTGATCTCGGGCAGCTGCACGTACACCGCCAGGCAGCGCGCGGTCTTCGGCAATGGCGGCGAGACGACGGTGACGCGCTGCCATGAGGTCGAGACCTTCGGGTAGACGTCCTGCTCGGCGAGGTAGTGGTAGATCGGCTTGGCCACGCTGAACCACTCCATCCCCACGATCATGTACGCCTTGGACATCTGGCCCTCGACCCGGACCGAGAACCGCCAGCGCTGCCCGGGCCGCACATTGCGCCAGGTGGCCTGGAAGATCTCGATCTTGCGGTGCAGCCCGGTGTCGGCCGGCCGGCCCGCGTACGCGACCTCCTCGTCGTCGCCGTGGCGCAGGAAGAACGGCCGGCCCGCCGTGGAGTGCTCGGGGAGCCAGCCCGCCGCGACCGCGCGGCCGCGGGTGAAGTTCCCGTCGAGCAGCACGTTCCGGCCGGTGCCGGGAACCGTGCCCGCGCCGGTGGGCAGATCCTTGGGCGGCGCCGGCAGGCCGCTGGCCGCCAGGCCCGCGCCGGCCACCACGGCCGCGAGCGCGACCAGGATGCCGGCGGTCCGCGTCGCCGCGGCCGGCCGCCTCACGACGACCCCCCGGCCCCGGCCGCGGCGCCGGCACCGGCACCGGCACCCGCGTTCAGGATCAGCGACGCCCCGCTGACCTGCACGTCGATCCGGCTGGTGCCGTTGATCTCGGGGAGCTGGACGTACACCGCCACGCACCGGGCGCTGGCCGGCAACGGCCGCGAGACCGCGGTCACCCGCTGCCAGGACCCGTTGATCTGCGGGTAGACGTCCTGCTCGGCGATGTAGCGGTAGCCGTAGCCGACCACGTTGCCGACGACGTGCTTGAACACGCTGAACCACTCCATGCCCACGATGACGTACGAGCGGGCCAGCTTCCCCTTGATCCGGATCGAGAACCGCCACCGCTGGCCCGGGCGGACGCCGTGCCAGATGGCCTGGAAGATCTCGATCTTCCGGTGCAGGCCGGTGTCGCCGGGAACGCCCTCGTAGCCGATCTGCTGGACCCCGCCACGCCGCAGGTACGACGGGGCGGTGGTGGTCGAGTACTCCTGCAGCCACCCCTTGGCGACCCGCCCGCCGGAACGGAACCCGCCATCGACCAGGACGTTGCGGCCGCGGCCGGCCGGAACGCCCGAGCCGGTCGGCAGGTGCTTGGGCGGCGCCGGCAGGCCCGCGAACGCCAGCCCCGCGCAGAGCACGAGCGCCGCGATCGCGATCAGGATGCCGATCGTGCGGGCCAGCCACCTCACGACGCCACCCGTTCCAGTTCGGCCGCGGCGGCAGCCCGGTCATCACGGAGGCGCCGGTTCGGCCGGATCAGCCCCCAGTTCCTGGACCCGGCGGCCATCTTCGCGTACCAGACCAGGCCGAGCGGGGTGAGGATGAAGCTGAGCACCAGGGTGTAGAACGGCATGGCCAGCGCCCACCACTTGCCCCGGCCGCGGTGCAGATAGAGGTAGAGCACCAGGGTGAGGTAGCCGGCCGCGGCGGCGGGCACCCGCCAGGTGGAGTGGGCGAACGACTGCCAGCGCAAGATCAGGGCCAGGTAGGTGACCCCGGCGCCGTAGATCCACATGAACGGGTGCAGCAGGATGAACCGGACGTTGACGATGAACAGCCGGAACTGCCCGCCCGCCCAGGCCAGCCGCTGCCGCAGCCAGGGCCGGAATCGATCCGGCACGTCGCTGAGCACCTCGAACGGGACATGCCCGACCCGGTAGCCGCGCGCGTCGGCGATCAGCCCGGTCTCCACGTCGTTGCCCTGGAAAAACAGGCTGTGCCGGTTCATCACGTCGGCCAGCACCTCGGTCCTGGCGGCGTGGCACGCGCCCGACAGCATCCACGGGGCCACGAACTTGATCTGCATCGCCAGCCGGTACTCCAGCGTCTGCAGCCTGGTCAGCACCGAGGCGCGCGGGTTGGCCGGGACGATCCGCACCGAGGCGAGGTCCAGGCCCCTGCGCTGGACCTCGCCCGCGAGCATCTCGAACGGCCGGTTCGAGACCGTGTCCGCGTCGATCGGGATCACGTACGGCTCGGCCACCGTGGCCAGCGCGTTGCGGATCAGGCGGTCCCTGGTCGTCCCCCCGGTCGACCGGGCCGCCTGGCCGCGGGCCTTGCGGTGCCGGGCCCGCGGCTCGTCGGTGAACACCTCGAACCCGTGCTCGGCGGCGATCCGGTGCAGTCCCGCGTAGAACAGCTCGGTCTCGTCGCCGGTCGTGCACAGCGTGACCCGGGGCCCGTACCGGGCCAGGTCGTCGACGTTGGTGAGGTACCTGATGTCGCCCCAGATCGGCACCAGCAGCCGGAACGCGTCGCAGCGCTGGTTGCCGATCGTGTACTTACGGTCCCGGGAGTACACGCCGGCGAAGCCGTCGATGGCGATGGCGAGGGCGGGCAGCAGCAGCACGCCGACCCCCCACAGCGTGGCGGTCGTGATCACGCGCTTACCTCCAGGATCTGGGCCCCGGCCAGCTCGGCCAGGGCGGAACGCAGCCGGCCGGCGGGCGCGCCGCTGAAGGCCGCCCGCACCAGGGAACGGATCGCCAGGTCGTCGGCCTGGCCGCCGGGCTCCACGGCCACCGCGGTGATCCGCGGGTGCCCGGTCGGCAACGGCACCTCACCCGCGCCGGTGAGCTCCTCGCCGAGCTTCTCGCCGGGCCTGCGGCCAGTGCAGATGATCTTCGGGTCGGCGATTCCGGCCAGGAACGCGTACCGGCGGACGATCTCGAGGATGCTGTGCGGCTCGCCCATGTCCAGGGTGAAGATGCTCGCGTTGTCGGCCATCACCGCGGCCTCGATCACCAGGCCCGCGGCCTGCGGGATCGTCATGAAGTAGCGGGCCATGTCCGGGTCGGTGATCGTGACCGGCAGCCCGGCGCTGATCTGGTGGGCCAGGGTCTCGATGAACGAGCCGCGGCTGGCGAACACGTTCCCGAACCGGACCGAGGCGCCCAGCGTCACGACGCCGCGGGCGGCGCGCGCGGCGGCCATCTCCGCGACCCGCTTGGTCATGCCGAGCACGGACACCGGGTTCGCGGCCTTGTCGGTCGAGACGTTCACGAACTGCGCGGCGCCGTACCGGGCGGCCAGCGCGGCGACGGTCATCGTGCCGTGCACGTTGGTGACGATGGCCTGCGCGGGAGCGCGCTCCAGCAGCGGCAGGTGCTTGCACGCGGCCGCGTGGAACACCAGCTCCGGACGATGCTCGGCGAACACCGCCGCCATCTGCGGCCCGCTGGCCACGTCGGCGAGGATCATGGTGTCGTCGGTCAGCATGGCCTGGCCGGTCAGCCCGAGCTGCAGCCGGTACAGCGCGTACTCGTCGCGGTCGACGCACACGACCCGGGCGGCGCCGAGGCCGGTGAGCTGGCGGACGAGTTCGCCGCCGATCGACCCGCCGGCGCCGGTGACCAGGACCGTGCTGCCCTGGACCAGCGCGGCGGCCTGCGGGCTGTACACCGGCGGCAGGTCCCGGCCGAGAATGGCTCCGGCGCTCGGCCCGGCCGCGTGCGGGCATGCCAAATCAAGGGTCTGGAACACGATCCCCCCTGCTAAGTCGGTGCTTAATCCGACATCGACATAAATGAGGCGTGGTATACACAGACGTCCGTGCCCGCGCCCATGACGATAGACGTCAAGCGGCGGGCGGAAGGTTACTGATGTCCGGTGCTTTCGGTGCCTCCTGGCCCGGGGCCATCGTCAGCAGGTCCCGGTACGACCAGCCGCAGAACGCGGTATACACGCCGGCGATCACCAGCCACGGGACGCCGGCCAGCACGGGCAGCGCCGGCCGGGCCGGGAGCGCGGCGGCGACCAGCACCAGGGCCGAGATCACGGTGACGGCCCAGCGGAGCCGCTGGGTCCGGCTGCGGGCGACCAGGCAGGCTCCGGCCAGGGCGACGACCACGATGGCCAGATACCAGCCGGGGCCGTCTGTCGCCGGACGCGCCAGCGCCAGGCCGAGAACTGTCCCATACGCCCCGGCACCCGCCAAGGCCAGGTTCCACGGCGCGGTCATCCGGGCCCCGGGCCGCAGCACCGGCTCGT
>Ga0335074_10003384_pt1 | contig 21761 bp, 19 predicted proteins | sample Lox_Sample_23_FD_206715 | JGI IMG/M metagenome (GOLD analysis project Ga0335074, IMG submission 206715) | Soil microbial communities from Loxahatchee National Wildlife Refuge, Florida, United States - Lox_Sample_2.3 | ecosystem: Environmental > Terrestrial > Soil > Wetlands | place: USA... | reverse complement strand
GCCAGAAGATCGGCTTGGATTTATCGAGCGGAGGGCGTCCCATGGAACTCACGGGTGGATGTCTGTGCAAGGCAGTGCACTACCGGATCACCGAAGTACCCGTCACCGCGCGGGCATGCTGGTGCCGGATGTGTCAGACGATCGGCGGTGGCAGTGGCACCGTCAATGCGCTCTTCAACACCGCGGCTCTGACTGTCAACGGTGAGCTCAAAGAGTTCAAGTTCATCGCCGACAGCGGAAACGTCATGTACTGCCGGTTCTGTGGCATATGCGGGACGCACGTACTAATAACCTCGCAAGGGAGGCCGCATTTCACTGCGGTAAGGGTCGGCACTCTCGACGATCCGAATAAGATATCGCCGGAATCCACAATCTGGACTTCGATGGCACCGAGGTGGGCAGCGATCGACCCCAAGCTCCCCCGGCTCGACGGACAGCCCCCGCCAGGAAGATCAACGCTGCCGCGCTGAGATAGGCAAGCGAGCAGCGAGCATCATGTCGGCAATAGGCCGACAGTAAATGCCACATCGTTGTTGCTTGGCTCCAACGGCTGCATTCCTGCTGGTCATCTGGGCCTGGACCGCCCCGGTCTTCGCGAGCGGCGTCGCTTCACCGTGCGACCGGTCCTGCATGCTCGAGATCGTCGATCGCTGACGGCTCGCAACGGGCGCCACGCGGCGAGTGTTAGACAAGTCCGTTCCTGTCTATTGCACACATCTTGCGGGAGTTTCCCACGGATGCCGAAGCTTGCAAGCGCCTAGTCTTATGCTGCATCCGCTGGTCGAGAAGCGAGAACAGCAAGGGCTTGAATACATCGAGCAGTGGGATTGGGCGTGCACTCGAGGCGACTGCGCTGACCGTCGAGGCGGAGCCCGCTTCCGTCCACCGCGCCCGGGTTTTCGGAGGTCAGACGGTCACCTGCCCGGAGGACTGCAACGTCATGATGTGGCTGGCAACCGCTCCGGGCTGGGTGAGCCACACGACGTCGGCCTGTGCAGCGATGTGCCGTAACGCTCGGCGCAGTGCGCGCAACCGAAAGGGCTGACCGGAGATGAACGCATGCAGGACTACGCTCAACACGAGCGGGCCTGATTGCGAGGCCTGGAGCATCTCATCGAACTGATCGACGATCATGTCGGCAAATTCCGAAGCCGCGACTTGTCGTCCGATGATCGCGGAACTGTCGTTCAACTCCTGGGAGTACGGCACCGCCAGTATCCGCCCGCCCCTCGTTTTCAGCCAGACGGGCTGATCATCCATGCACCAATCGAGCAGATAGCCGTAGCCCGCTTCCTGCAGAATGTCGGGCGTGCGCGGTGTCTCCGCGATCCAGGGGCTCGCCCATCCCCGCGGCCGCTCGCCCGTCTCGCCACGGATACGCTCTGTGACGCTGCGGATGTAGTGCGTCTCCTCGGCCTCGCTCATGCCTGCCATAAGGTCCGAATTCGTGTGTCCGTGAGCGATGATCTCGAAGCTCTGCCTGCGGCAGGCGCCAATCAGCTCCGAAGCATGGTCGAAAAGCGCCGTATTGAGCAAGACACCGCATGGCAAGCGGTACTCCTCGAGCGCACCGAGGATGCGCCAGGCCCCGACGCGATTTCCGTAATCGCGCCAGGAGGCATTGAGTACATCGGGCTTGGGCACACCCTGAACTAGATTTTCGACCATTCCCTCGTTGAACGCATAGTGCTCGAGACCCAATGCAACATAGACGGCAAGGCGAGTTCCGTTCGGCCAATGGTAGGGTGTCCGGCCTACGATGGGTGAATACTCGTAACGACCGTGCGTTGGCAACATTCGGACTCTCCAGCTCTCCACTCAAGGGATGATTCGATTCGTGATGATTGATGAGCGTCGCTGTCGTCCGCGGCACATTCGTGCGCTGCCGACAGGTATAACTAACGGCACAATTGAGCGACAATCATCTGCAAGAGGCGAGCTTCGCATTCTCCACGCACTAGCCCGGAAAGAAACCGCCATGCAGCCATTTCGCGACGGACAGACATTCGCAGCCGACATCGCTCTCGCCGTCAACCGCTCGCTCGACCTTCCGACACTCCGCTGTTCGGTCGACGACTGCGTTACCCGAGCAGTTCGTGATCCTCGCGTCCAACAGGCAGAGCGTATCCTCATGGGCGGCTCGGGGGACAGTCTATTCGCGGCGATCGGCGTTGCTCACGCCTTTCGGCGCTGGAGCGGTCTGCCGACGGAAGCACGCGCGGCACTGGAGTTGGCGCGCTACGACGTTCCACTGCTGCAGGCTCGCGACCTCATCATCAGCATCTCGAATTCGGGCAACTCCTCGCGCGCGCGCGAAACAATCCGGCTCGCGAAGGATCGAGGCGCTGCGACCATAGGAGTGACGGGCAGCCTGACCGGAGCACTCGCGCGCGAGGCCGATCTCGTCATCCACCGCCCAGTGCACGAGCAGATCGGGCTTCCGGGCCACTATGGTCGCTGCTTGCTCAATCTCGCCGAATACCTCGCCGTGTTGTATGCGTTGTACGCACTTGCGCTGGCGCTCGGGGTACGGCGCGGACGCCTGACGGCGGAGGCTCAGGCGGCGCAACTTGGGCGGATCGAACGCGCGATCGAGGCACAGGCGGACATCGCTCGGCGCATCGAGCAAGGGGCGGCGGGACTCGCGGCGGCGCTCGGCGACATCGACACGATCTGGGCGGTCGGCGCGGGGCCCGGTCAGGGCAGCGCGCGCTATTCGGCGGCAAAATTTCATGAGCAGATGCCCATCAATGGAATCGCGCAGGATCTGGAGGAATGGGCGCACCTTGAGTACTTTCTGACGCTCAAGTGGGGTGCGCGGAGTGTGGCGCTGGTCATTGCGCCATCGGGCAACAGTCTCGATCGCGCGGTGGAGGTGGTTCAGGGAATCGGTACGGCCGGCGGACGCGCCATCGTCATTCACTGCGGGTCGGGGACACAGTTTTCGCGGGCGTTTGCGCAGCTCGACCTGGGCTACGAGATCGAAGAGTGGCTCTCGCCGCTCATCTATCATCTGGCGGCCCAGCTTCTCGTGCTGCACATGGCGGCTCGTGCGGGGATACCGCACATACCACTGCGCCGCGCCGACGGAGGCTGGTTGATCGCGCAGGGCATGGTACGCGAGCGTGCATCTGAGCTGAGGTGAGCCGATGCCCGCGCTGCGAAAACCGGATTTGATCGTCATAGGGCAGGTCACCATCGACGACGTGGTCCCAGCCGAGCCCGATCGCTGGCGCAGGCAGATGGGCGGCAGCAGCCTCTATGCCGTGGCAGGAGCGCGGCTGTGGCTCGAACCGCAGCGGATCGGGCTGCTCGCACGAACGGGGCGCGATTACCCGTTCGATGTCGAGGGATTGTTGTACACAGCAGGGTTGCGACACATCGCGCTATCGCGCATCGCCCGCGAGCACCTGGTCGAGTGGCTGATCTACGAGCCTGACGGGAGTCGGCGCTCGCTGCCACGCAATCCCGAGCTTCTGGATATCGGGGCGGAAGGAACGCTCCCGCACGAGCGCTACGCCGAGGCGCTCCTCCAGTTAGCACCGAGCGCCACGGAGGTCCCGTCGGCATGGCTGCCGGCCGCGGCAGTTCATCTGTGCCCGCAGGTCGGCACCCGTCATCGAGACAATGTACGGGCCCTCCGCGACCTGGTGTCATGGATCTCCGTGGATCCCTCGCCGCACTACAGCCGCGCGATGAGTGTGCTCGAACTGGCGCGTTACCTCCACGGATCAAGCGCGTTCCTCCCGAGCGCCCAGGAGGTGCGCCCCTTGCTCGAAGAGCTTGCGCCAGAGGCGCTTGCCGATGCGTTGCACCGCGCGGGCTTCTCGGAAGTGCTCATCAAGCGTGCCGAGCAACCCGTGCTCGTCGCGCACGAGCAGATCGTGGAGCAGATTCCAACCGCTCAGGCGACCCTCATCGATCCGACCGGCGCGGGTGATAGCTTCTGCGGAGCGTACGCCGCCTGCAGGCTGCTTGGTCATCGACCCGCCGAGGCGGCACGGCGAGCGGCGGCGACCGCGGCTCGGGTCGTGAGCTGCAGCGGCGTGGAAGCCGCTCTCGCGCTGACGGCGCAGGCGCTCAATGCAACACAGCCATGATCGGCTTGATCAGCGTGGAGCTGCCGACTCGCAGACTCAGCGCAGTCGCACTTCCCAGCCGGAAACCGTGCTCGTAGAGCATCAGGTACGCGAGCGCTTGATCGATCGTACCGATACCGCCGGAGACGTCGAATCCGGCCGTGACACCGCGGGCCGTCGCAGCCCGAATGGCATCGAGCATCAGGGAGGCGGCCTGTACGGTTGGTGCAGAGATCGTTTCATCGACGGGCGCCCCGAGGAAGTCGGCCTCACCGGCCGAGCGAACTGCCCGCGCCAGCCGTAGACCGAACGAGGCATCTTCTGCGGGTAGCGCCGGGTTACGCAAACAGCACATCCGCATCGTCGGCGCCCCGCACGGCAGCTGCGGCGGTATCAAAGCCTGATCCGGAATCTGCTGTGCCATGCTGTGACGGAAGTCGATTTTTGCCGCTAGTCGTTGTCGTCAGCCCGTCGCTTGAGCATCACATCGCGGCTGGCCGCTCGCAGGTACATCTGGCGATAGTACGGTTCCCATTCGCCGGCCGCGACTTGCTCGCTCCGGCGCATCGAGTGCGAGCGCAACGCGTGCTCGCGCGCCTCGCGGCGCAGAGCGCGCTCATCGACGCCCGTAATCGCGCCTTGCTCATAGACAACACGACCAGCAACCATCGTGAGCCGCACTGAGCTGCCATTCTCGCAGTATACGAGCTGGCGCTGCAGATCGTTGAGCGGGGTAAAGGCGCAGGTATCGAGATCAATCAGGATGAGGTCGGCCTGGTGACCAACGCTCACCTCTCCGATGGGAAGGGGGCTGCGCAGCGCGCGCGCCCCACCCCGTATCAGGCAGTCGATCACCTCCGGAGCCTTCGGCCAGAGCTCATAGTCGGCGTCGGTGATGTTATGGATGAGACCGGTCAGCTTGGCGACGAACCACATGTTCACAGCATCATCCGCGATCGCCTCGTCCGTGCCGAGACAGATCGGAATCCCGCGCGAGCGAAGCTTCCGGAACGGCATGATGCCGCTCCCGAGGCGCAGATTGCTGATCGGATTGTGGGCGATGACCGAACCGGCCGCGGCGATCAGATCCATGTCGGCATCGTCCAGCCAGACGCCATGGATGATGTTCATCCGCTCGCTGAGGAGCCCCTCGTCGTGTACGTAGCGAACGAGAGAGCGGCCGCCAAATCGTTCCTCGCCGAGAACCCGCTGGAGCTTGGTTTCGAGGACATGAGCGTAGAAGGGCAGATCGTGCCGCCTGCTGAGCTCGTCAAGTGCGCGAAAATAGGCAGGCGTGACCCGTTGCGGAGCGGAGCAGGAGACCGCCGCGCGCAGCCGTCCGGCTTCGCGGCCGTGCCAGGTTCTGATGAGGTGCTGATAGCACTCGAGCAGGCCCCCCACGTCCATGGCGGGACCCGCCGCAGCACGCGCTTGCAGCCGCGCAGGCAAGAGGTGATCGAGATACGGCAGCTTCTCAATCTCCGGGACGTTCGGTTGGTCGAGCGCGAGCGTGACCCGCATACCGCAATCGGCGTAGGCCTGCATCACCGCATCGATGAGCCCCGGGGAGGGTGCCGGGACGAAGAACGCGTCATCCAGGACCGAGGTGACTCCGCTCCTCAGCATCTCCAGTGCTCCGAGCATGGTGCGCACGTACGCGACGCGAGGTTCGACCGCGCTTGCCTCCGCCGGGGATTCGTACAGCATGAACAGCTCGAGCGGCAGGCTGTCGAGGGAGCCCTTCAGGTGATTGACGGAGGAGTGAAAGTGCGCATTGATGAGCCCCGGCATGAGCAGATGGCCCGAGCCGTCAATCTCGCGCGTATCGCTTGCGGCGGCTTGTGCGGGTCGATTCGGGCCGGGAACCACCGCGCGGATGACGCCGCCCTCAACCTCGACGGAGGCACACTCATACTCGGTGCGAAGCGCATCCATCGTGAGGATGCGAACGTTGCGGATGACAGTCTTCATCACCGCCCATGTTACCCACAGCGCGCCCGATTGCCGAGCGGCTGAGTGTTGATGCCCTCCGTCTCGAAATTGGCGCTCGGCTCGGCGGGGTCCTCCAAGCCTCTCGAGATCAGAATCTGATCTGGCCGGTGATGCCCACTGTCAGAGGTCGCAGGGTGTACCCCTCGATCACCGAGTTGATCTGGGGAGACTGCAGGATCGTCCGATTGTCGAGAACGTTCTTCCCGTAGAGGGAGAATTGCAGCTTGCTCGCAGTGATGCCCAGGGATAGGTTGACCACGCCATACGCAGGGTTGATGTAGTTCGGCGTGCCGATTTGGAAGCTCCCGTACGACTCACCCGTGTATTCGTAATCCGCTCGAACGAAGCCGCTCAGAGCGGCCGTGAGCGGCCAGCTGTAATCCGTTAGGAGCGTTCCGGTGAACTTCGGAGTGAAGAGCACGTCCTGGCCGACCATCACCGTCTGTGTGTTAGTGGTGCCGACGATATAGCTGTGCTCGGCCCCCAGATTCAAGCCCAGCTCAAGGCCCGGAATGGCCGGCGGCTTGTAGCGCGTCTCGACCTCAGTCCCATACGCGTGTGCGTCACCGACATTTGCGTTGAATGCGCCGCCGCAAATCGGGATGACGATGGACTGTTGAATGTCGGTCCAGTCGATGTAGTAGAAATCGGCGTTCACCGAAACGGTGTTCTGGAAGAGCAGCGATTTGGCGCCGATCTCATAGCTCCACAGATGATCGGGACCATACGTGGTGGGGGCGCTCTTGTCGCCCAGCTCGAGCAGGCCGGCCACGCAGGCGGCATTGGTATTGGGGGTTGTGGCGCCGCCCAAACGGAAGCCCTTGCCAGCCGATGCATACACGCTCGCCTGGTCCGTGATGCTGTACGTGAGCGTCGCCTTCGGGGTCGTGGTGGAGAAGTTAGCCGACTGCGTGTAGGGCACACCCAATGTTCCGGCGCCACCAAAGTCGAAGAAGCCGCCTCCGATCTCGTCGAACTTCTCCTTCGCTCCCACGTAGCGCAGACCGGCTCCCAGGTGCAACTTCGAGGTGACGTCCACATCGAGCTGGCCGAACGCTGCGTACTCCTTCACATCGTTGTGGTCGTAGACTTCCCACACCAGATCGTTGGCCCAGAAGTTGGGGTTGTAGCCGGATGTCCCGATCGTTGGATTGAGCAGCGGATCGTCATTGATGCCGTAACCGTAGATATTCTGGAATGCCGCGCTGAATCCCGGCGCCGGCTCGTAGTCGAGATGCGACCATTCCTGATCGGAGAGAAATATCCCGGCCACCCATCGTACCCGCTGCTGATCGGCGGGCGATGAGAGGCGGAACTCCTGGGTCCAGGTGTTGAAGTGATCGGTGAAGGTGACCGGCGAGGGGATGTTACCCAGGATGTCGTTGTCCGCCGCGGTATGGAGCGTGTATGGCGGCGTGTTCGCCGCGTCGAGGTAGTACTGGACGATCGCGGTGGTGTTGTAGTACGTACCGTCCGTGTCGCGCTCAACCTGGCGCTTATCATAGCCAGTAATGCTGGTGAAGTCCGCAAATCCGAAGCGCCCGACCATGGTCAAGCTCGGCAGCAGTAGCGCGTCGCGGCCGGCTCCGAGCACCTGATCGAAGGTGTTGTAATAGCCGAGCGAGGGAATGAACGAGGAGGTGTCGCCGACCGCGTAGCGCTGATAGAAGATGGAGGGCGTGACGGTGAAATTTTCCGTGGGAGTCCACTCGGCCTTGAGATGCACGGCCGTCACGGAATCCGAATTGGTGCCTCGCTGCAGAAGCGGGCCGGCCGTTGCGGTGCCGGCTGCGAGCGAGCCCTCCAGAGCATACTGGTCAATGTAACCACTGTCCTGACCGTACTCGGCTGACACACGCAATGCGAACACGCCGTCGACAACCGGAATATTGACCATCCCCTGCTCATCGTAATTGATGCTGCCGTGCTCGGTGTACGACACGTCCTGCCGGAACATGCCGGCGTAGTTCTGTGAGTTCGGATCGTTCGTGATGAATCGCACCGTGCCGCCCTCGGAGCTTGCTCCATAGAGCGTGCCCTGTGGGCCACGCAGCACCTCGACCCGCTCCAGGTCGAGCAGTCGCGGCTCGGCGTCACCCTCGTATCCTGTCACGGTGATGATCGGAACCTCATCGATGTAGATGCCGACGGTCGGATTGCCCACCGTCGAACTGACGCCCCGGATGCTGATATTGTCCTGCCCCGGGCCGGCCGGCCCGTTATCGTGCGGCATGAACTGGATGCCCGGAACGAGACGGGTGATGTCCTCCATGTCCTCAACGTGCAGATTTTCGATCACGTCCGCATCGACCACACCGATGCTGATTGGCACTTTGATCGTATTCTCTGCGCGCTTGGTCGCCGTCACCACGACCTCCTGCAGCTGATCCGTTGCGTCACTCGTACCGGATGTCGCATTTTCCTCGGCGCGTACAGCCGCGGCGCCGCCGAACAAGACTACCGCAGCCGCCACGCCGGCGAGCAGCAGCGCTTGGGAGGATCGAGGCTCGATGAGCTGGTGCGTTGAACTCATGTTCGGGGCGTGGTGCGTTCTTGGTGCGCAGGTCCGAAGTTGCAAGCACGTTCTATGCCAGGGTCGCTCGAGGGCGCACTCGAGCTCCGTGCCGGCGCAGGCGCAGAGAGCGTCGCTCGCCCGCTCGCCGCGGTGAGGCTCGGCTAAGTGACCGCGAGCGTGGGAATTAATGGGTGAGTGGCGTGTGTCCCGCCGCACCTGCGCGCTCTGCAGGAGCGTTGCTCAGCCCCGTCGACCCGCATGGCCGGCACGAAGCGCCCCGCGCCCCAGTGTGGTGCGTAGCGCACAGTTGTGCACAGCGTTGCGACAATAGCGATCTGGATTGTGGACAATATGGCGGGTCGGTTTCCGGGCGCAGATCTGGTAGATTCATGTACGGCGCGAGAAGTCGCCGGAGAGGTCGTTCGTGTTCGAGTCGGGGAATTCCGTCAGCACATCGCGAGTGCGACGTGTGCCGCGATCCGCCCGTCACGCGGATGCGTCGTGTTACAGACGTTCCATGCAACGCGAGACCCCTGTTGCCCCCTCCCTGAGAACGCATGAGGTGCCGACCGCTTGATCCTCCGAGCACACAGACGCCAGCTGAGCTATGGGCGCCCGATTGGCATCGTTGCGCTCGAGGAACACATTCCCTGTCCGCCCGGGACGCCCGGAAATCCCACCACCTTCTCGTTTCCCGTCTGCTACGAGATCGCCCGGGGCGTTACCGTGGAGAGTCTCGCGGACCCAGCTCGACAGGGCGGCTTCGAGGCGGTGCTCGCGGCGGCTCGCGCTTTGGTCGACAAAGGAGCGTGCGCCGTAGCGGGAAACTGCGGCTTGCTGATAGTCCATCAGCGGCCGCTCGCACGAGCGCTTGGAGTGCCGGTGTTCATGTCCAGTCTGCTGCAGTTACCCTTGCTCGCGCAGATGCTGGGGCCTGAAGCGACCGTTGGCGTCGTGGTGTCGAACCGGGAGCGGCTGAAGCCGCAGCATCTGCGGATGGCGACAGCCGACCTGGAAATGCGGATCGCTGTTGCGAGCATGGACGGCAAGCCGCATTTTCGCGCTGCCGTGTCCGAACAGTCGGGGGTCCTCGATTTCGAGAAAGTGGAGATGGAGGTCGTCCAGGTCTGCGAAGCGCTGGTGGCCGACGAGCAGCACGTGAAGGCGATCCTGTTCGAGTGCGTGGACCTACCGCCTTACGCACCCGCCGTGCAGCGGGCGGTCGGATTGCCAGTGTTCGACATCACGACCCTCATCGGTCACGCATTTGCCGGATTGGTACGCAAGCAGTTCACCGGCATTTATTGAACGAGCTCAGTCCGGCACTGGGAGTGAGACGGAAGCGGCCGACGGCCGCGAGCAGCCAGCGGCAATTCGACGCGAGCGGAACCATCGAATTCCATCCAGCCGGCTGTTTTTGGCACGAACATCGAGGTGAACGATGAGTGAGCACGTTGCTGCGACCAAGGAGTCATGGAGCGCTGCGAGCCAACGCACCCCGGGAGCCGATTTCGACGCCGTTCCGATCGTCGATTTTGCGGGAATGCGCGAGGGTTCAGCGGAGTCGAAGCGGCACCTCGCCGCCGCGGTGCGGGAAGCCTGTACCAGTGTTGGGTTCTTTTACATCGTCAACCACGGCGTTCCGCAAGAACTCATCGCACGCGCCTTCAGCGAGTGTTACCGGTTCTTCGATCTTTCGCTCGATCAGAAGATGCAAAAGCACGTCAAGCGCTCGCCACATTACGCGGGCTACATTGCCATGCGCGATGAGAACGCCAATCCTCTCGCCAGTCAGGGCGACCTCCACGAGGCGTTTGACTTCATCGCCGAGGATGTCACGGTCGGGGAGGAGCACTGGGAAGGCGACTTTCGCAAGACAGGAAATCAGTGGCCGGAGAATCTGCCCGGCTTTCACGAGGTGCTGACGCAATACAGCATCGCAATCCGGATCCTCGCACGGCAACTGTTCGGCGCCTTTGCGTTGGCGCTAGAGCTCCCGCAGGACTATTTCGCGCCGGTGTCGAGCAAACCGATGATGCTGATCCGAATTCTCCGCTACCCGAGTCAACCCGGTCCGTTCGATGAGGCCCGGATGGGCACGGGCGCGCATACCGACCACGAGTGCTTCACGATACTCTCTCAGGACGAGGTGCCCGCGCTGCAGGTGAGGAATCGCAGCGGCGACTGGATCGACGCGCCGCCGGTACCCGGAGCGTTTGTGGTCAATATCGGCGATCTGATGGCGCGGTGGACCAACGGAATCTTCGCCTCCACTCCGCATCGCGTGGCCAACTTGTCAGGGCGCGCGCGCCACTCTATACCGTGCTTTGTAGGCGCCAACGCGGATGCCGTCATCGAGGCCTTACCGAGTTGCGTTGACGCGGACAATCCCGCGAGATTTCCTCCGGTAGTGGCCGGAGAGTACGTCTCGACGCTGATCTATCACCAATTCAACGACAATCAAAGGCCGCATCCGCTCAAGCAAGGGAACCTCTAGCCGCCGAGAGGGAGCCGATCGGGGCGAGGGCGGCGACGCGGCCGGCCGACCCGGAAAGTCGCGGGGCACATTGTGAACAATACGGTCGATGATTGCCCCCGTATTGTGCACAAGTAATGCGAAGCGCACCAAGCTACGGCAAGCGCATGGCGGTCGAGCGGCAGCGGTTCCGCTCCGCTGACGCGCGCACTCACGCAAGCGCTCAATCCGCCGGCGCGGTCTCGCCGCGCTCCGCCGGGTCGGCTCAAGGGCAGTTCGCATTATTATCCGGTGACTTAGCCGCTCGCTGCCCTCCCTATCCCAAGCTCCCGCATCCGATGTGAAAGGGCGATCGCTCGCGATGCCCTCGCCGCTCCCGCGATTTGGCACAGAAGCTGCTGGGGTCCACGGCAGAATCATCCACCGGAGTGGGCAGCCGGTCGCGTGACCGGCGGTACAACCGGATAACTAACGATGCCGCGGTAGCGGATGCCGGTCCGCTCGGGCCACCTGCTCGAGCGGGGGGATCTTGCCGAGCAGGCGGTGGGGAAAGGTCAGTCTTATGCGCTCGTCCAACGAAAATCGCACCGGTCTCGGATCCCTGGTAGAGATTGCCTCACGCCGTCCGACTCGCGGGGCGCTTGGCGGTCGCCGCATGTTGAGCGGTTGCCTGGGGGTTGTTCTAATGCTCGTTGGACAGATCGGGCACGCCGATTCGAGCTCCGCGAACGCGCCTACCACGGGCGATGCGCTGCAAGCGGTGGTGGTCACCGCACAAAAGGTGACGCAGGACCTCCAGAAGGTTCCGGAGAGCATCTCCGTGCTGAGCGGAACGACGCTCGAGGACGAGCACATCTATAACTATCAGGACATCACTCGCGAAGTCCCGGGCCTCGCGTTCAATGCCGGCAACACGGTATCAGGTGGCACGGTCGGACCGGGCACTTCGAACATCGTGATCCGCGGCGTCAGCTCTGCCTCGGGATCCGCAACCGTTGGGCTCTACATCGACGACGTCTCGATCACGGAGAGCAACCTCTACGACGGTGCCGCTGAGCCCAAATTCGTGGATTTCAATCGCGTGGAAGTCCTGCGCGGTCCGCAGGGCACCCTGTTCGGCGCAAGCTCGATGGGGGGGACGATACGGTTCATCAGCGATCAGCCGACGTTCGATGCGTTCAACGCCGATTTCGCCACGGACCTCTCGGAGACCCGGCACGGCGGTACCAACTACGTTGAAACGGCCGACTTCAACGTCCCCATTGCGGGGGATCAGCTTGCGGCCCGTGTCGCCGTCCAAGGCGGTGGGGACAGCGGCTATATCGATCACTACGATCTCGCGGGGAACCTCACGCAGGCCGGCACCAATACCGAGAGCTGGTACGTTCTGCACGGGACCCTGAAGTACAAGCCAAATGAAGACTTGACGATCACGCTGGGCACCTTTAACCAGTCCGACCACACGGGCGACACGCCGGTGTTCTATCCCGAGCTCGGCACCTACAATCAGGACAAGCAGGTCAAGGAGCCGAGCAACGATAACCTTCTCGTGCAGAGCCTCACCGTCGATCAGCACTTTGCGGACTTCGACCTCACCGCAATAACGGGATACTTCTATCGGGACTTCAGGTTCCAGACCGACGGGACCTACTTCAACGATACGGAGCTGGCGCTATACGCTCTGGATCCGGTCTATCCCGCGGAGGCGGCCGAGGACGACGCCATCATCGGCAATCTTCCTTCGTATGTGCACCGCGAAAACCTGACCTATCAGCTCTCGCAGGAGATTCGCGCTAGCTCGCAGAACTCCAGCCTGTTCGGGCATTTGCTGACCTGGTTGGGCGGATTCTATTTCGAGAGCCAGCGACAGGTGCGGCGCGACATCCAGTATTCCCCGGGTCTACAGGCGGACTTCTTGGACATCTACGGATTCAGCATCAACGATTCGGCGATCGGCCCGTCTCAATTTCCGGCGTATGACAACGTCACCTACGCGAACGATCTCATCTACTTCGATCACCAACACATTATCCAAAACCAGTACGCCCTCTTCGGGCAGGTCGAATACTCCATCCTGCCGGATCTCAGGGCGGCGGTGGGCGTGCGCGAGCTGTATGCGACGATCAATTACGGCCGAGACTCGGGCGGATTCTATGCCGGCGGGACGACGCTCAATCCGTTCTTCGTATCAACTCACAATGACGCCACTACACCCAAGGTATCGCTGACGTATGATGTGACTGCCGACAATAGTGTCTACGCATCGGCCACCAAGGGATTTCGTCTCGGCGGGCCGACGGGGCCAGTCACCTCGGCGCTGTGCACGGCGGAATTGCAGTCATCGTTCGGCATCTCCACACCGCCATTCTCCTATACTCCCGACAGCCTCTGGAGCTACGAGCTCGGGTCGAAAAATCTGCTCTTCGATGACAGAGTGTCGATCGACGGCGACGCGTTCTATGTCGACTGGAAGAACATTCAACAGTCGGTCAATCTTCCGATCTGCGGCGCCTCGATCACGTTGAACGTGGGAGCCGCGGAAACGTACGGGGCGGAGATTCAACTGCGCGCCAAGCTCTTCGGGGGCCTCAATGCGAGCGTCGTCGGCGGCCTTACGCGTGCATTCATCACACAAAGTCCCAATTATCAGACGGATGTGCCTGGACAGTGGCTGCTGAATGTGCCGCGCTGGAGTGCGACCCCGGCGCTCGAATACGACTGGCCCATAGGTGGGGTGCGCAGTGCGTTCGTCCGGGCGGATTACGATCTCGTCGGAGAGTCGCACGGTGCGTTCAGCACGAGTGATCCAGCGTACGATCAACCGGGATACAACGTCCTTAACGGCAGCGTGGGCGTCGCCAGCAGTCGGTTCACGCTGAGTCTTTACGCCAAGAATGTCCTTGATAATTCCAAGATCATCGCGCGACCGTCGATCAATTTCGTCGAGGAGGGGTATACCCTCAGGCCATTGACGATCGGTCTTCTTGGGACGGTGAAGTTCTAGGGGCAGCAGGCGCCGACCTTCTATGACTCATGTGCCATCGGAGGTTCGTCGGCTCGAGGCGATCGTGGCGCAGGGGCTGTGCATTGGCTGCGGCCTTTGTCAGAGTATTGCCGGCAGTGCCAATGTGCGAATGAGCATGAATGCTGAGGGAGGGGAGAGGCCGGCGGTGATCGGAACGGTGGACGAGCCGACGCTGCGCTTGATCAACGCCGTGTGCCCGGGCATTCACTGTGGCGGGTACGTCCACGAACAATCAATCGATGCCGACGAGCGGCCGCCGGAGATTCATCCGATCTGGGGCCCGACGCGCTGGATGTTCACAGGACATGCGACGGACGCCGAGATCCGCTTTCATGCCTCCTCCGGCGGTGCTCTGTCGTCTCTCGCACTTCACCTGCTGCGGAGCGGGGAGGTGGATTTCATCCTGCATGTCGCAGCCTCGAAGCAGCAGCCGGCACGTACGGTGCGCCACTTGAGCTTCGATGCGGCGCAGGTGATGGAGGCGTCGGGCTCACGCTACGGGCCCGCGGCTCCCTTGATCGACTTTGGCGCCGTGCTCGAGCGCGGACGGCCATTCGCGTTCATCGGCAAGGCGTGTGATATATCCGCGATACGCAACTATGCGGCCACGGATTCGCGCGTTGACGAATTGCTTCGCTACACGCTGAATTTCTTCTGCGGAGGCGCATCGAAGTTCAGCAAGACGATGGACTATGTACGCAGGCTCGGCTGGGCGGAGAGCGATGTCTCGCATCTTCGGTACCGCGGTGACGGATGTCCGGGACCGATGGTCATCAAATCGCGTGCCGGCGACACCCATGCCTTCAGCTATAACGAGATGTGGGAGGACGAGAGTCGTTGGCAGCTGCAATTTCGCTGCAAGATATGCCCGGACTCGATCGGGGATTTGGCGGACGTGACGGTCGCGGATGTGTGGCCCGGCGGCAAGCCGGACACCGAGGGGCTCGGCTTCAACGGCTTCATCGCGCGAACGAGGCGCGGTGTGCGCCTGCTGCAGGGAGCGATTCGGGACGGTGCCATCAAGATCACCGAGGATCTCGATTATGCCGGGCTGGAGCTTGCCCAAGGGTCGCACATGCTCAAAAAGCAAGCGCTGACGGCTCGCCTTGGCGCCATGAGGGATGCGGGCCTGATCATGCCGCGCTTTGAGAACCTTCGCCTGAGCGAGGCCGCCGCGATGTCAGACGAGGAAACCCGACGCTCCAACTACGAGGGTATGCGTGACCGGCTGCAGCGCGGCGACAATTGCGAACCGGTTCCGGTCGTGTGGACCGATTGCGATTAGCAGCGAGCCCCTCACAAGTCATGGAGTGTTTACCCCCGAAGAGGGCGCAGAGGGAATCGCAGCGAGCCCCCGAGGATCCGAGGTCGACCGGGCGGACCGCTGGCGTCGAAGTGCATTCGATCGATTTCATCCAGGAGAGCGAGCGCCACGGACGGGTGTCGGACCAGGGCCGATTCTGGTTTCTAACCAATTTTCAGTTCTTCGGGATCGCGATCGGCTTCATCGGTCCCAGCCTCGGACTGTCGCTCGGATACACCGTGCTCGCAGCCACCTTGGGTACGGTGATCGGCACTACGTGTCAGGCGTTTCATGCGTCCCAGGGCCCGGAGATGGGACTGCCGCAGATGATTCAGTCGCGTGCTCAGTTCGGCTACCGCGGCGTCGTCCTGCCGCTGATCGTGACCCTGGTGAGTTTGGTCGGGTACAACGTCGTCTCCACGGTTCTAGTCGCGGATGGGAGCAGGGCTCTCTGGGGCGCAAACCGAGTGTATGCGGCGCTCGGTACCGCGGTGCTGGCCGCTGCGCTTGCGATCTGGGGCTATGATTGGCTCCACCGAGTATTTCGGATTTTGTTCTGGATCAATCTACCGCTTTTTTCGTTGCTGAGCGTCGCGGTTCTGCTCGGCAGAACGGGTGGCACGGAGCATGTATACGGGCACTGGTCGTGGGTTGCATTTGGTACCGAGCTCGCCTCCGCGGTCAGCTACAACGTCACCTGTGCGCCCACGGTGTCGGACTACTCGCGCTATCTGCCGAGCCGCACGCCGCGCAGCCGGATCATCGCTCACGTCTTTCTCGGTTCGTCCGTCTCGGCAATCTGGCTGATCGCTTTCGGGGCCTGGTTGGCCACACACCTCGGCAGTCACGATGCGCTGCTCGCGCTGCGGCGCGCCGGAGACATTCTTCAGCCCGGCTTCGGGTCGTTCCTCGCGGGTATATCCATCGCAGCGCTCGTGGCCGGAATGGGGGCGACGGCCTACAGTGCCACGCTGGTGCTCATCTCGACCGTGGATTCGCTGCGTGCCGTCCGCCCAACGCGCTCGCTGCGGGTCATCGTCACCCTCGGACTCACGGTGGCATGGATTGCAATTGCGGTGTCACTGAGCGGCGATGCGGTCACGTATGTAAATGGGATGCTCGTGATGATGCTCTATTTCCTAATGCCTTGGACGGCTGTCAACTTGGTCGATTACTTTGTCGTGCGTCGCGGCCGTTACTCGATCCTGGACCTGTTCCGGGCCGACGGCATGTATGGTGAATGGGGGACACGGGGACTGATCGCCTATGCGGTCGGTTTCGCCATCAGCATCCCGTTCTTCGTGGTTCCCAACGTTTATACGGGAACGCTCGCAGCAAGGTTCGGAGGAGTCGACTTCGGCTGGCTCGTGAGCGGAGTGACGGCTGCGGCGACCTACCTGCTGCTCAGCCGGCACTTCGATGCGGCGGCCGAAGACGCCGCCGTCGCCGCCAGTGCGCGGGCTCTGTGCGAGCCACTTGGGACGGGCGTTCCGGTGGCTGACGAGCAAGGTTACGGATTGTCGGCGGACTAGGGGTTTTCGCGGCGTGACGATCGGCCGACTGGTATCATCCTGAGAAAGTGGCCTGGCGCTGGAGTAGCTGCCGAGGCGGAGGAACGCAGCCTGATGTTCGGTCATGCCTTCTCAGCGTTGGTGCGCATGCCAACCGCTGGCTTCCGCTGATATTCGGCGCTGCGCGATGCCGGCGAACCCGAAGCGATCTCGTGCGCACTCGGCGGCATTTGCGAATGTCAACGCGACGTCGGTGCGCATGAGAAGACTCGCGGCACGTGACCCTCGCAGGCGGGATGTCGAGCTCGTACCTGGGCAGACACCGGAAGTGCGCATCTATCACAAGATTCACGCCGCGATTGCAGAGCAACGACTGCTGCCCGGTGCGAGACTGGTCGAGGAGCAGCTGGCGGCGATTTTCGGCGTCAGTCGGATGCGGATTCGATCGGTGCTGCATTCGCTCGCCCGCGATAAGGTTGTGACGCTGCAGCGGAATCGGGGGGCGGTAGTGGCCCAGCCAACGGTGAGGGAGGCGCGTGAGGTCTTCGCCGCTCGCAGGCTCATCGAAGTCGCCTTGGCCCCGGAGATCGTCCGGGCGGCCGATGAGCAGTCGCTGAAGCGCCTGCGAGCTCACATCACAAAGGAGAAGCAAGGCGAGCGCAGTCGCGATCGGGCAGTCGAGCTCAAAGCGTCGCACGACTTCCACACGCTGCTGGCCGAGATCGTTGACAACCATGTGATTACGGGATTCCTGCGCGAGTTGATGGCGCGGTCGTCGCTGATCACGGCGATATATGAGCGGCCCGACGTGAGCGGTTGCTCGCATCTCGCCCACGCCCATCTCATCACTTACATCGAGAAGCGCGACGCCGACGGACTGGCCGCGGCCATGCTACGGCATCTCCAACAGATCGAGAGTGATCTTGTACTGTTCGAACGTGAGGCGGTGGCCGTGGATCTCCAGAGCGTGTTCGCGGGCTGAGTCGCAACTCCGCACCGCTAGCTCTTCCTCACGCCCGAGGTACTTGATGCGCGCCGCATGCCCCGTCAGGCGGCGGAATGGCTATCGCTCTGTGCGGTCAGGCAGGTGAGATCGAATCAAGAAATCGGGTTAGCCTCCCTCCCTGTGGAAAGTGGACGCCCGATGCTCGATCGCGCGCGTTGCCTCGAAAAGTGCCGCGGAGAGCGCCATGGCCAGTGCGCTCGCGCCGAGAGCGCGGGCGAGATGGAACTGTTGCATGGTGACCGCGATGAGCGTGCCGAGACCGCCCGTCTGCATCAGATATTCTGCTAGAAGCGCTACCAGAACACTGAAGGTCGCTCCCACGCGAAGCGCCGCGGCGAGCGCGGGAAGCGCAGCAGGAATCGCGAGGAGACGCAAGCTCTGCCAACGCGATGCGTGCAGCACAACCATCACGTCGCGGGTCATGGCAGGTAGCGCCCGAAGGCCGGTATTGCAGTAGACAAAAGACGGAAAAAACGTCATCACGGCGATGGCGATCAGCTCGGTGCGGCTCTCGTAGCCGAAGAGCCGGACAATGATGGGAATCAGGCACACGACCGGAGTCGCGCTGAGCAGCAGTGCGAAGGGGGTCGCAATGCCGGACAGCAGTTCCGACAGCCACGCCGCGAGGGCAAGCAGCACGCCCGCGGCCATCCCGAGACCCAAGCCTCCCAACGCAAACGCCAGAGTGTGCACGGCTGGCGAGAGGTAGGCAGCGGGGTGGCGCAGCAGGTCACTGACCACCGCACCGGGTGGAACCAGCACGATGCTGTTGTAGCCGGCGGCGCTCACCCACGCCTGCCATAGAAGCAACAGCAGAAATACCGGCCAGAGCTCAAGGATTAGCCGTCGCATTCGTCGATTCTCCTGCGAGCGGCTCGCTCCCCGAGGGTCAGCAAACCGTAGCTCGACAGGGTGATGGCGGCGATGACGATGACGGTGGCCCAAAGTAACGGGATCTGAAAGTTTTGCATGCTGTTGAGCACGACTACGCCCAAACCGGACGGCGCGCCAAACCATTCGCCGACGACCGCTCCGATCATCGCACTGGAGGCGGCGATCTTCATGCCGGCCAACACTGACGGCAGTGCGGCGACCGCCTGGAATTTAGCGAGCCGCTGCCAACGAGTGGCACCCAGGGTGATCAAGACCATTTCCAGGCGCCGGCTCGCGCCGCGCAGTCCGACCCCCGTCGAGGTATAGAGCAGGAAAAAGACGGGTACGGATGCCAAGGCTGCAGGAGTGCCCTCCCGCCCTGCCGTGATGATCAACACCGGGCCGAGGGCGATCACCGGCAGCGCGTTGACCAGCACCGCCATCCGGTCCAGCCCTCCACGCATGAGCGGGACCAAGTGGGCAAATATCGCGACCGCGGCACCGAGGCCAACCCCCACTGCATAACCTGCGGCCGCCGAGTCCAGCGTCGCGGCCGTCGAGCGTACCAACAATGCCCGTCGTGGACCGTCCTCGTATACGCGAAGAATCTGGCTGAGCGCAGGCAGTGTCTTCCCAAGCATTCCGTCGCGGCCGACCACTTCCCAGGCACACAGCAACAGCGCGCAGCCCAGAGCCGGAAAAATGAGACCTCGCAATCTCATGCGGCTTCCAGATTGGCCGTGAGCTCGTCCACCAGGCGATGGAACTCGGCTGTGCGCATCAGGGCGGCCGGCCGCGGCCGGGAGAAGGGCACGCAAGTGTCCAAACGCACGCGGCCCGGGCGCTCCGTCAGGACGAGAATGCGGTCGGCGAGGAGAGCGGCTTCCTCGACGCTGTGTGTCACCATCAACGTGGTGGGTCGGCTTTCCAGCCAGATGCGCTCGAGCTCGAAATTCATTCTGCGCCGAGTCACTGCATCCAGGGCGCCAAATGGCTCATCGAGCAGCAGCAGCTTGGGTCGTAAGGCGAGCGCGCGGGCTATCGCAACCCGTTGCCGCATTCCGCCGGATAGCTGCGCCGGACGGACGTGCTCAAAACCCTTCAGACCCGCCAACGCGATCAGCTCGTCGATGCGGTCCTCGGTTGCAGTGAGACCGGCGACCTCAAAAGGAAGGCGCAGATTACCCGCAACGGACCGCCAGGGTAACAACGCGTGCTCCTGGAAGGCGATTCCGAGCGAGTGCTGAGTCTGCAGATCTCGGGGTGGCTGACCGTTGATCTGCACCTGCCCCGTGGTGGGCTCGTCGAGGCCAGCCAGCAGACGCAGAACCGTACTCTTGCCGCACCCCGAGGCGCCGATCAGGGCTACAAATTCGCCATCGCCTATCTGCACGTCGAGGGGACCGAGGGCAACAAAGACTTGCTTCCGCCTTGCACCGCTCCGGCGGAGGAAGGATCGCGTGACTCCGGTTAAGGCAATTGTCGCCATCCTCAGCGGATCGCCTCGTCGTTGCGCTCCATGATGCGCCGGTACCGACTGCCCAGCGGTTCGTGCATGGAAGCGAGACTCACGGCACCGAGAGAATCGAATGGCCGTGTTTCGACCCGGCTCATCGAGCTGCCGACTTGATAGCGTAGTACGCTTCTTCCAGCAAGCTCATGTCGCGCAGCCGTGCAGGTGGGGGAAGAGGTGGTCGGCCGGAGACTCGCGCAACTGAATACATGGGTCCAGCAAACGCTTCTTCACTGAACCAGAAGGGGATCGCCGCCCCCGGCTCGATCTCCAGTGCAATCTGGAGCCGGTTGAGTGTCGTTTGCTGTTCGAGGTCAAGTCCCAGGTCCGCGCCGTAGCGGTCGACTGCCAGCCGTGCGCCATAGGAAGGATCGGCCACGTTCGCCGCGTGACCCCGCAGCAGAGCCCCGAGAAAGCGGACCATCTCGCCGCGGCGCCTTTGAAGCGTCTTGCGCTCGATCGTCAGCAGCGATGTGCAGACGCGATAGCCAAGATCGTACAATCGAGTGACGAGGAAGTCCGCCCCCTGTCGCAGACCCATGCGCGCGAGGCTCTGCGGTTGATTGGTCACAAAGCAAAAGTAGGCATCGCCCGCGCCTTCCAGCAGAGGTTCGGGAGAAAAGCCCACCGGGACCATGGTGTAATGCTCCTCAAGCCCATTGATGCGAAAGAGCGCCTGAAGCATGGCGCGTTCGTTCGGACCTTGGACCAGGAAACGCTTGCCCACCAGGTCCGCGGGTGTGCGCACCGGATGAGCCGGTAGCGAGATGAGACCGACTGGCCCCACCGGGAAGAGTGATGCGAGGATCACGAAATCGTTTCCCTGGCCGATGGCGTCGCAGAATGGCAACCAGTCGGAGTCGCCGAAGTCTGCCTCACCGGCGGAGATCTCGAGCACCGGTTGGGGCGCGTTGGGTCCTCCCGGAAGGTATCTAAAACGCAGTCCTGCCTCTGCGATGTAGCCGCGGTCAAGAGCGACCCAGAGGTCGGCGTATTCGACGTCCGGAACCCAACCGAGTGACATCGTGAGCTCGCCCGATGGACGGCGGTGGCAACCGGCCGATAGTAGGGCGGTTCCTGCCGCCATGGCACTGAACTGTAAAAGGCGGCGCCGGCCGACCCGTCCCGGTCCCGTCTGTCCCGCACGAATCGCGAGCATTTTCACCGGCAACGAGGTCGGCTTATGCTGGAGAAAGGCGCATCGGGCGTCACGGTGCGTATGGTACATGCGTCGCTGCATCCGGTGTGCCGGGTCGATCGTCGAGTAAAGTCAAGGAGTGGAGCGTGTCTAAGAATTATCAGAGCGGCGACCTATGGAGCCGCGCTACTACAGTGAATGGGTTTGCCGTCGATGAGTTGCGTTCTGTGTTGCAGAAATCGATCCGCCGCGGGTTGGTGGAGGAGGCGGCGCTCGCGGCTTATGAGCTCTTTGCAAACGGGGCGGAAACGGAAGAGCTGCTGTGGCGCA
>Ga0335074_10003383_pt1 | contig 21762 bp, 13 predicted proteins | sample Lox_Sample_23_FD_206715 | JGI IMG/M metagenome (GOLD analysis project Ga0335074, IMG submission 206715) | Soil microbial communities from Loxahatchee National Wildlife Refuge, Florida, United States - Lox_Sample_2.3 | ecosystem: Environmental > Terrestrial > Soil > Wetlands | place: USA... | reverse complement strand
CAGTCCCTCCTTCGACGCGATCAGGTTCACGATCGAGGGATCCAAATCGCCCGAGCGCGTGCCCATTACCAGTCCCTCCAGTGGTGTCATCCCCATCGACGTATCGACCGACCTCCCGGCCTTGATCGCGGTTGCCGAAGCCCCGTTTCCGAGATGAAAGGTGATGATGTTGGTTTGCTCGCGCGTCAGGCCACGCAGCGCGCGATAACGAAACGCGACGTACCGGTGCGAAGTGCCATGAAAGCCATATCGCCGCATGCGATGACGCCGATAGAGATGATAAGGAATTGCATACAGGTAAGCCTGCTCGGGAATGGTGTGATGAAAAGCGGTGTCGAAGACAGCGACCTGTGGCACGTCTTTTCCGAACAGTTGCCGCGCCGCCACAATGGCTTCGAGGTTTCGCGGATTGTGCAGCGGCGCCAGATCGATGCAGTCTTCAATACCCTTCATCACCTTGTCATCGATGAGGGCAGACTCGCTGAACAACTCTCCGCCATGGACAACACGATTGCCAATCGCCTGTATGTCCGCAGTGCTCTTGATCTCATCGATTCCGGACTTGTCGGAAGCGATGTACCGCACCAGGTAATCCAGCGCACTAGTGACGTCGCGCAGCGGAGCGGTGAATTTATGCTTGGTTCCCTCGCCCGCCTGAATCGTGACGATAGCTTCGCCGCCAAGCCGCTCCACTTCCCCCTTGCACAGCCGCCGGTCCTGGTCGCGCTTGATTCGATCCAGATCAGTGGCAATGATTTGAAACTTCAAGCTGGAGCTGCCGGCGTTCAGCACAAGAACGTTCATGGATGGTATTCGCCTCGAATTGAGTATGGCACGCCGCCGTCCCCGCGGAAGATCGCCCCGGCAATTCAAGCCTCTGTAAACCTGCGTTCACTGCCCGGAACCTAATAGATGGAAAATCTTGCGGATAGCGGCCGCGGGAATGAAGGTGCTTGAAGTGAATTGATCGATGGCCGCGAGAGCTGCATACACAAATACGCCATATCCAACAGGAATCCGACAGGAGTGGAACTTGCATCGCCATCAACTCTGATTTTGGCAACGGCAAGCCTGCAACCTACATCATTCTGAGTGTCTACACTCCTCCGCGAGATGGGAGATCCTCTCTTGAAAGGCTCTATTCACATGCGCCATTGGCTAGCGATACTGCTCTGCTGCTGCGTTTTCGTAATTGGTGCGGCGGTAGGCGTCACCGTGACCTCACGTGCAGGCTACACGGGCTTTTCTTCGCAACAGCGGGCCGCGGCTTATCTCAACCAAGCGCAGGGCACGGAACCCAAGAACAACGGGCCTGCGCCCAGTCCTAATGCACTGGGCTTCGCGCCGGTACTCAAGCCTGCGCTCCCGGCGGTGGTGAGTATACTCTCCTCCCGCGTCGTCAACGTACCGCAAAATCCGCTCTTCAATAATCCTTTTTTCCAGCAGTTCTTCGGCGGACAGATGCCGCAGCAGCCGCAGCAACAACGGGAAGAAGGACTGGGGTCGGGAGTGATCGTCACCGCTGACGGATACATCCTGACCAACAATCACGTGGTGGCCAAGTCCACGGAGCTGAAAGTCATGCTGCCTGACAAACGGCAGTTCACAGGCAAGGTAATTGGCACCGACCCGCAGACGGACATCGCCGTAGTGAAGATCGACGCGACGAATCTGCCGACGCTGAAACTGGGCGACTCCTCGAAGCTGCAGGTTGGAGATTATGCCTTCGCTATCGGCAATCCGTTTGGAGTAGGCGAGACGGCGACGATGGGCATCATCAGCGCTACCGGAAGGAACGGGCTGTCCATCGAAGACTACGAAGACTTCATCCAGACCGACGCGTCCATCAATCCCGGCAACTCCGGCGGCCCATTGTTGAACGCTTATGGAGAGATGATCGGCGTCAACACCGCCATATTGGCGGGGGGCGGCGGCGGTAATCAGGGCATTGGCTTCGCCATTCCGATCAACATGGCGAAGTATGTGATGGAGCAGATCCTGAAGCACGGCAAGGTGGTGCGCGGCTACATCGGCGTCGGCATTCAGGAGGTCACTCCGGCTCTGGCCAAGGCCTTCAACGTTCCACCTGAAAAAGGCGCCCTTATCGGCAATGTGCAACCGGGCAGTCCGGGAGCAAAGGCCGGCTTGCAGCGTGGCGATGTGGTCACTGAAATTGATGGACAACCGGTCACCGGACCCAATGAGCTGCGACTCAAGGTAGCGACTTTGGCGCCCGGAACCGCAGTACACCTGCAAGTGATGCGTAACGGCCAGCCTAAGGACATCACCGTTACCCTTGGTGAAAGCCCGAGGTCCAAGACGGCGGGGACTGCTGGCGCACCGTCCGAGAACAACACGCTGCGCGGGATCCAGGTTGATCAACTCTCGCCCGATGTTCGGCAACAGCTCGGTTTGGGCGAGAACGTGAAAGGTGTGGTGGTAACAAACATCGCCGATAACTCACCCGCCGCCGATTCCGGCTTGCAACCAGGTGACGTCATCGAGCAGATCAACCGTCAGCCGGTGACCTCGGTCTCCGACTACCAGCGACTGGCATCAACAGCCGGGAGCAACACGGTCGTTCTGCTGATTAATCGTAAAGGCAACACGACCTTCCTGGTCGTGCAGCCGGAGTAACAACATAGCGGCTGGCGCGATTGATCTCATCAAGCCAGCCGCTCTTCCAGTCGCGAAACTATTTTACCGGCGCCAGTACTTCATCTAGTCGATCCGTCGCGCCGCTCACGCGCTCCAGGTGCGGATAGCGCAAGCCGCCATGGTAGTCGATCGAGACGGTGCGGTACTCATCACCGCGCTTCAGCAGGAGCTTGATCGGCGCGCTGCTCTTCTCCGCTGCCAGGATCGCATCCCGCAGAACTTGCGGAGTGAACTTCTGATCGTTGACAGCTTGTAATTGCATGTCGGGCGCAACACCAGCCTTGAATGTGGGGCTGTCCCACCAGACCTCCTCAATATCGCCCTCCGGCTTGACGTAAATTCCAAGGGACGTTACAAAGGCCACGCCGCGCGAGTGGTCTGCCTTCTTCAGCCAATCCGGCTCCATGTCGTTGTAAACCAGCTTGTAGCCGCCCTGGGTGAAGCCATTTTCCGGAACGTGCGGATTGACATCGTAAACCCGTTCACGGAAGAAGCTGGCCCAGTCGTACGGCTGCACAGCGTTCAGAGCCTTGACCAGATCGTCAAACGTGTACGTCACTGTGACGTAGCTGCCGTTATCGATTCCGTAGAATTGCTTGGCGAAATCGTCGAGCGACTTCTTGCCGCCGCTCAGCTCGCGGATCTTGGTATCAGCATCCAGCCAGATCAGGTCGGACTCCGGATAGTAATCGTAGGAACGCTGCCAGCTTCCCCAGGTCTCAGGACTGGCACCGTGCGAAGAGATGATGGGCTGGTTGGTGGTGTCTTCCAGTGAACGCCAGGTGCGTCCCGGACTAGTCTCGAAGTCGGCAGCGTACATCGCCCATACATCGCGCGCTTGTTCGGGAGTACGCATGCCGGAGCGGGCCGTCAGCACGTTGCCCCAATAGTCCGTTAAGCCTTCATAAACCCACAGGAGGCTGTTGCGCATGGGAACGTTGAAATTGGGGGTCCACAGATCGGCCGGGCGGCGAAACTTACCGTTCCAGGAATGCGTGTATTCATGTGGCAGCAGCGCGCTGCCGCCCACACCCGCGGCCCAGTCCGTGAAGTAATTCGCGCGCGCGCCGTCCTCGCTCGACTGGTGATGCTCGAGCCCCTTACCGCCGATGGTGTCGCTCACCGACAAAAGAAAATCGTAGTGACCGTAGTGATGAGAGTTGAAGAGCTTCTGCGCCTGGATGACGAGGTTCTTGTGATACTGCAACACCTCGGACGAGATGTCCATGTCCGCCGGCTTGTCGGCGAAGACGTCAAGGAAGACCTGGTTATCGGGAGCGCTGGAGATGTCCAGACGCTTGTAGTTGATGCCCGCATAGAGCGGAGAATCGACCAGTGTGTTCAGCGTCGTCTCTTTGAAGTGAACTTCACTGCCGTTCTGCGACGCGGTTTCCAGCGCACAGGCAAACTTCCATCCTTCGGGCAATCGAATCGAGGTATCGAATTTGATGTCGCGCGAGAAGTATCCCGCGGGATAGAGGAGGACGCTCTGCCAGGTGACATCGGCAAACTTCTCCGAGATGCGGCCACGCCTGGCATCCATTGGGCCGAGGAACTGGAAGCTCGCCTCCAGCGAGGTCGCGCCCTGCGGCACATCGAGATGGAAGGCGTGCATCTCGACCTTATCGCGGACCCAGGGAACTCTCTGGCCATTCGCGGTAATCACCAGCCCAGCGAAGTCCCCTACCGGATTCGAGGGCGAGTGCGTGCCGGGAATCCATGACGGATACAGCAGCGTAATCTTGCCCGGCTTAACCGGAATCGTCTCCTGCACTTTGAAAATGCGGTCGTTGACATTCGTGGCATCCACGCTCAACGAGATCGTGCCGGCGTAGGGTGTGTCTTCGGGCGCGACAACGGCTGGCGGCAGCGGTTCGGGCTGCGGTCCGGGCGAAGTCTGTGCGTGGAGTGGAATGCTGAGCGCGAGACAAAGGGCGCCAAGGACCGCAGCGGCGCTGCGGCTACGAAACAGCGATTGTGACATGTGTATCTCCGTCAAGTGAAGACAACAATCTATACCAATTCCATGGGACGAGGAGAGCCCAGGTTCCGATAGCGAGTGCCTTCGTAGGCATCGCACACAGGCAAATACGATAAGCCGGGCAGAGCGGTTCCCTGCTGTCAAAATCCTGCTGCTAATTCTGCGAAGAGTGCGCGATTCTAAAAGAACGTCTTTTTGAATTGCTCGTTGCGCTGGCGCGCCTGCTCCAGCAGTTGCTCAAATTCCTTTTCGCCGCGAAGCGACTGCAGCAGCGGATCCTGCACGAAGTATGGGTAGCAGAAGAAACCGCCCCCAATGCTGTGCCGCAACATGTGCAAGGCCGACGACTTGTCGCCCAGCACGGCATAAGCCTGCGCCACCTTGTAAATGCCTTCGGGATCGGTTACGCCGCGCTCTTCGATCTTATCTTCCGTATCCCGCAGCAGCGCCAGCCCGCGCGCATTGTCGTGCTTGATCGCAAAGCTAAGCGCCTTGCCGACGTCGGCCGGCAGCAGAGCCGGACTGCGATCGTAAGCCCTATCGAAGTCGTGCGCCGCCTGGTCATTTTCCCCCAGATAATATTCGGCGAGTCCGCGATAGAAGAGAATGTACGCCGAATCATTGGCCGGAAGGCTATCGAAAAACTTCTGATATTCGCCGATATACAAATAGCTGTTGATCGCCGAGCTGTTGATCTTGACTTGCGGATTGTTCTGGCGTGCCTTTTCGCATTCGTCCAGCGATTCCTTCAGCATGCCGGCGAAACGGTAGGCATAGCCGAGTTCCCAGTGTGCTTCCGCATTGTTGGGACTGTCGCGCAAGGCCGACCGCAACAACGGAACTGCCTGCTCAACTCTTCCGGTGTCGGTCAGCAGATTCGCCAGATAAATCCGCGGCTCAACCAGCGCGGGATTCAGCGCGATCGCCTTCTCATAGGCAGCCTGCGCCTTCTCATACTGCTCCCGGCCGCCGTATTGCAACGAAGCGTTGGTGGTATACGCTCGCCCCAGATGCGCCCACGCCGGTGCATAATCCGGAGCAATTTTCGTCGCTTTCTCCAGCATCTCGATCGCCGCCGGAAAATCGTTCAGCGCATAAAAATCGATGCCGCGGAGATAGTCCTCGTACGCCGCACTGTCGATCGGCTTCTCCGGGCGCAGGTTTTCAGCTTCCTTGGGCGAAAGGTTCAGCTCCAGTTGCTTGATGATCTGCTGCGTCACGCGGTCCTGCACCGTCAGCAGCTTGTCATACTTCAGGTCGATCGAATCGCGCCAGAGAATCTTGTCCGGCTTTACGTCGACCAGCTGGGCAGTAATCCGCAGGTCGTCTCCGTCCTTGATATAGCTTCCGGTCAGCAGCGTGTCCACATCCAGATCGGCGGCAACCTTCTTGGGATCGATGACCTGGTCACGATATTTGTCTACCGCCGACGAAGGACGCACCGTTAGTGAGTTGACGTAATCCAGCTTGGTGATGATCTCGTCGGCCAGGGAGAAACCGAGAAAGTCTGTCTTAGGATCGCCGTTGAGATTGCGGAACGGAAGAACGGCCAGGCTGCGCGGAGCATTTGGAGTAGGCGCAGCGTGAGACTTCCTGAGGTAGACGTAACCTCCCACAGCGAGCGCCAGCACCAGGACTCCCGCCAGCGCCGGCCACAGCATGCGGCTCGAGCTTGAGGCAGCCGCGCCCCCCGGTTTGGCCGGCGTCTTCGCCCGGAGCTTCCAGTCTGAGCTTCTGCCGGATTGTACCCACGCCGGCCCTTGCAACTTTGCCTGAAATTCCGCCTCTTTCTTGTAATCCTTGAGATCGACCAGCATGTCTGCGACCGACTGATACCGCGAATCCCGATCTTTGCGCAGCGCTTTGCCCACGATGCGTTCGATCTCCGGCGGCACATCCGGCGAGAGTTCGGCCGGCGGCGCCGGCTCGCTCTTCAGGATCTCGGCGATGACATCGCTCGCCGTGTCGCCGGGAAATGCAACCTGCCGCGTGAGTAACTCATACATCACCGATCCCAGGCTGAAGATATCGGTGCGTCCGTCGACAATGAAACCGCGCGCCTGCTCGGGCGACATATAGCGCGCCGTGCCGCGAACAATCCCAGGCTCTGTGGTCAGTGCTCCCTTGGAGGACACCGTGGCCCGAATCGCCGTCGAGATGTGCAGCGGATTCAACTTGGCGATTCCGAAATCCAGGACCTTCACGATTCCGTCGTCGCGATAGATCACGTTCTCCGGCTTGATGTCGCGATGTACGATTCCGCTCGCATGCGCCGCGGCTAATGCGCTCGCGATCTGAATGCAGATATCGATGATGGTGTTCAGCTCGATCACGCCGGCTTCCAACTTCTGGCGGAGGGTTACCCCCTCGACATATTCGGAAGCGATGAAATTCAGGCCGTCGGACTGGCCGAATTCGTAGATTGTCAGAATGTTCGGATGATTCAAGGCGGAGGCCGCGTAGGCTTCCTGTTCGAAACGCTGCAGGCCGCCCTCATCGCCGACCAGCTCCGGCGCCAGCATTTTCAGCGCGACCTTACGCTTCAGCTGCAAGTCTTCGGCGAGATAAACCTCGCCCATTCCGCCGGCGCCGATCATGGAGAGAATTTTGTAGTGCGCAAGCTGAGTACCACCGGCGATCGGGTCCCTGCGTCGCGGCCTTGCGGTGCCCGTAGGAGTAGCTTCGCCCTTGCTCTCTTTTCGTACCCACTGCGCGACCTGACGCACGGCATCGGGCAGATAGTCGGCAGGCTTTTCCGACGCGCTGAGCAGCGCCTCGACTTCCTTCTTGAGTTCGGGATCTCTGCCGCAAGCTTGCTCCAGGAATCCGGACCGCGCCTCGGGCGGCAGGTCCAGAGTCGCATAGAACAACTCTTCGATCCGGTGCCAGCGATCGGCAGCTTCCAACCCGATTCTCCTACGATCGGCGGTGTGCCAGCTCGTCGGGGTCCCCGGGCGACGCCGACCTTGCGTTGCGTGGGGTGAGCTCCCGGTTCAGCCAAGCCTTCGCCAATGTCAGTTCGCGGTGTACGGTTGCGGGAGAAATATTGAGTGCGGCAGCGGTTTCATCATACGTCAAACCGCCGAAAAACAGCAGTTGAATGATTTCGCTCTTGCGCTCGTCCAGTACTGCCAGCCGTTGCAGGGCCTCGTCCAGTTCCAGTACCGTCGCGGACGCTTCCGGGCCGACAATCACGGCTTCGTCGAGAGGAACCATCTCTTCTCCGCCGCCGCGCTTTTGGCGCGTGTGGCTCCGGGCGTACTCCACAAGGATGCGGCGCACCACGCGCGCGGCGACCGCGAAAAAATGAGCGCGATCCTGCCAGCCAACGTCGGCGTCGATGAGTCGGATATAGGCTTCATTGACCAGCGCGGTTGCGCGCAACGTATGTCCGGACCGCTCCGATTGCAGGCATCGGCCCGCCAGCCGGCGCAGCTCGTCATAGACGATCGGCATCAGCTGGTCAAGCGCTTCCTGGTTGCCAGCACGCCATTGCTGCAACAACCGTGTCACATCCTGGCGGTCGGGTGACATACGTGCTTCTTTCACTTGAACCCCGAACAGACAGCGACGTTTTGCCTTGAGTTCGACGCGCCGAACATCTGGCCGGAAGCTTCTAATCTGGAAAAGACCGTTCGCTCCTGCCAGAGTCCCGTTGACTCGCGGATTCATCCGCTGACCCACGCTCACAAGAGGCAGCTTCGATTTGGGCTGAGTATAGCAGAGGGCCCCAAAGCGCCAGATTACATCTACACCATGCGCGGAGCGCGAGGGGCACCCTTAGTATCAAGTCGGATGCGCCCAAATTGTGCTGCTTTCCTGCATGAAAACGTTGCTGCAAGTGGCGAGTCAGGTTGCCTCGCACCGCAAAAAAATCGCGAATTTACAAAATTTGGAAGAGGCGTCTCCAACTAATATCCGCAATTTGGAATTGAAGTGTCCACAGACAGACACAATCTCTCAAGACAACCTTTGTAATCAGCAATTTATACGGATTTGGGAGAGTTTCTGATTGGAACCCAGCTTGCCTGTTCAATCCTGAACGATTCGTGTATCCAAACCGCGGCTCGGCTGGAAATCGGAGCAGGAAGCCGCGGAAAAACAAGCAACTACGCAAGCAGTTTGAGGGGAGATATGACAGCAAAAAGACTGATCACCGGGATCCTGAGCGTGCTGGTGGTCGCTGCAATGATCGCGCCGTCGCTAATGGCGCAGTCGTTGACTTCAGGCGACCTTACCGGTACGGTCACCGATCCAAGCGGTGCGGTCGTAGCCGGGGCAACCGTGATGTTGAGAAACGACGCCACTGGCCAGAGCCGCACCACGACAACGACTGCCAACGGTAATTATCGCTTCTCGCTGCTGCCGCCGGGCACCTACACGGTCAGCGTGAATGCCTCCGGCTTCAGCAAATCGCAGACGACAGCCATGGTCAACATCGGCCAGGCGTCGATTGCCGACGTTAAAATGTCGGTCGGCGCGACCTCACAGACCGTCGAGGTCACCTCTGCTGTTCCGTTGGTGCAGGCTGATACGGCCGACCTGTCCACCAACTTCGATCAGAACATCGTTGCCAACGCTCCTAACGGCGGCGGCGACCTGACCTACATTGCGCAGACGGCCCCTGGCATCAACATGAACACCGGCCAGGGATACGGCAACTTCAATACTGCCGGTCTGCCTGCGACCTCTAACGTTTTCACCATGAACGGTGAGAACCAGATGGATCCGTACCTGAACCTGAACAACTCGGGCGCCACCAACCTGATGCTCGGCAAGAACGCTGTTCAGGAAGCCACGGTCGTCACCAACGCCTACGGCGGCCAGTATGGACAGCAGGCGGGTGCGCAGGTCAACTATGTCGGCAAGTCCGGCAGCAACGCCTTCCACGGCAACGCTAACTACTGGTGGACGGGCAGCTCGCTGGATGCCAACACCTGGTACAACGGTCTGACCAGCCCGGCTCTGCCGACGCCCTTCAACAACAACAACGCCTGGGCAGCTTCGGTCGGCGGACCGATCAAGAAGGACAAGTTGTTCTTCTTCGCCGACTGGGAAGGCATTCGCTACATCGTTCCCACTACCGAGACGATCAGCTTGCCGGTTGGTTCCTCGAATCAAGGTGGCTACAACGCTTTCGAGAACTATGTGCTGGGTAATATTGCCACCACTTCGCCGGCTTCCCTTCCGCTCTACACCAAGGCCTTCAGCCTCTACCAGGGAGCAGCAAACCGGTGGGGTACGGATGGCGGATCCGGTGGTTGTGGTTTAGCGGGCTTTGGCGGGAACTGCTTCTATAATGCCATCGCCTCGCCGTCGGAGCCAGCGAAAGAATGGCTGGTGATCCCGCGTATCGACTACAACATGTCCGATCGGGACCACATGTTCTGGAGCATGAGCTTCGATCATGGCACGCAGGCCACCTATGCTGACCCGATCAATGAGGCCTTCAGCGCAGCCAGCTATCAGCCACAGTACAACGGCCAGGGTCAGTGGACGCACACCTTCGGCAGCAACGCAACCAACCAGTTCGTTTATGCCGGCAGCTACTATCGCGCGATTTTCACCCAGAATGATGCGGCTGCCACATTCCCGACCTGGCTGTACACAGCCCCCGTCGGCTACTACAACCTCGCCGAAGAGGAGTCGGTCTTCCCGCAGGGCCGCAACGTAACCCAGTATCAGTTTGTGGATGACTTCTCGGTGACGAAGGGCGCCCACGACCTGAAATTCGGTGGAAACTACCGCCGTTACGACATCACCGACTACTCCTTTAGCGAGTTCAGCCCGCAGTTTGGTTCCGGCCCGCTGACGGAGTTCTTTTCGCTCGGCAACTTTGCGAGTGGCGTCGGCGATGCCTTCATCGCCAACTATCCCAATCGCGGCACCTACCCGGTGGCGTTGTGGGGCCTTGGCGTCTATGCGCAGGACGAGTGGAGAATCAGCAAGAGCCTGAAGCTGACCTTCGCCATTCGCGCCGAGCACAACTCCAACCCGGTGTGCCAGCTAAATTGCGCCTCGCAGCTCTACACCTCGTTCTATAACACCAGCACCGATCCGACGACGCCTTACAACCAGTTGATCAATGCCAACCTGCACCAGGTTTATAAGTCAACGGACACCCTCAATTGGGCGCCTCGCTTCGGCTTTGCCTGGTCGCCGGGCGGCAGCGACAAGACCGTGGTTCGTGGCGGCTTCGGTATCTTCTACGACGCCTTCCCCGCGTTCCTCACCGACGACTTCATGAACAACGTCCCGACGGTGATTCCGACGGTTCAGGGTGGCGTGCTATGGGCCGATCAGACCACTGGTGCCAGCCCCTGGATCATCGGCCAGACCTCGGCCAACCAGATCCGCAGCGGCCTGGCCAGCGGCGCCTCGTACTCGAGTCTGAGCTCCACCAATCCGCTGTTCTCCGCGCCTAGCTTCGCTAACGCGCTGGGCACGTTCCACACCCCGCGGTATCAGGAGTGGAGCTTGCAGTTGGAGCAGCAGTTGGACAGCAAGAGCTCGGTGAACATCGCCTACATCGGTAACCATGGCTTGAACGAACCGGTTACCTATTACCCCAATGAATTTCTGGGCGCCGCCGGCATCCCGGCGACTCCTTACAGCCCCTACAACTTCTCCGCCGTCACCGAGGTTTACTCGGGAGCGGTGTCTAACGACAACCAGTTGACCACGTCTTATCAGCGCCGGTTGACCTACGGATTCACCATCCAGGCCAGCTATACCTGGGCCCACGCGATGGATGAAATCTCCAACGGCGGCTTCCTGCCTTATGGCTCTGACAGCATCAGCTATCAGTTGAATCCCTTCAACCTGCGCGACAACTACGCGAATGCCGACTATGACATCCGCAGCTCGTTTAATGCGCAGTACGTTTGGAACACACCCTGGAAGTTCAACAGCAAGTGGATGGACTTCGCCTTCGGCGGATGGACCCTCTCGCAGAACTTCTTCGCCCGTTCCGGACTGCCTATGACGGTGCTGGATGCTACTGCCGTGCCCGGCAACATCCCCGGCTCGGACTATATTCCGGCTGGAATCATTGGCCAGGGACAACAGACTTGCTCCACCGGTCTGAGCACGTGCTTCAACCAGAACGCATTTGTTTCGGCTGGAACTCTCACCACTTTCCCGACCAACGCACGTAACACCTACCGCGGACCCGGGTTCTTCGACTCGGACTTCTCGCTCAACAAGAACTTCAAGATCACCGAGCGACTTGCCTTCGGTGTTGGCGCTACCGCGTACAACGTCTTCAACCACCCGAGCTTCGCACAGCCCGGAGCCGCCGGCAACGGTGGCAACCTCTATGCGGGACCCGGAGGAAACCCCAACTTCGGGCAAATCGCTGCCCAGGCTGCTCCGCCGACCGGTCCTTTCGGATCGTTCTTCGCCGGCCTGCCTGCGAACCGAATCCTGCAACTTCAGGGCAAGATCGTCTTCTAGTTTGATCTGAACCTGCTTAACCAGGGCGGCCCTTCGGGGCCGCCCTTCTTATTGCTCGCTTAAAGGCAAGACTTCACATGCTGCTGAAAACTCCGATTTCGGAGGACATGAGTCAAGAGCACGACTTCAGTGTCTGCGTCAGAACTCGATTTGCGACGATAGGATAGAACAGGCCCGCGTGTTCGGGGCTATAAAACGAGCACCTTATGCGCGAAACAGCTTAGCCCATCGCTCCAGCGCTGGGTAGAGTAGGAGAGAATCTCTGCGGCCTGTAGGGACGGTTGTCGCGCAGACACTTCAGTCGTGCCGATAAGACGTTTATTTCTGGCTGCAGCCGGCTTCAGCCGGAGACACAAAGCGTAAGAGTTTAAGCACGCTGCTCAGCCGCGCCCTAAAGCGTCCGGGCAAGACCTGGCCTCAGCGCCGCGCCTGCGGCGCTTCATGCGCTGCCGATGTTGCGTCTGGCCTGGGATCGTACAACCCGGTTCGCGCTTCCGCGTCCCTATTTGATGTTCAGCGTGATGATCTGCGAGCCGGTCACGACATAATCGATCGGAGTTGCGGCTTCATCCAGCGCCGATTCGCCGACCACGACCATGTCCTGCGTGCCGCGCAATCCATCCATCACGTTCATGATGGACAGCGGCAGGGTCGGCATGACTTTGTCTTCGACCATCGCCTGCGGGTCAGCCTCCAACAACGACACGTAAACTTCGGAGTTGCTGTGCTCCTTGTTCAGCATCGCAATCGTCGAGCCCAGATCCAGATGATGGCTCATCGGCCCGGAGAGGCGATTCATCTTGTCGAGAGTTTCGCCGTCGCTCACCAGAATGCGCAGCGTGCCGCGCGAGGTTGAAGTGGGAATTTTGACGGGAATATGGCGCAAAATACTTTCCCCGCGATACGGGCGCAGCAGTGCCTCAATCGTGATCTCATCGCCGGGACGGGCTTCAGTCACATCCGTCCGCGCCGTCTCCAGCCGCGCGGAACGCCGGTCGGGGACGAGATTAAAATTCAGCTCCACCCCTTCGATCTTCGGCGTCTCATAGGGATTCTCAAAAATGCGGCTGAAGTGCTCGCCAATCGAAAGTGCGATCTCGTAGGCCGTAGGTGTGGAACCATCCGCCGGGGCGTACATGTTCTTGACCGTCAGCTTGGGATATCCGAGGACGGAGATGTCACCCTGCAGACGATACGTGGTGTCCTCACCGTACTCGTTCATGCCCTCAATGGCATTGAAAACCGTCGCCATCATCGCAGCGGGCGTGATCTTGGCGTTGTTGAGCACTTCGTAGTGAAACTGCTTGGGATGCGAAACGCCGCTGAACGTCAGAGTAACCGGAATCATCTGCGGCTGGCGATCGAAGCGCCCCATGATTCCGGCGCGGCGGTCCTGGACGAAGGCGCCGACCGGCTCGGTCGTGTTGACGATCTTGAACGAGTTTTCCGGCGAAGGCAGTGTAGCCAGGACGGTCGCCTTCGTCATCGGCATGTCGACATTGCCCGACTGCAGCAGCGGATGCCCGCACGCCAGCAGATGAGTCGCGTCCAGATAGGTGACCGTGCAGGTGCCGGCAATATTCATGTCGCCACGCACCAGGATGGCGCTCACGGCCGACCCCGGCACCAGTGGTTCCGGCTGCTTGTCATTGCTGACCGATCCGGCGCCCATCACCGGCATTACCCCGGCGGACGCGAAGTCCTTCGCGAAAAGTCGGAGCGTGTCCTGGCTGAAGCCGGTGAAGACCAGAGGCGTTTCGATCGGCTTCAGCAGATTGGCGTAGCCCAATTGCGAGGCACTCTGATCGGCGGCGGCGCCGGGTCCCGAAGTGCGAGTCGCAGCTTGCTTCGCGCCAACCGTGCCCTGCGAGACGTCGCCCGCGACCGTCTTATCCATGCCGTTGATCTCGAGCATCTCCGCCGCCGGCGTGATGCCCGCAATCGGCTCCTTCGAAAACTCGCCGATGCGATAAGCGATCGCGCCCACCAGCTTCCCGTCAATGTAGACCGGGCTGCCGCTCATGCCGGCAACTACGCCGGTGTAATCGACCTTGCTGCCGTGCAGGCGCGCGAGGATGACATCGGCCTTCGGCCCAGCCATGTCGCGAAGCACACCAAGGATCTCAACATCCATCGCCTCCGGCTGCGTGCCCTCAAAGACGGTGTAGGCCACGCCGTGCATGCCGGCTTTCACCTGATCTTCCGGCATGATTTCAACTTTCTTGGGTTGAGAGGCGAAGGACGCAATTGCGGTAAGGCTGATAGCGAGTGACGCGGCAACGCGGTGAAACATTTTTCCCCAGTCCTGGTTCTGTCCCGGCTCAGCACCCGGAAATTTCTTGCTTTGTACTCTCGATATCGAGACGCAAACGTCTAACTGGCAGCGATTCGTCGCCGGCCCCACATCGATTCAGAGAGGCTGAAATTGCATTTATACTAGCAGACAGTCTGGCCAAAGAGACACTCTGATGTATCGTGACAATCACCTAAAGCTTTCCAGTAAATCACCTGTGCACTGTAGTCCCCTTAGTGCCGGCGTCGCGACGTTAGTGACGTTTCTGATCCTGTGCAGCATTCCAGCCATTGCGCAATCCGGCGGCGATACGGGCGCGCAACAGCAGAGCCCGTCGCAGCAGGATCAAGTTCCTGCAGCCGCTGGTGGTCCCACCGGAGAGTCCGGCCCCATCGCCGTTCCCAAAAAGAGTGAAGAGCAGCCGACGCCTCCTCCGCCAAAGCCCCAGCCGGAAAATCCGGAGTACTCAATCCGCGTGAATGTTCCCGAGGTCACGGTCAACGCGCAGATCATGAGCAAAGACGGCCGGCCGATACCGCTGCCTCTGGATATCGCCGAGCAGCATTTCAAGGTTTGGGAAGACGGCGTGCCGCAGAAGATCGACAGCGTCACCAAGAGCAAAGCGCCGATTACCGCGGTGCTGCTGGTTGAATTCGCCGCCACGAACTACAACTTCATGTATGACGCTTTGAACGCGTCGTACGCCTTCGCGCAGCAGCTGCAGCCCCAAGACTGGATCGGAGTCATCTACTTTGACGTGAAGCCGCATATCCTGCTCGACTTCACGCAAAACAAGCAGGCCATGTACGCGGCCCTGAATTCGCTGCAATTTCCCGGCTTCAGCGAAACGGACATCTTCGACTCCATGTATGACACACTCGATCGGCTTGATCGCGTGCCCGGCCACAAGGAACTCGTCGTCGTAGCCAGCGGCCGCGATACCTTCAGCAAGATCACGCTCGACCAGATCCTGAAGAAGATCAAGGCTACGCACAACGTCACGATCTATACCGTCTGCACCGGCGAGGCCTTTCTGGAATTCATGCAGTCCGCCGGGCAAGGCACCCCAGGTATCAATAGCTGGGAATTGGATTATGCTCAGGCTAAAAACCAGATGAATGCTTTCGCCAGAATGACGGGCGGACGCTCCTATGCTCCCCGCATTCTGGGCGAATTTCCCGATGTCTTCCGCGAAATTGCGGGGGCCATCCGCGACCAGTACACCATCAGCTACAAGCCCACCAACACCAAGCAGGACGGGACCTATCGCAAGTTGAGGGTGGAATTGGTTGGGCCGGACGACAAGCCCTTCGTGCTCAAGGATGAGAAAAACAAGCCGATCAAGTACACCGTCATCGCCCGCGACGGTTACACCGCCAAGCACCAGGTGGAATAGTTTTCAACTCCTCTTCTCTTAGCGACTGCACCCAGAACAAAATGCCCCGTCCAGCCGAATTCGCCGGCACGGGGCATCCAAACTTTCCGGTTTTTTTCCTGGGACTTACTGCGGCAAGATATCTACCTTGTCCACATGTATCGAGCCTTTGCTCATTGTGCCAATCAACTTCACGTGTTCTCCCACGTGCTCGTTCAGCATCATTGGATCGACCACTGGAATGATTTTGTGCTCGCTGTCGCTGACGAACACCGGCTTCTCGCCGGCAGCCACGCACTTTTTCGCGCACGCCATATGCGAGGCGTTCGCGCCTTTCACCCCACACTTGGAATCGCTGATCCAGCCGGCCCACGTCTGGTCCTTGGCAAACGCCAGCATGCTCATGGTGCAAAGATAGATCCCGATGATCAACAAAACGCGTTTTGTCATGTTTTCTCCTTCGCAACGGGCCGTCGCTCGCGACAGCCACGCATTCGATCGAGTCTCGCGGTGGCAGTCGGTGCGCCTTCTCGGTCGCGTTTTCCTGCCACTCTGTGAGTTCTGTCAGATACCCCGGACTTGTTCGCAGATAAGCTTATTCCAAATACCTACAGCGGGTAGGGAACCGCGCGGCGAAGGACTGGTGACTATCGCTGACCGATGTTGTCGGCGACTGCCGGCTTCGACTCCATCCTGGCCTTCTGTTGGAAAAGGACGATCTCTCCCGGCTTTACAAAGCCGAGTTGCTCGCGCGCCTCTTTCTCGATCATGCTGCGATCGCCATTCTGAAGGCCATCTACTTCGTGCTGCAGTTGATCGTGTTCCTGCTGCGCGCGATCGATGTCCTGCTGCAGGCGCTGTATCTCCGCGCGCTTGGTCTGCCAGACCTTCATGCCGTTTTCGCCGAAGACCACCTTATAGCCGATCAACACCGCCAGCACCGCAATGCATAACGTCGCCAGCACGCGGCGCATGCGGTAGATCCACGTTCCGGCGATGTGAATGGTTATGCTCATGTGGCTAAGAGCATGCTTCAGCCCGTGAGGGATGCAATCCCAGTGTCCAGTGGACTTCGCTTCGCCTGACGCGTCAAGCGAAGGTCTGGCGAAAGACGCAAGAGAGTCAATACAGAAGTTGCACAGCCGACGCCGCTTGAAGCCTCTTCCAGTCCTGCTTATGCGGCCATTGTTTTCTTTTCGTGGTAGTAGTCGAAGTCCGTGAGACCGATAATTGCGATCCCTGCCAGCGCCTCGAAATTGAAGAAGCGCTGTTCCTTGTCCTCGGCAAAGCCGAGTAGACGTGGCGCTGAAGCCGTCAATCCTGCAATCGCGGAATCATTACGCCCGTGCGAACGGTAGCTGATCAGTTTCCACGCTCCTCCGGGATAATCTGTCACCAGCGCATTGGCAAGCGTAGTCGCGCCACAAGCCAGCGCGCCCGTCGCCGCGCGCCGATGCCGATTCCAGAGTAAATACGCTTTGAGAAAGAAGCTGCCCGCGACCGCATAATCCAGAACTGCATGTGTGGTGGGGCTGATGACTTTCGGCATCCTCCGCGCTGCAAATTTTGCGCCCTTCTCCCAAAGCGGCATGATGATCTCCAGATTTTAAGTTGGCTGTGGCATTCGGCAACGACGGCAATCTCGATTCTACCCTCGCTGGTCCGATGCTCTGCTAAAAGATGCCGGGCTGCCCCCGCAAGTTGGCGCATTTCGTCGTTAGAAGTAGCCGAAGATGGTCTGTGAGCGCCAGCACCGGAGCTAATGCCGTTGGTCGGCAGTTTGCACCTTCGCGTTCAACCTGCGTGGATTATGCGCCCTTCCCTCTCGCCACAGCTCGCCGTATGGTCTCGTCGAGCGCGGCCTTCGCCTTTGCATACTCCTCTGGTGTGATCTTTCCCTGCTGGCGATCGATCTCCAGTTGAAACAGCTCCTCTTTCATCGCTTCCAGCAACAGCGCATTGCGATCGCGCGCTGGCGCGGAGGGCTCGACAAAGTCTGCAAATGCAGCGGCTGCCTCGGCAGATTCGGCCTGCACCTTGTTCACTGGTCCGGCCGCAACCGTCGCCGGACGGGGTCGATTCGAACGAGACACGATATAGGCCCCGCCCATCACCAGCACCAGCGCGAACGCTCCAAGGATGTAAGCGCGATAGGGCATCAGCGGATCAGGCGCATCGATCGGCGCCCCCAACCCGCCACCTGGACGATTGTCGTTGGCCGCTGCCTGCGAGCCCCCCATCGCACCACCGCCGCTCGCGCCTGCTCCCTGAGCGCCCTGCTGGTTGTCCGATGGGAACAGCCCGGTGCCTGAGACGCTATAGCTCAGCTCCTGCCCGGACTTTATGTTGGTCGCCACCATGATGGTCGACTGCGGGTCGGACATCGACTGGAATTGGCTGGCGTCCTTCGCGCTAAAGGTCATGCCCTTCGGCACCATCACCACGAAATGCTGCACATCGCGCAGCGGCCTGGGCGAGAAGCTGGCCTCGCCCGAATACGGCATGTGATAGGAAACCTGAAATTGCGTTTCGCCCGGGCGCAACGGATAGCTCAGCTGGTAATGCCCCTTTTGCGATTCCGGCTGCGCGTCAGTCGCGATGGGCTGTCCGCCCGGCGCTTTTGCCTGCGCACTGTCCAACTCGGCGCCTGCGGGCAAAACTACTTCAAACGTGCCCTTGTCGTCGGCCAACGTCACTGGCGGTTGCGATTTATTGGTGATCGCGTACAGCACGATGCCTTCGAGCTGCTTCCCTTCCGCTTGCAGACGATCAACCTCGACCGTCTGGCTCAAGCCGTTTACCTTTTTGGCCGAGTCGTAAATCGTCAGCTCAGCCGTTGTGGCGCCGGGCATCAGCGGCCCGCCTTGCGGGAAGTAGCTGACACCGTCGTGCGTCACGCGCACCATGTGGGGCGTTTGTGTATCGGTGGGGGCGGGAAATGAGAAGTGCCCCTGCGCATCGGTCTTAGTGGTTCCGACCTGCTGCATACCCTGCGAAAGCGCCAGCAGCTCGACCTCATCGCCCGCCGCCGGCTTGCCCGTAGTGCCGTTGGTGACCGTACCGGTGATGTTCTGGGCCGCGGCAGACGTCACGCCGCCGATAACCAGTGCGACCAGAATAAGAATTGTCATCCTGAGCGCCATCATCGGTGTCATCTTGAGCGGAGCGCCCATCAGCGATTTCTTCGGGTGGAGCACGCCTTCAGGCGTGCCGGTAGAGCGTGCCTTTAGGCCTGCGTCTAATTGGCCCTTATATGAATCGCAGCGGGCTTCAGCCGGCGACAGCCTTTCCAATGAAGCACAAATAGCAGATCCCTCGGTTCGCTCGTGATGACAACCTTCCCGACCGGGCTGTGTTGGCAACCCATTGAACCCCTTCACGCCCGCCCTCCATTCGTCCTCACGCCCGCCGGACGCATTCCTTTGCGCACCGTCGCGCGCGCCTTCTCGATTGACTCCAGCTCGGCCAAAATCGCCGCCGCTTCATCCTCCAGGGAGGCGCGCTGAATTGCGTAATCCTCTTCGCTCAACTTCCCTGCCTTGTACTCGAAATTCAAATCCCGCAGATTCTCGTACGTCGCTTCCTTGCGTTCCTGGAGGTACAGAGCGCGCGTCTTCTCCTCGCCGGCTTCTGCCGCATCGGCCTGGTAGAACACATAAACGAAGAGCGCGACCGCAAACAGCGCGCAGCCGAAAAGCGCAAACACCGTCTCCTGCCCGACGATTACTGTGAACAATGCGAACATTGCAACTCCATCTCGTTGTGACTGAGTAGAGCGAGCTTTCGGGCTCGCGTCCAATCGCCCGTTTCTAAGGGCGAGGCCGGCTTCAGCCGGCGGCACATCTTCCACCTCAGAATTCGGTTTCCTGACGGGCCCGCTTGCGCAGCTCGTTCAATTCTTCAGCGCTGACCTTCGGACTCGGCACGGGGTGCGCCAGCGCGCGCGACTTCCACAGCCGCACCAGCCACACCGTTAATCCGATAGCAGCGATAAACACTGCGAACGGCATGATCCACGCGACTCTGTTGAAGCCTTTGTCCGTCGGCGCGGCCAGCACGGTGTTGCCGTACTTCTGCACAAAACTTTGCAACACCATCGAGTCGTTGTCGCCGCGCGCGATCGCCGCCGCCAGTTCGTCGCGCATGCGGTCCGAATACTTGCAGCCGACATGATTGCATTCCAGCAGAATCTGGTTGCAGCCGCACATGCACATCAGCTGATGGCCCAACTTGTTGAAGCGGGCATCCGTATCCGCGCCCATGAAGGTCATCGCCAGCAGCGCAATTAGCGCCAGCTGCGCAATGCGTAATTTCGTCTTTCCCAGTTTCGATTTTCGAGTTTCCGGTTTCAAGTTAGCAGTACCGATCTTTGAAGGGGCGCACCTTCAGGTGCGCCGTTAAGCCCTTATAAAAATTGTCATCCCGAGCGGAGCCCCGCGTTCGTTTTCCCGACCCGCGCATTTCGGGCCGGGCGGGCCCGACAAGCGCCGTCTTGCGCTTGACGGAGTGCTCGGGCGGGGCGCAGTCGAGGGACCTGCTGTTCGTTCGCGCGCGATACATCGCGCTCAAAGTTGTGCCGTCCCCGGGAGACTCGGTCCATTTATTCACGCCTACCCAGCGCCCTTAAGTTGGTCGTCTCGTTGTTGCAGTACCTCGGGAGCCTTAATGGTTTTCGTCCGCCACTGCCCTCAGTCTCCTCCCACTCCCACCGCCCCTCGATGCACCGCCTCCGCTGCGGCACGATCCTTCTCCTTGACCACGCCGCTCTTCTGCGGCTTCATGTTCGGGATCAGCGCGATGATTGTCCCGATCAGCACCACGTGCACACCAATCCAGATCCACATCACCAGCGGATTCAGGTGTGCCTTGATGATCGGCCTGCCCGTGTCCTGATTGCGCCCGGTGTACACCAGGTACAAATCTTCATTCGGCCGCGAGCGGTTGGCCACAATCGTGGACGTCTGCTGGCTGGCGGTGTAGAAGCGCCGCTCGGGGTACATGGTCGTGATCTTTTTGCCGCCCTTGTATACGTCGATGACGGCCCACTCGCTGTCGTAATTCGGCTTGCTGTCCTGCGTGTATGACTGGCAGACCAGCGTGTAAGGGCCGATCTGCATCCTGTCGCCGAAGCCCATCTCCTGCTCTTTGTCGAGATTGAACGGCAGGCCGGCAAAGCCGATGATGATCAGCACCACGCCAAGGTGAATCAGATATCCACCGTAGCGACGCGTGTTGCGGCGGGTGATGGTCACCATGCCCTGCGCGATGTTCACGCCGGTCTGCCGCGCGATCACGCGTCCGCCGCGCCAGAACTCGCCGGCAACCGTCGCCATCACAAACGCGGAGAGCGAAATCGCCATCAGTGAGTAGAAGTAGGCGGAATCTTGCCACGGCCGCATGCCGCCGATCAGCAGCGCAATCGCCGTCAGAACGGTCAGGACCGCCGGCAACAGGAAATTCCGCTTCAGGCTGTCGAGCGAGGTCTGTCGCCACGCCAGCAGCGGCCCGACGCCAGTCAGCAGCACCAGGAAAATTCCGATCGGCACATTCACGCGATTGAAGAACGGCGGGCCGACCGTGACCTTCGATCCCGTGACCCACTCCGACAGCACCGGAAACAGCGTGCCCCACAAAACGGCGAAGCATGACACCAGCAGCACCAGGTTGTTGAACAGGAAGCTCGACTCGCGCGAGACCAGCGACTCCAGCCTGTGCTCGCTGCGCAGCGTCTCGCGATTGCGCACGAAGAAATAAACGCAGCTGGCAAACGCAATCGCCAGGAACCACACAAACCACGTTCCGATGCTCGATTGCGCGAACGCATGCACCGAGCTCACCACGCCCGAGCGCGTCAGGAACGTGCCGAAAATCGCCAGCAGAAACGTGGTGAAGATCAGCCACATGTTCCACATCTTCATCATGCCGCGCTTCTCCTGCATCATCACCGAATGCAGAAACGCGGTCATGGTCAGCCACGGCAGCAGCGACGCATTCTCGACC
>Ga0335074_10003382_pt1 | contig 21771 bp, 14 predicted proteins | sample Lox_Sample_23_FD_206715 | JGI IMG/M metagenome (GOLD analysis project Ga0335074, IMG submission 206715) | Soil microbial communities from Loxahatchee National Wildlife Refuge, Florida, United States - Lox_Sample_2.3 | ecosystem: Environmental > Terrestrial > Soil > Wetlands | place: USA... | reverse complement strand
TGCCAGACCAGCAGGATCAGCAAATTCAGCAATGCCGAGATCTCATGCAGCGACAGATCGTCGGCCATGATTCGCTCCCGAATATCGCCCAGAAATCTCTCGCGGTCCTGCACGCGAACCCCGTGCCGCAAGCAGGCTCTGACCTCGCTGCCGGCTGCATGCTCAAGGTCTTCCATGTCCTGGCGCAGGTGAACCACGCCCTCGCGGAGATGCTCCAGCCGCAGGCGATCGCGATAAAACTCTTCGGCCATGCGATTGAATTCTGCCGCCTCGAGGCGCATGGCGCTTTTGCCGAAGCCGTCGAGAATTCCCTGCAGCAGACGCTGGCGGGCGCCCAGCTTTTCGTCGTCGCAGCGTGCGGCGATTTCGTCCAGCAGCGGCTGCGCGTTCATGACATCGACCAGATCCCCGGCCTTCTGCTGCATGCAGGTCAGCAGCGCCCGGCGATAATCGCGGAGAGAGATGCGAATGTAGCCGGCGTGCCTGCGGCTCGGCCGGATCTTTCGGCAGTGGGCGAGAATGTCGCGCAGGAACTCATTGCGCGAGTCGCGATGCACATAGAACGCGGGTACTCCCGCGGCAGAGAAGAAGAACGGCTGGCGGCGCTCGCTCTCCGAGGTCGGGTCGTCGGGAATGTGTTCATGAATGACCGTGCCCTCGAGCGCCAGTCGGTACGACAGCGCCAGCAGGAACTGTTGCAGCCCGATGGCCGGGGCCATATCGCGGTCGTAGCTGGGGAAGAGGCTGTAATAGCGTGCTTCGAATCCGGAGTACCCCTGCCGGGCATGCTCGCGCAGACGCAGCGGCATGTAGAACGACATGCGCTTATCGACAATGCCCAGCTCGTCCAGCTCCGACGAAAGCTGCTCGATGTTTCCGGCGGCGCCGTCAAGCGCCGACGAGTGTTCGGTCGCCAGCCACGCGACCGGATAGGTCAGCAGGCGCGCGTCGGGTACACAGTCGCCGCGCAGCCGGAAGAGCTTGGAAATCATGCCGTCGAGCCAACTCGGCCCATACGGCGTGAGCGCGTGCCCGCAAACGCTGAGCTGCGCCTTCTCCTTCCACTCGCGCCACAACAAACGCAGATGGGTGAAGTCGAGCTCGTGGGGCAGAAACGACAGCAGGCGTTCAGGATGAAAATGGGTGAATCCCACGCGGAAGGGAGCGGCGCTGTAGGTTCCGACGAACAGTGCGAGGAAGTGCTCGTAGATTTTGATGACCAGGTCGCCGAGACGTTTTTCGTCTCGCGGGAACAGCTCGCGATTGCGGAGTTGCCGGCCGAGCGAGCGGCTGCCGAGGCTGACGTGAATCCCGTTGTTGCCCAGGCTGACGTTCGACAGGCTGGGCAGCACGATGAGATCGTTGGCAATGATGCCGGCTTCGCGCAGCTTGGCCACGGCATTGAGCTGGCTGCGGCTCAGCACCTGATGGCAAAGGTGCATGTATTGGTACTTGGCCTCGCCGTCGCTCCAGCCGGAGAGGCACGGGCTCATGAACAACTCGCGGTAAAACGAATCGGAGATGCAGCCCGAGAGCGCTTCCTGATGCACCGAGGGCACCGGCGCGTGATAAACGAGCGCGCGTTGGCCGTTCTCGAGCAGCCCGAAGCGGCGATTCGCCCATGACATCAGCAGCGACGTGAACAGAAACCGCCGTGCTGCTTCCCGCGCGACGCGCTCCCCCAGCGAGTAGCGGCCGTTACCGGCAACGATGTGGAACGAGGTGGTCTCGGGCGAGGTGTTGTCGTTGAGAAAATGCCGCATCATGCGTAGGGCTTCGTTGCGCATCGGCTCCGGCATGTGCGGTTGCGAGCCCACCAGATCGGCGAGCGACAGTTTCAGCGCATAGCTGACCGGAATGCGGAGCCAGGTCTCGCGGCCGTGCACAAAACGAAAGCGCGAGGCGTCGGGGCGCTCGGCGATGACGCCATCACGTGTGACCTGCAGATCGTCGTCGAGCACCTGGCGCGCATAGCGACTGAGGCGGGATTCGGGAAAGCGCACCCAGCTGTTCTCCCAGACGCCGCGCGAGTCGTTGAGAAACAATTCCAGCTCGCTCAGAGTGCGGCGCGGAGCTTCACCGCTGGCGCTGCGGCGGGCGATGTTCCGGAAAAAGCGCGACTCACGAATGGTGAGCGGCAGGTCGCAGTGGGTGGAAGAACCGACGACGACGGCTTGCAATTCGTCTTCGCTGCCGCCCGTGGCGTCACCGGCGGTGAAGGGGAGCTGGTCAAGGGCAATGCGCGAGGTGTTTGTTCGACGAGGCGTCTCCACCAGCGTTTGCGCGCGAATTGTCGCCATCCGCTCCAGCCGGCCCGGCCCGCAGATTAGGGACTCGGGCAGGACACTTCCAGTCTGCCAGTCAATGTTGACGGATAAGTAAATGCCGCATGAATAGTGCATAAATTGAACAGAGCAGAACACGATTGAGTACCGGGCGCGCCTTCGGCCTGGAGGTCTGTCGCTGGCGCTTGTCCTGATGGCATGGCGTTTCGCGAGAGAAGACCGGCCATTCGCCAGCGGCGGCGATTGTCGCGGAAAGAAATGAGGTAACGTTGGCGGATGATTTCGTCGCCAGGCTGGCAGGAGCTGCGGCCGCATCGGCCGCTGAAAACCATCGTGACGGCGGGATTGGTGGCGGGGCTGCTCGACGGGTTGGATGCGGCAGTTGTGATCGCCGCGATGAACAGCGTTTCACCCGCGAGGATCTTTCAGTTCATCGCCAGCGGCTTGCTGGGAGTGAGCGCCTTTCACCATGGAACGCCGGCGGCGCTGCTGGGGGTGCTGCTGCATTTCACGATTGCCATGGGAGCGGCGGCCACGTTTTATTTAGCAAGCACGAAGTTGCCGATGTTGCTGCGCCGCCCGCTGCTGTGGGGTCCGGTGTATGGCATCGCGGTGTTTCTCTTCATGCACTATGTGGTTGTACCTTTGTCGGCGGCGCCCAGGCAGCCGCCGTCCAGCGCAGCGGCGTTGCTGAACCTCATCGGCTCCCATGTGTTCTTTATTGGCATTCCGATCGCGATGGTGACCGGCAGGTCCGCACGACGCGTCTAGCCTGGGCATTCGCGCCGGATGTTTTCGGACAAAGTCACTGCCGAAATCAAACCCTGTCATGTACGATTTCTAGCGATCGTCGCCAGGCAGCGGCGACGATGCCAGGGAGCCAGATTGGCGATCACGCGGCCCAGCTTCAAATCAGCACAGGATTCCGAGCGCCTCTTCGAGGGCTTCGAAAACCTGATGCCGTTTCGCGTAAACGACATTCTGCTGGTCTCCAGCCTGTACGATTCGTTCATCCTGCGCGAGGACGGGCGGCTGAATGAACTGCTGATCGGCGAATCGCTGGAGATGCATCTGCATCAGGTGCCGGGCATCACGCACGTATCGACCGGCAGGGAAGCGGTGGAACTGGCGCAGACGCAACCGCGCTTCAACCTGGTGGTCACCAACCTGCAAGTGGCCGACATGGATGCGGCGCAACTGGCGCGCGAGATCAAAGCGACGGGCCGTGATGTGCCGGTCATCGTGCTGGCCTACGATCATCGCGAGATCAAGAATTTCCTGGCGCGTAATCCGGAGACCGACATCGACCGGGTCTTTCTGTGGGAGGGCAACGCGCGCATCCTGCTCTCGATCGTCAACTACATCGAGGACAAGCGGAACGTGGTACACGACACGCATGCCATGAGCGTTCCGGTGCTGCTGATGGTCGAGGATGACATCCGCTATTACTCGCTGTTTCTGCCGGTGATTTACACGGAAATCATCGGCCAGTCGCGGCGGCTGCTGAGCGACGCGCTGAACGTGGCGCACAAGCTGGTGCGCATGCGCGCGCGGCCGAAGATCCTGCTGTGCTCCAGCTACGAAGATGCCGAGCGCGAGGTGCTGAAATATCGCGACTACCTGCTGGGCGTGATCTCCGACGTCGAGTTTCCGCGCGAGGGCGAGTTGGTTGCTGAGGCCGGCTTCGAGCTGGCGCGCATGGTGCGCGACACCATCCCCGACGTTCCCATTGTGCTGCAATCGAGCCGCACGGAGTTTATGGACCGGGCGTATGCCGAGGGCTTCTCGTTTTTGCAGAAGCGCTCGCCAACGCTGCTGGGCGACTTGCGGCACATCCTGATCGAGGAGATGGGCTTCGGCGATTTCGTCTTTCATCTTCCCGATGGGAAGACGGAGGTGGGCCGTGCCAAGGATCTGAACGAGCTGGAACAGTCGCTGGCAACGGTACCGGAAGCGAGCCTGGCTTATCACGCCGAGCGCAATCACTTCTCGCACTGGCTGATGGCGCGCACGGAGTTTGCGCTGGCGCAGCGGTTGCGGCCGCGCAAGGTCGGCGATTTCGGCACGTTGGAGAATCTGCGCCGCGATTTGATTGCCTCCATTGCCGAATACCGTCGCGAGCAGAACCAGGCACTGATCGGGGAATTCAATGCGGCGACCTTTCAGCCGAGCGAAGCATTCTTCCTCCAGATTGGCGGCGGCTCGCTCGGCGGCAAGGCGCGCGGTCTGGCATTCATCCGTCATATCCTCCGACAACGTGGGATCAACCGCAGCTTCCCGGGTATTCGCATTGGAGTACCGCCGACGCTGGTGATCACGACTGCGGTTTTTGATCGCTTTCTCGGGGAAAATAGCCTGCTCGACCTGGCTTTGCATAGCAATGACGACGCGGAGATCGAGCGGCGTTTTCTGGCAGCTTCGTTTCCCATTGCTCTGTTGGACAGCTTCCTGGCATTTCTCGAGGGCGTGCGCTACCCGCTCGCGGTGCGCTCGTCGAGCCTGCTGGAGGACTCGCAGTACCAGCCGTTCTCCGGTGTCTATGAGACGTTCATGCTGGCCAACAGCCATCCGGATATTCAGGTGCGACTGGAGCAGCTGCTGGAGGCGATCAAGCTGGTGTACGCCTCGACGTTCAGCCAGCACGCCAAGACCTATGTACGGGCGACGCCGTATCGGCTGGAAGAAGAAAAAATGGCGATCGTGGTGCAGCAGGTGGTCGGTGCACTGCACAAAAATCGCTTCTACCCGGATTTCTCCGGCGTGGTGCGTTCGCGCAATTTTTATCCTATGCCGCCGATCAAGGTCGAGGACGGCATTGCCGCGGTGGCTCTCGGCCTGGGGCACGCGGTGGTCAGCGGGGGAAAGTGCCTGACCTTTAGCCCGCGCCATCCGCGAAACCTGGTGCAGTTTTCGTCGGTGGAAGACATGCTGAGGAACTCGCAAAGTGAGTTCTGGTCGCTGGAGTTGTCGCATGAGGTGCCGCCGGACAGGCCGAGCGACGCGCTGCGCGAGATCCCGTTCGATCTGGATGTGGCGGAGAAAGACGGAACATTGCGACTGCTGGCGTCGACGTATTCGCGGGACAATCATGCGGTGTACGACGGCGTCAGCCGCCGCGGGCCGCGGATTGTAAGCTTCGCGCCCATCCTGAAGCACGGCATGTTTCCGCTGCCGCAAATCCTGGAACGATTGATGTGCCTGGGCGAGGACGCGCTGGGGCGGCCGGTGGAGATCGAATTCGCTGTGCGGCTGCCGCAGAGTGAAGACGAGCCGGCGGAGTTCGGCTTCCTGCAACTGCGACCGCTCGTGCTTTCGCGCGCGGGCGAGGACATTCACCTGGATGAGATCGACGAGCAGACACTCATCTGCCGTAGCTCGGTGGTGCTCGGGCACGGTCGCATCGACGATATTTGCGACATCCTTGTGGTCGATTCGCATCGCTTCGAGCGCGCCCGCAGCCGTGAAGTGGCCCAGGCGGTCGCGCGCATGAACGCCAAGCTGAGCCACGAGAGTTTGCCTTATCTGCTGATCGGCGTGGGACGATGGGGATCGACCGATCCCTGGCTGGGAATTCCGGTGGCGTGGGACCAGATCTCAGGGGCGCGCGTGATTGTGGAGTGCGGCTTTCGCGACTTTCGCGTGGCGCCGTCGCAGGGCAGCCACTTCTTCCAGAACCTCACCGCCTTTCAGATCGGATACTTCACCGTGAATCCCGATGCGGGTGAGGGGATGCTGGACTGGGGATGGCTGGCGCAGCATGCGGCCGTGGAAGAACAGGATTGCGTGCGCCATCTTCGCTTCGACTCTCCCATTACCGTGCTGATGAACGGGAAGACAAGTGAAGGAAGGATCATGAAGCCGCGCGTTAGCAACTAGCAATCTGCCTCCCCAGAGGGTGTGCCCACTTTATTCTCTGCGTGCGAACATGAAATCCGAAAGTGCTGGTGGGAGATCGGTTAAGTTGAGGTGAATCCACCTGCATCTAATTGCTAGCTGCTAATTGCCAAGTGCGATTTTTTAGCTGCTGGGCCTGTAAGCCGAATTCTGTCCCCGCCCATTCTCCTCGCGCATGCCAGAGGCACGTGTGAAGACAATGGGCGGGGGACGGTCATTCCTCTGGGCCGCACATTACTGGGCGGCTCTAGCGACCTACCCGGGAGTGGTAACGCGCCGAGCCGGCACGTTCTCGCGAGACCTCAACCCGCGCGGCATGAACGGCGCGAATTGAGGTCCCGCGAGTTCCTCCCCTATTTGGTCTTGCTCCGTGTGGGGTTTGCCCTGCCACCGCCATTGCTGGCGGCGCGGTGCGCTCTTACCGCACCTTTTCACCCTTACCCCGCCCATTTAGCTCATCCTGGCGACGGCGCAAACGCTCGATAGTTCGCAGCGCGCCACGCTTCGATGAGGAAAATGGGCGGGGCGGTATGTTTTCTGTGGCACTTTCCGTCAACGGCCCTTTGAGAGCCGCCGCCCGGACGTTATCCGGCACACCGCTCTGTGGAGTTCGGACTTTCCTCTGCAGGCTCGCTTCGTCCCCACCGAAGCCGGGATAACGCGCGCCGGCAGCGACCGTCCGGCCCAGCAGCTAACAACATGATTATAGATTCGACGCGCGAAGGGAAGTGGCGTCGCAATGTCTCAGATTTGCCTGCGCCAAGGTCAGGGCGTCGGCGAGCGCGCGCTCAATGATCGAGGTGTCCGTAGTAGATGTTGGTGTCGTACTCCAGAACCACGCGGCCATCGACGGCGTGGTCGGAAAAGAGCCGGGGCAGTGCCCGGATCATCGCTTCGTAACCCTCACCGCTGTTGGGGATGTAAGACGACGACAGCAGGCGGCCGCGGAGTCCATCGAGGTCGAGATGTTGCTGGTTGCGTTGCTGGATCAGCGTCATTTTGTTGGGCGCGAAGAAACGTTGCAGCGAGTCGTAGGTCGCGACGTAGTGATGAGCCACCTGCTGGTAGTCGACACCGAACTGCTGGAGAAAGTCTTCGTACGCCCGCAGAAACGGCGTAGCCGCGGTGTTGCGGTGATGCCAGATGAGGACCCCCGTGCCGCCGGGCTTGAGGATGCGCGCGAATTCCACGCGGGTTTCGACCGGGTGAAACCAGTGAAATGCCTGCCCGGCGATAACGAAGTCGAACCGGCCGGGCTCCAGGTTTGTACACTCGGCACTGCCCTCGACCATGCGAAAGTTGGAATAACGCGCGAGATATTTTTCGCCCGCCGTGCGCATTTCCTGGTTCGGCTCGACGCCGATCACCCGATTGCCGTTTTGCAGAAAGACCTCCGCCAGCAGCCCGGTTCCGCAACCGATATCCGCCAGGAGGTGATCGGGACGCAGCCCGCAAGCGGCGTGAATCGCGGCTACCACATCGTGGGAGTAATGTGGACGATACCTGGTGTAATCTTCGGCGCGGTCGGAAAACCGGACCAGGGGGTCACGAACCGGATCTGTCATTGAAGAGATGGTAGCATTTTGACTGTCCGCCACGAGCCGCCAGCACTCAGCAATTCACAGAGGCTGGACGACGTTTTCCGGCAAGCGGCGACGATCTGCGAAGGAAGCCAGTCGCTGCCGGCTAACTGCAAAATGCTCAGGGCCAACTCCAAACTGCCGATGGCGCAAGCGATCGCGGCCGCCATTCGCCGGGTGCCGCGGGGACGCGTCAGTACCTATGGCGCGATCGCCAAAGCTGCGGGATATGCGCGTTGCGCCCGGCAAGTCGCCCGCGTGCTCAGACAGGTTCACGATCTCCCGTGGCAGCGAATCATGGGGTCAGGCGGCCGCATTTCTCTTCGCGGCGAAGCGGCCCTGGAGCAGCGCTTCCTGCTGGAAGCCGAGGGCGTCCGATTCAAGGGGAGGCGGGTAGACCTGGGCGAGTTCGAGCACCGGTTTCCGAAAATCGCCAGGAAGCAGGCCGCAAGCAGCTCTGGCCGGAGGGGCGCGAAACGGCTGCGTCCAAAGTTGTAGTAAGGTATCCACCGCAGGCAGCCGGCGGGTTAGCCGTTGGCGTAAAATACAGACAACAATTCGATATTCTCAGGGTTTATGTTCAGCTTCGCTCAGGCTCGACAACTTGCTGCCGTCATGGTTCTGTGCGGAACGTTATTCGCCCAGCAGTATCCGGGACGCGATCACACGGTCTTTCATCGCATGACTCCGGCGCCCGCGGCGTCGAGTAAGCACCCCCAGGCAGCTACTGCGAACCCGGTTGCGCATGTTCCGGTTTCGACGCAACCTGCGAGCGGCCATTCCACCGATACGCCACGCCATCACGGGACGACTTTCAGCGGCCCGCCCGCTGCTCCTGAATCCCACGGTGCTCCTTCCGGGCCGTTGCCGGCAAAGCCCAGATAGACTGCGCGGGTGGGGAAGGGATCGCCGAATTTCCTGCCAGATTTTCGTAAGCCGTGGCTGTAACACTCGTGTAACATAGACGAACCGCTCTCCGTTTATGGCCCGAGTTCCCCTGGACGATCCTGCGTTAGTGCTGAACCGCGAGGCTTCGTGGCTGGCATTCAATCGCCGTGTGCTCGATGAGGCCGAGAACCCGGCGAACCCCTTGTTGGAACGCGTCAAGTTCCTTGCCATCACAGCGCGCAACCTCGACGAGTTTTTCGAGATTCGCGTGGGCGGTCTGATGCAGCGCATTGAAGACGGGCAGACCGAACCCGGCCCCGACGGACGCAGTCCCCAGCAGGAGGCGCAGCTGGTGGCGCAGCTCTCGCACGACTTCATGCGCGAGCAGTATCGATGCTGGAACGAGTCATTGCGGCCCGAGCTGGCGGAGGAGGGAATTCGGGTGGTGGGCATGAAGGAGCTCACGCCGGAGCAGCGCTTGTTCGTCGGTGAATACTGCGACCGCGAATTGGATCCTCTGCTGACGCCGGTCACCGTCGACCCCTCGCATCCGTTTCCCCGGGTCATCAACAAGGCACTGTGCGAAGCGCTGCTTTTGCGCCGGCGGCGGCGGGCTGCGTCCACCTACATGGGCGTGGTGACGGTGCCGCGAGTGCTGCCGCGGCTGGTTAAGCTGCCACGCCGCAATGGCAGCGAAGATTACATCTTTCTCGCTGACCTGGTGGCGGCGCATACCGTCCAGATGTATCGCGGCTACGAGATCGTCTCCGAAGCCGCATTTCGCGTGACGCGTAACAGCAACCTGTATCTCCAGGAAGAGGAGTCGCGCAATCTGCTGGAGAGCGTTCGCACCGAGCTGCATAACCGGCGCAAGGGCGATGCCGTTCGCCTGGAGATTGAGGCCGACGCGAATCCGGAGATGATTGAGCGGCTGCGTGGCTATTTCGAGATGGAAGACTGGCAGGTTTATCGCACCGAAGGCCCAGTCAATCTGTCGCGCCTTTTCCATATTTACGACGAAACGCAGCGGCCCGACCTGAAGTTCAAGCCCTTTGTCGCGCGCGAGCTGCAGCTCAATCGCAAATCGCAAGACATCTTCGAAGAGATCCGGCATCGCGACATTCTGCTGCATCATCCTTACGACTCATACTCCTCGGTCGTGGGATTTATCCGCGCGGCGGCGGAAGATCCGAACGTGCTCTCGATCAAGCAGACACTGTATCGGACAAGCGAAGACTCTCCCATTGTCAGAGCTCTGATCGACGCGGCAGCGCGCAAAGAAGTGACGGTGGTGGTCGAAGTGAAGGCGCGCTTCGATGAAGCCAGCAACATCCGTTGGGCGCGGTCGCTGGAGGATGCCGGGGTGCAGGTGTTCCATGGACTGGTGGGCCTGAAGACGCATTGCAAGCTGGCCATGATGGTGCGCAAAGATCCGGATGGCGAAACCCGCGTTTACACTCATCTCGGCACCGGCAACTACAACTCGATCACCGCGACGTACTACACCGATCTCAGCCTGCTTACCGCCGATCCCGAGATCACCTCGGCGGTCCACGGGGTATTCAATTTTCTCACCGCTTACGCGGAGCGGCCGAAATACGATCCCTTGCTGGTGGCCCCTATCGACTTGGCCGAGCGCAGCATCAACCTGATCGCACGTGAGGCGGATCACGCCCGGCATGGCCGGCCGGCCAGAATCATCGCCAAGATGAACTCGCTGCTGGACCGCAATATCGTGCGCGAACTGTATCGCGCGTCGCAGGCGGGGGTGCAGATTGACCTGATCGTGCGCGGCATCTGTGGCCTGCGTCCCGGAGTCCGGGGCGTGAGTGATCGCATCAAAGTTCGTAGCGTGGTCGGACGCTTCCTCGAGCACAGCCGCATCTTCTATTTCGCCAACGGCGGCGAGGATGAGGTTTATCTGGGAAGTGCGGACTGGATGCCGCGTAATCTCCACGAGCGCGTGGAAGTGCTGTTCCCAATCAAGGACCCGATGTTGAAGCAGCGGGTGCGCGGCGAGATCCTGGAGGCATATCTGGCCGATAACACCCAAGCCCGGCTGCTGCAGGCCGACGGACGGTACGTGGCTGCCGAAGCGGCCCGGCGGGGTTCCACCCGGCGGAGAACGCAGTTCAATGCGCAGGAGTTCCTGATTGCGCTATCGGAGGGTAAAGTGACCTTGGACTCGATACCGCACGGACCGGCGCGCCGTAGCACCCGGGAAGGAACCGTCCGGACGAGATAGCCGTTATGGAAATTTATCTGTTGCGTCATGCCAACGCGGGTGAGCAGAAGCTGAATCCGGCCAAGGATGAAAAGCGGCCGCTCGACAAGCTGGGTATCGAGCAGTCCCACGATGTGGGACGAGCTTTGGCTGCCATGAATATAAGCGTGGACGCCATCATCTCCAGCCCGCTGCGCCGCGCCACGCAGACCGCTGCGGTGGTGGCCAACGAGATCGGGCATGAGGAAAAGGTCCTCACCGATCCCGCCTTGAGGCCAGGCGCGACCTACGAGCAGTTTCAGGAGCTCTTGCGGCGGCACAGCCGAAAAGACGCCATTCTGGTCGTCGGTCATAATCCCACAATGACGGAGTTCTTGAACAAGCTGATCAACGGCGGGGGCCAGGGCGTGGAGTTCAAGAAAGGCGCGGTCGCCAAAGTGGAAAAAGATGGGCGCCGGCCGGCTATTCTCAAATGGTGTATGCCGCCGAAGGTGGTGCGCTCAATTCAGCAAGCCTCGGCCAGCAGCTCGCGCCCGAAGACGGTTTCGAAGTAATTCTTTTCCTGCCCGACCGCCCACAATTCCAGCTCAATTCCTTCCGCAGGCTGCGGCGCCAGCAGCAGGCGCACGCGGCCGTCCTGATGAATGCGCACTTTGAGCCGGCGGACGGCGGCGCGGCGCCCCTGATCGAGCGCGCGCGCCAGGCGCAAGAGGGCGACTGCCTTGGCTACATGAATCTGTTCGAGGCCGGGGAGAATACGCATAACCCGGTCGCTGGGCGAGGGAAGAGATTTCCCAACGTAACGCGCGATGGCGCCGATGATGCGGCGTTGCAGCGGCGTGTAGCCGAAGATTTCCGAATTCGAGATCACGTAGTAGGTGTGACGGCGACGGCCGGAGCGGTTGATATAGGCGCCGACTTCGTGCAGCATCGCCGCCGCTTCCAGCCAGTCCGCGTACTCGGGCGGCAGCTGATGTACCGACTGCAGACGGCGAAACAAGTCGAGCGCGAGATTGCGGATGCGCTGGGCAAACGGGAGATCGGCGCCGTAGTGCCTGGCCGCGGCCAGCAGCGCGTCATGCCGCTCCGACTCGACATGCTCGCGCATGGCGGTACTGGCATGGTAGTCGGCCATCATCTGCGCCAGCAGGCCATCGCGCAAACCCAGAGGCAGGTAGCGGAAGCTGCGCAATTTGCAAAGCTGCATCATCTCGGCGAAGACCATGGCCCCGGCGATGATGATCTCGGCCCGCCGGGGACCGATGCCCGGCAAAGCCCGCCGTTGGGAAAGATTGCGACGGCTCAGCTTTTCGCCGAGCGCCACCACCGAAGCTTGCGGCACGGTATGCGGCTTGGTCTCGTCATAGCCTCTGGCTTTGGCGGCGTGGAGGCTGGATAGCGCCGCGGGAGTGCCGGAGGTCGCAATCACGATCTGCATCTTGGCATCGATGATGCGTTTTTTGATGCGCGATACTTCGCGCTGAATGACGCCGCGCATTTGCTCCAGCTCGCTGCGCCAGGGAGGATCGTGATGCAGGAAAGTCTGGGTCAGGCGGACGGCGCCGATGGGCAGGCTCACCATGTCGTCGATGTGGCCGTTGATGGAGAGCGTCAACTCGCAGCTGCCCCCGCCGAGATCAATGAGCAAGGCGCGGGCCTTCGCAATCCGCGCATGAGCCAGCACGCCGAGATGGATGAGACGGCCTTCTTCCAGGCCGGAGATGACTTCGACCTTCCAGCCGGTCGCCGTACGCACCCAATCGAGGAATGCGCGAGCGTTGCGCGCATCCCGTAAGGCGCTGGTAGCGACCACGCGCACGCGATCGGCGGCAAAGGTCTGCGTGGCGCGATGGAAGCGCCGCAATACGCGCAGGGTGTGTGCCATGGCCTGCGGATCGAGCGCGCCGCCGGCAAATACACTCTCACCCAGGCGGGTGACTTCGCGATCGTCATGCAAGGTTTCCAGGCGTCCATGTACCACCTTGGCAATCTTGAGCCGGACCGAGTTCGATCCGATATCGATGGCGGCGAAGGTGGGCATGTTTGGCAACAGGGAAGGATAACAGGAGGGTAAAGCCGCTTCTCGCTTTTCGCCATTCGCTCTGCGCGCCAGCCCGTATCCTTTCGCGTAGTTGATAAACTCAACCTATGCCGCAGAGCAGCGAGCGCATTGTCGCTCCAGTTCCATCCCAGAAAGCGGCAGCCATCACTCCGGCAACGTTCGGGCGCAGTCGCATTCGTTGGGTGCTGTTGCTCACGTTTGTGGGCGCAGTGCTGCGCCTCCTGCATCTTGGCGCCAAGAGCCTGTGGTACGACGAGCCGCTGACGGTCGCGATTGCCCGGCTGTCGTGGCCCAGCTTTACGCATCTTTGGCACTACGGCGAAGCGGCTTATCAGGGTGCGTATTTTCTGCTGATGCGAGGCTGGCTGCACCTTGGGCAGAGCGAAGCGTGGATACGTCTTCCTTCGGCGATTTTTGCGATCGCCTCGATTCCACTGATCTATGTTCTCGCCCGGAGGTTGATCGGCGATAGAGCTGCGCTGGCGGCAGCGGCGATCCTGGCGTTCAGTCCGACCGACGTTTACTACTCGCAGGAGGCGCGTGGGTACACCCTGGGCATCCTGCTGGTGCTGCTTTCGTCATGGTTCTTCGTGCGAGCGGTGCAAGAAGGCCGGAAGCGCGATTGGTGGTTGTGGACTGTCTTCAGTGCCCTCGCCATCTACAGTCATTTCTTCACCAGCCTGGTGGTGGTGGCGCAGGGAGCGTCGCTGCTGGTGCTGCGAGAGGCCAAGCTGTGGCGGCGCGTCATTGCCTATGGCGCGCTCATCGTGCTGCTGACTGCGCCGGGGTTGCCGTTCCTGTTTCGCGGAGCGCCGGCGCAGGTGCCGTCACTGCTGCAATGGCCGCGAGCGACTCCCAAGGAGCTGTTGCACCTGGCGCTGTTTCTTGGCGGCAGCGGCGAGAAGCTGGTGCTCTCCGCGATCCTATGGATTGCGGCGTTGCGCGCGATCGGGCGTGAGCGGGCTGAGCAGAATCGCGGGATGTTCTGGCGCGGCGCCCTGCTGATCTTGTGGGCGGTGGTACCGATTCTCCTGTTGGCGCTGATATCGATTGCGAATCCGCTGTTCGTGCAGCGCTACATGATCTTCTGCCTGCCGGCGACGGTGATGCTCGCCGCGCGCGGCATGATTGCGCTGCCGCAACACAGGATCGGCTTGTGGCTGGTCGTTGCACTCTGCGTGTTCTCGCTGGTGAACGTGTTCCTGGGATACGCTAAGCCACGCGAAGATTGGCGCGGCGCAACTTCGGCCGTGATCGCAGCGGCCGCTCCCGGCGATGCCGTGTTGATTTTTCCATTCTTTGCGCGCACGGGATTCGATTATTACTATGATCGCGACGGCGCGCCGGAGCTGCGGACGTTTCCGCGCTTCTATGACAGAGGCGAAGAGGAACAAGACTTCGAGCGCGCGCTTAAGGCGAATCCGCACGCCTTCCAGCATGTCTGGATCATGATGCGCGATCAGGGACCGGGAAAGAATTCGCTGAGCGACTATGCACCGGGGCTGGAGGCGAAGCTGGAAGCGATTTGCGGTGAGCCGCGGGTGAGGAAATATCAGGGAATCACGGTGCTGGAGTTTGGGAGGTAAACGTCCCGCAGTGAGGTCTGCTCGGAGCAAGCAGAATAGGACTTGCAACATGCCTGAACGGGCCGCTGAAAACTCCTTGCGCTGATTGTGCCGCCGGCTGAAGCCGGCTCGGGTTCGGAAATGAACGCCTTCGACGCTGGCCTGAAGGCCAGCTCTACCCTAGCATGGCAGAACCGGCAGTGTTCCAGCACCCTATGAAGGCGTGCTCCGCCCCCGGAGCAGGTGGCTCAAGCTGGCTTGCGCAGGGTGAACAAGAGGAACGTGTAGTCCAGCCCGTACTTCTCCCAGCGAATCGGCTTCTCCTCACATTCCAGATCAATGTCGCCGGTTTCGACAAAGCCGGCCGACCTCGCCAGGGCAAGCGCGGCCTCGATCTCCGGCTGCGAAAAGATTTTGATCGGGGCGCCGTGCTCCCATTGTCCGCGGGTGTCGATTGGGGTCGGGTAGTAATCGGTCGAGGTGATCAGCAGGCCGTTGGGCTTGAGCAGGCGATACATCTCGCGAAAATAGGCGTCCAGCGGCACGCCGTGCTCGATCACGCTCATGCAGGCGATGGCGTCGAAAGAGCGGTCGGCGTAAGGGGTATGCGTCAGATCTCCGGGAATGTAGCGGATGGGACCGCGACGCGTGGGATCAGTAAAGCTTAAGTTGATTCCGTGCAGATCGTGATACCCGTAAAGAAACAGCGCGGGCAAGACATTACTGTAGATTTCCGCGCCGGCATCGAGGATGCGAGCCGAAGGATCGGTGTTGGCAAGAATGACAGAGATGGCAGCAAGATGGTCCCAATTCTTTTCCCCACCCCGATGCAGGGGCACGTGCAGGCGCCTGCCTTGCTCCGTTGCGGCTGCCCACTCCGCTTCGCTCTTCAACGTTCCGTTCATGATCGACGGCCCCGGAGGTTGCGAGAGCTTGCCTGCCCCAAATTTCCACCATAATGCCGCGCGGCAAATACCGGCAGGACGAAGCACCAGTCCCTTGACGCGACGAAAGAAACGGCGCGAAGGCGGGACTGTGTCGGCAACCTTTGGTTCAGAGCTGGTGCGGGAATTGTTCAAACAAGGAAGATATAAGCTCACAGAACAGCGATGCAACCAGGCGGGCAACTGTGGCGGCGTGAGTTGAAGTATTCTGAAACCGTCCCGCTGAATCGGGTGAGACGAAAGCCGTCAGGCCGGTCTTTCAGCGGTATACGTAATGTCCATGGCTGACCAGCCTCAAAATCTGCAAGGCGAACCTGTGCTTCCCGAGTTGCCGGAATCGCAGTCCGAAAGCCTGCGCGAGGTTCTGGAAGACGAGAAGCAGGAGTTCACGCCGCCGGCGGCGAGCGGCTCGAAGCTGGCGCTCGCCGTGCGCGCGCTGCGGCATCGCAATTTCCAGCTCTTCTTTGCAGGCCAGCTCATCTCGCTAATCGGCACCTGGATGCAGACAGTAGCGCAGTCGTGGCTGGTCTATCGCATGACCAACTCGGCGTTGCTGCTCGGGGTTGTCGGCTTCGCCAGCCAGATTCCAGTGTTCATCATGGCGCCAGTGGGGGGAATTGTCGCTGACCGGCGCAATCGCCAGCGTGTCGTCATCGGCACGCAGACGGCGTCGATGATCCTGGCGGGCATGCTTGCGGCGCTTACCCTCACGCACGTTGTCCAGGTCTGGCACATCATGGTGCTGGCGGCGGCGCTGGGGGTGAATGCGTTCGACATCCCGGCGCGGCAGGCATTCCTCATCGACATGGTGGGCCGCGAAGACCTGATGAATGCGATCGCGCTGAACTCCTCGATGTTCAACGGCGCGCGCATCATTGGGCCGGCGGTCGCGGGAATTCTGGTCGCCTCCATCGGCGAGGGGTGGTGCTTCTTTGCAAACGCAGTGAGCTATATCGCTGTGATTGTGGGGCTAATGCTGATGAAGGTCAAGAATCCCGCGAACCTGGCCACCAAGGGCTCGCCGGTCGAGAACATCATTGAGGGATTCGCGTATGCAAGAAATACCGGGCCGATTCGCGCGATTTTGCTGTTGCTGGGATTGGTGAGCTTCGTCGGTATGCCGTATGCCGTGCTGATGCCGGTGTTTGCCGACAAGATCCTGCACGGCGGCGCGCGTGGGCTGGGCATCCTGATGTGCTCGACCGGTGTGGGCGCCTTGCTGGGCGCTGCCAGTCTGGCGGCCCGCGTGGGGTTGAGAGGATTAGGCAGGCTGATTGCGATGTGCGCCGCCGGTTTCGGTGTCAGCCTGGTGCTGTTCGCATTCTCCAAAATTTTCTGGCTTTCGACCGTGCTGCTGTTGCCCGTCGGGTTCTTCATGATGGTGCAGATGGCGGCGTCGAATACGCTGATTCAGTCGATGGTGCCCGATCAGCTTCGCGGCAGAATTCTGGCGGTGTATTCCATGATGTTCATGGGAATGGCGCCGTTCGGCGCGCTTTCGGCCGGCGCTCTGGCGCATCACATCGGCTCGCCCTGGACGGTTGCGCTCGGCGGGATCGCCTGTGCGGTGGGCGCGATTTTCTTCTGGACGAAGTTGCCGACATTCCGCCGCGAGGCGCGTGACCTGGTGCTGGCACAGGGCATGATGGCCGGAACTCCCGCGCAAGGCGTAAACAGCGGCGGGCTTTCGTAGCGGAGCGAAACTTCGCTGGCTCTAGAGTGTTCTTATTCTCGAAACCATGGATGTCGAATTTGTCTGCGTGACCTGGGAGAGGGTCAAACGAGGAACGCACGCAGACCGGGCGGCCACGAGGACACGGGCCGCCCATCTTATTCGCCAGCGATCTCTTCTTGTTCCTAGACCCGACCTTCGACCAACTTACTGCCCTGACGGTGGCCGATGCGTCGTGCTGCTCACGCCCAGGCGACGCAAACGATCACGCGCCTGCGAAGCTTCGATCGAGCGCGGATAACGCGCGATGAGGCTGTTCAGCTCACGAACGCCGGCCTCACGCTGGCCGAGTTCGAGCAGCGCATAACCCTTCTTCAGCTGCGCCGCGGCAGCTTTGCTCCCGCCGGGATACTGCTCCAGCACCTTGTCATAGTCCTTGACGGCAGCTTCGAAGTTGCCCTGGCGATACTCGATATCGGCCAGGTAATACTGGGCATTCCCCGCCAGGTCGGTATTCGAGTAGTACTGCAGATATTGCGCGAATTCCTGCGACGACAAATCATACTTGCCGGAATTGTAGTCGCGCAGGGCATTGTTATAGAGGACGTCCGGCGGCGGAGCGGCGGGAGCCGCATTGGCATCGGGCACGGGGGCGCCGGTTCCCGGAGCCGAGCCGGCGGCGGGGGTCGCTCCCGGCTGTCCGGCGGCAATGTTCTGGCCGTTCTGCTGCATGTCGTCAAGCTGCTTGCTGACCTTCGCCAGCCGCGACTTTAGCTCGTCGACGGAGTCGTGCAGGGACTGGACCTGGCTGGAGAGCTGGTCCATCTTGCCGCCGTTCTCCGAGGTGAGCCCCTGCATCTTGTTTTGCAGGTCATTGACGGTGGCGTTCATCTTGTTGACGCTGTCGGCGCTCTGCTCGACCAGATTCTTCATGACGCCCATGTTCATGTCCATGGACTGCTGCAGACGCGCCACCTGATCCTGCAGCGACTGCACCTGGGTCTGCAGCTGGATCATGTCCTTGTTGGCGGCCAGGCAGGGAAGCGCCAGGCTGAAGAAAATAACGGTGACGGCGGCCGGAATTACGTTATTGCGAAATCGCATAGGTCTTTGTTCCGTAAAGAAAATCGGTCACAGTAGAAGAGACTATCGTATGCCTGAGAAGGTCACCAAGGGCGAGAGTCTCAGGTGAGGGGCGACAGAAACGCGTCGCCCCAGGGGAAGAGCGGTTGCTACCGCTGATACACGAAGTGCGCTCGGCGGTTTTGCGCCCAGCACGACTCGGTGCTCTCGGTGCAGAACGGCTTCTCCTTGCCATAGCTGATGGTGCGAATGCGATCGCCCGAAATACCCAACGACACCAGGGCTTGCTTGGTAGCATTAGCACGATTATCGCCCAGGGCAAGGTTGTACTCCGTCGACCCGCGCTCGTCACAGTGTCCCTCGATGATGAACTTCATGTTGGGATGCTGTTGCAGGAATTGCGCGTCGGCTTGCAGCACCCGCTGATACTGCTGGGTGACGTCGTAGCTGTCATAGTCGAAGTAGACATCCTGCATGTGCGAATCAAACAGTTCCTGGTCGGTCTGATTCGTGGTCTGCGGCGGGGGTGGAGGCGTATTGACCGTCACGCGCGCCGTCGCTTCCTGCGTCCCGCTGCTGTTCTTCGCCACCAGATGGTAGGTAGTCGACTCCGTCGGCGTTACCGTGCGTGACCCGCTAGGATCGACCTTGCCCAATTGATCGATGCTGACGTCGGTCGCGTAATCTGTATTCCAGCTTAGCGTGGTCGACTGGCCGACATTAATCGTGTTGGGATTCGCGGTCAACGAAGCGGTAGGCGCCGGTGCGGGCGGCGGTGGCGGTGGAGGGGGTGGGGGCGCCGCTTTTTTGTGGCAGGCGCTGACCAGCAGAACCACCGTGAGGGCGATGAGGACCTTGGTCCATTGACTCCGTGTCACTTTCAATTTACTCCTCCAAATGTGGCGCATTCCGTGCCGGTCTCGCCGGCAAGCAACAAACCCGAAGCAATCGAGTTCAACGTTTCTTCCATAGAACCTCTACGCTAGGGCCCATACAAAAATCGTTCCGTAAGCAGCCGCTTACTTGAAACTCCAGTTGGGTTGCGAATTGCCGCCGCTGGTGGTGAGCTGCCGCTGCTGGCTGCCGTCGGCAAGCATGGTCCAGATCTGGGTTTTGCCGGTGCGGTTCGACTCGAAAACAATGTGACGTCCATCCGGCGACCACGACGGAAAGTCATTCGTGCCGCTCTCGTGCGTTAACTGCGCCCACTGCTTGCTGGCGATATCCATTACGTAGATATCGCGTCCACCAGGTGCTCCGGGGCCGTAGTGACGTATCCAGGCAAAGGCGAGGTACTGACCATTGGGCGACCACGATGGGGAGACCGCATAACCTTGATCGGTCATGCGCACGACATTGGTTCCGTCCGAGCCCATGGTGTAGATCTGCGGCAATCCAGTGCGGCCGCTGACCCAGGCAATCGAGGCATTCGTCTTGGGGTTCCAGGTGGGCGATACGTCCGGGGCGCGATTCTCCGTCAAACGCCGAGGATTACCGCCGGCGGCGCTGACGGTATAGATTTCGGAATTGCCGCTGCGCGAAGACGAGAAGGCAAGGGTCTGGCCGTTCGAAGCCCAGGCGGGCGAATAATTATCGCCCCCGAAATGCTGAAAGGTCACCAGCCGTCCTAAATCGAGAGAGTACATCAGAATCTGCCAGCCCTCCTTGGTGACGCCGGAGAAGGCAACGCGGGAGCCGTCGGGCGAGACGTGCGGCGACAGTGCGATGGAGCCGAGGTGAGTCAGTTGCTTCTGATTAGCGCCGTCATAATCCATCTGCCAGACTTCCTTCGAGCCGCTGCGATTGCTGACGTAATAGATCTTGGATTCCGCAATGCCCTGTATGCCGCCGCCGAGGCGAAAGATGATCTCGTCGGCAAAGCGATGGGCGATCAGGCGGGCGTTTTCGTCGGTCGCCTGCTCGCGATATTGCTTGCCGAGCACCTGGGGCGACTGCTGGTTCTTGGTGTCATAGAGCCAGCCCTGGACGTTGATGTATCCGTCCTGCACGCCGAGGTTGCCGAAGGCGAGCATGCTGGCGTTGGGCGGCGGACTGCCCCAGTCGGCGAGATGAACTTCCTGCGGTGCACCCGGAACCGACAGCGGGAAGAAGCTGCGCGAGACCATGTCGAAGATGCCGGCCGAGTCCAGGTCATTCTGAAAGGTCGTGTTGAAGGTCATCGCCAGGTTTTGCGTCTGGTTGCCTGGGGTGACGGTCTTAAAGTCGGGAGCAGCGAGACGGATTTTTTCCACCCCCAGACCGGTGCCCGTGCGGATCCAGTCCTGGGCCGAAAGGGTAATGGCGAAGAGGAAGAACGCAAGGAATGCGATGAGACGTTTTGTCATCATTGAAGAGATCACCGAACGTATTGCAACCAACAAGCCACGTTCAAGAAAGCACGGCCGAATCGAGCAACTTCCCAAGCCCGAAGGGCGAAATCTGGGTTAGCCGTGGGCGTAAGCCCGCGGAAAGAAAATCGTATTTCGACTAGAGCCGCGGAGCGGCGGTATTCAAACCGCCGGCAAACGTGGCGCCGCACCGCGGCTCCTGAAGTCTTTTCTTGCAACTGCACCGCGGGCTTACGCCCACGGCTAACACAAATGTCGCGGCTCCGCCGCACGAGCCTACTACTCCAACCTCTACATGCACTGCCGATGCGGTGCTCCGGAGGTAAAGCTGCGTCCCTTGAACTACCGTTTGTAATCAAACCAAAACTCCACCGAGACGTAGCTGCCCGAGTAGCCCTGGGGCAGCGGGCCGAAGGTGTCGATGCGTTGCAATGCGCGCATCGCCGACTGGTCAAGCGACGGTACGCCGCTGGACTGTTCCACCTGAATATTTTCCGGCTGTCCCGAGCGCGTGATATCGAAGGTGATATAAACCCGGCGCGCCGCATCGATTCGGGGATCGATCTCGTATTGCAACCAGTTCTCGGAAACCTTGCGGCGCACCGCGTCCACATACCAGCCGAATCGGCTGCCGAAATCGCCCGTGCCTCCGGTGAAGCTCAGGCCGCCTTTGGCGCCATTGACCGCGAACGACCCATAAGGCCCGCTGACCGGTCCGCCTTCGCCGAAGGGAATTTTGTTGTCTTCGACCTTGGCGACTTCTTTGGGAGGCGGCTTCTTCTGTTCCGTCTTGCGAATCCCTTTCAGCTTGACGTCGGGAGCGGGAATGGGAATCGCCTTCGGCTGTTCCTTTTCCACTTCGCGCAGCTGCGATTCCGTGAGTCCCTTAGATTCGTTGGCCAGCACATTTTGGGTTTCGGTCGGCGGCTTCGGCAAAGGGATGGTGCTGACCAGCGTAGCGCTCATGGCGCCGCCTCCGCCGGTGGTGCCACCCCAACTTTCGCCGCGTCCAATGGGGATCAGGTATCCGAAGAGGGCGAGTGTGAACAGGCCGATGTGCAGAGCTACTGAGCCAAGTAAGGGCACACGAACGTTGCCCTCGGTCGGAAACATGTCAACGTCGGCTGACATTTATCTGTCACCCCGCAACGCGCAAACGCGGCGCATCGCGGGGGCCCCGGCGGTAAGTACACGCGTTCGCGCCATGCAGCCATACCGCGAACGAA
>Ga0335074_10003380_pt1 | contig 21779 bp, 18 predicted proteins | sample Lox_Sample_23_FD_206715 | JGI IMG/M metagenome (GOLD analysis project Ga0335074, IMG submission 206715) | Soil microbial communities from Loxahatchee National Wildlife Refuge, Florida, United States - Lox_Sample_2.3 | ecosystem: Environmental > Terrestrial > Soil > Wetlands | place: USA... | reverse complement strand
CCGGGAAGATCCTCGCCGCGTTCGATGTTCCAGTCGACCACGCGAATCGACCGTGGCGAGCCGAAGCGCAACCGCGCGGGAGCAAAATTACCGGTCAGAATTTCGGGGAACGGAGCGCTCAAATTCCAATTTCGCACGCCTCCCCGCCGATTGCCAAAGGCGCCCCCCGCCATAACTGCCGCGGCCATAACGGGTACTACAGCCCCGCCAGTCATGGCGGGGGTTCTACATGCTTCAGGATCAACGCAGATTTCAGGCACTACCAAAGGCCGGATATACGACAGACCGCTCTGTCCACGGCCATGGCCGCACGAGGCATGAATAACGTACAGGCGGGGACAGAGTCCCCTTTTTCAGCACCCTGCCAGATTTGTTTTTTTGACTTTTCTCGCACGGCAACAGCCCAAATTGCGACAATCGAATCGATGCCCCCGGAGCGCCTGGCTCGCCGCGTGGCTCTTTCGAGCATCCTGATCAGCGCCGCGCTCGCCGCCCTCAAAATCACCGTGGGACTCGCGGCCCGTTCCGTCGCGCTGGTCTCGGACGGCTTCGAATCGGCCACCGATTTCTTCACTTCCGGAATGGTGCTGATCGGTCTGTGGATCGCCTCCAAGCCCGCCGACAAAGAGCATCCCTACGGCCACGGCCGCTTCGAAATTCTGGTGGGGCTCGCGATCGGCGTGGTGCTGGTGGCCACCGGAACGGGCATCAGCCTGAGCGCCTGGGAAACGCGCGGCACGCCCGACGCGCCGGCGCCTTACGCGATCTGGCCCCTCGCCGGATCGATTGCCGTGAAGTCGATTCTGTTCCTGGCGAAACGGCGCATGAGCCGTTTGAGCGGCAGTTCCGGTCTCAAAGCCGACGCCTGGCACGACGCGGTCGACATTCTTTCCGGCGGCGTCGCGTTGACCGCGGTGGCGCTAGCCGTTTTCGGACCCAGGAATTTCGCCGCGGCCGATCATTACGGCGGCGTCGCCATCGGCCTGATCGTGATTTTCCTCGGCTTCAGCGTGGTGCGCGAAACGGTGCTGCACCTGGTGGACACCATGCCGGATGAAGCGCAGATGGCCGAGATTCGCGACGTCGCCATGCGCGTGCCGGGAGCGCGCCGCATCGAAAAATGTTTCGCGCGCAAGACCGGTCTGCGCTATCATGTCGATCTGCACCTGGAAGTGGACCCCGATCTGACCGTCCGCGCCTCGCACGAAATCGCGCGCCAGGTGAAGAACCGCATCAAATCCCGCGTCGAATGGGTAGAAGACGTTCTGGTCCACGTCGAACCGTATCAGGAGTTGTGAAACCCGCAAGCTCCCGGCAGCCAGCGCTCCGCATTCCGCCGCGGCGCTGAAAGCGGAGAGCGGAAACATCTACTCTGATTCTATGACTCTGGAAAATCAGGTCGCTCTCGTCACCGGCGCGACGCGCGGCATCGGACGCGCGATCGCCAAAATGTTTTTACAGAATAAATGCAGCGTGGTCCTCTGCGGACGCGAACCGCGCGCCGTCGATCAGGCCGTCCGCGAGCTCGCCGCCGAAACCGGCGGTAAAGTCGCGGGCAAAGCCGCCGATGTTAGGAACTATGATCAGGTCCGCGCGTTGTTTGAGTTCGCCGATAGTATCGGCCCGCTCGACGTACTTGTCAATAACGCCGGCGTGGGAGCATTCGCACCGGCTTCCCAGCTCTCGGTCGAAGACTGGCTGCGCGTCATTGAAACCAATCTTAACGGCGCGTTTTTCTGTGCGCGCGAGGCCCTTCAACGCTTCACCTCTGAAACCGCGCGTGGCGGTTACATCGTCAACATTAGTAGCCTGGCTGGAAAAAATCCATTTGCCGGCGGCGCGGCGTACAACGCCTCGAAATTCGGAATGAACGGTTTCAGTGAAGCAACGATGCTCGATGAGCGCTACCGCGGCGTGCGCGTCAGTTACATCATGCCCGGCAGCGTGGCGACGGAGTTTGGAGGGCCGGCTTCCGGCCATAGCGACGATTGGAAGATCCAGGCGGAAGACATTGCCGAAATTGTACAGATGCTCATTCGGATGCCAAAAAGAACCTTGATCAGCCGGGTAGAGGTTCGGCCGTCGCAGCCGAAAAGGTAGATGTTGCTTGAGAATCCGGGAGCATCATGGGGCATCTAAGAAATGGCACTCGGGTTGCCTGAGAGTTTGTGGAGAGCGGTTGAAAGGCAGTCAGCCGCGGACAAATTGGCAAGGGCAGGAAGGTTTAAAGGGCGCGAGAGTGAGAAAGGCGGTAGATAAAATGGTACGGCTAAACATCCCATTGGACCCGGCACGGACAGGACGAGACGCGATGTCGCTCGAATCCAGCCTCCGGCGCATGATTATTGGCCAGGACGAGGCCATCGAGCAGATTGTAAACATTTATCAAATGCATCTGACTGGGATGAGCGCTCCCGGGCGACCCATCGGAAATTTCCTATTCTTGGGGCCCACCGGTTCAGGGAAAACCCGCATCGTTGAAGCGACCGCCGAGGCGCTTTTGAAGAATCCGCGCGCCGTCATTAAAATCGACTGCGCCGAATTTCAGCACAGCCACGAAATCGCCAAGCTGATCGGTTCGCCTCCCGGATATCTGGGCCATCGCGAAACGCATCCGCTGCTGTCGCAGGAAGTGCTGAATCAGTATCACACCGAAACCATCAAGTTGAGTTTCGTGCTGTTCGACGAAATTGAAAAAGCATCCGACGCGTTGTGGAATCTGCTGCTCGGCATACTGGACAAGGCGACGCTGACGTTAGGCGACAATCGCAAGGTGGATTTCTCGCGGGCCATGATCTTCATGACCAGCAATCTGGGCGCGACCGAAATGAGCAACATTATGGCTCCGAAGCTCGGCTTCGGAGTTCAGGAAGCCCGCGAGAAGACCGCCAACGGAATCGTGGACGAAAAAACTACCGGAAAAATCTCTCGCAGCGGCGTCGAAGCCGCGCGGAAGAAGTTCACGCCGGAGTTTATGAACCGGCTGGATAAAATCGTTACCTTCCAGCCGCTCGGCAGCGAGCAGTTGAAGAAAATTTTAGATATCGAACTGAACCTGGTGCAACAGCGGATCTTCAACACCGCGAACGATCGCGCGTTCGTCTTCACCCTGTCCGATTCGAGCAAGTCATTTCTGCTCGAAGAAGGCACGGACCTGAAATACGGCGCGCGCCATCTGAAACGGGCCATTGAGCGTTTGCTGGTCCAGCCGATGTCGAACCTGATCGCCACCGAACAGGTCCGTGGCGGCGACTGGATTCGCGTCGATTTCGACGATAATGCCCGCGCGCTGTCATTTGCCAAGGAAGCCGAAGGGCTGCCCGTTCAGGATATGGCGAGGCTGGTGGATACGTCAGTCACGATCCCGGCCATGGCTGCGGCCAGCGGCGCGAGCGTCGAGCCGATCCGCACGGTGTCGGCAAAAAGCTCGAAGCGGAGCTAGCAGAAGAAATCCGAACAAGGGGACAGACCCCGGTCAGTATGGGTGCGCCACTAGCCGTGTGACCCGGCCCGTGGACAGAGGTAGAAGAAGAAATCAGGAGCCGGAATCCGACGCCTGCGTCAAGATTCCGACTCCTGACTGCTTAAGAAATTCACGCCGCGCACTCGCCGCGGCCCAATTCCAGCGAATAGTCGACCTCGTCGCCCCAATCTTTATACATTTCGGGCGACAATTCGGCCGGCTTCACCAGATCGGCCGTCAACTTGCGGAACGTTTCCACCTTGTGCCGCAGCACATACTGGCGGAACGGCTCCCCATCCTGCCGGTTGGCCTTAAAGTGCGCCAAAACACGCAATAACGCCGCCGGAGCCAGGCGGGCCGGAAGGCTTTGGATCGCAACTCCAAATTCCAACTGCGAACCACCCAGTAACATCAGGTAGTACGGTACTTCCCTTCCCTCGATCTTACGGGCGTTGCCGTAGAACCCGATGTCTCCGATCCAGTGCTGGCCGCAGGAATTAGGGCATCCACTGACCCGGATCTGGAGCGCGCGAACCTGCTTGTCGGCATCCTGACGCACCACTTCGGCAATTGCCGCGCCCAATCCCATCGCCTTGGTCAGCGCCAGATTGCAACTGTACGCACCGGGACAAGTTGTCACATCGCTGATCTCATTGGCGCGCGACCCGGCCAACCCCAAATCGCCCAAGGCGCCATATACGCGGTTCAAAGCGGTACTCGGCACCCACGCCAGCACCACATTCTGGTTCATAGTGAAACGTAACGAGCCATCGCCCGCCCGTTCTGACAAGCCGGCCAGCCCACGCATCTGCTCGCCCGTCAGATTCCCCTGTGGGACCTTCACCGTGACAATCGAATATCCCGCCTGCTTCTGCGGCTGCACGTTGGTTTCGCGCCACTCGGCCAAGCCGCGCGCGGCCGGCTCGAAAATCGGCAGCGACCGCCCGGAACCAAGCGGCGGTGGTTGTGGTTGAAAACCACCGAAGCCTTCCGGAACTTCTTGCGGCATCGGAATCCCGCCATCCCGCAGAATATTCTCGTACTCTTCCGCGATCGCGTTGCGCAGCCACTCGAATCCGCGCTCCCGCAGCACGAATTTCAAGCGAGCCTTGTTCTTGTTGTTACGGTTTCCGTGCCGGCTGAATACGCGGATCACCGCTTCCACGTGCCGCACCACCTCCTCGGCCGGAATAAATTCGTGCAGCACGCGAGCCTCGGTCGGCAACGGTCCCAACCCCCCGGCCACGGTCATTCTGAACCCCCGCCGGCCGTCACGAATGACGGCCCGCAGACCCACATCGTTGATTGCCGTCGCCACGCAGTCTTCCGGGCATCCGGAAAAGGCGACTTTAAATTTGCGCGGCAGATTGTCCGTCAATTCCTTATGCAGAAACGCGAACGCCAGGCGGCGGGCGTACGGCTGAACATCAAACGGCTCTTCCGGATGCAGTCCCGCGAGCGGACAGGCCGTCACGTTGCGAACCGTGTTATAGCAGGCCTCTCGCGTGGTCAGCCGGACATCCGCCAGCGCGTGCAGCACGTCGGGAACCTGGCGCAGCGGAACGAAATGGAACTGCACGTTCTGCCGCGTCGTCAAATGCCCTTTTTGACCGCCATATTCGTCGGCGATGAACGCCAATTTGCGCATCTGCGCGGCGGTCAGCAGCCCGCCCGGCACCTTGGTCCGGATCATCTGCACCCCAGCCTGGCGCTGCCCGTAAATCCCGCGGCGCAAGCGATGCGGCCGGAACTGGTCGTCGTTAATCTGCCCGGCGAGGAACGCGTGAGCCTGTTCGCGAAATCGTTCGATGTCTTGGCGAACAGTGCTATCGTATTCCTGCTCAATAAGTTGCAGCTCGTTGAGAACGTCTGATGCGGCCATACTCTATTTGTCTATAGAGATTACCACAATTGACTGAAAGATTCAAGAATCTGCTTCCGGAGGAGAGCCCCCGCTATGACTGGCGGCGCTGTTAGTACCCGTTATAGCCCCGCCAGTAATGGCGGGGGTGGCATCCCTTCGGCCACTACCGTTCCAGGCGCTGGCCGGAGCCGCAGCGATATAATCGCAAGTTGGGAATCGTTTCGCGGATTCGGCCCTGGCATCTGGTCGTGCTGCTGATCGTCTTCTGCGCCGGCGTGCTGGGGACGGTGTATTGGCGATACTCGCGCACCATGGGCGCGGCCGCGCTGGTCGAATGCCTGCCGCCGGATGATGCCGCGCATGTTTATCTGAACATCGCGGCCTTGCGCGCCGGCGGAATCCTCGATCTGCTGGCCGGATCGAAAGCCGCCGAAGAGCCCGATTACAGCCGGTTTGTCGACCAGACCGGCTTCGATTACCGCACCGATATGGACGAGGTTGCCGCGGCGTTTCTGCACGGCAGCGTGTACCTGGTGGTGCGCGGGCATTTCGACTGGAAAAAACTGAACCGCTACGCGGAATCGCAGGGCGGCTCCTGTCTCAATACCGTGTGCGAAATGCCGGCCAGCGAGCCGAACCGCCACATTTCCTTCTATCCCATTCGTTCGAATATTCTGGCGCTCGCGGTTTCCTATGAGCAACGCGGCGTGAATATGATCGGCCCCAGTCAATGGAGGAATCCGCCGCAGCTTCCGCCGGAGCCGGTGTGGATTTCGGCGCCGCCGTTCGTATTCGCCGACGTCAAAGATCTGCCGGAAGGCACGCACGCGTTTTTGTCGCCGCTGGCGCTGGCGCAGAAGACCATTTTCGCCATCGGTCCGGACGGCAATCAATTTCACATCCGCGTGGAAGTGCAGTGCAGCAGCGCCGATGCGGCTGCGGCGCTGGCGCAGCAGTTGACCAATTCGACGGATCTGCTCAAAAAAATGCTGGCGCGCGATCACATGACGCCCAATCCGCGTGATTTAAGCTCGGTTCTGGCGGGCGGCAAATTCGAGCAGCACGATCTGCGCGTCACCGGCACGTGGCCGATGGACCGGGGATTCGTGGAAGCGCTTGCCTCGGGCGAGGCACAGTAAGAGCTGTTGCATAAGCCGCCAGGCTTACGCCCTTCGCGGCCGATCATCGACGCGCGCCGAGCACAAGCCTGGCGGCTTATGCCACTAAAAATCCAGTCGGCCGATATTCGATTTATTGATGATCAGCGGCGCGCCTAAAATAATTTCGCTGCCGCGAATTTCGAGCGTGCCCAGCCTTCCCGCCTCGATCGACACCGCGCCTGGACGAATTTTGTTCTCCGCCAGCAGCCAGCTCGCGTAAACCGTCAGATATCCGAGATCGCGGGTGCTCCACAGCACCACCGTTTGCACCACGCCCGATTCGACATACGGTTTGCAGATGCTCGGCAGCGATAAACCGATCACGTCCACATCGCGCCGCCCGGCCTGGCGCACCGCTTCGGCCGCGCCCGGAACCGCGGGAGCCGAAATGGCCATCACCAGTTTCATTTGCGGATAAACCTTCAGCAGCGTCTGCGTTTCGTTGAAAGCTTTGTCGCGATCGTCATCGCTCGGACGGATGGCCGCCAGCGTCAGGCCGGGATGTTTTTCGGCGACGCGTTTCTTGATGAACTCGATCCACTCATTCTGATTCGCCGCGCTCAGCGCGCCGGTGATAATCGCAAACTGGCCCTGGCCGCCGAGCAGTCGCGCGGCTTCATCGGTCAGCGTATTGGCGATGCCCTCCGGAGTCGCCTGGTTGACGAAAAAATCGCGCGCATCCGGCTCCGCGTCGGCGTCCCAGGTGATCACTTTGATGCCGTGCTCGCGCGCCTTGCGCAGCACCGTGGAAATTCCCGCCTTATTTTCCACCGCGACCGCGATCACGTCCACCCGCCGCGTGATCCAGTTCTCCACCAGCTCATTCTGCTGCGCTGCTTCGAGGCTGGTCGGACCATCCCAGATCAGATCGACGCCGGTTTCGCGCGCCGCCTCTTCGGCGCCCGCGCGCACGCTGACAAAATAAGGATCGCCCTTGGCCTTCGGCATCACCGCGATCACCGGGCGCCGGGTGGAGACGGGCGCCGATGCGGCCGGAGCCGCGCCGCGCGCGAGCGATCGCACCAGCCAGACATTGGTTCCCGCGACGATCAGCGATCCCGCCAAAACCGCCGCGCACAGCACCGCGACCTGGCTGTTTTTCACGTCAAGAATCTCCTCCTCCGAATGTAGTACACGGGCGCGCCAGCGATCGGCGGCGATGGTCAGAATCAGCAGCGCGCCGGTCAGCACGCCGGTCAACTCCGAGGGCAGCGCGGCCAGATGCAAACCATTCTGCAAAATCGAAAGCGCGAACAATCCCGCGAGCGTTCCCCCGATGGTTCCGCGTCCGCCGAAAACCGACGTTCCTCCGAGCACCGCCGCGGTGATCGCATCAAGTTCGTAACCGGACCCCGCGTCCGATTTCGCCTGACCCAAATGAGCCACGTAAACAATCGCGGCGATGCTTGAAACCACGCCCGATAAAAAATAAACCAGCGCGATTCGCCGCCGCACCGGCAAACCGGCATAGCGCGCGCCCGCGGCGTTGAAGCCGATCGCGTACAGCGCGCGTCCTATTACCGAGCGATGCAGCAGAATCGCGTAAGCGGCGAGAATCGGCAGAAAAATCGCAAGCTGCACCGGGACCACTCCGCCGAAATATCCCTGCCCGAGCCGCAGAAATGACGGCGGAAAAGCGGTGTAATTCACCGCGCCGTGGGTGATCCCTTCGGCGATGCCGCGAAACAGAGAATAAGTTCCCAGCGTCACGATCAGCGGCGGAAGATTCATGCGCGCGATGGCCAGCGCGTTCAACGCTCCACCCACGCAGCCGGCGGCGAGCGCGGCGGCAACCGCCATCGCCACCGGAGCGTGCGCATCGCACATCGCTCCAAAGATCACCGCGGCCAATCCCAGCATCGATCCCACCGAAAGATCGATTCCACCGGTGATCAGAATCGGCGTCATCGCGAGCGCCAGCAGGCCCAGCTCGACGCTCGATCGGATCACCTCGAAAAAATTGGTCCAGGTGAAAAAGTTTTGGGCGACGATGGAAAACAGCGCGATCTCCGCGGCGAGCGCGAATAGCAGGATGGCGGGCGCTTGCCGCTTGTTGTGTTCACCCTTCATTTACACCCGTGGCGCACGCACTCCTGCGTGCCGCATCGAGACTCGTCGCGATGCCTTCTCGCGCGAAAACGTGTCGCGAAGAGTCGCGGCACGGCACGCAGGAGTGCGTGCGCCACAAAAAAAAGATCATGGCGACAGGCCCTACGCCCGGCTCGCGGCGAAACGATTCGCATGTTGCTCCAGTCGAGCCGCGTCCAGCGCGATGGCGGCCAGAATGATCGCGCCCTGCGCCGCGCGCTCCCAATACGCGCTGAAGCCGGCAAACGTCAGCGCCGGGCCCATGGCTCCGAGCAGGATCACGCCCAGCACGGTTCCCAAAACCGTTCCGCGTCCGCCGGTGATCGCCGCTCCGCCGACCACCACCGCCGCGATCACCTTCAGTTCCAGTCCGAGCCCGGTGTTGCTGGGGATCTGATCGAAGCGCACCGCGTTGACCGCCGCGGCCAGCCCGGTGAGCGTTCCCAGAATCACGAAGACGGCGAACGTGACGCGAGCGGTGCGGATGCCCGCCAGCCGCGCTGCTTCTTCACTCGATCCCGTGGCGTAAATCGCGCGGCCCGCGGCCACGTTGCGCAGGATCCAGCTCATCGCCAGCGTCAGCGCGGCGGCCAGCACCGCAACCGCCGCCGGATACGCCGCGCGCGAAAATCCCAGCCATTGAAAACTCGCGGGCAGATCCTGAATCCAGGCGCCCTGCGTGGCCCAGCGCAGTGCGTCGCGCAGCGCGATCATGGTCGCCAGCGTCACCACGATCGACGGAATTTTCACATAGGCAACCAGCGCGCCGTTCATCGCGCCGAGCAACGCCCCAATGGCGCATCCGCCCATCGCCGCGAGGGCCGCGGGAAGTCCCGCTTTCGCCAGCACGCCCGCGCCGACGCTCGAAATGGCGAAGATCGATCCGACGGAAATATCGATCTGGCCGGTCAGGATTACGATGGTCATTCCCAGCGAGACGATCAGCACGGGGGCGTTGGCGAGGAACACATCGGTCAGATTTTCGCCCGTGAAAAATTCCGGCGCGGCAAACGCGAGCGCGACCGCCAGCGCGGCGATCGCCAGTGCCACCGAAATTTCACGCCGGGACGCGCTCATGCCTTTACGAGATTACAGTAACGTAAGCCGCCGGGCGGGCGTTGTTCGCTACTGACCCAAAGCCAGCGCGGCGATTTTTTCCGCCGTCGCCTGCTCCCGCGAAAAAATCCCGCGAATCGATCCCCGCCTCATCACCGCAATACGGTCGCTGATGGCCAGAATTTCCTCCAGTTCCGAGGAAATCATCAAAATCGCCATCCCGCGCGAGGCCAATTCGCCGATCAGCGCGTGAATTTCCGCCTTCGATCCCACATCCACGCCTTGCGTCGGCTCGTCGAGCATCAGCACCTTCGGCGCGATCGCCAGCCATCTGGCCAGCGCGATTTTCTGCTGATTCCCGCCCGAAAGCTCGCCCGCTGCCGCGTAAACCGACGGCGTTTTCACCCGCAACTCCCGAACATAGCGCGCCGCCAATTCGCGCTCCGCCGCCGCGTCGATCAAACCATTGCGCGAAACGGCGCCCAGATTCGCCAGAGAAGTGTTCGAGGCGACCGGCATTTCCAGAATCACGCCGTGCCTGCGGCGATCTTCGGGAACATATCCGACGCCGGCTCGAATGGCCCGCTCCGGCGACTCGATTCGCACGCGCGCGCCGCCGATCAAAATTTCGCCGGAATCGGCCGGCGAAATTCCGAACAGCGTTTCCGCCAGCTCCGTTCGTCCCGACCCGACCAATCCCGCGAATCCGAGAATTTCGCCGGCGCGCAGCGAAAAAGAAATCTCGCGCAGCCCCGCGTCGTCATTCGACAGCGTTCTCACTTCCATGGCGACGGCGCCTGCCGGGGACTCGCGCTTCGCAAATACGGAGATTTCGCGTCCCACCATCATGGCGATCAGCTCGCCGCGATCCACTTCGCCGCGCCGCCGCGTCCCCACCGTTTGCCCGTCGCGCAGCACCGTCACCCGATCGGCGATCGCCGAAATTTCCTCCAGCCGGTGCGAGATATAAATGATGCCGGCGCCGCGCTCGCGCAGACGCGCGATGATCGCCAGCAGACGCTCCGCTTCGCGATCGGTGAGCGACGCGGTCGGTTCGTCCATGATCAGAATTTTCGCGTTCGCGCCGATCGCCTTCGCGATTTCGACAATCTGCTGCTCCGGCATGCTCAGCGTGGACCCCAGCCGCTCCGGCGCGATCGCGGTTCCCGTCTGCGCCAGCAGCTCGCGCGCGCGGCCCTTGCGCTCCTTCCAGTCAACCCGGCGCCAGCCGTTTCCCTGCTCCAGCGCCAGCGCGATATTTTCAGCGACGCTCAAATGTGGAAACAGCGCGGGCTGCTGATAAATCGCCGCCACGCCCAGCGAGCGCGCCCGCGCGGGATCGTTTCGCTCCACCCCGCGCCCGCCGATTTCAAGCGTCCCCGAATCGGCCGCAATCGCGCCGGTGATCACTTGAATCAGGGTCGATTTTCCCGCGCCATTTTCGCCCGCGAGCGCATGAACTTCGCCGCGCAGAAGGTCGAAACTGACGCCGCGCAGCGCGCGCGTCTCCCCAAACGATTTCGTAATCGACTTCGCTTCGAGCAGTTTCATCGGCAGCGAGAACGATCATAATACGGCTAAGCTGGTTTCATGAACATCGGCATCATCGGAGCAGGAAACGTCGGTGGAACGCTGGGGCGCCGCTGGGCCCGCAACGGGCATCGCGTGTGCTTCGGATCGCGCGAGCCGGATTCCGAAAAAATGCGCGCCCTGCTGGCCGAGGCCGGCGAAAACGCGACCGCCGCCTCCAATGCCGAAACCGCCAGCGCAAGCGAAGTGCTGCTGGTGGCGACGCCCTGGGACGCGGCCGAAAAAACGCTGCGCGCCAGCGGCAATCTGGCCGGAAAAATTCTGATCGACGCCACCAATCCTCTCCTGCCGGGACTCGACGGGCTGGCGGTCGGCGGCACGCAATCGGCGGCGGAACTAATTGCGAAATCGTTTCCTGGCGCGAAAGTGGTCAAAGCTTTCAACACCGTCGGCTACAACATCATGGCCGACCCGGCCTTCGACCACGGGCGCGTCGCCATGTTTTATTGCGGCGACGATAGCGACGCCAAGAAAAAAGTCGGCGGCCTGATCGGCGAGCTGGGTTTTGAAGCGCTCGACGCCGGTCCGCTGCGCCAGGCGCGCGTGCTGGAGCCGTTCGCGCTGCTGTGGGTCTCGCTGGCGCTGAAATACGGCTACACCCGCGAAATCGGGTTCCAGCTGCTGCGCCGCGCACAGCGATGAAAAACCGCGATGAAGACGGTAATCTATACTGAAGGCATGGACGCACTGGAGGCGCGCGAAAGCCAGCTATTGTCGGCGCTGCGCGAAATGCGCGCAGTTCTGGTCGCCTATTCCGGCGGCGCCGATTCCGCGTATTTGGCCTGGGCCGCGCATCGCGCTCTGGGTGAAAACGCCACTGCGATCACCGCCGATTCTCCATCTTTTCCCGAATCGCATAAACGAGACGCCCAAGAGTTCGCGCGCGCGCACGGGCTTCGCCACGAGTTCATCGAAACGCGCGAGTTCGAAAATCCCGATTACCTCAAAAACGATCGCGACCGCTGTTTTCACTGCAAGGATGAATTGTTCGCGCGCCTGGACGATTTGGCTGGCGAGCGCGGAATCGAAAACGTGATCTACGGTGTGAACGTCGATGATTTGGGCGATTATCGTCCGGGACAGCGCGCCGCGAAACTGCACCAGGTGAAAGCGCCGCTCGTCGACGCCGGTTTGACCAAAGCCGCCATTCGCGAATTGTCGCGCCGCGCCGGCCTCGAAACCTGGGACCGTCCGGCATCGGCGTGTTTAAGCTCGCGAATCCCTTACGGAACGCCGGTGACCATCCACAACGTGAAGACCGTCGATCGCGGTGAAGATGCGATTCGCGCGCTCGGCTTCCGCCAGTTCCGGGTGCGCTTCCACGGCGAAGTGGTGCGCATCGAAATTGCGCCGGAAGAACTGGAACGCGCGCTGAGCGCGGAAATGGCTCGCCAGTTTACGGCGATTTTCAAACGCCTGGGATTTCACTACGTCACGCTGGATCTGGAAGGCTACCGGCAGGGCTCGCTCAACGCGGTTCTCTAGCCGGGTGCGGAGTAGTCTGTCCCCTTTTTTCAGCACCCTTTCAAGTTAGACGGTTGAGATCGGGGAGTGTTTCGATTTCTTCGTCTTCTCCTCAGTAATTACCTTAAAAACAGTTTAAAAATACCTGTTTTGCAGGATCGCTACCGGAAGACAACAGCGTTAAAGTGTACTCGGGTCGGTTAGGAGAGACAATGCCTGAAATCATGATCGAAAAGAACAAAGAATCGGGAGCGAATTCACCCGCGTTGTTGGCTGCCCTTCAGGAAACTACGGATGCGATTCGCCTGCGCGCTTATCAATACTATCTGCAGCGCGGCGCAATTCACGGCCGCGATCAGGAGGACTGGCTTCGCGCCGAACGCGACACTATTTTGAGTCCCGTCGCGGAATTGACCGAAGACGAGAAAGATTTTCATCTGCGTATTGAAGCTCCTTTGTTCGGCCCCGGTGATATTCGAGTCACGGCCGCGCCGCGTCTGCTTCTGGTTCGCGGTGATTTGTTTCACAATCACGCCGAACCGAGCGGAAAATTGTGGTTCTGCGAATTCGCCGAGAAACTCTTCCGGCGTTTCGATTTTCCCGTAGATATCGAGCCGGATCAGGTTTCCGCGACTCTCCAGCAGGGCATCCTGGAGATTATCGCGCCCAAAGCGAACGTTACCGCGACGCCGGCCGTCGGTGTGGGTAAGGAGGAGGTGGTTGTTCCCTAAGTGGCTGTTGAAAAAGCGGAGTAGTCTGTCCGTTTTTTCAGCAAACTCCTGGACCGCGATGAGGAACATCTGATGACCACCGAGACGGTTCTCTTATCCAGCTCCGCGGAAGCGGCGCTCATCCGTCAGATTGTGCAGGGCCGGCGCGACTTGTTCGGCGAGCTTCTGCGTCCGCATCTCCCCGTCCTTTTGCGTTTCGTTCGCTCCAAGATGAAGAACGATCCCTGCTCCGAGGACGTCGTTCAACAGACCGCACTCAAAGCTTTTATCCATTTGGACCAGTTTCAATTCCGCTCCAGCTTCCGCACCTGGCTGTTCCGCATAGCGATTAACGAAGTGATGAGTTCCCGCCAGAAAATTTCGCGCCTGGTGGTTCAGGATGACTCGGGACTGGCGCAATTGCGCGTGGCGGATCAGTCGCCGTCGCCGTTAAAGCAATGTGAACGGCAGGAAATGACGCGGCTTGTGCGCGGTGCGGTAAATAAGCTCGCCGAAAAATACCGGATCGTGCTACGCCTGCGGGATCTGGAGCATCTCACTCTATGTGAAACCGCGGAAGTGTTGCATTTAAGCCTGCCCGCCGTGAAAACCAGGCATTATCGCGCCCGCAGGAAAATAAGACGCTTTTTAGCGCCCGTAGTTTTGTCGGGCGATCGCCGTCCGCGAGGCGGAACGGCGGGGACCGATCGTTTCCGTTGTCAGTGAAACAAGAAAGGAGAATTTCGTATGAAGAGAGGAGCGATCCTTGGGGTCATGTGCGCCGGGGTAATAGGTTTGTTGGCGCCGCAAGCCAAGGCGGATGCGTGGAACCAGAAAACCACCTTCACTTTTAGTCAACCAGTGGAGATTCCCGGTCAGGTTCTGAGTCCGGGCACGTATGTATTCAAGCTACTTGACTCTCAGTCAGACCGCGATATCGTTCAGGTGTTCAATAAGAGAGAAAGTCGCCTGTACGGGACCTTTTTGGCAATCCCGGATTATCATTTGACTCCTAGCGGTAGACCGATCATCACGTTCGAAGAACGCGCCGCCGGCGCTCCCGCCGCGGTGAAGGCGTGGTTCTATCCGGGCGATAACTTCGGCCATGAGTTCGTCTATCCGAAAGTAAAGGCGATGGAACTGGCTAAGGTGAATAATGAGCCGGTACCCTCGATGCCGAATGAGATGGCCGAACAGACTAAGCAGCCGGCTCCCACCAAAGCTGCGCCGCCGGTCGTAGCCATGGGGAAGACTCCGCTGAAGGCGGAAAAGCCGAATCAGGAGGTTTCGGTCGCCGAAGCCTTCCCGCCTCCGCCGGCGAACTCCAACACGAACCAGACGGCCCAGGAACCCGCACCGAACACTCTGCCGAAGACCGCGAGTGACCTGCCGTTGATCGGCCTGCTCGGATTCCTGTCGTTGGCTGGCGCGGGCCTGCTCACTCTCCCGGGCCGCGCCAGGCGCTCGACCACGAAGGTACGCTGACAACGCCAGGCTTCTTCAAGTGATCCGACCGCTCCCTGTGATCGCGGCTCCGACCGCGATGTCGAGCCACGGGGAGCGGTCCCGCGGCCGGGCTTGCACGAAGTCGTGCGAAACTGCGAAGCGCGGGTAGTGCGTGAGATCTGCGTTGATTCGCGATGAGCCCCCGCCATGACTGGCGGGGCTGTAACGCCAGTTATGGCGGGGGCTCCCGCTCGCAAGAGGGGTAAACTCTCAATAGGTGGTTGGTGTGTCTCTGTCCCGTTATGCCGCTCTGCTGCTTCTGCCAGTGCTAGCCCCCGCGCAACCGACGATTTCGGTTAGCGTGAATCTGGTGGTCTTGCATGTTACCGTCCGCGACAAAAAAGGAGATTTCGTTTCCGGTTTGCAACGTGACAACTTTCGCGTCTTTGAAAATAATAAGCCTCAGAACATTCAGTTTTTCACGCACGAAGACGTGCCGGTTGCGGTCGGGTTGCTGATCGACGACAGCGGCAGCATGATTCCCAAGCGGCAGGATGTCACGCTGGCGGCCGTGGCGTTCGCCAAAACCAGCAATCCGCAGGACCAGATGTTTGTGGTCAACTTCAACGAACACGCCTACCTCGGGCTTCCCGATACGCAGCTTTTTTCGGCGAGTCCGAAGGAGCTGGTGCGCGCGTTAAACGCGATTCCGCCGAGCGGCAAGACCGGCCTCTATAATGCCATCGATCTCGGGCTGACTCATTTGAAGCAAGCCAAGTTAGATAAAAAAGTGTTGATTGTGATCAGCGACGGCGGGGATAATGCCAGCCCGCAGACGCTTCCGCAGGTGTTGCAGGCCGCGGAACGTTCGAACGTGATCATTTACACGGTTGGTTTGTTCGATGAATACGATGAGGATCGAAACCCGGGAGTCCTGAAAAAACTGGCTCGGGAAACCGGCGGCGAGTGTTTCCTTCCGGATAAGACCAGTAAGATCGTACCGATTTGCGAGCGCATCGCCGAGGATATTCGCCACCAATACACTTTGGGCTACGCACCTTCCGATACGGCGCTGGACAATGAGTACCGGACGATTAGAGTGATGGCGACGGGGCCGAACGGGCACAAATATTCGGTACGCACCCGCGCCGGATATCTGGCATCGGCGCAGGGTGTCGCGGCGCGGTGAGCTTGATCAATGAGAGTTTGAAGCTTCCAGGCGCGGGTTGGCCGTGGAAATCGCCAGCGCGACGACGATGGTCACCAAACATCCGGCGACGTTGTACCAGAGATAGGCCGAAGTCAGGCGGGAGGTGAGAACGATGGCGATTTCTCCCGCGATCGCGCCGACAAACGCCGCGTGGCCGCCGACTCGCTTCACGAAAAAAGCGAGAACGAAAACTCCCAGCATGGTGCCGTAAAAATAGGAGCCGATCTGGTTCACCGCTTCAATCAGCGCGCCGAAGCCTCGGGCGAAAATGGCGGCGAAGGAAATGGCGTAAGCTCCCCACAGCACGGTGGCGACGCGCGAAGCCCACAAATAATGATAATCGGAAGCTGCGGGACGAATATGACGGCGGTAAATGTCGATCACTGTGACCGTAGCCAGCGAGTTGATTTCTCCAGAGATGGCGGACATCGCGGCGGTGAAGATGACTCCGAGAACTAATCCGATGACGCCACGCGGCAGATAGTGAGTCACAAACGATAAAAAGATATAGTTCGTGTCGTTTTCGCCGGTAAGTTGTAACGCTTCGTGGTGAGTTTCATCCAGCTGCGTTTGGGCGCCGCGAAAATCAGCCAGCGCGGCGCGGCGGGACTGGGGATCGTGGGCGTCTTTCAATTCCCGCGCCGCTTGCATCCGGTGAGCGAAGGCCTGGTTATGACGAGCCTCCAGCGCCGGATATTGCGGCATGGTTTCGAGACGCTTCAGATCCAGAGGTTGAAATACCAACGGAGGTTTTACGAACAGGAAAAACACAAAGACCATCGCGCCGATGAAGAGAATGAAAAACTGCATCGGAACCTTGGCGACGGCGTTGAATAACAGGCTTAGACGGCTCTGGCCAATCGACCGGCCGGTGAGATAACGCTGAACCTGGCTTTGGTCGGTTCCGAAATAGGCCAGCATTAGGAAGGTTGCACCGATGAGTCCGGTCCAGAGGTTATAGCGATCGTTCCAGTCGAATTTGGTTTCGACGACATTTAATTTTCCGGCATCGCCGGCGAGGCGAACGGCATCGAGAAAGGAAATATCATGCGGCAGAAGTGTGACGGCGACCACCAGCGCCAAAACCAGCGCGCCCATGATCACCGCCATCTGCTGCACATCGGCCCAGGTGACGGCTTTAATTCCTCCGCTCGCGGTGTAGAGGATTACCAGGCCGCCCATGAGGATGGTGGTGAGTTGGAAAGGCCAGCCTAGAATAACCGAAAGGACGATCGCCGGCGCGGCCAAGGCTACACCGGACTGAGTGCAGCGAGAGATCAGGAAGATGACGGTGAGCAGGGATCGCGTTTTGGCGTCGAAACGTTTTTCCAGATATTCGTAGGCGGTGTAAACTTTGGCGCGGTGAAATATGGGAACCGCGGTGGCCGAAAGAATCACCATGGCGATGGGCAGGCCGAAATAAAATTGCACGAATCGCATGCCATCGGTATAGGCCTGGGCGGTGGTGGAGATGAAAGTGATCGCACTGGCCTGGGTCGCCATAATCGAGAGACCCATGGCGTACCACGGCATGGTTTTTCCGGCGAGCAGGTATTCGTTGACCGTATCCGATCCGCGCCCGCGCCACAGACCGTAACTGACCAGAAAAATCAGCCATCCGAAGAGAACCACCCAGTCGAGAGTGGTCATGGGGCGAAGTAGATCGTGAATCCGTAGAAGGCGAGAATCACGATCGCGAGATAGACGAGGATGGCGATATACACTCTCTTCCACGTACCCAGGATGGGAGGCGCTTCGTCTTGGATCTGGGGTTCTTCCATTAGGCTCACGGTATCATTTCGCGCTGATCATGTTTGCGAACAGCCGCCAGGCTCCGGAGACTCCGGCGGGTAACTCGCGGAACCAGGAATAAGACGAAAAAATATAGACTCCTCGGCCATAGCGAAGATATAATTCGCCGCCGGGATGCGGCTCTTCGCCCGGATCGTGCGATTCCAACACGGTTTGATATCGCGGATCCCATTGGCTGGCGAAATACAGGCCGCGCTCCTGTACCCAGCCGGAAAAATCTTTTTCGGTGATGGCATTGGGCGTGTGCAGCAGCGGATTTTCGGGATTGGGAAACGCCACCGGAGCATTGGGATCGGTGACGCGGTCGCGGCTGATGGTGATCGGGTAAGGACCGATGTGTTCGAGCAGAGATGGGTCGCCTCCGAAGGGTCCGCCTTCGAGAACATTGTATTCGACCAGCATCGTTCCGCCGTTCTGGACGTAATCGAAGAGACGATCGGCATTGGCGCGCAGATCGGGGCGGGTGTTGAAGGCGCGGATGCCGGTGACAATGGCGTCGAAGTGAGTGAGATCGCCGGTCGAAAGATCGTCGGCCGAGAGCAGAGTGACATTGGCGCCCAGCTGGCGCAGCGCGCCGGGAACTTCGTCGCCGGCGCCCATCACGTAGCCGATGTTTTTCGCGGTGCTTTGAATATCGGCGCGAACCAGACGCTTTTCCGCCTGGGGAAACAGCGTTTGCGCGGGGATATGCGGGTAGTTGATGACTTCGGTGGCGACGGAAATTTTCCGTTCGCCGACGGCGGCGACGGCATGCAGCTCACCTTGGGAGTCAGCGGCGGGCGGAGTGACTTCGAAGTTCAGGCTCAACTGCTCATCGTGCGCGGCGAGGTCGAAATGTTGCGCGGAAGGCTCGATTCGCCAGCCTGCGGGAGCTTCCAGATGAACGTCGCCCGAGACGCGCGCGGCGTTGGCTTTGATGGGAACCTCGATGCGGCGCGACTCGCCATTGGGAAAAACCTGCGCGGGTCCGTTGAAGTTGACGGCGACGGGCGGAACGATGGCCAGCGGGCGCAGCCGTTCGCCGTACATAGGATCGATGTAGCGAAATTCGGCGGGACGCGCGAGGTCGAGCGAGACGCCGTCGAGGTTCACATGAAAATGCGATTCGAGCAGCGGAGGATTTTCCGGGTCGCCGATTTCGCGCGGGTTGGGAACGCGATACAGCCAGCCGTCGGGAGGCTCGACCAGCCAGTAGGGTTGCGAATACGGTTGGTCCCCGGGAATGTGAACCGTCGCGGTGTAACGGCTGGGTTGGTTGGCCCTGAGCACCGATTTCGCGACGCCGAGCGAGGGCGCGCCGTCGATTCCGCTAAGGTCGATGCCGTCGAGAGTGACGCGTCCGGCGAGGCGCGCGAGAACGGTGAAGTTGATTTTGAGCGATGCGCCGGGCGTGACGGAATCACGATCGGCCGCGGCGTCGAGCCACAGGCCGGCGCAGAGCGCGATGGTTTCGTCGAGCTGCTTCAGTTTGTACTCGCTGAGCGGCGCGATCAGCGGGCGCGCGGCGGCCAGCGTGGAGATGATTTTTTCGGGAGCGCCGGGCTGGAAATTGTGCTCGGCCTGGTCGAGCTGCGTTTGAATCGCGGCGCCATTGGGGTAGCGCGACCACGACGTGTCGATGCCGTCGAAAACGTCCTGCCTGGCCTGATCGCCGGCGATGGTGATCAGATAGTTTTTGATGGAGCCTTTCTGCTGCGGCGCGCCCATGCCCTGGCTGCGATGCTGGCTGCGGCTCATGCCGGCAATTTCGGCGTAGGAATAGCCGAGCTCGGGATTGAATTGTCCGACGTCGATGACGATTTTGTCGGATAATTTTTGCGCTTCACGCTCCTGGCCGGCGGTGAAGGCGAGCACGTTGTACATGAGACGTTTCGCCTGCCAGGCTTTCACCCATTGCAATTGTTCCGGATATTTGCTGGGATCGGCGGCGGCGGAAAAAGCTTCCTTGCCGAGAATCGCGGAGACCTGGTGCTGGCCGTGGCCGTCGGCGGGAGTGCCGGAGAAGCGAAGAATAATGACGTCGGGACGGAAACGGCGAATGTCCCAGACGATATCGCCGAGCACTTGATCGCGCGGCCAGTGGGCGAAGGTGTCGGCGGCGGTTTTGGAAAATCCGAAGTCGATGGCACGGGTGAAATATTGTTCGGCGCCGTCGATTTTACGCGCGGCCAGCAGTTCCTGAGTGCGGATGACGCCCAGCGCGGCGCCCTGTTCGGGCCCCAGCAGGTTCTGGCCGCCTTCACCGCGGGTGAGCGATAAATAGGCGGTGCGGAGGTGACGTCCGCGGGCGAAATACGCGAGCAGGGCGGTATTTTCGTCGTCGGGATGGGCGGCGATCATCAGCACACTTCCGGTGTGCGCGAGATCGGCGAGGTGCTGGCGGATTTCGGCTTCTCCGGCGAGGTTGCGCTGCGCGGAGAGACAGCCCGCAAAAAACAAAACACCGGTTACATGTTTAATGGGACGCGGAAAGCGGAATCGGCTCACTCGCTTCCATGTTATCAAGGCATCTTTATTTTCATTTAAAGGAGCTCCTCGATCCGGATTTTACGCTTCCGGCGAAGCGACCGCCTGGTAACCCGTCGACGGCCTGGGACCGGTGGTGGACCGGCAGCCAGCACATGACACGCACACGTCACACGGCGTTGCCCGGGGCGCCGGATCGGTGGAATCGACCCTCTCATAGCGGAGCGTACGATCTCCTCGGCTACGAGATTAAAGGCGGGTGTTTGGCGCACGGGCCGGGCGAAACGCGAAGTGGTGGAAGCGGCGGCAAATGCGGTTGAGGGATTGGCTGCGACTGGCGTTTTCGCGGCGGGAGGTGTCGAGATGAGTCTCGACACGGCACGCACGAGTGCGCGCGCCACAGGTATGGCTAGCGCGGCGAATATCGCGCGACTTCGGCTTCGGCTTTGGCGATCAGGCGGGACCAGAGGGTTGCCGGATCTCCGTCGAAAACCTGGTCTTCGCTGCGGTTGAAAATGTACCAGCCGCCGTGGGTCACTTCGTTTTCCAGCTGCTGCGCCGCCCAGCCGCAATAGCCGAGGTAAATCCGGGAATCGCCGCGACTGGATTGCGCCAGAATTTTTTCGAGCGCGGGTTTCGCGCTCACCAGATACACGTCGCCGAAGATCTCGGTCGCGCCGTCGGGCCTGTCCGGGGAGCGGGACACCGCGAAAACCGTGTCGAGCTCCACCGGGCCTCCTAAAAACACAGGTTCGGAGTGCGTGGCCGAGCCGTGCAGCTCGCTCAAGGCGCGCGAAATGGGGACGGCGGTCTGGCGATTGATCATCAGGCCGAAGGCGCCGTCGTGGTCGAGCTTGACCAGCAGGACCACCGATTGGGCGAAGATCGGATCGGCCGAGGCGCGGGTGGTAACCAGAATCTTGCCCTGCGCCAGATTCTTGGGATCCTTCGATTGAGCCAGGAGCGCCGCGCAAAAAATCAGCGATAGCCAGAAACGCATGGGCCCTCCTTCATCATTCTCACCGTTTTCGTAAACCGCCGCATCCGGTGGTGTAAGCCGCGGGGCTTACTTTACGCGGCGGCTACGGCGGCGGCGCGGCGGCGTTCGACGGCGGCCGAGCGCAGCATCATCGCGGCGGTATAAAGCACCACGACGATCACCAGCCAGCGCACCCAATAGAGCGGCATTTCTTTCACGATAAAGGCCGCGGCCATCACGCCGGGGATGCCGCCGATAAGCAGGCCCAGCGCCGCTTTCAGGTTATAGCTGTCTTCGCGGACGAAACGGACGCTGCCGGCCGGCATCAGAAACGCGCAGGAGCCGGTCATGATGGGAAAGGCGGCGCGCGGACTCATACCCATCAGGTAAACGATCATCATGCTCGGCGCGTACATGCCGATGCCGAGGGTCATCAGCGCGCCCAAGATCATATTGGCGGCCACCGCCAGC
>Ga0335074_10003379_pt1 | contig 21779 bp, 16 predicted proteins | sample Lox_Sample_23_FD_206715 | JGI IMG/M metagenome (GOLD analysis project Ga0335074, IMG submission 206715) | Soil microbial communities from Loxahatchee National Wildlife Refuge, Florida, United States - Lox_Sample_2.3 | ecosystem: Environmental > Terrestrial > Soil > Wetlands | place: USA... | reverse complement strand
TGCTGCGTGTCGCAGCACGCGCCCGCGCTGAACACGGGCCCGGTGTTGTCGGTCCGCTGTATGAGGCGTTCAGCAGCGAGATCTTCGACTCGCCGCAGGCTGCAGAGTTGACACCGCAGGTGCGGGGCAGCCGCGAATTCGCCGAGCCGCTTCTCGCGAGAGCGGGTCTCCCCACCGGGCTCGCTGAGGCTCTCGACGAGACTAGCTGGGACGCCGAGCTGCGAGCCGAGACCGATTACGCGCTGTCCCTGACCGGCCGGGACGTCGGCACCCCGATCATCCAGTTCCAGCCGCCGGATGGCATCGCCTTCTTCGGCCCGGTCATCAGCCGCCTGCCGGGCGACGACGACGCAGTCCGCCTCTGGGACCACGTGGTAGGCCTAGCCGCGTTCCCCGGCTTCGCCGAACTCAAGCGCAGCCTCCGCGAGCGCCCGCAGCTCCGCAGTTTCGGCGTCGACGGCGGACAAGTCGGAGCCGAAGAAGACTGGCACGGCGGCAGCAGACGGGATGGATCCGGGAAATGACCAGCCCGTCGACAATCGCTGACCGCGTCGCCGAGATGCACGCCGCCACGCCGTCCGGCGAAGGGACTACACCGTTCAGGCAGGAACAGGCCATGCTGGCAGCCAGAGGTTTGCCTGCGGAGGTAGCGGCCGCCGGGACCATCGTGCCCGACACCGGGCTGCTCGACCCCTACGGGGCGGCGACCACGCTGTATGCCGCGACCGGTAGCCGCACCGCAGTGGTGGTGTTCTACCGGGGAGCTTGGTGCCCGTACTGCAACATCGCCCTGGCGGCCTACCAAGCGCACCTGCTCCCCCAGCTGACCGAGCGCGGCATCCAGCTGATAGCGATCAGCCCCCAGAAGCCAGACGGTTCGCTCACCATGCAGCAAAAGCACGACCTTGCTTTCACCGTGCTCTCCGACCCAGGCAACGTCGTCGCCCGGCACCTGGGCATCCTCACTCAGCCATCTGAAGATGCCCGTGCCGCTCAGCTCCAGCTCGGGCTCGACCTGACCACCGTCAACGCCGACGGCACCGTTACGCTGCCGATGCCAGCCAGCATCATCCTCTCCGGCGACCATGTCGTCCGCTGGATTGATGTCCACTCCGACTACAGCAGCCGCACCGAACCCTGGCAGATCCTCCAAGCCCTCGACGAGGCCGGGCTATGACCTGACCGCGAGCCACGCGGGCGCTGTCACCGGCCTCAGCCTCAGCCTCGGTAGGCCTCGAGCATGCGCAGCCAGACCTCGCTGATTGAGGGAAAGCAGGGGACGGCATGCCCCAGCCTGGTCAGCGGGACCTGGCTCGCGACCGCGATGGTCGCTGAGTGGATCAGTTCTTCCACGCCGGGGCCGACGAAAGTGACGCCGAGCACGTGACACCTGCGGCAATGCGAACGTCCACCCAGCCTCGGTCAGGGCACGGCCGGCTAGCTCGCCGGCGAACGGCTCCAGCCGCGGAAGCAGGCCGTCTGCCTGCGCCAGCAGCGTGACGGCGGCGCCGAGGCCCTGCCACGCGCTGGCCATCTCCACGCCAACCCCGCCGCCGACAACGGCCAGCCACGGCGCGGGAGTCGGCGTCCGGATCCGGTCGCTGCCCCACACTCCGCTCGTCCAGGCAAGCCTTTAGCGACGAGCGCACCGCGGATCTTACGGCTGGCGAGAACTTGTGGGCCCAGGTGATGAACCGGCTTTCGCTGCGGACCTCGGCTAGCGCGATCCGCACCAGCCGGCAACTTTCTCGCGCATCGCAATAGGTAAGAACTCAGGCCCGCCTCGACGCGGACCAGGTGTCCAATTCACCTCATGATGCGAAGGAGAGTCATGAAACGCATCTGGAAGCTGGCCGCCGTCACCGCCGGCGGCGCGGCGGCTGCCGCGTTGTCGGCGCTGCCGGCCAGCGCCGCCACCGCGCACGCTGCACCGGGCCCGTCACACGCGGTGTTCGTGCAGACCGACAACACCGCCGGCAATACGATCGTCGCCTACGACCGGACCGCCAATGGCGGGCTGCAGCAGGCCGGCAGCTACCCGACCGGAGGAGACGGCGGGCAGCTGACTGGCTCGGTCGTCGATCACCTGTCCTCAGAAGGCTCGCTGGCCTACGACAGGCAGGCCGGCCTGCTGTACGCGGTCAACGCGGGCAGCAACACGATCACCGTGTTCCGCGTCCTCGGCGACCAGCTCGTCCGCAGCCAGGTGCTCAGCTCGGGCGGGCAGTTCCCGGTCAGCATCGCCGTCCACGGCAACCAGGTATTCGTGCTCAACGCCCTGGGCGGCGCCTCGGTAGCCGGGTTCATCCAGTCCGGCGGCCGCCTGATCCCGCAGCCGTCCTGGCAGCGGGATCTCGGCCTGGGCACGACCTCGGCCACGGTGTTCACCGCAACGCCCGGCCAGATCGGATTTACCCCCGGCGGGTCGCACCTGGTCGTCACGACCAAGGGCGCCGCCAACACCGTCGAGGTCTTCCAGGACGGCCCGTCCGGCCCGTCCGCCGACCCGGCCGTCACCTCACTGCCCGGCCAGGTGCCCTTCGGGTTCACCTTCGACCCCTACGGGCATCTGGTCATCGCCGAGACAGGCACCAACACCATCGCCACCTTCACCATCGCGCCCGGCGGAACGCTCACCCAGCTCGGCAGTGCCGCCACCGGGCAGGCCGCGACCTGCTGGATCACGGCATCACCAGCCGGAACGCTGTACGCCTCCAACGCCGGCAGCGGCACCGAGTCGGCGCTGGCAACCCAGCCCGACGGCACCGTGACACTGCTCGGCTCCACGCCGACTGACGCCGGAACCGTCGACGCGGCCGCATCCTCCGACGGCCAGTACCTGTACGTGCAGGCAGGCGGCCCCGGCAACATCGACGCCTACCGCATCAACCCCGGCGGCTCCCTGACCCAGACCGCCTCAGTCACCGTCCCCGGCGCCGTCGGCGGCGAAGGCATCATCGCTCAGTAACCGCAGCAACGCCCGGCACCGGGCAGCGCCAGGCGCTAAGCCACCCATGACTGGATAGTTGCCCGGCGCTGCCCGGCTAGCCGAGGTCATGCACGACTCGGCGAAGATGCGTTCCATCAGTCGTCTGATCCAGCCAGCCGGGAGCCAGTCATGCCCGTTCCCTCCGGACGCCCGCATCGGTACCCCTTCGTGCCCTATCGGCCGGCCCGGTATCCGGAAGCGGAGATGCTCCGCCGCGGCCGGGAGTTCCGCGACTTCCTGGACAGCCGCCGCAGCGTCAGGTTCTTCAGCGGGCAGCCGGTCCCGCGCGAGTGCATCGACCTGGCGGTCGAGTGCGCCAACACCGCGCCGTCGGGCGCCCACCTCCAGCCGTGGAAGTTCGCGGTGATCGGCGACCCGCAGATCAAGCACCAGATCCGGGTGGCCGCAGAGGAGGAGGAGCGGCAGAACTACGAGGGCGGGCGGCTGCCCCCGGCCTGGCGGGCTGCCTTGGAAAGGCTGGAGACCACGTCAGACAAGGGCTACCTGGACGTGGTGCCGTGGATCGTCGTCTGCTTCGCCGAGAAGTCCACCATCATGGCGGACGGCAGCAGGCGGAAGAACTACTACGTCACCGAGAGCGTGGGCATCGCGTGCGGCTTCTTCATCGCCGCGCTGCACCGGATGGGGCTCAGCACGCTCACCCACACCCCGAACCCGATGGGATTCCTCAACGAGATCTGCCAGCGCCCGGCCACCGAGCGGCCCTACATCCTGTTCCCGGTCGGCTACCCCGCCGCGGACGCGGAAGTGCCCGACCTGCAGCGCAAGACGCTGCCCGAGGTCATCGTCGAGATCCCGGCGCCGGCCAGTGACCGGCCGGCGCCGTGACGGCCAAGTTAATCACCCAAGAGCCGGCGCTAGCTCTGGAGCCGCAAGCCCACTGGTAGTCCGGAATCAACCGCGGGACGTGGCCACTGCCGGTTCCGCGGTGATGGCGGCCGAGCATGCTGCCGGTTCCGTGCCGATCAGCACCGCTTTTTTATACCTGGGCTGCTGCCGGGTACTGTCACCTTGTGGGGTCGGTAACCGCGGCGCCTCAGCTTTTTCGCGCGCGGGATGCCCTGGGGGGCGTGCGCGGCGATGTCGTGCTGTCCTCCAAGTTGCATCCGCCTGCCGGGCGCCCTGGCTCAGTAGCCCGCCGGGATCTCCTCATCCGCCTCGATGAGAGCGGTTCGGCCAAGCTAGTCGTTGTCGCTGCACCTGCAGGCTGGGGCAAGACCTCGCTGCTGCGGGACTGGTGCTCGGCCGGTGAAGCGCCGCGCACAGCCTGGTTGTCAGTTGACCGCGACGACAATGACCCGGTGCGGTTCTGGGCGCACGTTGTCGCGGCCATCGCTACCGTCTCTCCGGGGATAGGAGAGACATTCCTGCAGGTGCTGACCGCACCCGGCACCAAATCTGCGGAAGGCGTGCTGACGCCCCTGATCAACGATCTCGAACGGCTAGGCGACCCGGTGACGCTGGTCCTGGACGATTATCACCTGATCTCCAATCGCAGACTGCTGGAATGCGTGGAGTACCTGGTCGAGCACCTGCCGCCGACCCTGCACCTGATTGTGTCGGCTCGTGCTGACCCGGAGCTGCCGCTTGCTCGGCTGCGGGCCAGGGGTGAGATGACCGAATTGAGGGCCGATGCGCTCCGATTCACTGATGCCGAGGCGGCGGAGCTACTCAACGGAGCACTCGGCCTCTGCCTGGCCCCGGCGGATATCGACGCGCTGCAGCGGCGGACCGAAGGCTGGGCAGCGGGCCTGTATCTCGCCGGTTTGTCGCTGCGCGGGCGGCCCGACCCTTCCCTGCTAGTGTCTGCGTTCGCAGGCGACGACCGCCAGATCGTCGACTACCTCGTGGCCGAGGTGGTGGACGCGCTGCCAGAAGACGTTCGCTCGTTCATGATGCGGACGTCAGTTCTTGACCGCATGTGCGGGCCCTTGTGCGATGCCGTCACCGCTTCCGGCGGCTCGTGGCGCATCCTCGAGGGACTGGAACGAGCCAACCAGTTCGTGATCCCCCTAGACAGTAACCGCCAGTGGTACAGGTACCACCAGCTGTTCGCTGAGCTGCTGCGACACGAACTGGACCGGGCCGAGCCGGGCATCGCTCCGCTGCTTCACCGCCGCGCATCCGCATGGCACCGCCAGCACGGCTCGATCGCCGAGGCCATCGGGCATGCGATTTCGGCCGGCGACCTGGCGGACGCCAGGGAACTGATCGCCGCGCACTGGAACGCCTACATCAACGAGGGCCTGGCCGCAACCGTGGAGGCGTGGCTGAGCCGGCTGCCGCCTGCGATGCTGACCGACGATGCCCGGATGTGCCTGGTAATGGGCTGGATTTCACGTCATCTGGGCCGGCTAGACGAGGTTGAGCCGTGGCTGGAAGCTGCGGAGGCCGCGACACCGCAGGGCCCGCTGACGGAGGGCTCTACGTCAATCGAATCGAGTGCGTGCATGCTTCGCGCCGGCTACCGGCACATGACCGGGGATCTCGCCGGAGTCGAGGCAGCCAGCCGCCGGGCGGTGGCGCTCGAAGCGGCGGGGACCCCGCTGTGGCAGGCGGTGGCAGCGGCGACGCTAGGCGCCAGCTTGTACTGGCAAGGCAAGGACGGCGAGGCGCGCACCGTCCTGCGACGGGTCGCGGGGCCAATTCCCCGTCCCGCCGGTAACCTCGCCAGACTGTGGGCACACGGCCTCCTGGCGGCGATCGCCGCCAGGAGTGACAATGCTGAGGCCGCTGAAGACCACGTTCACCAGGCCATGGACCTGGCTGCCCGCCATCGGCTCGGTGAGTACTGGGTTGCAGCCACAGCCCTGCTCACATGGGCTGAACTGCTGGAACGCCGCGGCCAGCTAACCGACGCCGAAGTGAAAGCGCGCAGCGGGCTGCGGCTCGCTGAACGTGGCCAGGCGCGGCTGGAGACCGCCTGCGCCCAGCTGTGCCTGGCCAGGCTTGCAGCCCGCGCCGGCCGCGACGAGGAAGCCCGCGTACGCCTGGGTGCTTCCCGGCGCATCATCACGGCTTGCGCTGACCCCGGTGTGGTCCTCACCGGACTCCTTGCGGCCACGGCAGGTGACGTAGGCGGACCTGCGCCGCGCTCTGCGTCCCGCCCGCCGGAGCCCGCGGAACCTCTGAGCCAGCGGGAGGACGAAATCCTGCGCTGGCTCAGCAGCCAGCTTTCCTTGCGGGAGATCGCCAGCGAGCTCTACGTGTCGTACGACACCGTTAAGACACACACCCGTCACATCTATCGCAAGCTCGGTGTGTCAACCAGGCGGCAAGCCGTGGCCCGGGCGCGGACCGGTAGCGCCCGTTAGGCCGTGGTTCCGGCCGGCGGACACGCCGGGCCGCACCGGCACCGGGCAGTAGCCGGGTCGCCGGGTCCCATTACCTCGTTCTGCGTGCCGTCCGCGATCCCTCGTTCTGATCGCCGGCTTGGCCCGTCCGGAACGGCTCCACGCTCACCAACTCCAGGCCCATGCTGCGCACCCGGTCCAAAATGCCGTAAAGATGCGACTGATCACAGATCTCACCGACCAGGTCTGTTTGTCCCGCTCCTGTCTCCATGGTCATCCCGGCGAACGCGGAACCGAGACGCTCGGTCAATCGCCCTCGAACCTTGATCTGGTATCGGGTTGGTCCCATATTCCCTCCGTCCTTCTCCGGTTTCTTTCACTCTCAGCCCGAGGCGGGTGAGCGTTCATCCCCCCGTACGAGTCTCACCTGGGTGAGACCGTCGGCACTTTCTGACCACCTCACCCAGGTGAAGCCGGCTTAGGGGTGATGCTGACTCACCCGCGGTCAGCGCACGCTGGGCCCTAGCGACGCAATGTTGCGCCCCAGTGAGAGGAGGGATCCGGATGTTGCACACGAAGATTCCCAGCCCTCGCGCGGCGACAGGAAGGATCCGCAGATCGCATGCGAAATCCTTCAGTCCAGCGCGGGTGACGGCCGAAACGGCAGAGCACGCGGTGACCAACGTCGGCCAGTTCCTGGCCCGGTACGGCCTTGTCCTCGTCCTTGTCTGGATCGGCGCAGGGCATATCGCCGCGCCCACGGCGATTCAGCCGCTGATCTCGCACAGTCCCCTGCTGAGCTGGCTTTACGATATTTTCAGCACCCACACGCTCGGCTACGCGCTAGGCGGCACGGAGATCCTGGCGGCTCTGCTAATTGCACTGCGGCCGCTCTGGTCACGGGTCTCGGCCGTCGGCAGCGCGTTCGCCGTGCTGCTGTTCTGCAGCACGATCAGCTTCCTGTTCACCACACCCGGAGTCACGGCAGGCGGACCGGTGCTGTCACTGCTCGGCGAGTTCCTGCTTAAGGACGTCGTCTTGCTTGGTGTCGCGCTTTGGACGCTGGGCGACTCGCTCGGCGCCAAGCGTAGGACCCGGCCGGCCCAGTAGGGACACAGCGCGGGCTCGCCGAGCTGTGTCCGGGGCCGCCATGGAAGGGGAGGAACCTCCCGTGCACGTTGCAGACGGCAGCACCGGCGACGGCTGGGCAGCTGAAATGGGGCGGCCCGCTGCGCTCCGGGCGGCAGTGTGGGTGCTGGCTATCACCGGGCCGGCGTTGCTGACGTTCGCGGCGGTGCCGCTACATTCGGCCCTGTTCCGTAGCGGATTCCAGTTCGCTGCGCTCCTTCTGGTCCTGACACTTGCGGTCGCCGGCGGCATGCGACCGGCTATCACCGCGCTACTTCTGACCATGCTGGGCCGCGCTCTGTTCTTTGCGCCCGTCTTCATGACGATGACGAAGATGAGCGCTGGTCTGTTGCCCAGCGCTCTCGCGCTGGCGGGCTTCGCGGTCGCCGGCGCGTTGGTCTCAAAGCAGACCCGCAAGGTCGCTCATCTTGTCGCCGAGCAGGCCGCGTTCCGGCGGATCGCAATGGTGGTCGCGCACGCGGTTCCGGAACAAAAACTGTTCGCCGCGGCCGCCGAGGAGGCGGGCCTGCTGACCGGTGCGGATTATGTCCGCATAGGGCGGTATCAGTCCGGCACTCTCACCGGTGTCGCAGCCTGGCGCCGACTGCCAAGGCGTTTCGATCCCGACGGCCGCTTGGCTGTCCTCCACGGCCTCGCCAAAGCAGTCTCCCAGGCCGAACGCTGGGACCCGATAGAGGACCTTGCCGGCGCGTGCGGACCGCTGGCGCACGATGCCAGTGCCCACGGCGTCCGGTCGGCGGCTCTATATCCCATCAGGTCCGGCGGGCGCACCTGGGGCGTGCTGCTCACCGGCTCAACGACGAGATGGGCACCGCGAGCATGCGCTAGGCGGTGCGAGGACTCGTTCGCGAACTTGCTGGGAGCGGCGCTGTCAAACGCGGAGAATCTGGCCGCGCTGGCCGCGTCCCGTGCGCGCGTGCTAGCGGCTGCGGACGAGGCCCGCCGACAGATCGAACGGGACCTGCACGATGGCGCCCAGCAGCGCCTGGTATCCCTCGCGCTCGCAGTCCGGACTGCGCAGGCGGCCGTACCGCCCACGTCCGGCCTGCTAGCCGATGAACTGGCCAGCGTGGCAACCGGCCTGACCAGCGCGCTGGACGACCTGCGCGAGCTGGCGCGCGGCATCCACCCCTCCATCTTGTCCGAAGGTGGCCTCGTCCCGGCGCTGAAGGCCCTCGCCCGGCGCAGCATCGTCCCGGTCCAACTCGATGTGCGGACCCTGCCGCGGCTGCCGGAGCCGGTCGAGGTCGCCGCCTATTACGTTTTCTGCGAAGCCCTCACCAACGCGGCTAAACACTCGAACGCCTCAGTAGTTCAGGTCGGTGCAGAGATCACCGGTAATGTCTTGCACCTGCGGGTCCGCGACGACGGCGACGGCGGTGCCGACCCCGCGCTGGGTTCAGGACTAATGGGACTGAAGGACCGGGTCGAGGCGCTCGGCGGCACAATCGCCATCCATAGCCCGGCAGGCGTCGGCACGCGCTTGGATGCCGATCTGCCGCTTGCCGCCTGACCTCTCCCACCCTCTCCTTGACGAGGCGGGCCCCGGTCGCTGAAGCAAATGAGGTAAAGCTGCCGCCCGACGCCCGCCGGCTCCACTCAACGCGCCGGGAGCTCATCCCATCCGCAGACGGCGTCCGCCGGTAGTGGCCGTTGCGGGAAGGGACACCGGCACCGGCGCCACAATCACGCCGGGAACGTGGTCGCCGGCATGCGCGGCACTCTGCACGCGCGCGGCGATATCGGCCGGTGGCTGGCGGCGGGATCCGCCCCTGACGCTCCTGGTGGTACTCCCCCTGTTATCACTGTTGAGCTGCGGCCTAGCGTTTAGTAGTCCGAGAGCGCTCCGCTCGCGGGATCACAGGGACGTCTGTCGACGCCCGTGGCCGTAGCGTCGCCGGAATGTGCCTCGGGGCTTGCACCGGGCTGTTCGTCAGCCGCGCGACTAGCATTTCCACTGCCGCCACGGCCTGGCGTTCCGGGTGCAGGTCCAGAGCGGTGACCGGCGGGTCGCCTTCGCGGGCCGCTACAGTGTCCACGCCAGCGGCGATCAGCAGATCGGCTGGCACCTTTCGGCCGGCGGCTTTCGCTCCGCGCAGGACCCCGCGCACGAACCGCGCTGCGTCTGCGAAGATCGCATCCGGTGGCGCGGCTCCGGTGAGCAGGCGACGCGTCGCGTTGAATGCGTTCCGCTCACCGTGCATCATCGACACCGGTACCGCCAGTCGCGGGACAGCACGCTCATCGGTCCAGGCTGTATACGCGCTGAGTGTCTCGCTCCCCCAGCCCCAGCCTGGCTCCGGCACGAGCACGGCGATCCGCTGGGCCCCACGTTTGGCGAGATGATCGAGCATCCGCCATGTAGTCGCATCGGTCGCCGACGTGACGTACCACGGGTCCTCCGGCCGGCCGTGGTCTCGCTCGATGGTGACCACCGGCAGGCCCCGCGCGATCAGCAGGTTTACCCGCTGGTCGGAGGGCGAGGGATCGACAACGATGCCGCCGTCGATACCGATTCCCGTCAGTCCTGACTCGGCTATCGCGGACGGCAGCAGCATGAGCGCGTACTCACGTGAGAAAGCCGCCGCCGCTGCGGCACTCGTCAGGCGCATGTAAAAGTCCAGGCTCAGCGCCTCTTCCGGGCGGACATCTCCGGTGACGGGCAGCAGCAGGCCGAGCGAGCCTGTCTTGCCTGAACGCAGCCCTCGGGCATGATGATTGGCTCGGTACCCGAGTTGGCGCACCGCGAGCGCGACACGAGAGCGGGTAGCAGGGTCTACGCGCCCCTTGCCGTTCAGGGCATGCGAGACAGTCGTGACTGACACGCCCGCTACCCGCGCGACGTCATGAATGGTCGGGCGGGTCGGTGCTGGGTCAGCCACCGAAGTCGTTCCGCATGCCCGTCACCTGCGTTCCAGCCGCCGTTCGACCAAATCATGCAGGCCGTCACCGACGACGTTCACCGCGAGCACGCTGAGCACGATAGCGATGGCTGGCGGCCAAAGCTGCCACCAGTACCCGGCAAACAGGTTGTTGATGCCGGTCGTCAGCAGGTCGCCCCAGCTAGTTGCTGGCGGGGGGAGGCTCAGCCCGAGAAATGCCATCGCCGCGTAGATGTAGATCGTGTCTGCGACCTTAAGCGTGGCGTTGACGGCGACCACACCGAGCACGTTCGGCACCAGGTGCCGGAAGATGACGTACCGGTGCCGGGCGCCGAAGACCCGGCTCGCCGCGACGTAGTCCCTGGTGCGCAGGCTCAGCACCTCACCGCGCACCAGCCGGGCGGTGGAAAGCCAGCTCGCCGCCGTGATCGCCAGGACGATCACGAACAGGTTGGGCGTCATTATCGACGCGAGCAGGACCACGAAGAACAGGAACGGTATGGCAAGTACAGCGTCCACGATGCGCATCAGGATGGCGTCGAAGACACCGCCGATGTATCCAGCGATAGCTCCGTAAACCACTCCGAATGCCGTGGACAGGATGGCTACCGAGAACGCGACCTCGAGCGTAGTCTGGCCCCCGACCATGAGCTGGCCAATTTCGTCGCGGCCCTCCGGGGAGGTGCCAAGCAGGTGCGCCGCCGACGGCGCCCGGTTCTCCAGGATCAGGTTCGTAGCGGTCTGGTTAGTGCGGTACAGCAGCGGGCCGACGAAGCAGAAAAGCACCAGGCCAACGGTGACCACCAGACCCGCTACGGCGAGCCGGTTCTGAGCCGCCGCACCAGTCACGAAACGCAATCGCTTGGCCGGCAGCCGCGGTGCCCGCCTGCCTGGCAGGTCTTCCGCCAGGACCGCAGCTCTCGCTGCCGTCTCAGCCGGGGAACGCAGCGACTCGCCCTCCACGCCTCGGTCAACTGCGGACATAACGCACCCTGGGATCCAGCATCGCGTAGCCGATGTCGGCGAGCAGCGAACCCACGACGACTGCAGCGGTGACAACTAGTACGACGCCCAGCAGCACCGGGTAATCGCGATCCTGCGAGGCGTTCCAGAACAGCAGGCCCACGCCGGGGAAGTTGAAGAGGGCCTCCACGATCAGAGCCCCGGAGAACACGTACGGCAGGGTCAGCCCGATCATCGTCATTGTCGACGTCATCGAGTTGCGCAGCACATGGGAAACCAGGACACGGCGTGAGGAGTTCCCGATCGCGTATGCGGTCCTGACGTAGTCCTCAAGCAAGTTGTCGATCACTGAGGACCGCATGTACCTGCTGTAGTAACTGATGTTTCCCAGCATCAACGTGAGGATCGGAAGCACGAGCACGGCTACGTCGGTGCCAAGGCTGGCTCCGAACGTAGTAGCCGTCGATGGCAGCACCGGCAGGTCAAGGCTGAGCAGGATGATGAAGATCACGCCAAGAAGGAAGTCCGGCATCGCGTAGAGGATCAGCGTCGAGGCATTCAGCACGTGATCGTCTGGCCGGTTCCGGCGGTATCCCTGCCACATTCCGATCGGCACTGCGACCGCTATGGCCAGGACTGTCGAGATGCCGACCAGCAGCAGCGTCCGCGGCAGGTAGTCGATGAGCAGGCTGGCTACCGTCTGGTTCATCTTGTAGGAGAAGCCCAGGTTGCCTTTGAGTGCGTTGATCAGCCAGACGCCGAACTGCACCGGCAGCGGCCTCTGCAGGCCTTCGGTGCGCTCGAGCTGGAGCACCTGGTACGTCGATGCCTTCGGACCGAGCTGGGCGCGTACCAGCCCGCCCGGCAGCGAATGCAGGAGGATGAACACGATCACGGACACGATGAACATGACCAGGATCGCCTGGAGGAAGCGCCGTACCAGGTATGCGGTCACGGGCCTGCCAGCCGGCCGTTCATAGCCTCACCACGCTCTTAGTGACTTGCAGCCGGTCACTTGGTGTCGTACCAGTCTTCCGGCATCGGGTTGGCGAAGACCTGCTGCGGCTCCCAGCCGCGCAGGGTGTCCTTGACGACCGAGATCTCGTTGTCCACGGTCGGGAACCAGAGGGCGGCGACGGTACGGGACAGGTAGTTCTGCTCTGCGTACAGGTATTTAAGCCCCGTCTGCTCAGTAGCCGTCTTGATGAGGCTGTCGGCGACGGGCGACGAATATCCGCCGGCCCAGTAGTTGCCGCCAGTGTTGAACAGTCCGTCCGAACTGGGGTAGACGTCACCCTGGCCGAAGTTCCACATCCACGAGGCATAGATGAGGATCCCCCAGTTACACGGCCCTGGCGGGCAGGTCCCGCCGATCGAGAACATCGTGGTCTCTGTCTGCGGGTTAAGGGTGATCTGGATGCCCGCGCTGTTCGCCGCGGTCTGGTAGGCCTGCACCTCTGACAGCAGCGAAGGCGCGCCGGTTTCGAACATCATCGACAAGCTCAGCGTCCGGCCGGCCGCGATGCCCGCGCCGCAGTCAGTCGGGCCGGTTCCCGGGCGCTTGCACACCAGGTGACCGCCTGCTCCAGAGGCCCAGCCATGCGCGGTCAGCAACGCCCGGGCCGCCGATACCGAGTACGGGTCCGGATCGGTCTTCTCCTGCGGGCTGACGTACGGCGAGCCGGGCAGGTTCGGCACCGGCCCGTAAGTGTACTGGCCGAGCCCGTGGAAGAGCTGCGTCATGTATAGCTTCTGGTCAACCAGATGCTGCAGAGCCTGGCGGATGTACAGCTGGCTGACTAGTGGCCCGTAGGTCTTGCTGGTGTACCCGAGTTCTGACCACTGCGTGTACTCGGGCGCCCAGGGCGCGATCGTGAAACCCTGACGCTGCAACGCGCCCGCGAGACTGTAGTCAGTGAATGGCAGGTAGCCGTAGGTGACTGTTCCGGCCCGCAGGGCATCGACCTCGGCGGTCTCGCTCGGGAAGCTCTCGATCACGAACTTGGCCAGGTGGGGCTTGACCGGCCCGGAGTAATGCGTGTTGGGTTCCAGCGTGGTCTGGAACGTCGTTGGATCGTAGCCAGTGAGCCGCCACGGACCATCCACCACCTTCCACAACGGGTTGGTGGCGTACGTGGAGACCTGCTCGGACTGGCCGAACAGATAGGTGAAGACCGCCTTGGCGCCCGCGGTCGTCAGGTCATAGTCGCCTACCTTGCCCGTCGCGCTGGTCTTGTCCCAGGCCTGCTGGGGTAGCGGGTAGATCCAGGTGAGCTGATTGTCGTCGAACCACTGCTGGCTGTATGAGCGTGTCAGGTGCAGCACAATCTCGGATGAGCTGGGATAGCTGACGCTCTTGATGTCGTCGGGCATCCCACCTGGCGAGTACCAGGCGTCCTTCGCCTTGTTAGCCCGCTCCAGATTCAGGAAGAACTCGACATCGCGAGATGTGACTGGCGTGCCGTCAGACCACAGGTAGTGCTTGAGGCGGATCGTTACGGTCTGGCTATTGTCAGACCAGACAGGCGGGTAGGCGAGGCTGAGCGCCGGGTCGATCACTGGCTTGGATCCGTCACCCGCGAAATACAGCGGCCGCCAGATCGCCTCTTCCACGTTGAGGTCCCACGGCTCGTTGTTCGCTTCGTTCTCGATCGGGAAGATCCAGCTGAAGTCCTGGCCTACCTGCAGCGCGAACGTCGCCGTGCCTCCCGCGACCGGCGGACCGGCGGGGCCCGCCGCGTGACTGCCGGCGGCAGTCTGGTTCACGCAGCCTGCGACGGCGAGCAGACAGGTCACTCCTGCCACAGCGCATGCGCGCCGCCCCCAGCCCGCAGCTGACACTCCTCTTACCGATGCAAGGTTCATTACCTGCCTCCGGTCAGCGCGAGCTCAGCCGACGAGGATTCACACGCTGGCGAACGCGCTTGCCAAATCGCTGCCCAAAGCCGCTTCTTCCACGGTTTTCGTTGCCAAAACGATTTCAATTGTGGTGACATTATTCCGAAAGCATCCTCCTGTCAACGGATTGCGCAAGGCTGATCGCTTTGCCCGATACGGCGACCAGGCAGTGCTTACCGGCACGGCACCGCGCCGCCCAACTGAGGAGCATCCCTGGATGGCACCGGTCCTTGAGATCGAGAACCTTGTGACGCACATTGAGCTCGGTAGCTCTGTCGTGCAAGCAGTCGGTGGTGTCAGCATGCACATCGAGGCGGGCGAGACACTCGGCCTAGTCGGCGAGTCCGGATGCGGGAAGTCGATGACCGGGCTGTCGATCATGGGCCTGCTGCCATCCGGCGGGCGGGTCGTCAGCGGCTCCATTAAGCTGAACGGCCGGGAATTGGTGGACCTGCCGAAGCCTGAACTGCGCAAGATCCGCGGCGATGACATTACGATGATCTTCCAGGATCCGCTCACCTCGCTGGATCCCACCAAGACCATCGGATCTCAGGTCGCAGAGCCCGTGCTCCTGCACCGCGGAGCCACGAAGCGAGCCGCGCTGGACCGCGCCGCCGAGGTGCTGGCGCTCGTCGGGTTGCCGCGGCCGGCGGAACGGCTCGGAGACTACCCGCACCAGCTCTCCGGCGGGATGCGGCAGCGGGTAATGATAGCGATGGCGCTGACATGCGAGCCCAAGCTGCTCATCGCCGATGAGCCGACGACCGCCCTGGACGTGACCATCCAGGCGCAGATCCTGGATTTGCTGGACAGCCTGCAGTCCCGGCTCGGCATGGCCATGCTGCTGATCACGCATGACATGGGGGTCATCGCGGGGCACGCCGACCGCGTCAATGTCATGTATGCGGGCCGGGTCGCGGAGACATCGGGCACTGCGACTGTCTTCAGCCGCATGCGGCATCCCTACACCAAGGCACTGCTCGGCTCGATACCGCGCATAGAACAGGACGCCCCTACAAGGCTGGCGAGCATTGCCGGCCTGCCGCCCGACCTGTCGGAGCCACCGCCAGGCTGCCGGTTCGCACCGCGGTGCAGCAGGGCGACTGAGCAGTGCCGCACGGACGAACCGCCACTTGCCGGCGAGGCCGGGCACGTGTTCGCCTGCTGGCATCCGGTTGATGGACCGCTCGATCCGGGCGCCGAGAGCGGTAAGCAGGCAGCGCTCACTGTGACCGAGCCGGCGCCGCAGAACGGACAGGGCACCGACCAAACCAGTCCCGGCGAGGCATTGCTGGAATTGCTCGACGTGGTAAAGGAGTACCCGGCCACTTCCGGGACCGTGCTGCACCGGAAGGTGGGCACGGTACATGCCGTGTCGGGGGTGTCTTTGACCGTCAGCGCGGGCGAGACGTTCGGCCTCGTCGGCGAGTCGGGATGCGGGAAGACGACCATCGGGAAGGTAATCGTCGGCTTGGAGCGGCCTGACTCTGGGACGGTAACCCTGGCAGGAAAAAGCCTGGCCGCGCTGCGCGGCGCCGCGCAGCGCAGGCAGCGCCGTGACCTTCAGCTCATGTTCCAGGACGCCTACTCATCGCTCGACCCCAGGATGCGGGTGGCGGCCATCATGCGCGAGCCCATGGCAGTGCAGCACCTGGGTGACCGCGCCGAGCAGCAGAAGCGAGCCCTCGAACTCCTCGACGAAGTAGGGCTCGCGCGCAATGCCGTCGAGCGTTACCCCCATGAGTTCTCCGGGGGGCAGCGTCAGCGCATCGGCCTTGCCAGGGCGCTCACGCTCAACCCACGGCTGATCGTTGCCGATGAGCCGGTGAGCGCGCTGGACGTCTCCATCAGGGCCCAAGTCCTCAACCTGATGAAACGGCTGCAGGCCGACCACAACCTGACGTACATCGTGATCTCGCACGACCTCGCCGTCGTGAACTACATGGCACGGCGGATCGGCGTCATGTATCTAGGCAAGCTGGTGGAGCTTGGCTCCAGCGACGATATCTACCGCCGGCCCGCGCATCCTTATACCTCAGGTCTCATCGCCACCATCCCTGTGCCCGACCCGGCTTCCGCGCGGGCACGCAAAGCAGCCATCACCGGAGAGCTGCCAAGCGCTATCAACCCGCCTTCGGGCTGCCGGTTCCGCACTCGCTGCCCGTACGCGCAGGAGCGCTGCGCCTCAGAAGAACCGCAGCTGCGTTCATTCGGGCCTGGCCACGTGGCGGCCTGCCACTTCCCGTTGCAGCGCCCGGCACCCGATCCGGGCGCGGACACGGGCGCGGGCGCACCGGTGGTCGCTGCTGACGGCGCTGGGAGTTAGGCGCCGGTCGGGTGATCACGCGCTTCGCTCCGAACGGAGCGGTCACTGCGGCGAGCCACCTAGCCGCGACCGCCGGGACTGCAATGCTGGACCAGGGCGGCAACGCGGCTGATGCTGCGACCGCCGCAGCAGCTGTGATGGCGGTAGTGGCGCCGCACATGTGCGGGCTGGGTGGTGACCTTTTCGCGCTGGTCGGCCAGGACGGCCAGCGACCAGCCGCGCTCAATGCTTCAGGCCGCGCCGGCTCGGGCGCCAACTCCGAGCGGCTACGGGCCGCCGGGGCCGGGGTGATGCCGTTTCGTCACGACATCCGAAGTGTCACGGTTCCAGGTTGCGTTGACGGCCTGGTGGCGTTGCACGAGCGGTTCGCCACGCTGCCCCTGGCAGACTTGCTGCGACCGGCTCAGCGGCTGGCAGATGGCGGCTTCCCGGTATCTCTGACGCTCGCTCAGGCGTCCGCGGAACTCGCGCCAGACGAGCGCAGCCTCGCATTCGGGTCTTCCCGCCCGCTCGCGCACGGCGACCGGCTCGTGCTCAAGGGGGTCGGCGCGGTGCTACGCGAGGTTGCCGCATACGGCCGGAAAGCTTTCTATGAGGGACCGGTCGCGGCAGAACTAATCAAGGCTGGCGGCGGCGAGTTCACCGAGGATGACCTCCAGGCCCAGCAAGCCGACTGGGTCAGGCCCCTGGACATGGCGCTCTTCGGGCGACGCATATGGACTATTCCGCCCAATTCCCAGGGCTACCTTGCGCTGGCCGGTGCATGGATCGCAGAGGAGACCGGGATCCCTGCGGATCCGCTAGCTGAACGGTGGGCGTTCCTGCTCGTCGAGGCCGCCAGGCAAGCAGCTTACGACCGGCCAGCCGTACTGCACGAAGACGCCGACGCAGCGGCACTGGTCGCCGCATCGCGTTTGCGGCCACGCGCCGCGGCTGTGAGAGAGCGGGCCAGCCGCGGGCTGGCAGACGTTTACTCCGACGGCGGGACGACGCACATCTGCGCGGTGGACGGCAGGCGCACGGGCGTCTCGCTCATCATGTCCAACGCCGCGGATTTCGGCTCTCGTCTCATCTTGCCGAGCCATGGGATCTTCCTGCACAACCGCGGCATCGGATTTTCCCTCCAGCAGGATCACCCGGCCGAGTACCGTCCTGGCCGCCGGCCGCCGCACACCCTGGCGCCCTTGATCGTCACCGGTCCCGGGTGCGAACTTGACACCGTGCTCGGGACGATGGGCGCCGATGCCCAGCCGCAGATATTGCTGCAGTTGCTGGTGAGAATTTTCGCCCACGGTCAGCAGCCGGGAGCAGCGATAGCTGCGCCGAGATGGGTGCTGAGCCGCGAGCCAACCACCGAGTTTGACATCTGGCGCCTGGACGCGCCGCCGCTCGTCCGGGTCGAGCACGGCGCTCCCCCGGCCTGGTCTCAGGGTCTCAGGAAGCGCGGTTACGAGGTGGTCGAGTGCGATCCGGGCGAGCAAGCATTCGGCCACGCTCAGATGATCCGGGTAACCCGCGATGGAATGCTGGCCGGCGCCGCCGATCCGCGTTCCGGAGACGGGTCATTCGCTGGACGGTGAAAGGCCAGAGTCCGGCTGGCCGCGGATATCGGTGGCTGAGGTGATCAAGTGACTGGGAGCGGGCCCGATCGGTACGTTTCATTCTGGTACTCGCAGGTGGAGCCGCCTCCCGCTCGCCGCGATCCTCTCGACGGCAGACGCGAAGCCGACGTATGCATCGTCGGCGGCGGCTTCACCGGGCTGTGGACGGCCTACCAGTTGCTTCGGTCGGATCCTTCACTCAGTGTCGTCGTGCTTGAAGCAGAGGCAGTGGGATTTGGCGCTTCGGGGCGCAACGGCGGCTGGGTGGAGGGCCGACTGGCCGGGAGCCGGGAGCATTGGGCCGAGGTCGGAGGGCGAGCGGGAGCGCTCGCCCTGGAGCGTGCCATCCAGGCAACAGTCGACGAAGTGGGCGATGTCGCCGCAGCGGAAGGGATTGACTGCGCGTTCCACAAGGGCGGCACGCTGACCGTCGCTCAGACGCCGTTGCAGCTCGAGAAGGTGCGAGCCGAGGTCGAATACGACCGGATGTGGGGACTCACGCCCGAGGACAGCGTCCTGCTGGACGGGCCGTCAGCGGCCGATCGCGTGCCAGTCGATGGGGTGATCGCTGCCCGGTACAGCCCTCACTGCGCCCGGGTTCAACCCGCCAAGCTGGCGGTCGGTCTCGGGAAGGCCATAGAGCAAGCCGGTGCGACGATCTACGAGGGGTCGCGTGTCAGGCGCATCCGGCCGAGGATCACGCAGACCGCCGACGGCTCGGTGAGATCGAAGTTCGTTGTGCGGGCAACCGAGGGCTACACGGCCAGCCTGGCGGGTCAGCGCCGTGTCATGCTGCCGCTGAGGAGCTCCATGATCGCCACAGAGGTGCTGAGCTCAGCCACCTGGGCATCTCTACGCTGGCAGCAGGCAGAGACCATGCTTGATGGTGCCAGGCGGTATGTGTACATCCAGCGGACCGGCGACGGGCGGATCGCCATTGGCGGCCGGGGCACGCCGTACCGGTACGGTTCGGGGACCGAGTCGGAAGGCCCGCCGCCGAGCGAGGCTGTCCGCTCGCTCCGCCAGCGGCTCATCGAACTGTTTCCCGTGCTGACCGATGTCGGCATCGATGGCGCATGGCAGGGGGTGCTTGGTGCGACCCGTCAATGGGCGCCAGCTGTCGGACTCGATCGCGACACCGGTCTCGCCTGGGGCGGCGGCTATGTCGGCGAGGGCGTGGCCGCAGCGAACCTGGCCGGCCGGACACTTGCCGATCTCATCCTAAGCCGGGACAGCGAGCTGGTCCGGCTCCCGTGGGTCGGGCCGCTCGGCAGGTCATGGCCGCCCGAACCGCTCAGGTATGTTGCCGTCCGCGGTGTCAACGCCATGATGCAACTGGCGGACAAGCGGGAGTGGCGCACCGACCAGACCTCCCTCGTGGGCCGCACTGCCCACCTGATTTCGGGGCGCTGATCGCCAACAGCCGCGGTCACCGCCACCCGTAGTCGCTGCGCGGGGGGCTCTCGACGGGCTCGCCGGTGTGCTCACCAGTCCAAGCGATGCGCTGGAAGCGCTCGCTGCCTACCTGCCCGGCCGCGTGTGGGCGGGACAGTGCGACGCCCGCCGCCCCGCTTGGCCTGCCACACCGCTGCGGCTGCTTGGCGGATGGCCCTCAAGCATGGCGATAACTGACTCAATCGGGCATTGACCGGAGCCTCACTTTGCCGCCAGACTTCCCCAAAAGGAAACTCCGAGAACGGAAGGAACGCCAGACACCAAAGGCAACGCCAAACACATTTTGAAGGGGGGACATTCGAGCAATGCGTAACCGTAGATTCTTGCGTTTTGCGTCGTATCTAATTGGAATAGGGGACTTGTAGCCGGCGTAGTCGCCGGCGGCCAGGCCGTGGCGACCGCATCGGGCGCTAGCCCCAGCACCTATACCTGTTCGGGCACCATAACAGCGCCGGGCACGCTTGCCGGGGATCATTCCTCGGTGGCGGTGCACGGAATTTGCGAGGTCAATGCCGGCCCTGCGCGCGTAAGCCACAACCTCGTCATCGAGCGCGGCGGCGCCCTGCTAGCGATCTTCGGGCTCAACGACCATACAGGCCACGGGCACTCCAGCCTGACTGTCGGCGGCAACCTAATAGTCGAGCGTGGCGCCAGCCTGGCCATGGGCTGCGATCGTGAGTATGACCATGCCTTCGGCCATCGAAGCGCGAACTTCGCATGCGTGGATGACCCGCACCCGAACCGGCCAACCTTGTCGAGCCATGACACGGTAGGTGGCAGCCTGATCGCGCACCGCCCGCTCGGCGTTGTAGTGCACAACTCCACCATTCACGGCAGCGTCACCGAAACCGGCGGTGGAGGCGGCGTCAACTGCACGCCAACTGGCGTGTTCACGTTGTTTAAGACCCCTGTCTACAGCGACTACGAGCACCTCAAGATTGGCGGCAGCCTGCGAGTCACCGGCATGAGCTCGTGCTGGTTCGGCGCGATCTACCTCTCTGTTCATGGCAGCATGACCGTTTCCAGGAACACAATGGCGGACCCCGACGCCATGGAGGTCGTGACCAACACTGTCCGCGGCAATCTCACTTGCCGTGGCAACCAACCGGCCATTCAGTTCGGAGACAGCGACGGCCACCCGAACCGGGTCGGCGGCCGGGCGACGGGTCAGTGCGGATTCAACGTCATTCTCCGGTCTCCGGCCCCGGAGGCGCACCTTCATGTGCACGTGAAGCACCTGCACATCTCCATCCGGCTACATCGTCGGTAGCCGTCGATTCACAGCGTGATCTAGAAGAGGCCACCTGCACGTTCGCAGGTGGCCTCTGATCACGCCTGGTGGGTCAAGGCGGCGTCAGATGGGGGCCAGGGTCTCGAGCAAGGCTCGTTCGTCGTCATCGGTTAGTCCGGCCTTGCGTGCGTCACTGTGGTCTCTGGTCAGTTCCCAGGCGAGAGTGTCTGAGAGGGTCTGCTCCAGAGGGCGTGTGCGGAGTCCGGCGGCTCGTGCCTTGCCGCTGTCGCGGGTGCCGAAGCCCTGCCACTCGGGGTCGGCCACCCACAGCGGCAGTGAACGCGCACCCGCCCATTCCTGCACGCCCTGATCCAGCAGCCACTGGGAGTCAGCGCGGACGACCGGTCCGGTGTGGCCGGACACAGTGCGCGCGGCGTCGATGTGCTGGGACAACGGCACCGTAGCGCCGGTCGTGTTAAAGACACCGGCGACGCCGCGGGTGCTGGCGGCGAGAAGCCACTCGGCCAGGTCGCGCACATCGATCACCTGGGTGCCGTTCTGCGGCGCGTCGGGGACCAGCACGGCGCCGTTCTTGCCGACGGGTCGCGCGAACCGCAATGGCCAGTAGCCGGTGCGGTCGGAGGTGTCACCGGGACCGCCGATCAGCCCGGCCCGCGCAATCAAGGCGCGTTCGGGGCCGAAAGCCCGCTGGACGTGCTGTTCGCAGGCGACCTTGGCCTGACCGTACGTCTGCACGGACTCCATGACGTCACCGTCCAGCGACGGCAGCAGCGCGCCGCTCTCGTCCTGGCCCAGGGTTGCATTGTCCGCGTAGACGCTGCAGGTGGAGACGTAGACATAGAAACCGGCGCGGCCGGCCAGGGCCGCGAGGGCGCTCTTGACCTGTCCAGGCTGGCTCGATACGTCCATCACGACGTCCCAGTCCTGGTTGCTGACCTGGTCGTACGCGC
>Ga0335074_10003378_pt1 | contig 21780 bp, 14 predicted proteins | sample Lox_Sample_23_FD_206715 | JGI IMG/M metagenome (GOLD analysis project Ga0335074, IMG submission 206715) | Soil microbial communities from Loxahatchee National Wildlife Refuge, Florida, United States - Lox_Sample_2.3 | ecosystem: Environmental > Terrestrial > Soil > Wetlands | place: USA... | reverse complement strand
GTGCGCGAGGTGCTGCAGGAGGCGCGTCGGCGGGTGGCGGTGGTGCCCGCCCCGGAGTGGAACCGTTTCCCGAACAGTTTTGGACATATTTTCGCCGGCGGCTACGCGGCCGGTTACTACAGCTACAAATGGGCCGAGGTCCTCGCCGCGGACGCGTTCTCGGCCTTCGAGGAGAGAGGGGTCTTCGACCGCGCCACCGCGCAGCGGTTTTTGGACTCCATCCTCTCCCGCGGAGGCAGCCGGGACGCCCTGGAAGCCTTCGTCGAGTTCCGGGGGCGCCGCCCGGATATCCGACCCCTGCTGGCGCAGCACGGCATAGCTCGTTAAAGCGACCTGCGGCGGCGGGGCACATCCCTGCGCCTGTTGAACTGTGTTTCATGCTGGTGAAAGTGTGCGGTGTGTCGCAGTGGCGGGGTGGAACGGCTCCTAGACTCATCGGATTCTCGCTCCCGGGGAGCGGCCCGAGGCCGTGCTACAAATCACCAGAATGAGCAGCGCCCGGCGCAGTGACTTCGACGTAACCAATTCCGTCCAGGTTAGCTCCCCGGAGGCGGTGCTGCGCGCGGTCGAAGCGCTCTACCAGCCGACCTGGCCGGATGCTCCCATGGAGCCATTGCGGCGGTCCTTCGAGCATTTCGAGCGCCTGTTCGCGGGAGAGGTTCCCGGGTTCCACGGGGTGGACACCGTCTACCACGACCGCCAGCACACGCTAGACATCACCCTGGCGCTCGCGCGGCTGCTGGTTGGGTACGAGCGTCAGGCCGTCGACGCCGAGCGGTTGGGCGGGGAGCGGGCGGTGGTGGGCCTGATCACCGGCCTCTTCCACGACGTCGGCTATCTGCGGCGCGCCGACGACCAGGAGTCGCGCAACGGCGCGGAATTCACGCGGATCCACGTCTCCCGCGGCGCACGCTTCCTGGAGGAGTTCCTGCCGGAGGTCGGCCTCGGCTCCTGGGTGCCGATTGCGCGTGAGATCATTCATTTCACCGGCTACGAAGTGCCGTTCGCCGAGCTCGAGGCGCGCATACGGGATCCGCGCGACGTCATCGTGGGCCACCTTCTCGGCACCGCCGACATGATTGCGCAGATGGCCGACCGCTGCTACCTGGAGAAGTGTCGCGACCGGCTGTACGCGGAATTCGTGCTCGGCGGGGTGGCGCTGCCGATGGCCGCCAATGGCGGCCGCCAGGTCAAGTATGCCTCCGGCCTCGACCTGCTGCGCCAGACGCCGGACTTCGTGGCGGAAGTGCGCGAGAAACGCCTCGACGGGGATTTCGGCTCCGCCTACCGGTACCTCGAGATCCTCTATGGGGGCCGGAATCCCTACCTGGAGGGCATCGACCGCAACGTCGATTACCTGCGCCAGGTGCTGCGGAGCGAGAACTGGCGGCTGCTGCGGCGCAATCCCCCGATCTTTTCGGCCGTCTCCGACCCGATGTCGACCATGCGGGGGCTGATGGTAGGTTACATAAAGAAGGTCTGGTCCGGCTTGTAGTATTAAGCGCTGGATCCGGGCTCCTGCCCGGCGATTTTTGAAGCACTGGATCCGGGCATCCTGCCCGGCCCAGCGCTGCTTCGCGCAAAAAGCGTGGTTTTTGCTCGAAGCGCCGCCACCTGCGGCGGCGGGGCACCTCCGTGTGCCGGCCCAGGGCAGCTCATTTATTTGCTTTCGGGGTATATTGGGGCCGCAATATTGACAAATTGGCCCCAGTGACCTCTGCGAACCTCAAGCTGAAGTACGCCACCGCCGCGTTTGCGGTCGTGCTGTTCCCGACCGCGGCGGTGATCGGGCTATTTGCCTGGCGGCATCCGCCGGATCTGCTCACCGTCCAGGGAGTCAGCGCGCTGGCGGTACTCGGCAGCCTCGCCGCGGCCGTGCTCGCCTGGCGGGCGGCGCGCGGCATCCATTTCTCCACCGCGGCACTCATCCGCAGCGCGGAGCGCGTCGGGCAGGGCGACTACACCCGGCAGATCGAGGTGCGCCGCAGGGACATCATCGGGGAGCTGGAGCAGGCCCTGGAGCGCATGCGCTCCAGGCTGCGCCAGTCGACGATCCACAAGAATTACCTCCACAGCGTCCTCAACAGCATGACCGACGCCGTGTTCGTGACCTCTCCCGACGGCGTGGTCAAGGTGGCCAACTCTGCGGCCTGCAAGCTCCTCGGCTACAGCGAGGAGGAGATCCTGGGACGCAGCATCATCGCGATCCTGGACGAGCGCGAGCGCGAAGGCTTCGACCTGCTGCAGGCCGCCCAGGAGACGCGTGAGACCGTGGTGCGCACCCGGGGTGCGCAGACCATCCCGGTGTCACTCACCGGCTCGAGGATCGAGAGCGCCGACCCGCAGTTCCAGGGCAACATCTTCGTCGCACGCAACATCACCGACCGCAAGCGCGCGGAGCGCCGCATCCGTTATCTCGCCCGGTTCGACGCGCTCACCAAAGTTCCCAACCGCATGCAGTTCCATCACGTGCTGCAGCAGACCATCGCCAGGGGGCTGCGCAGCGGACAGTCGGTCGCGCTCCTTTACCTCGACATGGACCGCTTCAAGGAGGTCAACGACACGTTCGGACATGGGGCCGGCGACCGCGTGCTCGAGGTGCTCGCGGAGCGACTGACCGGCGCACTGCCGAAGGGCGCGCTCCTCGGGCGCCTGGCGGGTGACGAGTTCGCCCTGTGTATCGACGGCCTGCCCGCGGAGGGCGACAACCGCGGCCCGATCGCGCACCTGGCGCGCGCGGTGCTCACGGAGGTGAGTCGCGCCTTCCAGCTGAACCAGCACGAGGTGTTTCTCACCGCCAGCATCGGCATCGCGTTCTGCCCGCGCGATGCGGAGAACGTCATCGACCTCATCCGCAACGCCGACGCGGCGATGTATTACTCCAAGCAGAACGGCGGCAACACCTTCGCCTTCTACTCCCCGGAGATGAACGCCGCGGCCGTGGAGCGGCTGATCCTGAAGAGCAAGCTGCGCCGCGCGCTCGAGCGCGACGAGCTCGTGATCCGCTACCAGCCCAAGGTCGATCTCGCCACCGGCCGCATCATCGGCGCCGAGGCGCTGTTGCGCTGGCGCCTGCCAGGGCACGGCGACATCCCGCCCTCGCAGTTCATCCCGCTTGCGGAGGAGACCAACCTCATCCTCGACATCGGCGAGTGGGTGTTGAATCGGGTCTGCATGGATTACCGGCAGATGCAGGCTGAGATCGGCGATCCCGGCCGCATCTCGCTCAACCTGTCGCTGAAGCAGCTGCGCCAGGCGAGCTTCATCCTGCGCTGCCGCTCGGTCTTCCGCCGCCACGGCGTCTCGCCCACCGCCTTCGAGCTGGAGATCACCGAGACCACCCTGATGGCGGACGCCAAGCGGACGCTACGCCTGCTCGATGAGCTCTACGCGATGGGCCTGCACCTCTCGATCGACGACTTCGGCACCGGCTATTCCTCGCTCTCCGCCCTGCAGCAGTTCCCGATCGACACGCTCAAGATCGATCAGTCCTTCGTGCGCGATGTTGGTGAGAACACCAGCAACGCCACCCTGGTGCGCACCATCATCGAGATGGGACGCAACCTGGAGATAGACGTCATTGCCGAGGGCGTCGAGTCGGTCAGTCAGCTCGAGTTCCTGCGCCGCAACGGCTGTCACTACGCGCAAGGGCGGCTGTTCGGCGAGCCGCTGAAGTCCGAGGAGCTGCTGGCACTGTTGCAGCGGCAGGCGGCATCGGGGCCGGCATTCAGGCGCTATACGCAGGATTCCACCACGGTCGCCGTCGGCGAGCCGACTCGCTGACCCGATGCTCGCTCTTGCCGAGGTTCGCCTGCGGCGCGGCCCGCAGGTTCTGCTCGATGCCGCAACCTGCGGCATCTTCCGCGGCGAGAAGGTGGGCATCGTCGGCCGCAACGGCTGCGGCAAATCCACTCTGTTGGCGCTGATCCGCGGCGAGCTCGCCCCGGATGCGGGTGAATACCGTGCTCCGCCCGGCCTCGCGATCGCGGCCGTCGCCCAGGAGTTGCCGCAGACCGAGGCCACACTCGTCGAGTACATCGCCGGCGGCGATCTGGAGCTGGCGGCGCTCGAGGCTCAGATACCCGCGGCCGAAGGTACACGCCTCGCCATGCTGCACGCCGAGTACGACCGGCTGGACGGCTATGCCGCGCGCAGCCGCGCCGCGCAACTCGCCGCCGGCCTGGGATTCGCGCCCGATGGCCTGGAGCGTCCGGTGCGCCACTTCTCCGGCGGTCTGCAAATGCGGGCCAACCTCGCGCGCGCGCTGATGCGCCGTTCCGACGTGCTGCTGCTCGATGAGCCGACCAATCACCTCGACCTCGATGCGGTTCTTTGGCTGGAGAGCTGGCTGAAGAGCTACGCCGGGACGCTGTTGCTGGTGTCTCACGACCGAGAGTTCCTCGATGGTGTCGTCGGCCGGATATTGCACATCGAAGCCGGCCGTCTGAGCAGCTATGCGGGCAACTACAGCGCCTTCGAGACGCAGCGCGCGGCGGAAGCGGAGCGCACGCAGGCGATGTTGGCAAGCCAGGCGCGCGAGCGTGCGCGAGTGGAGAGCTTCGTCACTCGCTTTCGCGCCCAGGCCAGCAAGGCGCGTCAGGTCCAGAGCCGCATGAAGTGGCTGGCCCGCCTGCCCGACATCGCGCCGCTGCATCTCGAGGCTGGCTTCGGGTGGGAATTCGCGGCGCCCGCGAAGTTGCCTCGGCCCCTCCTGACACTGGAGCACGCCGCGGCCGGTTACGGCGCTCGCCGTGTGTTGAGCGATGTGTCGCTGAGTGTCAGCCCCGGAGATCGCGTTGGAATTCTAGGCCGCAACGGTGCCGGTAAATCGACGCTGATGCGGCTGCTGGCTGCACAACTGCAGCCGCTCGCCGGCACCATGCAAGCGGCGCCGGACGTCGCGACCGGCTTTTTCGCGCAGCTGGAGCTGGAGCACCTGGACGCCGACGGCACCGCTCTCGCCGAGCTCGAGCGCCGCGGCGGTCCGGAGCAGGCACGATGGAGCGAGCTCGAGCGGCGCAATCACCTGGGACGCTTCGGCTTTCGTGGTGACCGGGTGTTCGAGCCGACAGGACAGTTCTCGGGCGGCGAGCGTGCCCGCCTGGCGCTCGCCATCCTCGTCGCCCGTAAGCCCAACCTGCTGCTGCTCGACGAGCCCACCAACCATCTGGATCTCGACATGCGTCACGCGCTGCTCGTGGCCTTGCAGGATTTCGCGGGCGCAGTGGTGGTCGTCTCCCATGACCGCGCGCTGCTGCGCGGCGCGTGCGACCGCTTTCTCCTGGTGGCCCATGGAGCCGTGGCCCCGTTCGACGGCGATCTCGAGGACTACGCGGCGTGGCTCGCGCGCGGCCCCGACGCGCCGCAGGAGGAGGCTTCGGAGGCCGCAGCCACACCGTCACGCCGGGAGCAGCGCCGCCTCGAAGCCGAGGCGCGCAATCGCCTGACGCCCCTGCGCGCCGAGCAGCGCCAGTTGGAACGTCTCCTCGAGCTGCTCATCGCCGAGCGCGCGAGCATCGAGTCGCGCCTCGCCGATCCCGCCACCTATGCGGCCGCGGATGCCGACGAGCAGCGGCGCCTGAGCGCCCGCCACGGTGAGCTCTCGCTCGAGATCTCGACCCTCGAGGAGCGATGGCTCGAGGTCGCTTCGACCCTGGAGACCGCCGGATAAAATTGCCGCTGTTTCTGCCCGAAAGTCGTCCATTCTCGGGGGACCTCGGGCGAGACGTCGGCTCTATGCTCCTGACGCATGAGCATCGCGATGGTGGGCGCGAAGTTGGTGCGCAGTCCCGGGCTCACCGGCGACCATGTTCGGGTCCTGGTGGCGCAGGCAGCCGGAGACCTGGAGCGCATCTGCGAGCCGGAGATCTTCGCGCAGGTGGAGTTGCCGCCCGCGGCGCGAGCATTCCTGTGCAAGCCTGACGCGGCGGCACTCGCGGCCGACCTGGCATGGCTGCGGGCGAGCGGCGGTCGCCTGCTGCTGTGGGACGGGGAGGGCTATCCGCAGCCCCTTGCCGCAATCCGGGGCGCCCCGCCGGCGCTCTACGTGATGGGGGAGGTCCAGGCACTGAACGGGCCGCAGCTTGCAATGGTGGGGGCGCGTTGGGCCTCGCCCGCGGGGAAGGCGATCGCCTGGAGATTCGCCGGCGCCTTGGCGGAGGCCGGGCTCACCATTACCAGCGGGCTCGCGTTCGGCATCGATGCCGCGAGCCACGAAGGGGCACTCGCGGTAGGCGGGCGCACTGTGGCCGTGCTCGGCGGCGGGATCGCTCGCATGTACCCCGCCGAGAATGCCGGCCTGGCGAAGCGCATCCTAGCCGCGGGCGCGCTGGTCTCGGAGTTTCCGCCGTGGGCCAGACCGCGGCGGCAGAACTTCCCGCAGCGCAACCGGGTCATCAGCGGACTGGCGCTCGGGACGCTCGTGGTCGAGGCGGCCGAGGGCAGCGGGTCACTCATCACCGCCCGGCGGGCGGCAGACCAGGGTAGGGAGGTCTTCGCCGTGCCGGGCCCGGTAGCCAGCCCGCTCTCCTTCGGCTGCCACAAGCTGATCCAGGAGGGGGCGCACCTCGCCGCGGAGCCGGCCGACGTGCTGCGAGGGCTTCAATTTCATACGGAATTTCAAAGATTTATGCCGCATGGCGTGGGCGGCGGCCCGCCCCGGGGTAGCGGCGCCCCATTGGACAAGGAGTATGAAATGCTGTTAGATGCCCTCGGTTTCGAACCCGCGACCATCGATACGCTGGTGGCCCGCTCAGGCTTGTCCGGCGAGTCGATTGCCTCGATGTTGTTGATTCTCGAGCTTGAAGGGCGCATCGCGCCGTATCCCGGCGGCCTCTACGGCCGAATATCCAGATGACTACCGGCAGTGTGCTGAAAGTGCTGATTTACGTTTACGACCACTACATGCTGGCCGACCCGGCAGATGTGCCTGAGCGGCACCGCATGCTGGAAGACCTGCAGCGGCGCGGCTTCTCGGTGAGCGAGGTCGTGCACGCAATGGAATGGCTGTCGGCGCTGGTGGGTGATCAGCGCGCATCGCCCGGTCCGACGGACGCGCAGTCCGCTCGCGAGGCGCTGCGCGTGTTCGATGACGGTGAGCTGTCGCGTCTGTCGGCCGATTCACGCGCCTTCCTCATGCTGCTGGATCGCCAACACGTGCTCTCCCCCCAGCAGCGCGAGCTCGTCATCGAGCGCGCGCTGGCTCTGGACGTAGACGAGGTCGAAGTCGAGCAGCTGAAGTGGGTGGTGCTCCTCGTTCTCTCCAGCCAGCCGGGACAGGAGCTGGCGTTCGCCCGCTTCGAGAGCGTCATCTCGGCGGCCGGCGACAGCGTCCGGCACTGATGGCGCTGAGGGACCCGCTGACTCATGGCTGAAAATCTGGTCGTGGTCGAGTCGCCCGCCAAGGCGAAGACCATCAAAAAGTACCTGGGCAAGGACTACGAGGTGCTGGCCTCCTATGGCCACGTGCGCGATCTGGTGCCGAAGGAAGGCGCGGTCGATACCGAGCGCGGTTATGCGATGCGATACCAGGTGCTCGAGAAGAACGAGCGGCACATCGAGAGCATCGCGCGCGGTCTCGCGAAGTCGAAGTCGTTGTATCTGGCCACCGACCCCGATCGCGAGGGCGAGGCGATCGCCTGGCACCTGAAGGAGATCCTCAAGTCACGCGGCGACCTCGACGGCAAGGCGGTGCATCGGGTCGTCTTCTACGAAATCACACGTAACGCGATCCGCGAGGCGGTGGCCCGGCCTCGTGACCTGTCGCTCGACCTGGTCAACGCACAGCAGGCGCGGCGGGCGCTCGACTACCTGGTCGGGTTCAATCTCTCGCCGCTTCTGTGGAAGAAGGTGCGGCGGGGCCTCTCCGCAGGCCGGGTGCAGAGTCCGGCGCTGCGCATGATCTGCGAGCGCGAGGAGGAGATCGCCGCCTTCGTCGCCCAGGAGTACTGGACGCTGGAAGGCGAAGGCACGCATCACTCCCCGCCTTTCCCGCTGAAGCTCACCGAGTACGCCGGCAGGAAAGTCGAGCCGTTCTCCTTTACCAACGAGGCGCAGGCGCGCGAGGTCGAACGCTCGATCCTGGAGGCGGCCCGCAAGGCCGCGACGCAGAGCCAGGCCGCGCCGGACCATCTGGGTCAGCTGCGCGTGATCACGGTGGACCGCAAGCAGCGGCGGCGTACACCGGCCCCGCCCTTCACTACCTCGACTCTCCAACAGGAGGCCGCTCGCAAGTTGGGCTTCAACGCGCGGCGAACGATGCGGCTCGCGCAACAGCTCTACGAGGGCCAGGATCTAGGTGAGGGCAACGTCGGCCTCATCACGTACATGCGTACGGACTCCGTATCACTCGCGGCGGAGGCGGTCCGGGAGATTCGCGAGGTTGCCGGGCGGCTCTATGGCAGCGCCGAGGTGGCCGAGGAGCCGCGCATCTACAAGACGAAATCGAAGAATGCGCAGGAGGCGCACGAGGCGATTCGCCCGACTTCGGCTGCCATCACGCCGGGCGATGTCGAGGGCAAGATCGACGGCGATCTCTACAGGCTCTACGCGCTGATCTGGAAGCGCGCCGTCGCCTCACAGATGGCGCCCGCGGTCTTCGACACGGTCGCGGTCGATATGCTCGCGGGGTCGGACGGTCCGGAACGTCACGTGCTGCGCGCCAACGGCTCCACCCTGGTGAAGCCGGGATTCATCGCCGTATACCAGGAGAGCGCGGACGACGTTAAGTCGGACGAAGGCGATCACGTGCTACCGCCGTTGCAAGAGGGCGATCTCGTCGATCTCGTGACGCTGCATGCGGATCAGCACTTCACGGAGCCGCCGCCGCGCTACTCCGAAGCCTCGCTGGTGAAGGCGCTGGAGGAGCACGGGATCGGCCGGCCGTCGACTTACGCGGCCATCATCTCCACCCTGCAGGACCGGGAATACGTGGAGATGGACAACCGCCGCTTCGTGCCGACGGACATCGGCAAGATAGTCAATCGCTTCCTGACGCACCACTTTCACCGCTACGTGGAGTACGGCTTCACCGCGGCGATGGAGGATGAGCTCGACGCGATCTCCCGCGGCGAGGAGGAATGGACGCAGCCTCTCGACAAGTTCTGGAAGCCCTTCATCCGTCAGGTGGAGCGCATCGAGAAGAACGTCTCGCGCGAGGAAGTCGCGCAGGCGCGCGAGATCGGCAAGGACCCCGCGACCGGCAAGCCGATCAGCGTAAGAATGGGACGCTACGGCCCGTTCGTGCAGATCGGCACCAAGGATGATGTCGAGAAGCCGCGTTTCGCCGGCCTGCGGCCCGGGCAGAAGATGGACGCCATCACGCTCGCCGACGCGATGGAGCTCTTCAAGCTGCCGCGCGCGCTCGGCCAGACCGCCGCAGGCGAGGAGGTCGTCACCAGCATCGGGCGCTTCGGCCCGTACGTGAAGTACGGCAGCAAGTACGTATCGCTGAAGGAAGACGACCCCTACACGGTGACACTGGAGCGGGCACTCGAGGTCATACGGCTGAAGCAGGAGGCGGATGCGAACCGCATCATCGCCGACTTCGGCGTGGACAACATCCAGGTGTTGAATGGCCGCTACGGCCCCTACATCACCGACACAAAGAAGAACGCCAAGGTGCCGAAGGATCGGGAACCGAAGTCATTGACGCTGGAGGAGTGCCGCGCACTGTTGGCGCAGGCGCCGGAGCGGGGCAAGGGGAGGTGGGGGCGAGGCCGGCGGAGTGCCGCCGCGCCGACCGCCACCGCCAAACCCGCGCCGAGTGCACCGGCAGCGCCCTCGCGCGGTCGTGCCCCGCCCCCGGGCCGAAGGCCGGAAGCCGCCCACGCCGCCGCTCCGCGGCGCGCAAAGACTTCCGCCGGGCGCAGCAACGGCGCGAAGCCCGAAGGCGCCCGCCGCCGTCCCGCCGCCGCCGCGAAAAAACCGGCGAAGAAAAAAGCAGCGCCGCGCAAAGCCGCTCGTAGGGCCGCCCGCGCCGCGCCCCCGCGGCGTTAAATAACGCCGTTATGCAACATCAGGCACAGGATGTGCCCCGCCGCCGCAGGTGGCGGACGTTGAGCAAAAAGCCACGCTTTTTTGCTCAACGCGCGCTGGGCCGCGCAGGGATGCGCGGATCCAGCGCCTTAATCAAGGATTGTGGACCACGTCCCCGACCTGCAGGGTGTTGGATGCGCCCACGATCAGCCCGAAGCTCACCTGTGGATACGTCCTGAAGATGAGCAGCGTTCCCGCTCGCTCATCCGGCAAACGCACACGCGGTGCGAACGCGGGGCCGAGGTCGGCGAGGAGACCCTGTACGCCCTTCGTGTCGTTGATATCCCGCACCACGCCGCCGGCTTTATCCACCTCGAGGACATTTCCCGGCTCGAGTCCGGCATCCGACCCGCGGTTGATCACGACGATGTCGTACTCTCCCGCGAGGTCGCTGACTCCCGTATCTCCCACGATCCAGGCGATCTTGCCGTCGACTTGCGTGGACGGTGCGCGCGGCACCAGGTCGAGCGGCACCTGAACGTCCGTGGAAATCAGCTTGTCCCCGCGCAGCGTTTCGCGCGCGGTGTCGATCAGCTCCGCCCGCGCGGCCGGATGGGTTGCCGGCTGAGTGATCAGCGCCGTGGCGGTGTAGATACCGAGATAGCCGAGCGTGTGTCCCGTGTCGGGGTCGCGCAGCCGATCGCTCACGTGCATCACGTTGTAGCGGGCGTGCGGATCGGATCCGAGTCCGCTGACATAGGCGATGACACCCGAGCCTGCAATCTGGTGATCGTCCCGGAAGGCGACGATGTGCGGCGCGTCATTGGCCTCGCTCTTCGTCATCACCGTCGGCCGTGAGAGAAACGAAGCGATCGCGGAGTACGGAATCGTTGGGATGGCGGCCGCGATCGGCGTGCTGCGCAGCCGCGGCTCGAGTCGCAGGGCGCTCGCCTCGAGCAGGCGCACCTGCGGCCGGCCGTTGCTGTCATACGCCAGGGCCAGCTTGTCGCCCGGATAGATCAGGTGGGGATTCCTGATGTTCGGATTGATGTACCAGACTTCCGGCCAGTCCCACGGGTCGTGCAGGTACATCGAGGCGATGCCCCAGAGGGTGTCGCCGCGCTTCACCGTATAGGTCAGCGGCGCATTGGGATTGATCTGCGGCACCGGGGCGGCCGCAGCCTGCGGCTGGGTGTCCGCCGCCGAGATCGCGGCCTGGGTGGCCGTCTGGTTGTCGCCCGCGCCTTGCGCCTGGGCGGCAGGCGGCGCGGTATCCGACGAGGCTGTCGGTGCCGGCTGGCGGTGGCCAGGCAGCAACGAGCAGCCGGCCAGCATGACCGACAGGACGAGGCCCGCTGCCAAGCGAGCCCGGAAAGCTAGATTCGAGACCATCCACCACCCCTTCGCCTATTGGCCCAAAGTCGGCTGCGCCGCGTTGCTCGGCCCATCCTGGGCCTCGCCCCTTTGGGGCCGGCTTACGCCGTCCAAAATCGCTCCAGGCGATTTTGTGGGCGAGCGCGGCCCTGTGACTCTGTCGACCTCGCGGCCCAGGGAACGGCCCTGGTCCGCTTACTCACTTGCTTTCGCACGCTAAGACCAGCCCGAATGGGCGCGGTATAATCGCATGCCGACATCGGGCGCAGGTCGACTTAATGTCAAGTTGTGCGCTCGGTCACGGGCCGGACTGGCCGCCGGCTGCCCTTGAACCTCAGCCTTCCCGTCGCAATCGAATCCTCAATGGCGATTAGAACGATTCTCGAATTCCCCGACCCCCGGTTGCGTACCCGGGCGCAGCCCGTCACTCGGTTCGATGCGGACCTGCATCGCACCATCGACGACATGCTGGAGACCATGTACGCCGCGCCCGGGATCGGCCTGGCCGCGACGCAGGTCGACGTTCACCGGCGCCTGATCGTCATCGACATCTCGGCCGATCGCAATGATCCCCTGATCCTCATCAACCCGGAGATCCTCGTGCGCGAAGGAGAGATCGCCACGGAGGAAGGCTGCCTCTCCGTGCCCGGCTATTTCGACGAGGTGAAGCGGGCGGCGAAGATTCGGGTCCGCGCCCAGGACCGCGACGGCAATACTACGGAGCGCGACTACGAGGACATGCTCGCTGTCTGCGTCCAGCATGAAATGGATCATATCGACGGCAAGCTCTTCGTCGATTACCTCTCCAACCTCAAGCGCGAGCGCGTCCGGAAAAAGCTGGAGAAGGAGCGCAAGGAGCGCAAGGAGCGCGCCACGCAATCATCCGGGACCCGCGAGCCTCGCCGGCGTGCTCTTTAAAATGGGCGGAAATCGTCGAGACGATTTCCGCGAGACCCTACACATTTCGCCGCGGGCCCGGGAACGGCCCGGGCCCGCTCTGCAACTGAACGAATATGCGCCTGGCATTCGCTGGTACTCCGGAGTTCGCGGTGCCGACACTGCTCTCGTTGATGAGTTCGCCGCACCAGCTTGTCGGCGTGTTGACGCAGCCCGACCGCCCGTCGGGCCGGGGGCGGCTCCTGACACCCTCGCCCGTGAAAGCGGCGGTCGACGCCTCGATACCTGTGGCGCAACCCGCGACTCTGCGATCAGCAGAGGACCGGGCGCAGCTCGTCGCGTGGAAGCCTGATGTATTGGTGGTCGTCGCATATGGGCTCATCCTTCCGCAGGCCGTTCTCGAGATACCGCGGCTGGGATGTGTGAACGTGCATGCCTCTCTGCTGCCGCGCTGGCGGGGCGCGGCGCCGGTCGAGCGCGCCCTGCTTGCGGGCGACGAGACGACCGGAGTGACGATCATGCAGATGGATGCAGGCCTCGACACCGGGCCCATTCTCCTGCAACGAGCGGTCGCGATCGGTCCGCTCGACACCGGCGCCAGCCTGCGCGCCAAGCTCGCCGCTGCGGGCGCCCTGCTGCTGCTGGAGGCGCTGCAGGGGCTTGCCGACGGCAGTCTGCAGCCCCGCGCGCAGCCTGCCGAGGGTGTCACGTATGCCCGCAAGCTGGAAAAGCGCGAGGCGCCCATCGACTGGAGCCGGCCCGCAGTCGAGGTCGAGCGGCAGGTCCGGGCGCTGCAGCCGTGGCCGGTGGCGGAGACGGCGCTGTCCGACCCCCGGACGGGTGCAGCCGACCGCCTTCTGATCTATGCCGCCCGGGTGGCGCCCGCTGGCAGCGCAGCGGCCGGGCTCCGACCCGGCTCCATCATCGCGACGGACGGCCGTCATCAGGAGGGATATATCCGCGTCCAATGCGGTGACGGTGCAGTGGACCTGCTGGCCCTGCAGCGTCCCGGAGGGCAGCGTCTCCCAGCCGCGCTGTTCACCCGGGGACCACGAGCGCTCGAGCCATCGATGGTGCTGGGCGGAGTGAATTGAGCGGCGCGCCAGCGAATCCGGGCGCGCAGGCTCTCGCCGAGGCCGCTCGCGCCGTTGCCGCTGTCGTGCGCGGGCGATCGGCCGACGAAGCGCTGGCGGGCTCGGGGGCCAGTTCCCAGCGCCCGGCCGTTCGTGCGATCGCGCTCGGCACCCTGCGCTGGTATCTGCGGCTGCGGCCTGCGGTGGATGCGCTCCTCAGCTCGCCGGCAACGCTGGCCCGCGAGGTCCACGCGCTGCTGGTCGCGGCTGCCCACCAGATCGAGTATTCGCGTGACGCTCCGGCACTGGTGGTGAATCTGGCGGTGGACGCCACCCGACTGCTGGGCCAGCCCCGTGCGGCTGCGGTCGTCAATGCTGTCTTGCGACGCTTCGTCCGGGAACGCGGGGCACTTCTTCCTGGCGCGGATTCTGATCCAGCCGTCCGCACGGCGCACCCGGCATGGCTGGTCGCCGCGCTGGCCGAGGCCTGGCCCGATCACGTCGGCCGCATCCTGGAAGCGAACAACGCCCATCCTCCCATGGTGCTCCGCCTGAACACGCGCCGCCGCGCGCCGGCGCAATATCTGTCCGACTTGGCCACGACCGGACTGCGCGGGTCGCTCTTGGAATGGATCTCCGCCGGCTGCGGTTCGGCCGCGGTGGCGCTCGAGCGGCCAGTCCCCGTCGGGTCGCTGCCCGGCTTCAAGGAGGGCTGGGTATCCGTGCAGGATGCCGGCGCACAGCTTGCGCCGCTGCTGCTCGAGGCGCAGCCGGGCATGCGGGTGCTCGACGCGTGCGCGGCCCCCGGCAGCAAGACCAGCCATCTGCTCGAGGCTGCCGCCGGCCGGCTCGAGGTGACCGCCGTGGATATCGATGCCGGCCGCCTCCGCCGCATCGCCGAGAACCTGGAACGGCTCGGCCTTACCGCACGCCTGGTCGCAGGGGACGTACGCCACCCCGGCGCCTTCTGGGATGGCCGGCCTTATGAGCGGATCCTGGTGGATGCCCCGTGTTCCGGTACGGGCGTGATCCGGCGCCATCCGGATATCAAGCTTCTGCGCCGCGCCGAGGATGTGGCTGCCTTCGCCCGAACGCAGCTCGAGATTCTGAGGGCGGCCTTCGGGATGCTGGCCCCGGGGGGCCGGCTCGTCTACGCGACCTGCTCCGTCCTGCCGGCCGAGAATGAGGCCGTGGCCACGCGGTTCCTGGAAGAGCAGCCGCAGGCGAGTCCGGCGCCGATGCCGCACGGCGAAGACCTTGCCCCCGGCGGCATCACAGCCGGGGTCGGCACCCAGCTTCTCTGCGGAGGAGCGGCGGGAAGCGACGGCTTCTATTATGCTTGTCTCGAAAAGACAACGTGTGGAACCTGAGTATAGTGTTCAGGTCCGAGAGACTTAATTACCTACCGTTGCATTCATGCCACGACGGTTCCCACCACCAGGCCACGCACGCGCGCACCCAGGCACGGACATCTGGTTGAGCCTGATGGGCCTGGCCGGGGCCCTGCTGATGGTGCTCTCGAGCACGCTGGCCCTGGCGAATGCCCTGGACGGGGTGCTGCAGGTCAGCTCCGCCTACGTCAACTTCGACAACGGCGTCATCCAGCTCTACGCCCGAGTCCAGTACCCGCTGAATCCGGCGATCCGGAAGGCGCTGCAGGACGGGGTCACGCTGACATTCGATCTCGAGGCGAAAGTCGACCGCGTGCGGCATCTCTGGTTCGACGCGAACGTGGTCGACCTTACGCTTCAGCGGGAGCTTGCCTACCACGTAGTCACCGATCAATTCGTGGTCCGCGACGTGCGCAGTGGCGACGAGAAGAGCTTCGACACTCTCAAGGAGGCGCTGGCCTACCTCGGCAAGGTCGACGGCTGGCCCATTCTCGTCGAGCCACAGCTCGATGGAGGCCGCTATATCATCAGCGTGCGCGCGGGCGTGCGGCGCGGCAAGCTTCCCTCGTCACTGCGCGCGCTGCTCTTCTGGACGGATGACTGGCAACGCGTGAGCAAGTGGTATTCATGGTCTCTGCCGGTGTAAGCGACGATCGCGACGCGGCGCAGCGGTTGCGTGCCCGCCGCCGCGGCGCATGGTGGCTTGCGCTCTGGGGCGTCCTCGGGCTCGGCGCGCTGCTGCTCCTGCTCGCCAAGAGCGTGCAGAACTCTGCCGAGTTCGGCCGCCTGCAGCCCTGGATCCTCCTGCTCAACTTCGCCGGGGTGCTCACTCTCGTCGTGCTGCTGGTGCGCAAGCTCTGGCAACTGGTGCGCGACTACCGCAATCACGTGCCGGGCTCGCGCCTGACGGCCCGTACGGTGATGATCTTCGGCTCGCTGGTGGTCGCGCCGCTTCTCATCGTCTACCTGTCGTCGCTTCAGTTTCTCAACCGTGGCATCGACAGTTGGTTTCGGGTGGAGGTCCGCCAGGGCCTCAAGGACGCGCTGGTCCTCTCGCGCGAGGCGCTCGACCTGCGCGTGGAGGAGTGCTCCCGGCGCACGGAGGCGCTCGCGCGCGCGCTCACTGAGCGCTCGGGCATGGAGCTCCAGACCCGCATCGACGAGGAGCGGCGCGCGACGGCAGCCTCGGAAATCGTCCTCTTCGGCGGTGACGAGCGCATTCTCGCCGCGAGTCTCGACAACCCGCTGGCCACCGTACCGCTGGCTCCGCCCGCGGACCTCGTCCGCCGGGTGAGCGAGCACCGCCCCTATGTCAGCCTCGAGCCGCAGCCGGGCGGCCAATACGTCATCCGGATCGGTGCGCCACTCAGCGAGTCGCCCGACAGTCCGGACGATCGCTACGTCATGGCGCTCTATCCAGTACCAATGCAGCTTGCGGACCTTGCCGATGCAGTGCAGCGGTCCTACTCCCAATACGGCAATCTCGCCGCGCTACGCGAGCCGCTGAAGTACAGCTTCAGTCTGACGCTGACACTGGTGCTGCTGCTCGCGATGTTGGCGGCGTTCTACGGCGCCATTTTCTCCGCACAGCGGCTAGCCCGTCCGGTCCAGGACCTCATTGCCGGCACCCGTGCCGTCGGCAAAGGCGACTTCGATACGCGTCTGCCGCTGCCTTCGCGCGACGAGATGGGATTCCTGGTGCATTCCTTCAACGATATGACCAAGCGCCTGCGGCGCGCGCACGAAGAAGCGACCCGGAGCCAGCAGGCCGTCGAGCGCGAGCGCGAGCGTCTTGCGATCATCCTGGCCCGGCTCTCCACCGGTGTGCTCGCGGTGGATCGGACACTCACCGTGCGCATGGCCAATGAGGCGGCGGGCGCGATCCTCGGCACCGACCTGTCCGCGGCGACCGGCCGCTCCCTGCCCGAGCTCTCGGCGAGCAACGAGCGACTGGGGCAGTTCGTCGCGGCGCTCGCCGTGCGCTTCGCGCGCGGCCGCGAGGAATGGCGCGAGCAGCTCGATCTCGAAGGCGGGCCGGCGCATGGGACCATGGGGCGGCGCAATCTCATGTGCGCCTGTACGGCGCTGCCCGGAGAGAGCGGCGACATGGGTTATGTCATCGTGTTCGATGACATCACGACCCTGCTGCAGGCGCAGCGGGACGCCGCCTGGGGCGAGGTCGCGCGCCGGCTGGCGCACGAGATCAAGAATCCGCTCACCCCGATCCAGCTCTCCGCAGAGCGCCTGCGCCGCCGGCTGCTCGCCAGCATGGGACCGCGCGATGCGGAGATCCTCGAGCGGGCCACCCACACCATCGTGCAGCAGGTCGAGAGCATGCAGCAGATGGTGAACGCCTTCAGCGAGTACGCGCGCGCGCCCGAGATGCAGGTGAGCCGCTTCAGCCTGAATCAGCTCGTGACCGAGGTTGCGGAGCTCTACCGCTCGCAGGCCCCGCGCGCCGCCATCCACCTGAGCCTCGACGAGCGGCTCGAGGGCATCGAGGCCGACCGCGGCCGGGTACGTCAGATCCTCAACAATCTGGTCACCAACGCGCTCGAGGCGCTCGAGGGCACGCCACAGCCGCGGCTCGAGATCGCGACCCGGCTCGATGGCGCCGATGACGGCCAGTACGCCGCGCTGGCCGTATGTGACAATGGGCCCGGGTTTCAGCGTGAGCTCCTGGGCCGGGTCTTCGACCCCTACGTCACGAGCAAGCCCAAGGGCACGGGCCTGGGTCTCGCGATCGTGAAGAAGATCGTCGAGGAGCATGGTGGCCGGATCGATGCCGACAACCGCCCGGAAGGCGGCGCCCGGGTCAGGGTGCTGTTGCCGGTCGTCGATAGCACCCGGACGGCGGCCGGCGCGCGTGACCGAAGAGAGCAATTGCGGAGAGAGAGGGCATGAGCGCTCCACACATTCTGGTGGTCGATGACGAGGCGGACATCCGCGGCCTGCTGAAGGAGATCCTCTCCGAGGAAGGCTACGAGGTCGATGTCGCAGCCAACGCCGCCCAGGCGCGCGCCTCGCGCGCGCGGCAGACACCCGACCTCGTGCTGCTCGACATCTGGATGCCCGATGTCGATGGGATTACTCTGCTGCGCGAGTGGTCGTCATCAATGACGGATGGCTGTCCTGTCGTCATGATGTCCGGTCACGGCACCGTTGAAACCGCGGTCGAGGCCACACGCCTTGGCGCGTTCGACTTCGTGGAAAAGCCACTCTCGCTCGCGAAGCTGCTGCGCACGGTGGAGCGGGCGCTCGATGCCGGCAGGCGGCGGCGCCAGTCGGGCAAGCTGCTCGTGCCGGCGCTGATGGTGCCGGCGGGCAAGAGCAAGCTGATGCAACAGTTGCGCACCGATCTGCAGCAGATCGCCAGCCACTCCTCCTCCGTGCTGCTCATCGGCGAGCCTGGCTCCGGTCGCGAAGCATTCGCGAGATACCTGCACGAGCGGGGGCCGCGCGCCGGCGCGCCCTTCGTCACGCTCGTCGCCAGCACTCTGCGCGAGGCGGAGGCGGAGAGCAGGCTCTTCGGCCGCGTGGAGGGCGCAAACCGGCATCCGGGACTGATCGAGCAGGCGGCCGACGGCACGCTGTTCGTGCAGGAGATCGATGATCTGCCTGCCGGCGCGCAGCGCCTCCTGGTAGGGGCCCTCGAGTCCGGCCGCTTCTCGCCGATCGGCGGCGCGGAGCCGGTGGAGCTGCGCGCGCGCGTGGTGTCCTCCGCGCAGCCGGGCGTGGAGAGCAGGGCCGGCGCGGACGGGCTGCGCCGGGACCTTCTCGCGCATCTCAACACCCTCATCGTCAGGGTGCCGCCGTTGCGCGATTACTCCGAGGACGTCCCGGAGCTGCTGCGCCAACAGGTGGACCGCATAGTCGATACCGAAGGGCTGCCCTTCCGCCGTTTCAGTGTCGCGGCACAGAACCGGCTGCGCAATTATCCGTGGCCCGACAATGTGCGGGAACTGAAGAATCTGGTCCACCGTCTGTTGATTCAGGGGGGCGGCGAGGAAATCAGTCTCGATGAGATCGAGCGGGAGCTTGCCGTGCAGGCGCCCCCGGGCGAGCCGCTGGTCAAGCAGGACCTGCTGGCGCTGCCGCTGCGCGAGGCCCGCGAGCAGTTCGAGCGCGCTTACCTGCAGCAACAGCTGTTGCTCTGCAACGGCAAGGTGGGCCAGCTGGCGAAGCGCGTTGGGATGGAGCGCACCCATCTCTACCGCAAGCTCCGCTCGCTTGGTCTCGACTTCCGTTCCATAGGAGAAGATTAGCTTGTAGGTTCTCGTTTCCAGCCAGCTGCGGCGGCGGGGCACATCCCTGCGCCGCAGATGGCCGCGATGGTGCGATTGTCGTATCCTGTCGCAGATGACGTTGTCGGAGTGTGACAACTGACAGCCGCTGGGGAAGGCAAGAGGAAGGGGGGACCCGCCCGAGCGCGGAACGAGTCCGCGGCGGTGGCGGCGGGGAAGGGCGTTACCGCCGGCAAGGGTCTGCGTTTACTCATCGTGGAGGACGTCGCGGCCGAGGCCGAGCTTGCGGTCAGGCGCCTCGCGTTCGGCGGAATCTCCTGTGTGCCCCGGACCGTGGCGGATGAGTCTCAGTTCCGCGCGGCTCTCAAGCTGTTCCGCCCCCATCTCATTCTTTCCGACTTCACCTTGCCCGACTTCGACGGGCTTGCGGCGCTCGAGATTGCCTGCGAGGAGGCGCCGGATACTCCCTTCATATTCCTCTCCGGCACCATCGGCGAGGAGCGCGCCATCGAAGCGCTGCGGCGCGGCGCCGTCGATTACGTCCTGAAGACCAATCCCGCGCGGCTCGTGCCGGCGGTCCGCCGCGCGCTGCGAGAGGTGGAGGAGCGCGCGCGGCGCCGCGCCGCGGAGCGCCAGATAGCGCGCCTCACTCGCAGGCTGAGGATGCAGAGCGGCATCAACAGCGCGGTGATCCGCATCCGCGACCGCGAGGAGCTGCTGCGCGAGGCCTGTCGGCTCGCCTATGAGGTGGGAGGTTACGATCGCGCCGCGATTTTCCTCGTGGCCGCCGACGGGCGCACCGCGACTCCCTGGTATTCGCTCGGCGTGGGACCTCCCCGCGGGCAAACCCTGCCGGTGATCACGATCGGCGATGGCACGGAGCCTGACACTACGCTGACCGGCCAGGCGCTGCGCACGGGGGAGATCGCACTCAGCGCGGATCTCGCGCGTTCGGAGCCGCCGATTGCGAGCCGCGACCGGCTGTTGGAAGTGGGGCTGAGGTCGCTGGTGGCGCTGCCGCTGATCGTCGGCGGCGTGCGGATCGGCGCTTTGGCGCTCGGCTCGCGCGAGACCCACGCCGTCAGCGATGAAGAGCTCAGGCTGCTGCAGGATGTTGCCGCCAACATGTCGTTTGCGTTGCGCTATCTCCAGCAGGAGGACAGGGCTCAGTACCTGACTTCTTTCGACCCGCTGACCGGGCTCGCCAAGCGTGCGCTGTTCTGCCAGCGGCTCGACCAGCGGCTGAGTGATCACGCCACGCTCGAAAGCACTCCCACGGTGGTTGCCTTCGACGTCATGCATCTCAGCAAGGTCAACGACAGCTTCGGGCGCCACGTCGGTGACCTGCTGCTGCAGGCGGTCGCGAAGCGGCTCAAGTACCACATCGCGGACGACGACCGCCTCGGATACCTCGGCGGTGGAACCTTCGTGCTGCTGTTGCCGCAGGAGGAAACCTCGGCGGAGAGTGTCACGACGCTGCTCGAGAACACCGTGTTCCGCGAGCCATTCGGCATCGAAGGGCGGGTGCTGCGCACCTCCTTCCGCTCCGGCATCGCGCGCTCGCCGGCTGACGGCAAGGATGGCAACACGCTGGCGCAGCGGGCGGAGGCGGCGCTCAAGCAGGCGAAGGAAGCGGGTGAGCAGTACCTGCATTACCAGATCGAGATGCACAGCGACATCGCCGAGCGGCTGGCGCTCGAGCATCGCCTGCGCGCCGCGCTCGACGAGCGCCAGTTCGCCCTGCACTACCAGCCGCAGGTGAGCCTCGCCACGGGGCGGATCGAGGCAGTGGAGGCGCTGCTGCGGTGGCAGGACCCGGAACGGGGACTGGTCTTTCCCGGCCAGTTCCTGCCGGTCCTCGAGTCCTCGGGCATGATAGTGGCAGTGGGGGACTGGGTGCTGCGTCAGGCGGCGGCGGACTGTCTGCGCTGGTCGCGCACCGGGGTCGCGTGTCTGCGCATCGCGGTGAACGTCTCCGCGCAGCAGATCCGGCGCCGGACATTCGCCGCGCACGTGCTCGCTGCGGCCGAGCCTTGCCTCGGCGCGGGGTGCGGCATCGATCTCGAGATCACGGAGACGGGGTTGCTGCACGATGTCGAGGGAGCGAGTCGCAAGCTCCGGGAGTTGCGGGCGGCGGGACTGCGCATTGCGCTCGATGACTTCGGCACGGGTTATTCCTCGCTCGGACTGCTTTCCAAGCTGCCCGTGGACCTGGTGAAGATCGACCGCTCGTTCATCACGGGGCTCCCCGACGACAAGGCCAGCGTCACGTTGGTGTCGAGCGTGATCGGGCTGGCGTCGGCGTTCGGACTGAAGGTCGTGGCGGAGGGAGTGGAGACGCTCGGGCAGCTCGAGATGCTCAGGAAGCTGCGGTGCGATCACTCGCAGGGCTACCTGCACTCGCGGCCCGTGCCCGCCGATCAGTTGGAGACGCTGCTGCGGGAGCAGGGTAAGGGCAGTTCCCGCGACTGACCGCCGTCGCGACATCAACGACGTTTCGCGCCAGCCTTTCTTCCTCCGCGCCGGCCCGGTTTTGACTTCGTGACGCGCCTGATGGGAGCACGGCGCGCCGCCGTCTTCGCGGGCCGGCCTCCGGGCTTGGCACCGCGAGCACGCGCCTTTGGTCTGCCTTTCGCCGTGCGGCGTGCCTTCGCTTGGGTCTTGGTTCTCGCCGCAGACGCCGTTGCCCCGGCGCGCTTGCGCGCCGTTCGCTTTCCCGCGGCCGCCCTGGCTTGCGGCCGTGCGGCAGGCGCGTCGACGCCGCGCAGCTGATCGAGAATTGCGGGGTTTTCCAGCGTCGAGACATCCTGCGCGATTTCCTCACCG
>Ga0335074_10003377_pt1 | contig 21784 bp, 12 predicted proteins | sample Lox_Sample_23_FD_206715 | JGI IMG/M metagenome (GOLD analysis project Ga0335074, IMG submission 206715) | Soil microbial communities from Loxahatchee National Wildlife Refuge, Florida, United States - Lox_Sample_2.3 | ecosystem: Environmental > Terrestrial > Soil > Wetlands | place: USA... | reverse complement strand
GCACGTGCAGGTAGCCGACTCGCCCGCTGCTGAGCTCGCGGACCTGCTGGCGCCGCCCGGCGACCCAGTCCTGGTAGCGCAGCCGCCGCTCCTCGCTGAGCGTGATCACGACGGCACGCCGGGGCTCGCCGCCCGCGGCGGGGACGACGGTCAGCTCGACCGGCTTGCCAGCCGCGCCCACCAGCAGCGGGCCCGGCCCCGTCCCGTCCAGCGGCTGGCCATCGACCGCGAGCAGTACGTCCCCCTCGCCGATCTGGGTGCCGGGTGTGGCCAGCGGCGAGCGCGCCCGGGGATCGGACGACTCGCCTGGCAGCACCCGCCGTACCGTCCAGCCCCTGCCGTCGCGTTGCTCGAGGTCGGCCCCGAGCATGCCCATGGCCTCCGGCTCGGCTGCGTCACCGAAGCCAGGGCCAGCAGTGACGTAAGCGTGCGACGTGCCGAGCTCGCCGAGCACCTCCCACAGCAGATCGGCGAGGTCACCAGGCCCGGCGATCCGGTCCAGCAGCGGCCGGTAGGCGTCGAGCATGCCGTCCCAGTCCACGCCAGCCAGGTCGGGCACCCAGAAGTCGTGCCGGACAAGCCGTCCGGCCTCGGCGTAGGCGTTGCGCCACAGCGCCGCGGGATCGGCCAGGAACCGAGCCCGCGACTTGTCAACGGTGACCCGTTCGGCCGGGTTGTCGGGGTCTGGCTTGTGATCAGCAGGAACGACGCTGAGCTGCCCGTGATCGGACACGACGAGCGCTGTGCCGTCGCCGCTGGGCTCGAACCAGTCCAGCTCGTCGTCGAGCTCCGTGCACCGCTGCGTGGCCAGGTCGAAGTACTCCAGGCTCGACTGCGGCGCCGAGTCGCCCGGGCTAGCGCCGCCCTCGCCCAGGCTCCCAGTGAGCGGTTCTCTCAGCCAGGCAAGCCCGCCCTTGACCGCGCACAGCGAGTCGTAGCGGGACTCGGGCACGGGAATCTGCACGACGCGCCCAGGCAGTCCCCCCGTGTCGACCGCTACTGTGTCGATGACGACTGGCGGCGGGGCAGCGTCGGCGCGTTTGCTGTCGGATCCGGACTCGGTCTCGGAGTCCCGGGAATCTGTCTCGTCGTCCTGGGCGGCGCGGCCGACCGGCCGGCCAGCTGGCAGCGGGGCGAACGGTGAGGGTGTCTGGGCCGCCAGCGGCACCAGGTACGGGCGGCTGCCGAACGGGAACGACAGGTCGAACACATGGGCGTCATACACCGGGTCGAAACTGCGCTGGGACAGGAACGCGAGGTAGCGGCCATCCTGCGTGAAGACCGGGTCGGTATCGGTGAACCGCCCGTCGGTGACGTCCGCGATGACCCGGTCCGGGTCGGCTGGTCGGGTCAGGCGCAGTTGCCGCAGCGTCCTCGGCCCAGGCTGCGACCAGGCCAGCCAGGCTGAGTCCGGTGACCAGGCCAGCCCGGCGACTTCGCCGTAGTCGGAGGAGGCCAGCTCGGTCACCGCGCCGGAGGAGGCGTCCACGAGCAGTAGCCGCCCGTCGCGTGCGGCCACGGCCACGGCGCTCCCATCCGGTGCCGGGCTGAGGTCCGCCGCCATGCCGATGGCCCCGGCGGCCAACCGGCGTGGCTGCGCACCAGCCGCTGACCCGTCGCTGGGTGCTATCTCGATGGCGTCCGTGCCCTCGGCGTCGGTCACCCAGGCGACCAGCCCGGTCTTGCCGATCACCCGGGGTAGCCGGGCGCGTACGCCCGAGACGACAGACAGTGCGCGGGCCGGGCCGTCACGGTGCGTCAGCCAGTGAATGGTCCCGCGTACCTCGATCGCGCTGGCCTGGCCGGAGTGGTCACAGCACAGTCCGTCGAGGTGGTCCTCGGCCGATACCAGCCTCGGTGCCCGCGCCGTCGGCGAGGAAAGGGCGATCTCCAGCCGCCGCGGCACCTGCCCGTCGTCCAGCCCGTCTAGCAGCCAGATGTCACCAGCGCAGTGATAGACGACCCGCTGGCCATCGGTACTGGCATTGCGGGCGTAAAAGCCGTCGTGATCGGTGTGCCGACGAAGGTCGCTGCCGTCCGGCAGGCACGAGTACAGGTTGCTGGTGCCCTCGTGGTCGGACAGGAACGCCAGCCTGCCGTCGATCAGCATCGGGCACGCAAGCTGGCCGGCCAGCCCGCCGAGGACGCGGGTGAACTGCCCGGCTCCTCCCAGGGCAGGCCCGAGCCACAGGCGTCCGCAAGTCCCGCCACGGTAGCGCTTCCAATGCGCGGGATCGCGGCGGTTGGCGTTCAGCAGGGCAGTGTGGTCGACCGTGACCGCCAGGTCAGCGACGATCCCGAGCGGCAGCGCCTCCGGTGTGGCTGCGCCCGCGTCAGCGCCCGCGGCGAATGCGTACGCCCGGGTCATGTGGTCGAACGGCTGGCCGACGGCGGTGACGGCCACAATGTCACCGCCCGGCGTCCAGCCGCAGACCCGGGTCCGGTCATCACCCCAGTAACTGAGCCTGCGCCCGTTCCCGCCGTCGGCTCCGGTCAGGTAGACCTCGGGTGACCCGTCGCGTTCGCTGGTCCAGGCGATCATCGAGCCGTCGGGCGAGAACCGTGGGTAGCTGGCGTCCGCGTGGTCAGCGGTGACCCGCCAGGCACGGCCGCCGGCAACGGGAGCAAGCCACACGTCGTCATCGGCGACGAACGTGACCAGATCACCCTGGATGTGCGGGAAGCGGAGGTATCCAGCCTGGGTCATCGGCTCATCCTAGGACGGCAGTTCAGAACTCCAGCCGCGTCCCGGCGCCGAGCCCGGATGCCCGGGAGCAGGCCAGCGTGGCCGCGGCCAGATCCTCGGCCGCCAGGCCGAGCGACTCGAACACCGTGATCTCGTCGTCCAGCAGGCGGCCAGGTGCCGTTCCGTTGATGACCTCGCCGAGCTCGGCCCGGATGTGACCAGGGCCGATCGCGCCGTCGGCCTGCGCCAGCAGGTAGTCACCGGATTCAGTGGTGACCGACTCGCGGCTGTCAGCGAACAACGCCGCGCCTGCCATCGTCTCGGTGTCGAGCTCGCGGGCCTGCGGGACGCTGGACCCGACAGCGTTGATATGGGTGCCCGGTGCCAGCCATTCCCGCCGCAGCACTGGCTGCGCCGAGCTGGTGACGGTCACGACGATCCCGGCACCGTCCACCGCCTCCTGCGCAGACCCGCAGGCCGTGACGGGAACCGGGGTGCGCCCGCGCATGCCCTCAGCGAACGAGGCTGACCGTCCCTGATCCCGGCCGGCTACCCGGACGCTGGCCAGCGGCCGCGCCGCCGCGATCGCCAGCAGGTGCGCCCGCGCCTGCACGCCGGTGCCGATGATCCCCAGGTCGGCCGCACCGGGCCGGGCCAGCAGCCCGGTCGCCACCGCCGACACGGCGGCGGTCCGGATCTCAGTCACCGCCGACGCGTTGACAACGGCCCGCGGCTCGCCGGTCCGGGCACTGAACAGCATGACGACGCCCTGATGCGCGTCCAGTCCGGCGGCCGGGTTACCCGGGAAGACGCAGACCGTCTTAACACCGAAGCCGATGTCACCGGGCCACGTCTGGTCGGCAGCCGCCCCGCCGGGGGGCGGCTGGTAGGCAGGCATCAGGCCCATCAGGCCGGACGCTCCCTCCGGCCTGATCACAGTGCGCAGCGGCTGGTGGACCTGGCCACGGGAGTACGCCGAGAGAGCGGCCCGCATGGCATCGGCGCACTCGGCATACGGCAGCACGCGGTGAACGTCCGCCGCCCCGAGAACGAGGAGGCTCACCCGCTCACGAGTCGGTGCTGGGCGGCTGCGGCGGCGCTGCCCGGTGCGCGCCATCGGCCGAGGCGGCTGCGCGGGGAGGGCCGTGCGGCGCAATCGCCATCTCTTCGGGCCGGTGCTCAGGCACCGGCTTGCCGACGATCCGGTAGACCGCCTCACCGTCTACGGTCTCGCTCTCCAGCAGCAGGTCGACGAGCTGCTGAAGCTCGGACTCGTGCGAGCGGATGAGGTCGATCGCCGTCTGCTCGGCCTCCCGCAGCAGCCGGGACACCTCGGCGTCGATGGCGGCCTGGGTCGCCTCGGCGAACGGGCGGCTGGAAAGCCCCTGCCCGCCTCCGCCCAGGAACACCGACCCGCCTTCCGGATAGCCGACTGGGCCGAGCGTGGCTGACAGGCCGAACTCGCGAACCATCTTGGTCGCCAGGTCGGTCGCACCAGCGAGGTCGTTGGCCGCTCCGGTCGAGCCCTGCCCGAGCTTGACCAGTTCGGCGGCGCGCCCGCCGAGCCGCACGGCCAGGGAATCGGTGAGGTAGTCCTCGCCGTACAGGTGCCGCTCGTCGATCGGCAGCTGCTCGGTGACGCCCAGCGCCTGCCCGGCCGGCAGGATCGTCACCTTCGCGACCGGGTCGGCGTGCTCGGACAGCGCCGCGACCAGCGCGTGTCCGGACTCGTGGATCGCTACCGCGTGTTTCTCCTCCGGCAGCAGCACGTTGGAGCCTTCCCTGCGGCCGAGCAGGATGCGGTCCCTGGCGTCCGAGAAGTCCGCCGCCGTCAGCACGTCGCGGTGGTCGCGGACCGCGAAGATCGCTGCCTCGTTGGCCAGGTTGGCCAGGTCAGCGCCGGAGAAACCCGGGGTACCCCGGGCCACGACGTTCAGGTCGACGTCCGGCCCCAGCTTCTTGTCCCGGCAGTGCACGGCCAGGATGGCCTGGCGCTCGGACAGGGTCGGCAGCGGGATCGTGACCTGCCGGTCGAACCGGCCCGGGCGCAGCAGAGCCGGGTCAAGCACCTCAGGACGGTTGGTTGCGGCCAGGACGACAATGCCCTGAGTCATGTCGAAGCCGTCCATCTCGGACAGCAGCTGGTTCAGGGTCTGCTCCCGCTCGTCGTTGGCGACCACGGCGCCTGTCCCGGCGCGCCGCTGGCCGATCGCGTCGATCTCATCGATGAAGATGATCGCCGGGGCCCGCTTGCGCGCCTCGGCGAACAGGTCACGGACGCGCGCGGCACCGACACCGACGAACATCTCGACGAAGCTGGACCCGGTGACCGAGAAGAACGGCACCGAGGCCTCCCCGGCCACGGCCCGGGCCAGCAGCGTTTTGCCCGTGCCCGGGGGGCCTACCATCAGCAAGCCGCGCGGGGCCATCGCCCCGGCCCGCTGGTAGCGCTCCGGGTTGCGCAGGAAGTCGACGACCTCGGCGATCTCGGACTTCACGCCGTCGTACCCGGCGACGTCGCTGAATTTGGTGTCCGGCCGCTCGGCGTCGAATACCTTGGCCCGGCTCCGGCCAGCGCCGAGCACTCCCTGCAGCCCGGCGGCCCCGCCACCGCCTTTGCTCAGCCGCCGGATCCACCAGAAGATCAGGACGATCGGCAGCAGCAGAATCGCCCAGTAGAGCAAGTCAGTGCCCAGGCTGGAACTCGGCGGGTTCGCCGTGATCGACTTGACGCCGTCGGCTGTGAGCTGCTGGCTGAGTTGGGTTGTGGGCTGGCCTGGGATGGTGGTGGCGTACGAGTTGCCGTTCGTCAGCTCGCCAGTGACCGGGGTGTTCGAGCCGGACGAGCCGTTGCCGAACGTGACAGTCTCGATCTTGTGTGCTTTGGCGTTCGCGGTGAACTGCGTGTAGTTCAGGTTCTCCGGCGTTTTGACGTTGATCCCCGGCAGGATGAACCACAGTGCCAGGACGGCCAGAAGCGCGATCGGCCAGAGCCAGTGCCGCCAGCTCGGCGGAGGCGGCGGCGCGGTGTTAGCCCCGCGGTCTCTCGGGGGTGGCGGGTTCGGCTGCTTGCTCATGAGTCATTCTTACGCTGCTGCCCGAGGTGAGCGAACGGGGCCCGTGCTCAGAGCATCCGCTCAGAGCATTACTGAGCGGTGGCAGGTCCGGTTTGCCCGGCTGCCATGCTCTGCGGGGACGTCTTGGCCGCCGCGATGAGCTGGCTCAGAATCAGGTCCTGGGCAGCGAGGTGCTTCTGGATCTCGATCGCATCGTGCAGGACGGCCGCGGCGTCGTTGTAGGTGTCCTCGGCCCGCTTGTCCGACGCTTTCGCCTGGAGGTTCTGCCCGACGATGATGATGGGCAGCAGCACCAGCGGGCGGCTGCCCGGATTGGGCGCCCACACAGGGACGGGCTGGGCATGGAACTCACGTTCATCGTCAACGGCACCGAGTATCAGGTCGAGGCTGACGCGGACCGGAGCCTGCTGGACCTGCTCCGCGAGGACCTGGGGATCACCGGGCCCAAGCTGGGCTGCGGGGAGGGTGCCTGCGGCGCCTGCACGGTGCTCGTCGGCCGGCGAGCAGTGACCTCGTGCATCACACCAGCCGCCGAGGTGGCGGGCCAGCGGGTCATAACGGTGGAGGGGCTGTCTGAGGATGGCCTGCTGCACCCGGCGCAGCAGGCGTGGCTGGAGACCGGGGCGATGCAGTGCGGTTACTGCACTGCGGGCTGGCTAACCGCAACCGCGGCGCTGCTCAACCGGATACCGCACCCCGACGATGCCCGGATCGCCGCTGAGCTGGCCGGCAACATATGCCGGTGCTGCACCTACCCGCGGATCCTGCGTGCTGTGCGCCGCGCCGCCGAGCTCATGGAGCAGCCCGAGCTGCTGGAAGAGGTGCCGGAAACGACGGTGCCGCCGCAAACCCCGGCAGCCCCGGAAGCCCCGGCTCAGCCGTGGGATCGGGTAGTACGGGATACGGCCGCCGGCCAGCCCTCGTTCTTTGACCGCCTCGCCGACGGGCTGGTCGCCGTGGTCGCCGAGGACGACGACGCCTGGGTCCACGTCGGTGCCGACGGGTCGGTGACCGCGTTCACCGGCAAGGTCGAGGCGGGCCAGGGCACCCGCACCGCGCTGGGGCTGCTTGTCGCCGAGGAGCTTGCGGTGCCGCCGGGCGTGGTGCGCGTGGTCATGGGCAGCACCGACGTGTCCCCGTTCGACCTGGGTACGTTCGGCAGCCGCTCGATGCCGTTCGCCGCGCCGCCGCTGCGCACCGCGGCCGCCGGAGCGCGGGAGTTGCTCCGCGAGGCCGCGGCTGAGCGGTTCGGCATCCCCGCCGCTGACCTGACAGTGGCCGGAGGCATGGTGGCCGGCCCGGATGGCGCGCCCAGCGTCGGCTACGGCGACCTGCTGACCGGTGTCCGCCGGGTCGAGCGGGTGCCAGCCAGCGGGCCGGGTGCCCCGTCGCTGACCCCGCCGGCCGCCTGGCGCCAGGCGGGCCGGGCTGCCCGGGCTGCGGGCGGAGCCCAGGTGGTCACCGGCACCAAGCGCTTCCCTGCCGACCTGCACGCTGACGCGATGCTGCACGGGTGCGTGCTGCGCGCCCCCGCGTACGGCGCCACGCTGCGCAGCGCTGACACGTCCCGGGCTGAAGCGCTGCCGGGGGTCAGCGTGATCAGGGACGGTGATCTCATCGGGGTGCTCGCCGGCAGCCGGGCTGACGCGCGCCGCGCTGTCCAGGCGATCGACGCTGTCTGGGACGCCGAGCCGCAGCCGAACCGGGCCGGTCTCGCGGACTACCTGCGGTCACACCCGGTGGACGGCGAGGGGTTCGGCGCCAAACGCGAGCACGAGGAAGGCGATGTGGACGCGGCCCTGGCCGCCGGGCCTGTGCGGCTAGACGCGCACTACACCACCGCCTACATCGCACACGTGCCACTGGAGCCCAGGTCCGCCGTTGCTGACTGGCAGGACGGCCAGCTGACCGTGTGGACGGGGACCTCGACCCCGTTCCGGGCCCGGAAGGAGCTTTCCGAAGCACTCGGCCTGCCAGAATCAGCGGTACACGTGATCGTCCCGGATTACGGCGGCGGCTTCGGCGGCAAGCACGGCAGCACGGTCGCCGCGGAGGCTGCGCGGCTGGCGCGGTCGGCGGGCCGGCCGGTCAAGGTGCAGTGGACCAGGCACGAGGAGTTCCACTGGGGTTACCTGCGTCCCGCGGCGCTCATCGATGTGTCGGCCAGCGCGGACTCCGCCGGGACGCTCACCGGCTGGACGCACCTGAACATCAACTCCGGCGCGGTCGGGATCATGACCCCGTACCGCGTCCAGAACCAACGCATCGTGTACCAGCCCGCCGAATCGCCGCTGCCGCAGGGTTCCTACCGGGCGCTGGCCGCAACCGCGAACCACTTCGCCCGGGAATCGGTCATGGACGAGCTGGCCCACGCGATTGGAACCGACCCGCTGGAGTTCCGGCTGCGGCACCTGGACGACAGCCGGCTCGCCGACGTGTTCCGCGCTGCGGCTGAGCGGATTGGCTGGCCGGGTGAGACCGCGGCGCGCACGGGCACCGGCATCGCCGGCGGCGTCGAGAAGGGCGGCCGGGTCGCCACCGCCGCGCGGGTCCGCGTGGACAGCGACGGGACGCTGCACGTCGACCGGCTGGTCACCGCTTTCGACTGCGGGACGGTCGTCAGCCCGGACAACCTGGCCAACCAGATCGAGGGGGCCACGATGATGGGCCTGGGTGGCGCGCTGTTCGAGGAGATCGACTTCGCCGACGGGCAGATCCTCAACGCCTCGCTGTCGGACTACCGGGTGCCGCGGCTGCCAGACCTGCCCCAGATCGAGGTCGTGCTGGTCGACCGGCCGGACGAGCCCTCCGCCGGCGGCGGCGAAACCCCGATCATCGCGGTCGCGCCCGCGATAGCGAACGCCATCTTCAGCGCCTGCGGCATCCGCTTGCGCCACATGCCACTGGCCCCCCGCGGCGTGGTTCGCTCCGCAGACTGACGCACGATCATCGCAGCTGTGTTCGAAGAGTGCCCTAAAAGCGGCATTCTTTGTTGCCGCGGCCCGGCGGCTCGGGCTGTCCGACGGCGAGATCCACGACCTGGTCCGGGCGCACCTGTGAGCGCGAGAGGCCGCCAGGCGGCCATAGCAGCCATCGGCCTGGCCGCGGCCATCGTGGCCATCGTCCCGTTCGCTCTGTGGTGGCGGCGCTTCCCCGACCCCATGGCCTCGCACTGGGGATTTGTGGGCGGCCCGAACGGGTCCACGTCCAAGGGAGCGCTGGCTGTGATCCTGGTCGGGCCCGCCGTGCCGCCGCCCAGTTCCCCGGCGGGCGGATCCGTTGGGCTGCGGCCGGGAGAGCGGGTGTCCTGGACCGGGTATGCGCGCGCCCCTTTGTGGTTGCCACTGTCCCTGGCCGGGCTGGCGGCACTGATCGTGGTCGTCGCGATCACCGGCCGGTCGCCGCAGGCCCTGATCGGCGTGGCCGCCCTGGCCGTCGCTGCGGTGGCAACGTCGTGGATCCGGGTCAGCGTCGACTGGCGCGGCCTGCGGATCCGCTACGGCCCGCTGCCCTGGCCGGTGACGAAATCCGCCTGACGCTGGCCGACGGCAGCGTGTTCGCTGTCACCGTCGGCGACGCCGGCACCGGTGTCGCCCTGCTAAACGAGCTGCGCGGCCGCCAGCCAGCAGCCTGACCCACGCCGGACAATAACCCGACCCTTTACGAGGAGGCGCGGGCCTGGCTGGGCCTGGTCCTTGCTGACGGCTAACGATGCCCGAACGCCCAGATGCGGGCCGAGACTCCGAGGACGCGGAGTGGGTAGGAGCTGGCCAGCACGAGGCCGCCGGCCTGGCGCGGCACCGGCGGCGGCGCGAGCACGACTACCCGGCCGCCGGGCCGGGTGACCCGCGCTGCCTCGCCGAGCACGCTGCGCATCCAGGGGCCGGGCTCGTCCACCCGGAACTGCCGGCCGAACGGCACGTTGGTCACGACGGCGTCGAACTCGCCATCCCGGTACGGCAGATCCCGGGCGTCGGCCCGGCGGATCACGGCCTGCGGGACGTTGGCGGCTGCGCTGCGGACGGCGTCGGCGTCGATGTCGCTGGCCCAGGCCTGCCATCCGGCGGCGATAGCCTCGGCCGCGATCGTTCCGGAACCGCAGCAGGGATCAAGGAGCCGGCCTGGCCCAGGGCCCGCGAGGCCGACCATCGCGGCCGCGACCACCGGCCGCAGCGCGCCCTGCCGCTCAGCGGCCCGCCCGGCGCCGTGCTGGCGCATGCGCTTGCTGGACAGGCGCAATCCAGAAGTGAACCGCGCCGGGTGGTGCTCGACTACCCACACTTCCAGGTCAGCCGGATCGGCGATGCGCCACCGCGGTCTGCTGGCACTGACGGCGCGCTCGACCGCGCTGCGAAGCTCGGTGCGCCGGAAGCGGCTCTCATCCATCACCCGGGCGATAACACGGAACGTCATCGACGGGCTGAGGTGGCCGGCATAGCTGGCCCAGACGGACAGCGCGCGTTCGAGTCCGTCGCGGCTCACGAGGGTGTCAGCCACCCGCGAGGCCGACCCGCTGCCAGACCCGGAGATCACAGCGAACACATCCTCGGCCAGTCTCAGGCTGTCCAGCCGGAACCGGGCGCCGCGCTGCGCGCTGAAGAAAACGATGTCGGCCCGGCCGTCGAACCCGGGTTCCCCCTCAGCCTTCAGGCCTGGATCCGCGCCCGTCTCGTCCCTGAGCAGCGGGCCAAGCCCCGGAACCGTCGCGGCGAAGAATGAGACCAGCTCAGATCCCTGGATGCAGGCCGCGCAGATGGGCGATCTGTGCGGTGACGTCAGGGGGTCCGGGCATGTCTCAACGGTAGCGGCCAGGCCCGGCGCTGAAGCCATGATCGGGATACGCTCGGGTAGGCGAGGAAGGACGTTACGGGACTGAGTCCACCTCTGTCGTTGCCGGGACCGCGGGCCGCTATCATCACGATCTCTCCGGCCGCGCCGTTTAAGTCCGGACTGCACCGGAACCAGAGCAGTCATGGGCAACGTCCAATACGAAGAGAATCACAATGCTCGATCAGCATCGGCTCAGATTTTGGAGGCAGCCATGAAGGCCCGCACACTGGTCATGACTGCTGCGGCCACCCTGGCCGTCACTGCGGCGCTGTCAGCCTGCGGCAGTGCGACCACGCCTAGCAAGCCGGCAGCAGCCGGAACGTCTTCGCCGTCGGCGACACCCACACCGAGTTCATCGACTCCAAGCCTTCCGGTCTCCGCCGGCGGGGCCCCGATGATCGCGGCTATCCGGCTCAGCGCCAATTTCTCGCCGGACACCGTCACCCTGGCGGCAGGCCAGAAATTCCAGGTGATCGTGAGCACGTCCGTTGCCCCGACCGGCACGGCCTTCCCGCACCCTTGCTCGACCGGCGTCGCCTATGCGGCCGCCGGCAACATGCTGTCGGTGTCCTGCCCGGCTTCGGGAGGTTTCCTGTTCACGGCCGAGCAGGCCGGGACGACGACGCTCACCGCCACCGTGAAGCCCAACTGCTCCCCGGGCGAGATGTGCCCGCAATGGATCACCGAGGCCGTGCTCCACGTGACGATCACCTGACCACCTCCTGGGATCAGTCGGGGGGACCTCCGGGCGTTACCGGCCCGGCGTGGATGTAGACGGGCCCTGTGTGCGCGCATGCGGCGAACGGATACGGGATCACTTTTGGCGCGAACTGGTTTGGCGGGAAGACGCGCAGCCCGGCCGCGGTGGGCGCCGTCCAGCCCCGCCATGGCTGTTGCCACGGCGGGGGCAGAAGACACCGGTTGCTGTACGCGGTGGGGTCGTTGATCTGCAGGCGCGCGGTGGCGGTTGTCCCGCTGGCCAGCGTGACCGTGGTCGTCACCGGGGCGCCCCAGCCTGCGGGGCTGCCGAGCTGACTGCCGCTGAGACTGACCGCTGAGACCCCGGGATAGCCGCGCAGCGTGCAGGCCTGCCCAGACAGGTTGGTGAATTCCAGGTAATAGTCGGCGCCGCCTGCGTAGTCGTTCCCCGGCGGTACGTCCAGCCAAACGACGAGGTCGGCTGAGGCGCAGCGTGGTGTGCTTGGTGCCGGTACAGCTGCCGACGTGAAGCGGGTGGTGGCGAGCGCGGCCACCGGGATCAGCGTGGCGGCGCACGCCATGGCTGTGGCGCCGGCCAGCCGGGCTGGGAAGTGAGTGGGAAGGTGCATGGCGTCCCCCTTTGCTCCGATGTCTAAGGACCGATGCACCAATTAGGACTGCGCATACGGCTGGGGTAGTCATGGGAAGCCCTCCCCATGGCACGGGCGTGCTGAGCGTCAGCCCGATTCAGCCAGCCGGTCCAGGGCGGTCAGGATCCGCTTCTCGGAGACTGGGCCTGGGGTGCCCAGCACCTGGGCGAACAGGCTGACCCGCAGTTCCTCGATCATCCAGCGGACCGCCTGGACGTCGGGGCCACGGCGCCGCTCGGCCGGAAGCCGTTCGACGGCCTGCTGGCAGGCGTCCATGACCCGGTGCACGGCGGCCATCCGTTCGGCGTCGCGGCTGGGGTTCTCTGCCATGGTGTCCAGCCGCCGGCTGATCGCCCGCAGGTACCGGACCAGGCCGGGCAGCCGCGCCAGCCCGGTCTCGCTGACGAACCCGGGGTAGATCAGCGCCCCGAACTGCGCTCTGGCGTCGGCGACCGCCGCAGCCAGCGCCGGGCCAGGGGAACGGCTCAGCCGGGCCTCGGCCTCGTGGGTTGCCTCCAGCACCCGGGCGGCCGCTTCCACCGCCCGGGACGTCGCCAGCGGCAGTTCCGGCCGTGCCTGCGCCAGCAGGCTCGCGAACGAGCCGGCGTCCCACGCCGGCCCGCCCGCGTCCGCGATCACCTGGTCGGCCGCGCAGGCCACGCAGTCATCCAGCAGCGCGACGATGCCCGGGTACGGGCTGCGGGTCATCGCCAACTTGGACTCATTTGGCAGCCGGTCGGCGATCGAGCGCACGCCGGACGGCACCTGCAGCAACAGGAGCCGGCGGGTGCCGCGGAGCATGGCCTGGTCGGCCTCGGCCCTGGTGGCGAACAGCCGGACGTCGACCGCGTTCTTCGCATCCACCAGCGCCGGGTAGGCGGTCACCTGGCCGCGGGTGATCACGCGGGGCAGGGTCTCGATCGTCCATTCCCGCAGCCCGGTCGCCGCGACGCCGCCGGCCGCCTCGGTCAGCAGTCGCTGCAGCTGGGGGCGCAGCCGCTGCCGCAGCTCACCGATGTCCTTCCCGCTGGCAAGCTCGCGGCCGTCCGCTGTGACCCGGAACGTCATCCGCAGGTGCTCCGGCAGCCGGGACAGATCCCACGCTTCGCGCGGAACCTGCACCCCGCCGATCCGTCCTAGCTCGGCGCTCAGCGCGTCGAGCAGATCACCGTGCGGTTCGCCCAGCCGGGCGACCACGGCCCGGGCCGTGTCCGGTGCTGGAACGAAGGCCCGGCGGAGTTCCTTGGGCAGCGACCGGATCAGTTCGGTCACCAGCTCCTCGCGCCGGCCCGGCACCTGCCAGCCGAATTCCTCCTCGCTTACCTGGCCCAGGGTGGCCAGCGGGATGTCGACGGTTACGCCGTCGGCTGCCTCGCCCGGAGCGAATTCGTACGACAGCGCCAGCCCGTCCCACTGCGCGGGATAGTCACCGGGACGGATCTGATCACCCTCCGGGCGCAGCAGGTCGGCCTGGGTGAGTGTGAGCAGGCCCGGGTCGGTGGCGCGGGCCGTTTTCCACCAGGCGTCGAAGTGCCGGGCTGAGGTCACGTCCTTCGGTATCCGCCGGTCGTAGAAGTCGAACAGCGTGGCGTCGTCGGCGACCAGCCCGCGCCGCCTGGCTCGGTCCTCCAGGCCAGCGGCTTCCTCAATCAGCCGCTGGTTGCGGCGGAAGAACTCATGCCGGGTCTCCCAGTCGCCCTCCACCAGCGCGCCGGTGATGAACAGCTCGCGTGCTGCCGCCGGGTCGACTCGCCCGTAATTGACTTTCCGTTCGGCCACGATCGGCAGGCCGAACAGGGATACCTTCTCCAGCGCTATGGCCGCCCCCGCCCTCGCGTCCCAGTGCGGCTCGCTGTAGCTGCGCCTGACCAGGTGCGGGGCGAGCGGCTCGGCCCATTCGGGCTTTATGCTCGCGACGGTCCTGGCCCAGAGCCTGGATGTCTCGACCAGTTCGGCGGCCATCACCCACTGCGGCGGCTTCCTGGCCAGCGCCGAGTCAGGGAAGATGGCGAACTTGGCGCCGCGGGCTCCGGTGAACTCGGCCGGGCCGCGGCGTCTGCGCTCCGGCGCCTGGCCTGCGCGCTTCACCTCGGTGTCCTTCATCCCGATCTGCGAGAGCAGGCCAGCCAGCAGCGACATATGCACGCGCTCGGCGACGTCAGCCGGGATCCGCGCGCCGGTCGCGTCGGCCGTGGCCTCGCGGTCAGGCGCCGCCTTCGCCGCCTGACCGGCCCGGCGGCGCTGGGCTGGGTCCGATTTCGCTGGGCCCGATTTTGCTGGGCCCGATTTTGCTGGGTCCGATTTCGCTGGGCCGTGGCGGGCGCCGGTCTCCCGCGCCGCTTCCCTGAGCTGGCCATGAACGTCCTGCCATTCCCTGATCCTGAGGTAGTGCAGGTATTCGCGGCGGCACATGCGGCGGAACGCTGACGCGGACAGTTCGCGCTGGCGATCGTTCAGGAAATCCCAAAGGTTGATCAGGGTGAGGAAATCCGACCCGGGTTCGGCGAAGCGGGCGTGCATGGCGTCGGCGGCTTCGCGGGCGTCGGCGGGCCGCTCCCTCGGGTCCTGGATGGACAGCGCCGAGGTGATCACGAGCACCTCGGGCAGGCAGCCGTTCTTCCCGGCCTCCAGAATCATCCGGCCCAGGCGCGGGTCGGCCGGCAGCCGGGCCAGCTTTCGCCCGATGCCGGTGAGCCGGGCCGGTCCTTTCCCGGGTTCGAGCGCGCTCAGCTCTTCGAGCAGCCGGATGCCGTCAGTGATGCTGCGCGAGTCCGGCGGGTCCATGAACGGGAAGTCCGCGACCTCGCCGAGGCCAAGCGCCGCAGCCTGCAGGATGACGGACGCGAGGCTGGTGCGCAGGATCTCCGGGTCGGTGAACTCCGGCCTCGACTCGAAGTCCTCCTCGCTGTACAGCCGGATGCAGATGCCGTCCGATGTCCGGCCGCAGCGGCCTTTGCGCTGGTCCGCCGACGCCCGGGAGACCCGCTCGATCGGCAGTCGCTGCACCTTCGTGCGCTGGCTGTAGCGGGAGATCCGCGCCGTGCCTGGGTCGATCACGTACCGGATGCCCGGTACGGTCAGCGACGTCTCCGCGATGTTGGTCGCGAGCACCACGCGCGGACGGTGGTGCGGCTGGAAGACGCGGTGCTGCTCGGCGGCCGACAGCCGGGCGTACAGCGGCAAGATCTCAAATTCTTTCACATCAGAACGTTCGGCCAGTGCATCCGCGGCGTCGCGGATCTCCCGCTCGCCACTGAGGAATACCAGGACGTCCCCGGGTCCTTCGGCGCGCAGCTCAGCTACTGCGTCGCAGATGGCCTGCGCCTGGTCCTTGGCCTCCTGCTCGGGACGGTCCGGGTCGGCCAGCGGCCGGTACCGCACCTCGACGGGGTAGGTGCGCCCGGACACCTCGATCACGGGTGCATCCCAGCTCTGTTTGCCTGATTCGCCTCCGGCAAAATGTCTGGAGAACCGCTCCGGGTCGATCGTGGCCGAGGTGATGATGACCTTCAGGTCGGGCCGTGACGGCAGCAGCCGCTTGAGGTAACCGAGGATGAAGTCGATGTTCAGGCTGCGCTCGTGGGCCTCGTCGATGATCAGGGTGTCGTAGCGCCGGAGCTGGCGGTCCCGCTGCATCTCGGTCAGCAGGATCCCGTCGGTCATCACCTTGATCACGGTGCTGTCACTGGAGTGGTCGGTGAACCGCACCTTGTAGCCGACGGTCGTGCCGGTCCCGGTGCCGAGTTCTTCGCCGATCCGCTCGGCCACCGTCCGCGCGGCGATCCGCCGTGGCTGGGTGTGACCGATCTGCCCGCTGACCCCGCGGCCGGCCTCGACGCAGATCTTCGGCAGCTGGGTGGTCTTCCCGGACCCGGTCTCGCCCGCGACGATCACCACCTGGTGGTCGCGGATAGCAGCGGCGATTTCATCCTTCCGCTGGCTGACCGGAAGTTCGGGCGGGTAGCGAAGACGCTCTCGCAGTTCAGCGACGGGCGATGTCACGGCAGTCTCCATGGCGGCATGCGGGAACCCCGGGCAGGCCGGTTGTGGAGTTCCCGTTACGTAACGCTCCGGCGGCCCGTCTCCTTCCGCGGAGCCCGCAGCCGTCGCAGTGCCACCAGAAATGCGCATACGGTGAGCAAGTGGCTCTGGCTTATCCGGACTTGGTGCTGGGCTCGCCGCTAGGCCGGCAATTTCTCGTTGGTTATCTGAGTTAGCGGCCTGGGGGCTGACGGCGTCGGCGGAAGAGGAACTCCGGCCGGTGGCCGAAGCGCTGGTTGCCGCACCGGGGGCAGCGAGATGGTGGGATCCGGTGGTTCTGGCGGATCAGCGGTTCCTGGACTGGGATGACAGCCCGTCCGTGACCGGGTCCGCAGTCGAGCGGGCCGTCCGCGACGGCATGCGGGCCGAGCGCGCGGAAAACGAGCAAGGCCTGCGCCGGGGCCGGCCGTCGGAGAGCCCCGGGACCAGGGTTGGTGCATGCTGGTGGTCGGCGCCGGACTTTGCCCAGCTGACCTGGACCACCAGCGCCGCCGGTGATATTCCGGCGACCGCGTTCGGGCATTTCATCGACACGCTGTGGCCTTTCGAGGAGACCGGTGTAACGGTGTGGTCCCGTCAGATCGCGCCTGATGCCAATGTGCTGGAAATCACCGAACCGTCGGGGTGGCAGGCGCTCGTGGCCCGGTTTCCGCTGCGCGACCTGACAGCTGCCTCCCACGCTGGGCCGCTGGCACGGTCAGCCGCAAAACCTGGACTGGGACGCTGTACGCAACAACTGGACACCTCTCACCGGGCAGCCGGCGGGTGCCACCCCCTGAGGCATCTAGCCTCTAGCGGGCCAGCCGTCGGCCAGCAGGGGGACGAGCACCGGTCACCGGCTGGGGATCGCCCAACGTGCAGGATGGGCGTACTGGTTTCGTGTTGTAGGGGGACGTGCTCAGTGGCTGTCGTGCCTGCCTGGGTGGCTGGCGTCCGGCGGGTTCCGGGTGCCGGCGCAGAGCGCGGAGGTGCTCGCCTGGCTGCTGAGGCCGCAGAGCTGGCCCTGGTTAAGACCGGCGGGCCCGGCGCCGGCGTCATAGGAGGTGCCGGCGTACCTGACGTCGAGCACAGACGCCGACCAGATCGCCGGGGCAGCCAGCATCGCGGCTCCGGCGACCGCAAGGGCAGCGGTCACCGGAGTATGCGCGGCGCCGGCTGGGCCGGGCGCAGCATCGGCGTGGCGGCCACGCCTGGTCAGCAGGCCCGCCACCAGCACGGCCGTCGCGACCAGGCCGGCTGCGGCTGCGACCCACCGGGCCCAGGGCAGGAAGGTGGCATACCCCGACCACAGCCATCCGGCCCAGGCCAGTTCGGCCAGTACCGCGCCCGGCATCAGCCAGGCCGCTCGGCCGCCGGCCCGGTAGGCCCGCCATAGAACGACGATCCCGGCTCCGCCCAGCGCAGCCAGCGCCGGGGCCAGCGAGGCGATGTAGGCGGTATGCGGGACCGTGCCCATCGCGCTGAAGACGACCCCGAAGGTGAACAGCCAGATGCCCCACATCACAAAGCCGCCGCGTACCGGGTCGGTGCGCGCCGCGCGCCGCCACCGCACCAAGCCGTAGGCCAGCGCCAGCAGGGCCAGCGGGTACAGCCAGCCGATCTCCGCGCCGAACCGGCCGCCCAGCAGCTTGGCCCGGCCGCTCGCGCCGGCCACACCGCTGCCCGGATGGATCGGGACCTGACGGCCCGGGACTGGCGTGGGTGCGCTAGCCCGCGCCGGTGGGCTGCCCGGTGCGGGTGGGCTGCCCAGTGGGCTGCTCGGCGCGGGCTGCTGGCTGCTGTGCGTGGTGCCGGTTTGCTGACCCGGGTTCACGATCTCTATGCCGTTGGGTCCGACCTGCAAGTTGGAGCCGGTTGCTGCCCCGGGGATCTGGATGCCGAAGCGGCTCAGGCCGTTGTAGCCGAACACCATCGCGACCGCGCTGTTGTCGGTGGATCCGCTGATGTACGGCCGGTCATGGGCCGGGGTGAACGTGTACAGCGCCACCCACGACAGCGACACCGCCAGCATCACCAGCCCCGCCGCGGCAAGCTGCCCCAGCCGTCGGCGCGCTGGCCCCGGCGCGAACAGCAGGTACGCAACGGCCAGGGCGGGCAGCACCATCCAGGCCTCGATCATCTTGGCCTGGAACCCCAGCCCGACCCACACCTCGGACCAGATCAGCGGCCGCAGCCGCCCGTTGGTAACGGCCCGCTGGTAAGCGTCGGCGGCCAGCACGAGGCACATGGTCAGCGCGCCGTCCTCCATGCTGTGCCCGAACGTTGATGCCGCGACCGGGGTCAGCGTGAAGATGGCCGCTGCCAGCAGCCCCGGCACCACCCCGGCCCAGCGGCGGACCACCCGGTACATCACAATGACGCTGATCACGCCCTCGATGACCTGCGGCAGCGCCAGTGACCACGCGTGAAACCCAAAGAGGCGCGCTGACAGGGCCTGCGGCAGGAACGACCCGGCCAGCTTGTCCAGCGTCTGGTGACTGTTCAGCGCGCCGTACAGGAAACCCTTCCAGCTCTGCGACATGTACCGCACGCCCTGCGAGTACAGCGGCGCGTATCCGGCGTGGGTGATGTTCCACCCGTAGAGCAGCGCCGCCAGCGCGGCGATGCCCAGCAGCGTCGGCCGGGCCCAGCCCGGCTGGCCATCGGGCGACCGCCACACCGCCCATCGGGGCCGTCGGCGGGTAGCCGGGTCCGCGCCCGGCGACAGGAGCGGGGCCGCGGTGCCCGCTGTAGGGTTCCCGGGCTCCGCAGCCATTGCGTCCCCGGCCGCCGTGGCGTCCCTGGCCACGATCTCACTGCTCGCCTGGCTGTTCTCGTAATGTGACCGCGTCATCGTCACGCCACCCGGGCCATGGCGTCGACGGGCCGCAGCCCGGCGATCCGCCAGCTGCCCAGCGCGCCGGCCAGCAGACCGCCGGCCACCGCCAGGACTGCGGCCAGGATGATCACGCCAACGGTGACCGACGGATGCAGCGGCACGGACAGCACGTGGGGCACGCTGCCGCCGACGGGGTACTGGCCAGCGGGATTACCCTGAACCCCGGGCGCGCTGGCCTGAGCGCCGTTGCCCCCGCCCACGGTGGCAGACAGCTTCGGTGCGACCGCGGCGATGATCGCCACAGCGGCGAACCCCAGGCCCACGCCGATGGCGGCGCCGCCGGCTCCGATGGCCACAGACTCGCCGAGAACCTGGGCGACGATCCGCCTCGACCGCCAGCCGATCGCCTTGAGCGTGCCGAACTCCCGGGCCCGGCGGGCCACCGCCGACATTGTCAGCAGGCTGGCTACGGCGAACGCGGCGATCAGCACCAGCACTGCCAGCCAGCGGCCGAGGTCGTTAGCCAGCGCCCCGGCGCTGGACACCGACCCGGTCACCTGGCTGGCCAGGCTGCTCGCGGTGGTCACGGTGGCGCCGGGCAGCAGGCCGGAGATCTCCTTCTGCACCGCGGGGATGTCGGATGAGCTGGCTGCGGTCAGGTAGATCATGTTCACGTCGTGATCAAGGTCGCCTATCTGCACCGGCATGTCCTGGGCCGCCTTCATCGGGATATAGACGTCCGGAGGGTTGCCGCCCTCCTGCGGCTGACTGACGATCCCGATGACTGTGAATGTGACCTTGTCGATGGTCAGGACCGAGCCGACCTTCAGGCCGTGCGACCTGGCGTACCCGGAGTCCACGACGGCCACGTCGGAACCGGCGTTGGCCGCGGTGAACGAGTGGCCCGAGGTCAGCGAGGCGGTGCTCAGCGGACCAAGCGACGGCTTGCCGATATCGACGCCGTCCAGGCTGAGGCTGTTCGGCTCCGGCTGGATGCCGCCCGCGACGCTCTTCGGGTAGGTGACGGACGTGTCCTGCAGCGTGACCCCGCCGGCCGCATCCGACACACCGTGCAGCCTCGCCGCCTCGGCCAGCTTCGACGTGCTGATCCCCGAGTACTGCGAGCTGACGGTGTCGACCGTCTGGCCGCCCAGGCTCGTGCACTTCCCGCTGCTGGTACAGGTCTGCGGCTGGCCGTCCGGGCCAATCGTCACCGGCTGGCCTCCGCCGATCGTCTGCGTCCCCCCACTACCGCCGCCAGACGGCGAGGGCGGCGCCGGCGGAGCGCCGGTCACGGTCACATCGGTGCCCACCCCGTAAAGGGCGCTGAGCACCGTGGACTGCGCCTTGTTCACCCCAGCCGAAGCGGCGGCCACCGTGACCACCAGCCCAACTCCCAGTGCCAGTCCCAGCGCGATGAACATTGCCTGGCGCATCCGGCGGTGCAACTCCCGCCGCAGGTATGTGAAATAGAACATGGCGCCCGACCGTACGGAGGGGCCGATAACACTGCCTTAACACTGCGGGGCACCAGCTGGCCCGAGCGGTGTTAAGGCAGTGTTATGCCAGGTGGAGCACGATGGACGGGTGCGAGTGCTGGTGGTGGAAGACAATGAGGTGGTGGCGCGGGCACTGGCAGAGGGTCTGCGTGACCAGGGCATCGCGGTGGATGTGGCCGGGGACGGGACGGCCGGCCTTGAGAAGGCCGCGCTGGCGCCGTACGACGTCATCGTGCTGGACCGGGACCTGCCTTGTGTGCACGGAGACGAGGTCTGCGTCCAGCTGGCCGGCGGCGGTGCCCGGATCTTGATGCTGACCGCGGCCGGAGCACCGGATGACCGGGTCGACGGGCTCAACCTCGGCGCCGACGACTACCTGGCCAAGCCGTTCCACTTCCCTGAGCTGCTGGCCCGGCTGCACGCCCTGAACCGGCGGGCCGCGCCGGCGCCGCCGGTTCTGGTCCGCGGCGAGCTGGCCCTGGACCGGGCCAGGCGCCAGGCCAGCCGCAACGGGCAGGCGGTCCCGCTGACGCGCAAAGAACTCGGTGTCCTGGAGGTGCTGATGTCCGCTGACGGAGCCGTGATCAGCGCCGAGCATCTGCTGGACAAGGTCTGGGACGAATTCGCCGACCCGTTCACCAACGCGGTCGCTGTGACGGTGATGCGGCTGCGGCGCAAGCTTGGTGACCCGCCGCTGATCGAGACGGTCATCGGCGGCGGGTACCGACTGCCGTGACCAGGCCGCCAGCTCGCCTCCGGCCCCGCCTGGCCAGCGTCCGCGCCCGGATAGCGATCGCCTGCGCCGGGCTGTTCCTGCTGCTCGGCGGGGCGCTCATCGGCGCCACCTACACCCTGGCCGATCACACGATCCCGCATCCGCTCAGCTCCGCTGTCCCCCGCTCCCTGGGCGCCCCCCACACCAGACATGGCGAGCAGCCGGGGCCGTTGTCCGAGTGCGCCGAACCGGACACCGGCGGCGCGGCGACGTTCCCCTCCTCTGGCGCTTGTACGGTGCTGCTGGACGGGCAGGCAAAAAGCGATCTGACCAGGTTCACCATGTACGCGCTGGCGGGGCTGGGCGCGGGCACCGTGCTTGCCGGCGTCCTCGGCTGGGCCGCCAGCACCCGGGTGCTGCGCCCGCTGCGCGCCATTACAGACGCCGCCCGGACCGCCTCGCAGGAAAACCTGCACCAGCGGCTCGCGCTGACCGGGCCGCCCGACGAACTCAAGGAACTCGCCGACACCTTCGACGGCATGCTGACCCGCCTGGACGCCGCGTTCGCCAGCCAGCGCCGGTTCACCGCCAGCGCCTCACACGAGCTGCGCACACCCCTGACCGAGATGCGGACACTGATCGACGTGGCCCTGGCCAAACCAGCCGAACCCGCCCGTCAGCCAGATCCCCTGCTAGCCGGCATCCGCGCCGCGGTCGACAAATCCGAGGAACTCATCGAGGCACTGCTGACCATGGCCCGCTCCGACCG
>Ga0335074_10003376_pt1 | contig 21788 bp, 11 predicted proteins | sample Lox_Sample_23_FD_206715 | JGI IMG/M metagenome (GOLD analysis project Ga0335074, IMG submission 206715) | Soil microbial communities from Loxahatchee National Wildlife Refuge, Florida, United States - Lox_Sample_2.3 | ecosystem: Environmental > Terrestrial > Soil > Wetlands | place: USA... | reverse complement strand
TCCTGCTGTTCATACTGCTAACGATAAATGATCGCAGCAATGGCCGCATCTTCGCCGCATGTTCAGTGGTCAGAAGCGATGAAACCGAATGTTGATGCCGCAATCTGTCGAAGTCTCAGTCATGGGCTTCTGGCAGCGGATAATCGCATCCGTCGTAGGAGCCTTCAGAGGCTCAGCCCTATATCCATACCCTGACTCTTTTCCTGCTTGGGAGTCTCGGCTATCTCATGTTGCGGCGGTTTCAAGTCGGGCGTGTGGGCGCTTTGGTGCGAAACATCATGGCCCAAAGCCTGCGACAGCTTTTCTCGGTCGTTCGTGAATATCTGCGCGTCCCACTGGCCGCGCGAAACTGACACATAGGCCATACGGTTATTGAGCAGGTCCTTCGCGCCAAGCTCCGTATCTACATGGATGAGCACACGGTCTGCGGTCTGCCCCTGGCTGGAGTAGCTGGTCACGGCGTAGCCGTGATCCAGATGAGGGTGTCCCTGCGGATCGAAGCTCATGCTGCGCTCATTGTCCAGCCTCAATCGCATCGTGCCATCCTGCGCGATGCCCTCCACTGTTCCAAACTCACGGTTCGCTATCTTCAATTCCTGGCTGGGCGCGGTGAGGCGAGCCGCGGTCCGGAAAGAGTTCGTGGATCTGCGAGCTGGGCTGGATGTCGGAAAAACACCCCTCCTCGCGGCTGTGGAGAAGTGTTTTTACTTGACATCCCCTTTTATAGAACCCGACGGCCAGCGCCGCCCTGTTGCGGCGGCGTTCATTGACCGGAATCTTCGCTCCGGGGGTCAACGCGCCCGTGGGGTCTGTGACGTGCCCGCGCACAGTGGCTGTTGCTGTGGCTGCCGTCCGTGAGGGGGCCTGCGCGTGCGCAGCGGCGAGGGGTGCGGTAATCAGGAAGGCCATCGACAGCGCCAATTACACAATTGAGCCTGGAAAGCGATTCTTCACCTTGCGCATCATTAGGCTGCAAGTGTTCTGCCCGTTGGCAGGCACGAACTCGTCAAGCCTCTGTTGGGAGGCAACTGGGAGTATATTGGTCGCAACCGAGAAAATAAAATGGAAATTCTGGCTAGATTTTGAAGGCGGGCGCTCCTTCGCTGCTCCACCATTGATAGTTTTGAATACAGCTCTCGGTTGAACGGAAGCACCAGTGTCGCGGAGTCGTATCCTCCAACCAGTCCTTTGCGAAACCGCTAGAGGCGGCAACACGCTGAAAAGCTTCTCTTACTGCTGCTTTCTGTTCAGGTCCAACCGCTTCGGGCTGGAGCGAGACAAAGAGCGAAGCTCCGCTGCGGCTTACCAGATCGAGCCACTGGCGAGTGTCATTCCAGTTGATTTGCTTTGTGATGGCTACACAATCTGGATCGAGATGAAAGAAGGTACGATGCTGCGGATTTCGGAACGCTAAAGAATTGATTCCCATCCGGCGCGTACGCTCCCACGTGTTTCCGCTCGTGTCATCGCCTGATCTCTGAGATTCGAAGATTCCTGCGCAAAGGTGCCCCATAGTATTGCACCCGAGGATGGTTACATTGTTTCCTGAAGCTTGACGGAGTGCTTGATAGAAGAAACGGATTATCTCTGCATTCGTTCTGGAGCGATCAGCAAAATTCCAACCTTCGCGGGTCGGGCAGGGACCCATTTCCGAACCCCATTGACCCAGAAGTTCGTAGGTAGAGAAGTCATGCTTGAGAAACTCGTAACCCCATGAAACAGGCTGGCGAACCGAGTCAAGGATGGCTTCCAAGGCCTCCGGAATGGTGGGGTCGTAAGTAAGCACTCGGCCAGCACATCGCTCCGTAAAGCGCGCACGAGACAGAAGTAGCGATGGTTTTGCCGTCTCAGCCGCACGCGTAGGTCGAATCCAGATGCCTGGACGCAACTGCCGATCGCGAATCGCAGAAGCCAGACTAGCCATGTTTGGAAATCTGTGTTTATCCTGCCAACCGTCGTCGATCACCACAAACGGCCGATGACCGCCCGGTGGCGCAAGAGATGCAATGAGGTCAGCCTCTCTGAGTATGCCGTCCACCGTATTTCGGCCGTAAGCGTAATTCCAATCGTTGCTTCCATATAACGGACCATTGGGTAAGCAGGGCTGAGAACACATGGTTCGACAGAATTCTCGCGAAGCTTCAATTGGCGCTTCGCCTCGATGTCCCTCGCGCGTTACGACCGTCGCCGCATGTAGTTTGCGCAGCCCGAGCTCGACAGGATTACCGCCGTTACGGAGATCCATCCAGAGGGATATCCCTCTTGGATCGATTTGCCAGAAGCAGAGGGAGTTGGCGCCGGTTCGGACGCCGTAGCCGTGGAGTTGATCACCATCGAAGGTGAGAAAATACCACGGCATTGGGCGCTCCGGTACGAAGCCTCGCCATTCCAGATCACCATAGCTGCGCTCCCATGCATCACCAAGTATGCGTAAACCAGAGGCCACATTGAAATTCCACCGCAGATGCAAATGGGTTAAGCTGCTCTGCGGGCTGCTGACGTGAATGGAGATTTCGGCCGGCATCGTTCCGGAGGAGATTTCTGACTGAACGCATATATCCTGGCAATTCCACCGGTCACCGGAACGAGCCAGCGGAATGCGGGTTTTGAGACCACAATACGCAATAAGCAAATCAGGAAGACGAAGAATATCCAAATAGGAAGAGGGCATATTCCACTGACGACCGGGACTTCTTGAAACCTCGCTTGCCTCTCCCTCGTGTGCTCCGAGAGGGATAGCGGCTGCGGCAACGGCAGCAGTAACTTTCGCGAACTGTCTTCGAGTGATTTTCATTCAATTTCAATCCCCCCAACGCTTAACTTTTCTTCAGGTTTAGTTCTGCATCCCTATCTGCGGTCGCCTAGCCCACTGCCGTCAACACAGATGGTAACGGTAGTTGACGCGGTCGCCCGATCTCACTTACGCTTCTGTGGACTTACTATCAATAAGGAACTATGGATCTGCAAAAAATCGACATTTGACTTCGAAGCACACCTCTGTTTATTCGCCGGTTATATACCATAGCCTGGTCGGCGTTCTCCCACCTCTCAGTTGCCGTCTTCGATTTTCCACAACGCGACGGCGTCCACCGCAAGAGAAGCATTGCCGGACCACTGAACCCGTGTTTCCACAGAGCCGCCGGGATGCTTGAAGACCACCGGGAACCAGCGCCATGTGTTCAACGGCAGGTCCTCACTGTTGACTTCCAACCGCCCAGTGGTGCGGCCAAAGCCGAAGTTCACCGCTCCCCCCCCGCCAACGCTGGTGTCCAGGAGGGCGACTTGGCCGGTACCATCATCTAGCCGCTTGAGGCGAAACAGAGCCAGATACTTGCCTTCTTCCAGCATCGAATTTGGGCCAGAGACAATGAAACCCGAGGCGGCGTTGCCCTTGCGCGCGACCCACGCGGCGCCTCCGTTCGCACTTGGGTCAGATTCGGCTACGCCGGAATGGTGCGAGAGGATCTTCGCGTCGAGATACAAGACCGGCGACAGAATTCCTGCGGGCAGTAACGGCTGCGCCAATTCAGCCCGCGCAACATTATGTACGTCGATGGTCAGGAGGCGCTTGCCGAATACACCGCTCAATTCGAGCTGTATCGGACTCCCAGTCGGCACACCGCGAAGGCGGATCTCGGCCACTTGATCGGGAGCGAGCTTCATCTCAGCGGGATCCACCGCAGCCTGATCGAGCCCAGTCACCGGTCGGATTCGAGCGTCCTGTTCCCCGTCCGATTCATTCCGCAGCTGGCCAACAAGCTCGATTGGGTCATGCTCAATCACGACGATGGGCGAGGGGAACTGCGACCAGACCTGCTCCCTCTTAAGGTACTCGCGATACAGCAGGCCGAGTTGGTCTGGACGCACAGCGACGTAGTTCGGCCCGAGTTGATCCATGACGGCCTGGATTGTTGACAAGTCGAGGAACCAATTCATCAAGAAAGCGTGCATAAAGGCTGGGCGGTCGGACGACGTCATCGTATGGATGTCATCCACCATTTGCTTGATGCGGGTGGCATTGCCAAGGCGCCTTGCCTCATCAAATGCGGGACAACTCGTCACCGCGTGGAACACGCCCACACTGCGGTCGGTGGGATAGGTCGCCTGCGCGTAGGTTGACACTCGTTTACCGTAGTCCGAGAAAATGGCGTTGAGAAACGGAATCTGTTCGGCATAACGGCTGAAGATATCCGGGGTGTTGTCGTTATGAAGCCAGAGATCGGTCATGTCGGATCGCTTCATGTAGGTCGCTGTCTGCTGGAGAAACCCATCGAAGATTTTCTGGCGGTCCCGGTCGCTGTAGCGGTCGCCGTATAAGACGGGATAGGTGTAACCGACGCCGGACACAGCGCTGAGGAACTCGTCGTCCGGGGTTGCGCTGTCGTAATAGTAGGAAACGATGTCGGGGATAAGCTCCGAGGCGGAGGGTGACAGGGTCCAGCCCAGCGGCACTTTGCCGCGGATGGACTCCTTCCAGAGCTTCGGAAAGTTGTTCGTCATCAAAGCTGGGAGATTGTCGCCGTCCGAAATCATCCAAGACAGATAAACCTTGCTCTCGTCAAGCTCCGGCAGTGGCGGCGGCGGCTTCTGGCGCAGGTCTACAGAAATGCCGGAATGCACGCTTAAGTTAGCACAGTCGAGGGTGCCCACCGAATATTTTCCGAATCCGGCGAACAGGCTGATCCCGGCGCCTTCGCCGATGCCCGGCTGTGTATAGCCCATCACCGGAATGTTGACCGGCATCTTCGCCAGCAATTGTTCCATTAGCCTCATCTCGGCGTCGGAAGACCCCGCCGGCCCCCCATCATTCGGGCCAGAGATAAAGAAGGTGAAAACCTTGTTCTCGACCAGGTAGTCGCGTGGCTCCAGAATGTTGGGCCACACGGAAGCAATGACGTGATGGTTCAGCCGCGGCCAAAGGTTGTCGAACGCCCAGCGGTAGGCATCGGCGCTGGTCGCCCATTTCCCGCGCAAATCGTCCAATACCGGTAGCGAGATTTGTTTCGCCAGGCCGCCGGAAACCACGATACCATCATCCAGCGACGCGATCATCGTCGCAACGTTGATGCTTGCAGGTAATTCGGGATCGGTAATGATCATTCCTTTGAGCCATGGTCGATAGCGCTGTAACAACTGGTCATTATCCTTCACCACGACCGCACTCTTGACCCACTTCTTTTGCACCATCCAATCTAGCCATTGCTGATCCGTAGGCCCTAACAGGCAATATATTTCCGGCCGTGTGCGGTTGACTATTCCTTGTAGAGTCAGAAACATCAGGGAGCGATCCCGCGGTTCTTCCCGCAAATCGCAAACGGAGATGTCCGCTGCGGGCGCCTTGGAGCGCGGGAAAATATCGGGAAAAGGGCGCGGTTCGTTGACGGGCAGCACAGCATGTTCAGTTTGGCAGAGACATGGCATCGAACAGAGCAACAGCAGACAGAACAGCGCGCGCGGAGATCTCATCCGTTTCCTTCCAATATGAAGTCTGACCGGCGCCTCCGTGGAGGCGCCGGTCAGGTTGTTAGAGCTATCAGTAGTAGAGCTTCAGCGCGAGTTGAAGGAGCCGCGGGTTGTTACGCAAGCCTGTGATCTCGCTGAACTCATAAGCGTTGAGGTAGTCCAGGTTGCCTGGGTTGCCAAACTGTGGGGTATTGCTAAGATTGAAGGCCTCTACTCTGAACTGAAGCTTGGTCTGCTCGTGCAGCTGGAAGTCTTTGAAGAGGGAAGCGTCGAGGTTCTTGAATGCTGGACCCCGCGCTTGCTGTCCTTCTCCGCCAAGAGACGCGACGGTTGCTGAAGTGGCCGTGGCTACAGGAGGCGTGGCAAATGCCGCGGGATTCAGCCATTGTTGCTGACTGCGGTGACTGGCGTAAATGTTCACACCTGGAACAACGTCAGCGTTGCAGCCGAAGAAGGCTGTGGTCGAAACCGGACAGCCGATTCCGAAGGGCTGTCCGCCTTGAAGAGTAAGTATAGAGTTGAGGGACCATCCGCCCAGCACCAGATCTGTAGCCTTATTGGTGCTTGCAAGGAATTGACGGCCGTGTCCCAAAGGCAGCTGATAGCCTCCTGCGAGATGAAACACGTTCGTTGCGTCGCTGCCGCAGAGGGCGTAGTCGCCCTTGATTCCGAATCCCGGAAGCCACTGAGCGCGGTAGCCGCTAAGCGCGCTGTCTTGCGTATACTGGTCACTGAAGCACTTGCTGTAAGTTTGGTTGGCAGTTACCCACAGCCCGTGGCTCAGTTGACGAGTAAAGGTGGCCTGAAGCGAATTGTAGGCCGATGCTCCGTTCGTGGTTTCTAATTTGGCACCCGGTGAGAAGTCGGGGTCCGGGATATACGAATAAAGATTGGCTCCAGGTGGCTCGATCGCGCTCGGAGCGTTGGCCGTCCCAAGAATATCGAGATGGCGTCCAAGTGTCCCAACATATCCGACCTGAAGGGCGTCAGAATGGTCAAGCTCAAACTGAAGGGTCAAGTTTATTGTCTCTGTGTAAGGCGTCTGGTAATTCCACTGTCTCCCAAAGAGTGGGATCCCCTGAATAGAAGATTCATTGGCAGAAGCGGGACTCGCCAGGTTGATGACAGAGAAAGTGTTCTCCATAGTGGCCGTCTGCCCGTTTGAAAACGTAAGCGGTGTATTCGAGTTCGGTGCGTTTCCGGTGACGTTGAACGAGAACGGGTAGTTCGTGCCCATCGTACCGCCAAAACCGATGTTGCCAAGCGCACCATAGGCGATCCCGTATCCACCGCGAACGACTACCCGAGGCAAGACGTGATATGCAAAGCCTGCCCTGGGAGCAAAATTCGTATACTGCGACGTACCCGTATCATTACCTGAACATGCGATTTTGATGCCATCCGTCGCCAGAAGTGAGGTGAAGAAGGGTGACACTGGGGTTTGGCAGGTACTGGCAGGTATATAGTAAGTGCCCCCAACGCCGTCCCCGCCGTTGCTTCCGAGGAAATTTGCCTGCCGTCCGTTGATCTCCGCATACGGAGTGTAATGGTCCCAACGGAGGCCGAGATTCAAGGTCAGTTTCGGGGAGACCTTCCAGTCATCCTGGAAGTAGACCCCACTGTAGAAGCGCCGATCATTTACGTACGTAAAATTCGAGCCGTAGTAGCTGGCTAGTCCGCCAACATTTGCAACTCCGCCCACAGTCGATGGTCCCGGAGTGATCAGGAGGTCCGCTATGCCGGTTCCCCCGTTTCCGCTGTTTGGGATGGTCGTGAACTGGCCACTATAGGTGAATTCCCCGTTCCCGTAGGCAGGCTGACTGATATTCGCACTGAGGATGTCAAGTTGGTAACCGGCCTTGAATATATGGTTGCCATGGATCTTGGTGACGTCATCCATTATTTCGTTGGTGAAAATCGTGCGGTAGGTGGGATAACAGCATGGATCACCAAACCCGGTGAGTGCACTGATGTTGATCGTGGGTAGCCCGCCATTCCCGGGAATCTGAGGAATTCCTTGGATGCCGAACATCGCGGGAATCCCCATAGTGGAGGCGTCGGTTGCACTATAGTTATCGATATTGTGGTTGAAGCCGTAGTGGAACTCATTCAGAAGAGTCGGTGTGAAGGTGTGCGTGTATCCTCCCGAGACGGAGTAGTGCGGGTAAGGCTGGGGGCCCGACCAACTTTGGCCATTGGCATAAAGCCCAGGCAGGTTGTTCGGCGCCTGAGAAAATTGGTGCCAGCTGCTGTAAATGCCAAAAACGGCGTCTTTTGCGCCGAGGGTTTTGTCGATCCGGATGTCGTAAGAATTGATCGTCTCAATGGCTGGCGCGCTTTGGAAGTAATTGTTCGAGATCCCCGAGCTGGTTGGGGTAGGATACAAGCCTAACAACTTGACTGCGTTTTGATCCAGGCGGCTGGCAGGGATCTGGTTCAACTCGCTTTCCAGTGGCATAAAGTTTGTGATGCCGGCCACGCTGCCCCCCGTAAAGAAGGGATCGCGTACCTGGGCGGCTGAAGACGAAGTGTTCATAAGACCGGATACGGGGTCGGTCGAGTTGGCTGCTACAGTTCGTGTCGTCGCTGGATCGAAGATGGTGTCGATCGGGAAGGCCCGGCCGAGGGCATCATATTGTGGCGCAGTTTGAGCGCTATTGCTGTAGGTGATCAGATCTGAGTTATTGGTGTAGCCACTGCTCTGCTGCAAAGCTGTGGGCACTGTGTCGAAAGTGGTGCTCGGGGTGTTCAACCGCGTGCCCTGGTAGTCAAAGAAGAAAAATGTCTTGTCTCGGCCGTTGTATACCTTCGGAATGAAAACGGGGCCGCCGATAGTGCCTCCGAACTGATTCTGGTGGTACCCAGCAATCGGCAACCCCTGCTGCTTGCTGAAGTAGTCGTTTGCGTCGAGATCGTTGTTCCGGACATACTCAAACAGATCTCCCCGGACGCGATTGGTGCCGGACTTGATCGTCGCGTTGATAATGCCTCCTGTCGAGTGACCAAACTCGGCACTAAAGTCACCGGTCTGCAGCTTGAACTCTTGAATGGCATCGGGTGGAGGGATAACGGACGGATTCGATCCATAGATCTCCTCGTTGTTATCTATGCCGTCAAGGCGAAAGTCATTTTGACCGTAGTCGGTGCCGTTCACTATGAATGCATTGCCGGTCGCATTGCCGCCGGATGTCGTGGTGACTCCAGCCGAAATCATTGCGAGCGCATCCCAGTCTCTTCCGTTCAGGGGCAGATTGTCCACGGCCTCTCCGTTGACAGTCTGACCCAGAGTCGCGTCTTGAGTCTGGAGGAGCGCTGCCGATGTGGTGACCGTGATCTGTTCGGTGGCGGCGCCAACCTGGAGCTGGACATCGAGGTTGTCAGTCTGTTGCACGTGAATCTGGATCCCATTAGCTTCAAAGGTCTTGAACCCTTTCTGAGTCACCTTTAGCGAATAAGTACCGATCAACACGTCCCCGAAAAAGTATGCTCCGGTCGAAGTGGTGGGTGTATTCACGGCAACGCCGGTATTGGCGTTCCTCAAGGTGACAAGAGCGTTGGCGACCCTTGCCCCGGAGCTGTCGGTCACTGTACCAGTAATGCTTCCTGTGTCGACCTGTGCGCGAAGAGGCTTGGGTAAGCCCCAGAAAAGAAGGATTGAAATGAGAGTGAGGGTGCTACTGAGAGCAGTGCGACCTCGAAGACGAAGTAAGCGATGCGTCATGGCTGAGTCCTCCTGAACCTGTAGCTGCAAGTTGACGTTTCGGTGTGTTTTCCGTGGCCCGACTGGATTGCACACGAATTAACACGCGGCCACAAGGTGAATTACGGTGCTCCGCAGCGCCTACTGCACTTTAATGCTCATTAAGTCTCTTTTTTTGAACTGAATCGGCAATGAAAGGGAAGCAGGCAAAGGGAGGTGCAGTACCTCCAAAGAGAGGCTGGACACGAGGAAACTATGAGAGTATAAGGCTTGGCGAGGGGCAAAATCGTGCAGGAATCATTGCCTGAGTTGAAAGCAGATCAAATCGAAAACGCGCTGGACAACGTGCTGAAAGGGCATTCATTTCGATCCAGCCCTCAATGCCAAGCACTTTTGCGCTATATCGTAGAAAATTCAGTCGCGCATCACGACGAGATGCTTCGGGAACGCATGATCGGAGCGAATGTATTTGGACGCCGTCTAGATTATGACACAGGAAATGATCCTATTGTCCGATCACGAGCGGCCGAAGTTCGCAAGCGGCTTGCACAGCACTATCTTGGAAATGAGGGCGCGCTCGAAGCCGTCCGAATCGATATTCCGAGCGGCTCCTATAGGGCACATTTCGAGTCGCCGGATAGTCGTGGACTCGGCGCCCATCAGGAGATCTACAATTCAGACGCAAATGTTGGAAGCTTACACGAGGAAGTGGCTACAGCCTCGGCAGGTCATCCGAACAAACACCACTTGCTCAAGGAGAATTCTGCTACCAACACAGTCATTGGTTCCCAACCGAATAGCCTCCACAGGCCTCGGTCAAACTGGCCGAGATGGACAGGCTCAATTGTGCTTGCGTTAATTGTACTACTCGGTGCGGGGCTGCTCACGAGGTATCAGGTTCGGTCACGACATCAGCGAGTTTCTGACTTGTTCTGGGCGCCTTTCATTAACACGCAGCGGCCGGTACTCATTCTCATCGGTTCCAATCACACATATGGATTGAGTAACGATTTCCTGGACCGCTATCGTGCACAGCATCACTTAGAATACTTGGGGAACGGAAGGGAGTTCTTTATAGATTTGAAAAAAGGGGACAAGCTTGACGAGAGCGACCTAGTCCCGAACAATTCCTTGATTGGGTTTGGTGATGTAGCTGCTGCAGCTCGAATGGCCTCGATGCTGGCGAAGCTCAACCAAAACTATGATTTGCGCTATGGCAACGACATCACCGTCACTGATCTCCGATCCGTACCGACAGTTTTCGTTGGTGGTTTCAGCAATACCTGGTCGCTCGAAGTTATGCGTCAGCTCCCATTTCGACTCGAAGGTGGTGATCGGATTGTGGAAAGTGGGAAGAACTCTCACAGTTGGATCCGCAAGTCTGACCAGGAGAATTTCAAGGGCGATGATTACGCCGTTATCACGAGACTAATTAGATCCGAGACCGGGACTTCAGTTTTGGTAATAGCCGGTATCGACACCTATAGCAATCAAGCTGCATCGGATTTCCTAAACGATCCGGACCGCTTAAGCGAACTGCTACGGACTCTGCCGAAGGGATGGGAGCAAAAGAATCTGCAAATCGTACTGCATACAACCGTAATAGCGCAGGTGCCTGCCGTAGTGAATATAGAGGCGGTGAAAGTTTGGTGATTCATTGACACATTACACCATCGTTCCTTCAAGCTAGCCTGAGGCCAGCCGTGTTGCGCCGCTTCGAGATAGTCTGCGGGTCTGATAGACGGACAACTCTGCGCTGATGCTGGTCGCCCGCCTATTCTCACGTTGGCGTCTAGTCAGAACGGATGACCCAAAATCGCTGGAATCTCGAAAATGCAGCATAGACACCGCCACCTTGAGCCGAGAAGGAGCATTTTCTGCGCCGGCGCAGGGTGAGTCGCGTTGTGTGCGCGAGGTTCGCTTCCGCATCGAAGATTCTCGCCATTTTTCTGTCGGAGGCAGAAGATTCTTGCGGGCCTCTTCGAGGTTGCGGAACCATGCGGCGGATTGTCTACCGCCGGAAGGGACGGCCCTTCACGATGCCCTGGCCTTCGCGGATAGTGACGAGTTGGCCGGCGGCAAGGCTAGGGAACTTCTCCACCGCGCCGAGCGGCCAATGGATCTCGATGTCGGCGGTGGCCGCAGCGCCAAGGCCGAAGTGCAGGCGCGGATCGTTGGCGGAGAGGAAGCCCGACTGGCTCAATACCTCCTGAACCTGCACCTTGCCGCCGTATCGCGCCAAGACTCGCGCGCCAATCGCGCTGCGGTTACTCTTCGTGCCTTCGAGGCGAATCTTGATCCAGTGGTTGCCGGGCGGAGCGTCGTTGCGCAGTAGGCTGGGCGGCTCATTCACATTCATGATCACCACGTCCATGTCGCCGTCGTTGTCGAAATCGCCGAAAGCGGCACCACGGCCGCAGTGACACGCCTCGATACCCGGACCAGCTTCGGCGCCCAATTCGACGAATGTGCCGTCGCCCTGGTTGCGGAAAATGATGCATGGGCTACGGGCCGGAAATTGCGGTAAGACACGCTCGAGTTCCGGATACACATTGCCGGTCGTGACTAGGAGATCGGGATAGCCATCGTTGTCGAAATCCACCAGCCCTGGGGCAAAGCTCACGAAGCGGGCTTCTTTGCCGAGACCGGTCGGGATCGTCACATCCTCGAAGTTGCCTTTTCCGTCGTTGCGGTAGAGACCGGTTGGCTCGCCATGGAAATGAGTCTTAGCCAGGTCGATGTGCCCGTCAAGGTTGTAGTCTCCCGCACTGGCGCCCATACCGCTTAACTGTTGGCCGACGCTGTTGACGGCAACGCCGCGTATCAGCCCCTCCTCGCGGAAGGTGCCGTCATGGTTGTTCATCAGCAGCATGGAGGGAGTCGAATCGCAGGCCACAAAAATGTCGGGCCAACCGTCCTCATCGGCATCGATGCTGATGGCCGTGAGTGCATATGATCCGCGGAAACCGGCTACGCCGGACTCATTGGAAACATCAGTGAAGGTGCCGTCGCCATTGTTGCGGTAAAGGTAGTTCTGGGCCTTGGGCAGGCCTTCGGGGCCGCAGTTGACCGGTACGCCCTCATAATTGCAGTGGGGCACGGCCAACGAGGGTTTGGGAGCAGTCGCCAGATCAATTTCAAGATAATTGGACACAAAAAGATCGAGCATGCCGTCGCGGTTGTAATCCACAAAGGTGCAGCCGGTGCTGTAGCGGGTGGTCGGGTAAAGCAAGCCGGCCTTGGCCGTCACGTCGGTGAAGATTCCGTCGCCGTTGTTGCGATAGAGGCGATTCTGCCCGTAATAAGTAAGGAAGAGATCCTCAAAGCCGTCGTTGTTATAGTCGCCTACGCAGACGCCCTGAGCCCAATCGGTGTCGAGCAGGCCGGCCTTGGCGGTTACGTCGGTGAAGGTTCCGTCGCGATTGTTCTTGTAGAGGCGGTTGCTGGCGTTGGGTGGAGTGTTCCTGAGCCGCCGGCCGCCGAGGATGAAGATGTCCATCCATCCGTCGTTGTCGTAATCGAAAAAGGCACAGCCGCTGGCCATGGATTCGACGATATAGGTAAAGCTGTCAGGCCCGCCATAGACCATGGTTTCAGTCAGGCCGGCGGCGTGGGCGACATCCACAAAGCGGGAAAACGGCGGCGCGGGCTTTGCTGCAGGAAGCACAGCCAGGAGTCTGCCGGGGATAAGAGCGGGGGCGAGAGCTGTAGGGACGGTAAGCAGCAGGCGGCGACGCGTCCAACGGCAGGTTTTCTTGTTCCCCATCAGAGCCAACACCCCCCCGAATGCATGAGTCTACCAGCGTTAGTGCCGGTCATGCGCGGCAGCCAGCTTCTTGCTGAGTTCCAGAGCCGCAGCATTGTCTGGCTCAAGCTTGAGAGCGCTGGCCACAGCATCCTGCGCTTCCTGGAACCGGGACTCCGCGCCAAGGGCGGTCGCGAGTGAGACCCATGCCTGAGCGCTGGCCGGGTAGGCCCCTACCGTCAGTCGGAATTGCCGTTCGGCCGCGGCATTGTCGCCGGCCTTTAAATCCAGGTAGCCAAGCTTGTATTGCGCCTGGACAAAGCCGGGATCGGCCTTGATCGCACTCTCCAGTGCTGTACGTTCGGCCGCGATATCGCCCAGGTCTTCCAATACGAGGGCCTGCCGGTAGGCAAGCCTGGCATCGTTCGGCTGCGCGGCGCAGGCCTCGCGATACAGATCGGCAGCTTTGCGGTTGTCACCGGCCTTGACAGCCTGTGCGGCCAGCGAGGCTATAAGTTCAGCCCGCGCATTATCCGAATCTTCCTCCTCCCGCTGCTGGTAGAGCTTAAGTTGCTGCTGCGCTTCCTCCGCCTGTCCCAGCGTGCGCAGAACCTTGGCCAACTCGAAGTGGACTTCCGGAGCGGTTGCGCCGAGATCGATGGCCTTTTCGAACTGTTCCCTGGCCCCGGCGGCGTCCTGAAGTTGCGCCAGCACGACGCCGAGGTTGTAACGAGAACTGGCGTCGTTCGGGCGCAAAATCACCGCCTCTTCGAGGTCCTTTCGGGCCGCGGGATAATCACCCATATCGCGCTCCAGAATACCGCTCAGAGTGAGAATTTCGGGATCATGCGGGAAGCGGGCCAGCAGCTCGCGGCTCACCGACGCGGTCTCATCATTGTTTCCCTTGACCACCAGCATCCACAAATAGTAACGCTGCGCCCGGATGTCGCTGGGGTTCCGGCGGGCAAAACTTTCGGCAAGTGTGGCAGCGTCCTGGTAACGGCCGTGCTGGGCGTAGACGGACTCCAGCGCTTCCGTCAGCTCCTCAGAGTTCGGATATATCTTTAGCCCCTCGGTCAGCACCAGTACGGCGTCATCGGTCATGTCCGACTTGGCGTAGGCGATGGCCAGATCCAAGGTCAGGTTTTCGTCGCGCGGTATAGAGCGAAGGCGACGAATGACCGTTTCGTCGTCTCCGATGGAGATAAGAATCGTGGCCATCCCGTCGAGCGCCTCCTTCGAGGTTGGGTCGATTTTGAGCACGGTCTGCCACTCAGCAAGAGCCTCCTGGTCGCGGCCGATGCCGGCAAGCGCAGCGCCCAGCAGGAGGTGTGTCCTCACTTCCCCGGGCTGAAGTCGCGTGCATTGCTGGAGCGGCGCAACGGCCTCTTGCTTGCGCCCCGCCGTGTACAGGCCAAGACCTAAAAGATAGTTCAAACGCCCCGAGTCCGGCGCCAGCTTGAGCCCGGATTGAAAAACTCTGATGGCGCAGTCCGTTTTGTGATTCATGCCAAACCAAATGCCCAATGCCGCATAAGCGTCGGTATCGGGATGGGCGCGGAGCCTGGCCTCCAATAAGGGCGGGCCGGAGCACTCTGCCGCCCATGCGGGAGTGGATGCGCCAAGACAGGCCACAAGGATCAGCCAAGGTACAGCGCACATCAGACGCGCGGACATACTGTCGATTGAACTCCCGAACCAGCATCAAGCATGGTTTCCATACGCGAGGATACCAGAGAAGCAAGCTCTGGCCGTCCGGGTCGACAGGATCGGGTTCCACACGCGCCCGATTCGCGTTCAGGTTCGCAGCCAGGAGCGTCTGCCGCAGCAGCGCGCTTAACTGCTCCAGCATCAGGCCTTGAATGTATTCCTGGCAGGCGGCTTTGATTGCCCCCAAGCGGCTGTCGGAACCGAAGGCCAGCTTTACGGGGCTGTGCGCCGTGACAGCCGCATACAAAGAGACGCCGAACTCCATCAGCATCCATACCAGGGTGATGGTCTGTAGTCATAACACTTTGCGGCCAGGCCGGAGAACAGGAGTATCGGCAGACTGCGGCGGCTGAATCTCGATTTGCGTGAGTTCCTGCACCTTGTTGCACTCATGATTTCAGGCCCTTGGAAGATGTGCAAGGTCTGAGCCAGATCAGCGCTAAGTTTGGAGCTTCAAACTGCACGACTACTCAATTTCAAGAGCCGAGAGAGGGGTAAAGTCGCATCCGTCGTCGGTGCTTTAGAGGCTCAGCCCCATATCCATACCCTGACTCTTTTCCTGCTTGGGGGCCTCGGCTATCTCATGTTGCGGCGGTTTCAAGTCAGGCGTGTGGGCGCTTTGGTGCGAAACATCATGGCCCAAAGCTTGCGACAGCTTTTCTCGGTCGTTCGTAAATATCTGAGCGTCCCATTGGCCGCGCGAAACTGACACATAGGCCATGCGGTTATTGAGCAGATCCTTCGCGCCCAGTTCAGTATCAACATTGATAAGCACACGGTCTGCGGTCTGCCCCTGACTGGAGTAGCTGGTCACGGCGTAGCCGTGATCCAGATGCGGATGCCGTTGCGGATCGAAGCTCATGCTGCGCTCGTTGTCCAGTTTCAACCGCATCGTGCCATCCTGAGAGATGCCTTCCACTGTTCCAAGCTCCCGGTTCGCAATCTTCAACTCCTGGCTGGGCGCGGTGAACTGGATGCGGTCGCCGACGGAAAATGCCTTCTCCTGCTCTCGGTAAACCGAGACTCCCATCTGGCGGCGCGGATCGTAGGTCGTCTGTTCTCCGTTCGTCCGCAGAACCGTCAGCGTGTTTTCCCGCGCGTTCACTGAGACAACGCGAGTGTATTCGCCTTTCTTAATGCCAGTCTCCTGCGAGCTGCGCGAGTAGCGCAGAATATCGTTAACCTGATACTGCTGCGCCCAACTGCGGTCAGCGCCAGTCATCTCCTGACGCGGCACAAGCGTCTGCACGGAGCGTTCTTCGCGGCTCACAACACCGCGCGCTTGCATCTCGTCATGTATCCGCTGATTGATCTCGGTGCGCGAACGATTGTCCGGCGAAACCACAAGTGTGCTTTCGGGGGACTTTGCATACTCGCGTGCGATGGCGGAGATGCGTTCCTCATGGCCCTTCACTTCATGGACTCGGCCCTGCCGGCCGAGACTTTCGACTGCGGCTCCAACCTGACCGTGCGCCAACTGCTCGACGGCCTGTTTCAACTCCGGGTCGCGCTGGCGCACGATCTCATCGAGCTTCGCCGTCCGCATTCCGGCTTCCTGAAGCTGCGCGAAGGGACGGCCTGCTTCGACGGCCTCATGCTGGCGCGTATCGCCTACCAAGAGGACGCGGTCATTGGGATGGAGGCGGGTCACGAACTCATGCATCTGGCGCGTTGAGGCAAGCGATGATTCATCGAGCACATACAATCGCTTCTCGTTGGTGTCCGGTTGTTCGCCCCTGGCAAGATGACGCTGGAGCGTTAAAGTCTCAATGCCAGCCTCCGCGAGCTTATGCGCCGCGCGGGATGTCGGCGCGAATCCCTCGACCGTATACCCCTGCGCCTGCGCAGCTTCACGAACGACAGCCAGTGTCGTCGTCTTGCCGGCCCCGGCGACTCCATCCAATCCAACAATTTTTTCGCGGCTCACAAATATCTCATCGACCGCGCTGCGTTGTGCCGGGCTCAACTCAGGGTGCCGGTCTTCTGTCCAAATTCGCAACTGCGGTGAAACCAGCATCGGATCGCCATAGCCACGGTCATTGCCTCTCTGCATCTGGCCGACGATCTCCTTCTCCATGCGGATCATCTCGGCAGTCGTATACTGTGGCGCGGCGCGGCCATCCGTCTGTTCAATCGCGCGGAACTCGCCTTGCATCACCCGTTGCTCGAACTCATGTCGCACTTGGCCGTACGTCGCCTGCCCCATGCTGCGGTCCATCGCCGCTTGCAGGATGGCTCTCTCATCATGCACTGCCGAACGCTCGAAGACACGGTTGCGTGAGTAGGTCACGGACTGCTGCGCCGTCTTTTCCGATTGTTGTGCATGATGGTGTGCCTGTTCGCCCGCTTGCGCGACGACGCGATCCGCCTGATGGCCGAACTGCGCGGCCAGTTCACGGTGCCGCTGTAACACCTCTTCCGGCGAGAGCAGTTCTTTGCTGTCGCGTGTGCGGTGGGCGGCAACCTGCGCTGCGCCCGCGCCGTCTCTCCCGATCTCCTGCAAATGCTCTTTGATTTGTTCACGGCGTGGACTCGATGCGTCGAGATACTCCTGCGTGTAGCCCTTAATCTCCGGCTGCCCATGCTTGCCGCGCTCGATCTCGTAGCCCAAACCATGCAGTCGCATGGCAAGCTCCGAGCGGTATACGCTGGTCGCGTACTGTTGCGACTGGAAGAGGCTGCGCTCCTGGAGCGCACGTGTCTGGCCGTTCTCGCGTTCGGTCACATTGAAGATGACCGCATGAGTGTGAAGCTGCGGCGCGGCATAACCGTCCACCGGACGGGCAGTGTCATGCTCGAAGGTGGCCGCGATGAACTTGCCGGTCGTCTCCGGTCGATGGACGTTGCCGATACGTGCCTGCGTGTAACGCTCCAGTTCTCCAAGTGCGACGCGGACACTTTCGCGGTGCGCCTCCCGGACACGGTCATCGCGTCCTACAAGGGCGGTGAGCGAAACGGACTTCGGTGCGGAGAATGTGGCATCCCATCCCGCGCGGTGCTCCACGCTGGTGATTTCCTTGCCGTACTCGTTTTCGTAGGTGCGCGCGGGCTGATGCTTGATGAGCTGCAAGCCGCTTTCAGGATGCTGGCCTTCGCTCAGGCGGGCGAAGTGCTCGGGGCCGACTTCGCCATCGAGACCCCACTCCTGCGCGAGCTTTCCCTGCCACTCGCTATGCGCCTCTTGGTCCCGGCTCCAGTAGTTCTGCTTTTCGGATGTGAACTCGCGGGAGTGATACATCCGTGCCTGGCCCGCTGACAAGGATTTGGAGATGGTCAACATGCGCTTGTACTCCACAACGAGCGCGGCAGCATCTCGCTTCTGCCTGATGAGATTCTACCTCTTACCTGAAGAAGTGCAGAGGTCCAGCCTTTAGGCAACACAAGCGCGTTTTTCAGAAGTTAATCCTGAGCATTGAACGTAACCGTTGCTCAACGTGCGCTTTGTCCTCTCGCGACCTGATTGCCTGATGCGCTTGTCCGTCTTCTCCTAGCGAGGTCCTGTTGCTTTCCCAATAGAGACGTGCCATACTCCTGTTGGTATCCAAAATGGAACCGGAAGGGGCGGCATCCGGATGAGACAGAAGAGGGATGTTCAGCAAGGCACGCTGGCGCTGATGGTATTGAAGACCCTAGAGGTACTGGGGCCTCAGCACGGATACGGCATCGCTCGCCGAATCGAGCGGATCAGCGGCGACCTCCTCTCCGTGAACCAAGGCACCCTCTATCCCGTACTGCTGAAGTTAGAGCAGGAGGGCGCCGTCGCGTCTGACTGGGGGCCATCGGAGAATAACCGCCGCGCCCGTTTCTATCGGCTCACTCGTACGGGGCACAAGCTGCTCGAGGTTGAGAAGCGTGAGTGGGAACAGACAGCGTCCATCATCGCGCGCTTCTTTGAAGTCAAGGCGGAGGATCTGGCATGAAGACGATAAAGCGACTCCTAGTCCGTCTGCGCAACATTGCTACCGGACGGCGCGGTGATCAGAGGCTGCGCGAAGAGCTGGAAGAGCATGTCGCGATGCAGACGGAAGAGAATGTCCGCGCGGGAATGTCGCCGGAGCAAGCTCGCCGCCAGGCCCGGTTGAAACTCGGCAGTGTTGGGGCAATTCGAGAACAGTACCACGCAGAAGAGGGGCTTCCAACAGTTGAGTCCCTGCTACAAGATTTTCGGCTCTCACTGCGCCAAATGCGTAAATCTCCTGGTTTTGTCGTAATGGCGGTGTTGACGCTGTCTCTGGGAATTGGAGCCAATACCGCGATCTTCAGCATAGTGAATGCCATACTGCTCCACCCAGCGGGAGTTGACAAGCCGCAGCAGGTAGCGATCCTGCATACGCGCTACACGAAGTTCTCTCTGGATTTCCCAGACGTTTCAACACCCACGTATGTAGCCGCCCGATCGCTAACAAAGCTGGTGGAAGCCGCAGCCCTCGATCAGGAAGCCGGCTTCAATATTGTGAACAATGGCGGAACAGAGCACATCGCAGCGGCCCGAGTGTCATCGCAGTGGTTTCAAGTTTACGGAGCACGGCCGATTCTGGGACGCACATTTACGTCGGCGGAAGACGAGCCGAATGCGGGCCCGGTGGTCGTGTTGAGCTACGGACTCTGGCAGGATGTGTTCGGCGGGCGGAGCGATGTTGTAGGCCGGACGCTGCTGCTCGATCAGAAAGCTTATCGGGTACTTGGGGTGATGCGCAGCGACTTCGCGTGGCCGCGACGGGACGAATTATGGATTCCAATTGCGTTGCCGCAGGCGGCGTTTGCACCGAGTCATGCCTTCGACGAGAACTATACCGCGGCCGCGCTGCTACGGTCGGGTGTTTCGGTGCGACAACTGAACGCGGCGCTTTCAGCTACGATGTGGGACGAATTGCGGCGCGGGGGCGGGGAGAAGTTCGCGGCCAGTTCCGGATGGTCAATCTATGCGACGCCGCTGACGGAGTTTGCAGCGGGACCACTTCGGGTGCCGCTGTTTATATTGACGGGCGTTGTGGCTCTTGTGCTGTTGATCGCCGCGGTCAACGTGGCAGGGCTGTTCCTGGCACGGACATCGGCGCGAAGCCCGGAGTTTGCAATTCGCATGGCACTGGGTGCAAGCTCTGGCCGCATTTTACGGCAGATTCTGGTGGAAACTTCGCTGCTGGCGGGAGTGGCCTGCGTGGCAGCGATTGCGGCCGGGCCGCTCGCGGGCAGATTGTTGCTGCGCCTTGTACCTCACAATCTGGCTACTGGGTTCGCGGTGCATCTGACGCCTGCTGTGCTGGTGTTCACGGCTGGGACGGCCCTGCTGACTGTCCTGCTGGCCGGAATCGCGCCGACTTTGATGGTGCTGCGGCAGGGGCGTGGTCTGAAGCTACGCGTGGGCGGACGGACCGGTACAGCGTCAGTAGAGAAGCAAAGACTGCGGCGTTTATTCGTGATTACGGAAGTGGCAGGGGCATTTCTTCTACTGGCGTTGACAGGGCTATGTCTGGCGAGCCTGAAGAAACTCCAGCAAGTCGATCCGGGGTTCGACCCTCGCGGTGTGCTGACAGGAGAGGTTCCGTATGTCGGACATGACTTCCTCCAGAGCCAATCGCAGCAGGCTACATTCGTGGACAGCGTTGTGAGGCAATTAACCTCACAGCCGGGTGTGGTAGCGGCCGCTGCCGTGGAGCCACTTCCATTCGACTCCGATGGGTTTGGATCATGTTCCTTTGCAATCATTGGACGGCCGGTCGCGCCCGGCGGTCCGGGACCGCATAGCGCATTGACACTTGCCACGCCAGGGTATCTGCGCGTTATGCAAATCCCGCTGGACGCTGGACGCTGGTTCAATTCGGGCGATCTGGCCGGTACGCAGCGCGTGGCGGTAATTGACGAGAGGCTTGCAAAGCACTACTGGCCGGGAGCCAATCCGATTGGGCAGCACATTTCCTTCGAGTGCGACGGAACGGCGAATCCCGCTCTCGTGATCGGAGTGGTTGCGACGATCCGGCAAAGCTCGCAGCAGGAAGACACTACGGATGGGATGCGCTACTACCCCTTTGCACAGGGCCAGGACAATAGTGCGGACTTTGTGGTGCGTACCGCGAGTGATCCGAATGGTATGAGGGCGGCGCTGAAGCGCGCAGTAGCCGCGGCGAATGTCTCACAGGCGATCATAGATATTACCCCAATGGAGTCGCTGGTCCAGGACACCCTTGCGGGACCCAGGTTGATCGTGTGGCTGTTGGGAGCCTTCGGCGGGCTCGCGCTGCTGTTGACGACTGTGGGAATCTACGGGCTGATCAGCTATCTGACGGCACAACGGGTCAACGAAGTCGGCCTGCGCATGGCACTTGGCGCGCAGCGTAGTGATGTGCTGCAATTGATCCTCGGCAACGCTGTTGAAATGGTGGGCATCGGTTTGGCAATCGGAGCGGCGTCGTCCGTCCTCGTTTCCGTCCTACTGCGGCGAATCCTTCCGGATTTCGGCGAAGGTATGCTTGCGTCGCTCAGCTGGGCAGCAGCGGCAATGCTGCTAATCGGTGGTCTTGCTGGTTTGCTTCCGGCATTGCGCGCGGCGAGTGTGGATCCGATGAACGCGTTGAGATCGGAATAAGGGGAGATCGGGAACAACTGCCGCACTCATTGAAAACGGATTCATCCCGGGAAGTCGGCCTGTGGAAACCTATGAACAGCTCTTGAGTCATCTGTTGAAATCTCACTCAATCCAGTCCGATTCGTTCCATTCGCGCGGCCTTTCATTCCCAGCTTTCTGTCGTGCAGCCGCAGGGAATACCGATTGCTTCTGGACCGGCTTCTTTGGCGGCTGATCCGAGGCTGTACTTGCCTGTTGAGCATTGACCGCTGCCTGCTGCACGGCAACAGAACGCGGTGATATCGACACGGCTCGTTCGATGAATCGCGGCTGCTTCTCTATCGGGCCAACATACGGAAAGCGTACGCGAACGACGTAGTTCTCCTGCTTGATGTAGCCGTGCAATGGCTCCAGTCCGGCGATTTCCGAGGCCATGACGAGCGGCTGGGTCGTGATCTCAAGGGTGTACTGCTTTCTTCCGCCGATCAGACCCGCACTGCGCGACTCTTTCAAACGCTCAAGTTCCACCTCGCCGATCGTGTCGGAAACCCATTTTGCCGAGTGTGCCTCGGAGGTCTTGAGAAATATCTTTGTCGCGGGCTGCGAAA
>Ga0335074_10003375_pt1 | contig 21789 bp, 18 predicted proteins | sample Lox_Sample_23_FD_206715 | JGI IMG/M metagenome (GOLD analysis project Ga0335074, IMG submission 206715) | Soil microbial communities from Loxahatchee National Wildlife Refuge, Florida, United States - Lox_Sample_2.3 | ecosystem: Environmental > Terrestrial > Soil > Wetlands | place: USA... | reverse complement strand
CTGTGTCCAGGTGCGGGTGCTGGCCTGCTTTCCGGCTGGCGCGATGGCTGGATACGGCCGCACCGCAACCCGTTACCGCGGGCTGCTGGGCTTACGGTGGAGTGTTTCCGGTGATAGTGCCGGAAAACTCTCCACTATGAGGGAGGCTGCCGGTGACCGGAATCCGGCAGCACGGCTGTGCGTGGCGGTACCGGTCACCGGGCTGGCCCCTTGGCTGACCGCCAGGTAAACCCGCAGGCTGCTGCCATGATCGAAGTGCCTAAGCGGCATTGGGTCACAGCCGGAGCATTGGTACATCCTTAACTGTGGGGGGTGCCTGAGGCACCTCATCCACCCCGCAACCTGTGAGGCCAGTGGTCCGTGAGTTCGTGGTGGTGGGTATGTGGTGGCCTATTGAGCCGACGGAGCTTGCTGCGGCCAGCGCAGTGGTGGCGAGGCCCAGTGGTGGCGAGGTTCGGCGGTGGCGAGGTTCGGCGGTCGCCTAAATGGCGATCACCAGGATGAAGGTGGCCGGCGGCGGCTGGGGCGGGCCGCAGGGGGCGGGGGACCGGGCTGCCTGACGTTCGTCATGCTCGCCCTGGAGGAATCCTCACGGTCCAGCCAGGCATCGGCGGCCGGTCCACCCGGCCCGGCGCGGCGCGCCGGCTGACGGGATTGCGGCGGATGTGACCGCGAGGAACGCTGGCCGAGCCTGCCCAGCAGCCACCGGGCTACGGCGATCAGTGCCGCCAGCACGGTGGCGATGGCCATGGCAGGGAACCCGTCGGCGAACCACTGCGCGGCGCTGAGGGCCAGTGCGGTGTGCGAGGTATCGGTCGCGTGGTCGCGGATAAAACCGGCGATGACGGCCGCTACCGCGTAGGCCAGCGCGGGCACTGGGATGATCGTGTAGGACGCGCGAGACCTTACACTGATCCCGGCGGCCACCGTGCCCCCGGCGACGAAAATACCCAGCGCCAGACCGGGCTCGCGGTGGGTGCCCACGGTGAACGCCACGCCGAGCAGGGTGGCGACCAGCACTATCAGCACGCCGGTTCGCGCCGGGTAGCGGCCCCAGCCCAGCATCCGCCTGGGATTGCCAGTATCGGCTTCGGCCATGTTCCTGCCCAAGCCGGCCTGATCGCGTGGGTAACCGCGCTGGTCGCGGTCTCGGCGGTAGGCGGCCTGGTCGCGCGGGTAACCGGCCTGGTCGCGTTCGCGTGGGTAACCGCGCTGGTCGCGGTTACGGCGGTAACCGGTTGGGTCGCGGTCGCGTGGATAGCCCGCTTGGTCGCGGTCGCGTGGGTAGCCCGCTTGGTCCCGGTCGCGTGGGTAACCGCGCTGCTCGCGGTCTCGGCGGTAGCCGGCCTGGTCGCGCTCGCCTGGGTAACCGCCCCGGTCGCGGTCTCGGCCGTAACTGTCCTGGTCGCGGTTACGGCGGTAGCCCGCTTGGTCGCGCTCGCGTGGGTAACCCGTTTGGTCGCGCTCGCGTGGGTAACCCGTTTGGTCGCGGTCGCGTGGGTAACCGGATTGGTCGCGGTCGCGCGGGTAGCCGGCCTGGTCGCGGTCTCGGCCGTAACTGTCCTGGTCGCGGCTACGGCGGTAGCCCGCCTCGTCGCGGTCGCGCGAGTAGCCGCCCTGGTCACGGCCGTAACCAGCCTGATCGCGTGGGTAGCCGACCTCGTCACGGCGGTATCCAGCCTGGTCACGTGAGTAACCAGCCTGGTTTGCCCTGCTCCGGCCCGGCGGCTCCAGCACCTCACCCCTGTATCGTTCTGCCTGCCTGGCCCCGCCAGACACATCCAGGCGGGTCAGACGGCTCGCTTGCGGATGCGTTCAGCTTCTTCGGGCCTGCAGGTACCTTACCCGCCTCGGGCCAACCAGATGGCTCCTCGGCGAGGCGGCTACCTGACATATATGTCATCCGGCTGAGGGAGCCAGCCCAGCAGTGGCCAGCCAGGGATCGCCGTGCCGTGAATTTATTCAGGTTTCCTGAAGAAAAATAATCAGGAAACCTGTACATCATGGCTGGGGTGTGACACGATTCACATCCAGTTGGACCGGCTTATCCCTGGATGCAGGGAGGCATTCCATGGCCAATCTGGAAGCGCCTGGACGTGGGAGAGACACCGCGACCGGACGGTATGTGCTCGATTCCGGCACCCTCACCGCCGCGGCTGTCGCGGTCTGCCTGGCTCAGGTCGCGCTGGCCATCCCGGCCGTGCTGAACGGCCTGTTCCAGCAGGATCTCGGGCCTACCTCGTCCGAGCTCACCTGGATCTCGGACGCGTTCCTGGTCCCGGTGTGCCTGCTCGAGCTGACCTTCGGGGTGCTCGGCGACCTGTTCGGCCGCAAACGACTGCTCGTCGGCGGTGCGCTCGTGCTCGCCGTGGGCGAGGCGATCGCTGTGCTGACTCCGGGGGCGGGAACGGCGACAAGCACCCGGGTGGCGGTGCTGTGGACCGGGCAGATCATCGCTGGCATCGGCGCCGCTGCGTTGTTCCCGACGAGCCTGGCCATGGTGGCCGCTGGGACGCACACCACGCACGGCCGCGCTCGCTCGATCACGATCTGGGCCGCGGCGCTGTCGGTGGGCGGGACGGTCTCCAGCGTGCTCGCCGGACTCGTCGCGAAACTTCACTTCGGCACCGACCCGGATGCGGGGTGGCGCTGGGCGTTCATCATCGTCCTCGTCCTGGCGCTGGTCAGCGCGGTGATAACGCTGACCGCGGCGAAGGACTCGTCCGCGCCGGCCGGACGGTCGCTGGACTGGCCGGGTCAGGTAACGATCGCGGTCGCGCTGTTCGCGTTGCTGTTCGCGGTCATCCAGGGTCCTACCAGCGGATGGGGCAGCGCCGAGGTGGCGGGTGGGTTCATCGTCGCGGCCGTGTTCCTCGCGGCGTTCATCCTGGCCGAGCGGCGGTCGGCAGCCCCGTTGCTCAGGCTCGGCCTGTTCGGCAACCGGGCTTTCGCGGTCGTGTCGATCGTCACCGTGCTGGGCATGTTCGCCTTCCTCGGCACCGCCTACGCCACCAGCATCCGGCTGTCGGCGATCCAGGGGTTCACGCCGCTCAAGACCTCCCTCGCGTTCGTGTTCCTGAACGGAATGGCCGTCGTCCAGGTCACGGTCACCTCCCGGCTGCTGGAGCGGTACAACCCCAAGTGGCCGCTAGGCATCGGATGCGTGCTGATGAGTGCCGGAGCCCTGTGGCTGGCGGCGATTCCGGCGACCAACTTGTCGCTGGCGCCGGTGATCGTCCCGTTCATTCTTGTGGGCGCTGGCTTTGCCCTGACCGTCTCGTCGGTGACCGCGGTTGCGGTGAACACTGTGCCTAACCACCTGGCCGGCATGGCCAGCGGTAGCACCAACATGCTGCGCGACTTCGGCTTCACCCTGGGGCCGGCGATCGTAGGCGCTGTCGCGCTCAGCCAGGCTGCCGCCGGGATCGCGAGCAAGCTGGCAGGCAGCCCGGCGCTCCGCGGGGCGCTCGCGGCATTCAACGCCGCCCCGGCCCACGTGCCGGCCGCGCAGCGGCCCGCTGTGGAGGCGGCCGTGCACGCTGTCGCCTCCGGGCCGCTCGGCGCCAACGCGGTACCGGCTACGGTGGCGCAGCCAGGCGGGAAGACCGCGCCGTTCAACCCGCTCAAGGATGTGGCTTTCCACGCCCTCAGCCACGCCTACTCGGTCGGTTATGTGATCTGCGGCGTGGCGGCGCTAGTGGCCGCGGTGCTGACCCTGGTGGCCGTTCGCGGCCGCGCATACGAGACGCTGCTGGACCCACAGACCCTGGCTGAGGACTGAGCAACCGGCTGGATGACGGCCGCCGACGATCGGAGGTGCCCGGTGAGATCGCTGAAAGCAAGAGCGGGTGCCTGCCTGCTGACCGTGGTGACCGCAGCCGGTGTCGGCGCCACGGCGCCGGAGCAGATGACCGTTGCCTCGGCCAGCGGTCATTTCACCGGCACGCTGCCCGACGGGACCACCTGGATCGCTGATGTCCCGGCCAGCTGGAACGGAACCCTGCTGCTCTACAGCCATGGCTTCGGCCCGCTGGTCGCTGCTGACGCGCCCGACCCCACAACCCAGGGGGCGCTGCTGGCCCGCGGCTACGCGCTGGCCGGGTCGTCGTATGACCCCAGTGGCTCGGAGTGGGCCCTCGACACCGCGCTGAGCGACCAGTTCGGGACGCTGCAGGCGGTCGAATCGAGCGTGCTGCCGGGCCGGCCGCGCGAGGTGCTGGCGCTGGGTACCTCGATGGGTGGCCTGATCAGTGCGCTCGAGGCGCAAGACGGCGCCGGGCGGATCGACGGTGCCCTGACTACCTGCGGCATCGTCGCCGGGGGCATCAACCTGAACGAATACCAGCTCGACGGCGAGTACGCCCTGGCCCAGCTCCTGCTGCCGGGACAGCAGGTTCAGCTCGTCGGGTTCGCCAGCACCAGCGACGCGCTGGCCACGGCCGCGACCCTGCAAGCCGCCGCCGCACAGGCCCAGCAGACCGCCGCCGGGCGAGCCAGGCTGGCGCTCGCACTGGCCTTCCTTAACGTTCCGCCGTGGGACCCGAGCCAATCGGCCCCGGCCCCGGCCAGCGATCCAGTAGCGCAAGAGAGCGCACAGTACGACGTCGAGTTCACGGGGTCGTTCAGCACGCTTGATTTCATCGAGTCCGGACGTGTGTCGATCGACCAGGCCGATGGGGGCAGCGCCAACTGGACAGCCGGCACGAATTTCGCGGCCGTTCTGGCCCGGTCGCCCTACGAGCCCGAAGTGGCCGACTTGTACCGCGCGGCCGGGCTGAACCTGCGGGCCGACCTCAACTACATGACGCGCAGGGCCGACATAACCGCTGACCCGGCCGCGGTCTGGTCACTGGCCCGGACGTCGGTCCCGACCGGGCATCTCGCGGTCCCTGAACTCGACCTGCACACCATCGGTGATCAGCTGGTGGCGGTCCAGCAGGAGAACTTCTACGCGGGCCAGGTCGGCTTGGCCGGAGACGGCAACCTGCTCCGGCAGGCGTTCGTCGCCAGCTACGGGCACTGCAATTTCAGCCCGGCGGAGCTTGTCGCCGGCGTTCTCGCGCTCAGCCACCGGGTCGCCACCGGCCAGTGGGGCCAGCAGACGCAGCCAAGCAGCCTCAACGAGGTGGCCAGTCGCCTCAACCTCGGGGCGGCGCAGTTCACCGACTACTACCCGGGGTCGCTGACCGGGGCGACGGGTCCGTGGCCAGGCCACTAGCCGCACCGGAGTCAGCTGCTACGGCATCGCATCCGACCTGAACTGGAACGATAACCTCGGCGTGTGCACCAGAAGGGCGCCACGGGCATGACCGACCGCACCGCAGCGGGCGCCGTCGGCGATGGCAGCAACGCGAATGCGCTAGTGGACGTCCGCCTCCCGGCCGATGACCCCGGGAGCGAGCCGATGCTGATGTACCTGGTCAAGCAAGTCGAGCTGGCCGTGCGGTCACACCTGGACGACTTGCTCCGGCCAGCCCGGCTCACCGCGCTCCAGTACACCGCGCTGACCGTGCTGGAGCGCCATCCCGATCTCTCCTCATCGCAGCTGGCCCGCAATTCCTTCGTCACGGCGCAATCTATGGCGGACATGATCACCATCCTGCAAGAGCGGGGCCTGATCGAACGGCACCGTGACCAGGCCGACCGCCGCCGCCTAACCGTGGCCCTGACCGTGGATGGCCGGGTGCTGCTCGACCGCTACCGGGACCAGGTGAAGGGGCTCGAGACCCGGATGCTGGGCGGGCTGAGCAGCAGAGAAGCTGCAAGCCTGCGCCGCCTCCTGCATGTCTGCCACGCGAACCTGGCTGACGAGCGCCAAGGCCGCAGCTGACTACCCGGGACCGGCGGACTCGGGTAGTCAGCCGGGACCGGCCGACTCGGCGAGCCGTCGGAGCCTGCTGAGGTCGCGCTGCCAGATCGTCGCGAGTAGCGGCCGGGCGGCTGCCCCGGCCGCCGGACCGCCAAGCCACCACGGGAAACGCAGATCCTCGGCCCAGGCGAACCGGGTGCCGGCCCGGTGGGGCTCGATGGTGAAGCGCCCCTTGCCGCTGACGAGCCCCTCGTGCCGGATCGCGATGGAGCGGCCTTCTTCCCACTCGGTCACGACCATCCGGTCGGTGAACTGGACCGGGCCTATCCGGGTAACACAGTCCATGACGACCCCAGCCCCCGACGTGGCCTCCGAGACGAAACGGATGGCGGCGGCGTCGTGCATCCAGTCCGGCTGCGCGGCCAGGTCGCTGGCTAGCTGCCAGACGACTGCGGGTGTGGCCTGGATAACCACGTCGGTGAAGATCCTGGTCATTACCGGGGCCTTCGCGTCCGCCGTGGTCTGGCCCGGTTAGCGGCCACGGCTTCGCGGTGGTCAACGATGGGCTGCGGGTACCCCGCAGCGCGGCGGTCGGCCGTGCTGGGCTCGTGTATCTCGGCGGAGGGCAGGTGCGCCAGTTCGGGTACCCAGCGGCGGATGTAGCCGCCGAGCGCGTCGTACCTGCGGCTCTGCGTAACCGGGTTGAGCACGCGGCCTGGCCTGGTGTCGGTTCCTGTGCCTGCGACCCACTGCCAGTTCAGCTGGTTGCAGGCGATGTCGCCGTCCACCAGGTTCCGCAGGAAGTGCGCGGCGCCGAGCCGCCAGTCCAGGTGCAGATCCTTCGTCAGGAACGACGCGGTGATCATCCGCGCTCGGCCATGCATGAACCCCTCGGCGGCTAGCTGGCGCATGCCGGCGTCGACCACCGGGTAGCCGGTCTGGCCCGACTGCCAGGCGGTCAGCCCGTCCTGGTCATCAGCCCAGTCCTGCTTTCGCTGCCTGAAGTCGTCGGCTGCGGTCCGCGGGTAAGCGGCGAGGAACTGGCAGAAGAAATCCCGCCACGCGAGTTGCCGGACGAAGGCGTCCGCGCCGGGACTGGCCCGCACGTCCGCCTCGACCGCGAGCGGCGACAGACAACCGAGGTGCAGGTATGGGGACAGCCGCGAGGTCTGATCGGCAGTCAGGTCGTCACGGCTGCCGTCGTAGTTCTCCAGGCAGCGCCGGGACCACCAGTCCAGCTGCCTGAGCCCGGCCTGCTCGCCGCCGGGCAGCCAGGAGGGCGCATGGTCGGCATTGGTGAGCTCGCGCATCCCGGGAACGCGTCCGGTGTCAATCGCGTCTGGCCCGTCTGGCAGCTTCACCCTGGGCGGGCTCGGGAGGATCGGCCGGCGGGGCGCCGCTAGCCAGCGCCGGTAGTACGGCGTGTACACCTGATACGCCTGGCGGCTGGCCGGATGCAGCTCGCCGGGCGGCACAACCGTCACACCGGGATGCGTCACAACTGTCATCCGCGAGCCGGCGGCCAGTGCCCGCAGCCGCGCGAGCCGCCTGCTGGCATAACCGGACACGTCGCAGGCCAGGTGGATGACTCCCGCGTTCGCCGCCAGGGCGACCTCGACGACGGTCTGCGGCCAGTGCCCGCGGCGGATGACCAGCGCCCCACCGCGAGCCCGCAGGCTTGCGTCGAGTTCAACCAGCGACTCCAGCAGGAAGCGAAGGCGCTGATGCCCGGCGAATCCGCTGGCCAGCAGGTCGTCGTCGAAGACGAACAACGGCACGATCGCCGACGAACTGCTGATCGCGGCGGACAACGCCGGATTGTCAGCGACCCGCAAATCGCGGGTGAACACCATCACCGAGATCACAGTGTTTCCCCCGCCCGTGCACTGGTCGCACCGTAGCAGCACAGCGTCCGCGCTGAGGGTAAACCGGCCCCGGCCTGCCGTGAACGGCAGGAGATCCGCGGATCCGGCTGCACGGCCCAGTAACAAGGGTCACATATTCGCGGCCATCGACGAGACACTGGGCAGGTCTTGCCGCGCGCCGAGCAATGAAGCCCGCCTTGTCCGGTTATAGAAGTATATAGTTCCTATGGCCAGAAAAGGCAGCTGATATACCCGCCGACGCGAAGGGTGCAGTCGCGGGGCAGCAGACATGAAACGAACCGCCTGCCACTGCACCCCCGCACGCGACGATAAAAATCCGATGAGGCGAGAGCTACACAACTAGCTCAGCCTCGATCTGCCTGAGGCTATGACGTGCCAGTGCCAGATTCGACTTAGCCCGGTCCAGGGCCAGGTAGAGGAAGAGTCCTTCGGTCGCGTCTGCCCGTCCTCGCAGAAGACGGATCAGGTGGTACTGAGTACTTAGCGAAATCAGGATGTCCTCGATCTTGTCATCGAGGTGGAGCGCCTCCAGTGTCCGCATCTTGGCCCGTACAACCTCGGTGTTGCCCGCGGCCGCCACCTCTAGGTCGAGGTATTTTCCGCCGCCGAGCGTGCCGAGCGACATGCCGCTGGTCCAGTCGACGAGGGCCACGCCGAGCGCTCCCTCAATAGTCATCGCTTCCTTCAGCGCCGCCTCAATCTCCATGAGGTCCCCTCCTGCCGGGTAAATGACCAAGATATTGTAGCGGTCACTTTTTATCACTGCAGTGAAATGCTGGCGCGAGAAATCTCTTACGTAAGGTAGCGTCGCGAATACAATGCGTTGCTCGTTTCGTGCTTCACAAACCACTCTCAGCCAAGGCCGACGGCTGCTTTCCCGCTGCCGCTACAATGCTCTACTCATGGTTAACGTTGCGGCAGCGGCGTTGAAAAGTGTCGCAAGTTGGGAGAGCGGTGTCATCTCTTAACGCGTCTCTCGACCTGGTTCTCGATATCGCCGGCGTCGAGATGACGGCACTAATTGACTTTGCGACCGGCATGGTCGTGGCATCAGCCGGCGAGAACAGCCCAGTTCTTCCTGCTGTCGCAGCGACCGTGGCCTACGAGGCCCGGTCAGCGGTCGAGACGTACGAGCAGGGGACCTCGCGTGGGGAACTGGACGAAATCTCCGTGACCACCGCCCGCCGGTTTCAGCTGATGAAGGTTCTTGAGTACCAGCGGGGAGAAGGCCTGCTGCTCTATGCCGACGTTGACCTGTCAAGGACCAACATGGCCCTCGCCGCCTTGCAGATCGAGCAACTGTCGTCGGGCCTGCTCGCGCGGTGATGGCGATGACACAGGAACCCTTGCCGGCCGGGGTGTCTGCCCAAGGCGGCCCGGGACCATACGGCCGCCTTGCCGTCGATCGCGGGCTCAGCCAGGCGCTGCTAACGAGCGCCAACGCTGGCCGGTCGGTCTTCCTCCAGGTGACAGGAGAACCGGGCGGAGTGGTTCATCTCGTGGACGGAGGCGTCGTCGCCATAGAGACTCCCGGCGCTCCGGACGCCGAGACGGTGCTGCTCCGTTCCGGCTTGATACCTGAGCCCGGCTGGGATGCGGCGTTCACCGCCGCTGCCGCCAGCGGTCGGCTGGCCGCCGAGATCGTGCAGCAGGGGCTCATTGGAGCGGCGAGGCTGGAGGCCGTCCTGCGGATCGTCCTGGCCGATGCGATGTTCGTCCTGGCTGTCGGGCGGGTTGAGGAGTGCCATGTCGTTGACGCGGCAGCGCCGAGCCTGCTCGCGCTCGAGCCAGGGGCAGAGCCCCGGCGTCTGCTCGACGAGACATCGAGGCGGCTGCAGGTGCTGGCCGCCATGGGCAGCCAGATCACCCACGACCGTGACCGGGTAACGGCCGGGGCGTGGCAGGTCACCTCCCGGCTGCCGCTAAGTGATAGTCAGCGCGATATTCTCGCGCTCGCCAACGGCCGGCGGACAGCCCGCGACATGGCGTTCGCCCTCGGGCGCGGTGTTTTCGCCCTCACCCTGGAGTTCTCCCGGCTGCATGAGCTTGGCCTGCTGGTGGTCGGCTCTCGTCGCGGTGGCACGCCCGCCGGACAGGCCGACCGGGCTGGGTCGCCCGCTGGGCCGAACCCTCATCAGGCGGCCGACCCGGCTGCTGGTCCGGGTAAAGATCCGGTCAGCCCGCTGCCTCGCCGGCGAGCCCCGAGTCAGCCGGGTGAGACATCGCCGGCCAGGGCTCCGCAGGCTCCCCCGGCTTTGCTCCGCATACTTCGGCGCGGCCCGTCCGGTCCCCAGGTGCCCGCCGACCCGGAGGAACCCGGCCGGACCGCCGGCCAGGACGCGCCATGAGACGAAACCAATAAGACAACCGTGGGAGTGGGGGGAACGGCACATGGCCAAGGATCGACTGCTCACAGAGATGCGGGCGCTTCGCGATCGCGTTGTGGGGGTCACCGACAGCGTGCTGGCAAGCCGTGATGGCTTGATCATCGCAGCGGATACGGCGACTATCGATCCGGATAACCTGGCCGCCTTGGGTGCTGCCATGATCGGACTTGCGCAGCGCATGGCCGCCGAAGCGGGCCAGGGCTCGCTGCGCGACAGTGTCACCCGCAACTCCGGAGGCTACGTCGCGACCTATGCGGTCGGCGGCGAGGCGTTGCTGGTAGTCCTCGGTGACACCGGATTGAACTGGGCGCTCCTGTACCGGGAGTCGCGGTCAACCGTCGATAACCTCGGGAACCTGCTGGCGCAGGCCAGTCCCCGGGCCGATGGCACGGCTGCGGCCGCCAGCTAGCCGGAACCGGAGATCCGCGTCATGACCGATCTGCCAAGGCGTCACCCGCGCAGCGGCGAGGAGCCGCTAGCCGACCTGCAGGACCGAGCTCATCGGAGCCCGTGGTTCCACCCCAAGTCGATGATCCGGCGAACGCCCCTAGAACGACCCGCGGTCTCTGGCACAGATGCCCAGCACGGAAGCGTCAGCGCGGACCGGGCCGACGTGGCCAGCCAGGCCCCGATCCTGGCCCGCCGGCCTGCTGCCCCGGGCAGCCAGCCTGCTGTCGTGGCCAGCCAGCCTGCGGTACCGGGCAGCCAGCCTGCGGTCCCGGTCAGCAGGCCAGCCGTCGAGCAGCGGGTTCTGGCACAGCTGCGGTGGCTGCGCAATGAGGTTCCCGGCATAGACGGCAGCATCGTCGCCACCAGTGACGGCCTGCTGATAACCCATGACATGCTGGATCTGGAGCCTGCGCAGGTGGCCGCGCTGATGGCCACCACACTGAGCATCGCTCGCCGGGCTGCGCTGCTGACCAGCCGGGGTCAGCTTCGCGAGGCGGTCGTTCACGGCAGTACCGGCTACGTTGCGGTTTTCGCCATAGGTGCCGAGGCCGTCCTTGCCGTTCTTGGAGCCAAGGACCTGAACGTCGGGATGCTGCACTACCAGACCCGCGAAGCCGTCAGGCGGCTGGAGGAGGACGTCGACAGCTTCACCGGATTCGCCAGCGTACGCGAGCTGCGGCTGCCTCTCGGCGAGGGTCAGCAGATGCCTCGGGAGAGGCAGTGACGAGGAGCTGGCCCGGCCCCGCTACTGCATGGTTTCGAGCTGTCTGAATACCTGCCGTGCCTGCGCGAGCAGCATGCCCACGTTCACCTGGCGAGCACAGACGATGACAGCGGCGATATCAGGATTTGCCTGGCTGCGCATGAACAGGTGAACGAGGTTTTCGCTGAAAATGAGCATTTCATGGAAATAGTGCCTGGTGTCCGAGACGCCGCGTGTCTCCTTCCAGAGTTCCTCGATCTGGGTGACGGCTTTACCCTGGAACAGATCAGCGGTCGTGGCAGCCAGCAGTTCGAGGATCTCGCGCGGGTGGGTTTCCACGGTATCGACCTCCAGGAGCATGCCCGTGGACATGTCGACGATTCCTGAGGCCAGGTAGTCAGGGACATCGCGACGGAACTCCTTGAGCAGAGTGTCGACTGCCTTGGCGATATTCATCCTTGCGGACCCTCTCTGCTGTATCGATAATGTCCGGCTCCGGCTACCACAAGCGCAGTCCGGAAGTCTACGGCATACCCCTCGGCACTATCAGGCATAATTCTGAAATGTATTTACGCAGACACGTTAAGTAACGACAGAAGTCGCTCGTTAAATATTTTCGAACGATCGCTTGCTTGTGAAATTTATAGAGCAAATTATCCGCAGTTGGCCGAAGATAGTGGCGGCTTCGTTTCCCCGCACCTGTCGTTCGCTAAGCCAGATCCTGATAACGGCGGGCTGATCCGTGGCCCAGCCCGGCGCGGCACCGCCTGGACGAACGACACCACAGGTCGGCTGCTGGGGAAACCTGGCCTCTCGCTGCCGGACCCACCCGATTCACCGGCAACCGTCAGCAGGTTGAGGCTGACCAAGCGGAAAACCTCGATCGCCGTGGCGAACACGCTGCGCTGCAGGTCGAAAGAGATACTGCGTGGTGTGGACCGGTCGCCCACCCGGATGAGGATGGCCCATTGGAGCCCAGACACACGCACATTGCGCGAGGCCAGATCTGGATTCAGCGCCACCACGGTGTCGGGCGTGAGTGTCGCCGACAACTGTCTGGCGACTTCCTGCCGCCTGGCCACCTCGGCCAGCAGTTCAGCAACGGGGATCCGGGCAACCTCGCCGACTCCCGGTGACTCCGCGCTCCTGAACCGCGGTGCAGGCTGCGGTGGGATCTCTGAGAGTAGGTCCTGAGCAGCGTCGATGGTCGACTCGCTGACCGCGAGGATCCACAGGTCGGCTGGGAGCGGCTTGAGACCGCGGCCCGGACCCGGAGTCCCGGCGGACTCGGCATAGATGACATCGCCGTCCCTGAAATAGAAACGACCGCCGGGGTCCCCGGGTACATGCAGTGCCCCGGTCACGCCCGCTTCGGCTAGCTTCCCCAGTCGCTCTGCGACCGGATGCTCCTGAAGGTGCATGCCACGCCCTCGAGCCAGTTAAGCCAGCCTGCCCGGACGTGCCGGGCAGCGCAGAACCGGGGAGCGAGGATTGACTGAGGCGCAGGTCGCGAATCTCGCGATATGCCATCGCCAGGTTTGCCTTCTGGCGATCCAACGTCACCAGCAGGAGAAACCTCATCCTGGGCGCGGGCTCAAGCAACCGGATCACGTGGTAGTGGCTGCTCATGGTGACCAGCACATCCTCAAGATCATCGTCCGTTGCCAAGCGCCCGGTCATCAGGTCAAGGACGCCGGCGACATCGCTCGCACCGGCGGCCACCAGTGGCACGTCAAGGCCTTGCTCGTCCTGGAGAGAGTCAAGCACCGTGCCAGTCGACGCGTCGATGAGGCACGCAAGCACGAAACCGTCAATGCTTCTTACCTGGGCCAGTTCCAGGCCGGGAAAGGACAACAGCATCCATGTGTCCTTTCGGCTAGGAGGATGACCAGATTCTACGGCTACGTCCGGGCTGGCTGGCGCCTCAGCGATATTAATCTCTTCCCGGCCGGCGATCTCGACGGTGAAGATTCTCCGCCGCCAGGGCCGGGCCGGCCCGCGCGGCGGACCGGTTCCATATATCAGCTAGCGTGCCGCATGTGACTTACGACTGGCGCCATCGTCGGAGGGGAAAGCGAGGGGCGATGCCGAACGCTGAGGAGAGCCGGGCCTGGCACGCGGTGGAGTGTGATCAGGCCGGCGCATGCCGGTAAGTGCTGCTGAGTCGCGAATAGCCGAGCAGCTTGACGCTTTGGCGAGAGATCACGCCTCCGGGGCGCTGCGGATGGCCGGTGACGCGAATGGCGTAATCTATCTAGATAGCGGCTATATCGTATTTGCCGAATCCTCCAGAGTTCCTAGTTTCAGCGTCCGGCTGCTGGCCTTGCCGTCGCTATCAGGCAGCCGGCGCGCGCTGCTCCCAGAAGAAGCGCCGCCAGACGAGACCTTCGGTGATCTGATGGTGGAGCGAGGTCTGATAACCCGATCCGATTTCCAGGCAGTGCTGCGGTCAGCCGTCGTGGACGCGATCATCGACCTGACAGTGCCAGGAGCCGGGGAGCCGATCTCGGTCAGTTCCTGGTTTGTGCCACAGGAACGGCACTGGGCCGCATCATCGCTTGGCTTGGATCCGGAGTCCCTGCGAGCGGAAATCGGCCAGAGCGCCGCGCTTGCCGCCCGCCGCGACATTCCCGTGCAGACCCGTCCCAGACTGTCCGACCTGCAGCGCCCTGCTGCTGTCGTGACCGCCGATCAATGGCGGGTTGCCTGCAATCTTGATGGCGGGACAACTGTGCGCGACGTGGCCTGGCGCTGTGGCATGCCCCTGAACGACACGCTCACCCGGGTCAGCGAACTAGTTCAGGCGGGTCTGTGCACCCTGGATGCTCCCGCCGAGCCCGTCCCGCCGGCCCGCGATACCGGCACTGTCGCCTTGGAGCCGCCGGCCAGCCAACGGCTGTCGCTGCCACGCCGGCGCCGCGGCGCAACTCTCATACCCCCGAAGGCAGCACCGTCTGATTCTCTGAGGCCGTCGGCGCTCAGCGAGCCGTTCGCGCCGCCGAGCCAGGAAAAGCTGCGTGAGGTCCTCGAGGGTCTCAGGCGGCTGGACTAGCTCAGGCGCGTCACCTGGCTACCCTTCCGCGGCCGGGGCCGAGCGTGATCAGCAGGATCCACGTGAGCAGGGCGATGGCCGCGCCGAGGACCCCGAGCATCAGCATGTCGGCCTCCCACACACGTGGCAGCGGGGTCCACAGCGGGTCGGCCGCGACCCCCGAGGTGGGCTGCATGATCCGGCTGAAGTGAAGGGTCGACGCGGTAGCCGCGAACCCCCAGCGAGCCGGGAACAGCCAGGACACCTGCTTAAGCCCGGGCACGTCGAAGATGGTGACCACTCCGCCAGTCAGCACGAGCTGCCCGGAGATGACCGCCATCAGCACCAGGAAGCGGGCCCGGTCGCTGCGTATCGCGGTCGAGAGCAGGAGTCCCAGCGCGCACGAGACCACGGCCAGCGCTCCCATGGCGGCATCGAGCTCCACCAGCGGCGAGGCGAGCACCACGCCGTGCTGCGGCAGGGCGCGTCCCCACACGGCCGCCGTCGTCATCACGATGGCTTGCAGAGCTGCGACCGGGCCGAGCACCAGCAGCTTGCTGAACAGGTAGGCCGTGGCCGACAGGCCGGCGGCCCGCTCCCGGGCGTAGATGCCGCGCTCGCTGGCGATCTCGTCTATCACCGGCAGCGAACCGGCCAGCGCGCTGGCAAACGCGAGCAGGAGAAGCAGCGGCTGAACTGCCGTATTGGTTCCCGGCGCTCCGGCGAATCCTTCGGGGGCCGGGATCATCCGCAGGACTGCCGCGAAGAAAGCCGGCACGCCCAGGGCGAAGGCGAGATAGGCGCGGTCGGTGGCGATCAGCGCCAGGTGCCGGCGTATCAGGGTGCGGGCCTGAGACAGGCGTCCTGGCAGACGCGGCGGTGGCTGTGACGGGAGGGCGCTCACGGGCTTGTAATCCGTGGCCATCGGGGCGGCGACGTAATCCTGGTAGTAACTGCTGCCGGTGAACTCCCCGACCCAGTCCCGCTCTGGCTGGTCCTCGAACGCCTCGCAGACCTGGGCCCAGTTGTCCTGGCCGAAGTAGCTCAGGCCATGCTCGGGCTGGCCAAAGTACGCCATCTTCCCGCCTGGGGTCAGGACGAGCAGCATGTCGGCGAGGCGAAGGCAGGACTCCGAGTGCGTGGTGACGATCACGATGCGGCCGACGCCGATGTGGGCAAGACCGGCCAGCAGCCGCATGACCGACAGGACGTTGCCCGGGTCCAGGTTTGCTGTCGGCTCATCAAGCAGCAGCAGCGCTGGCTCGGTGATCAGCGCGAGCCCCATGCCGACCCGGCTGCGCTCGCCACCGGACAGCCGGCCGACGCGGGTCCGGGCCCTGCGGGCGATGCCGAGCCTGGCGAGGATCTCATCGACGCGCTGGCGGCGGTCGCGCCTGCTGGCACCCCGTCCCAGCCGCAGGTCGGCGCCCCGGTCCAGCGCCTTGCGAGCAGTCAATTGCGGGTGCACGGTGGCGGCTGCATCCTGGGGAACCAGCCCGGCAATCCGGCACAGCATGGCGCGGTCGGCGTGCAGACTTCTTCCCTTGTACAGGACTGCACCGCTGGTCACGCGCCTCAGTCCGGCTATCGCCTCCAGCAGTGTCGTCTTGCCGGCACCGCTCGGCCCCAGCACCACGATCAGCTGCTGACGGCCCACCGGGAAGCTCAGGTCCTGCAGGACCGGCTCCCCGTCAGGCAGGCAGACGGAGAGGTTCGTGACGCGCAGCGGGTATCGACTGCTTCTGGTGATCTCGTGGGGGGTTGCGCGTGGGATGTCCCTCAGCGCTAGCCCCGGCTCCCGTTCGAGGGCTGGCTCGGACATAATTGCCTCCTAATCCAGTTCACCACCTTTGTTACTGCATGTCACGCCCGGTCTTTTCATGCGGTTAGCGGACGATCGCTGTTGAGGAGTCCCGAAGCTGCCGGTACGCGGTCACCCGTGAGTCCAGGTGCGGAGGCGGTGTGGCGGCGACGTCGCTGGGCTCGGCCGCCGGACGTTGATGGCGGAGGTGTGGAAATCGGCAATCCAGCGGAAACATCGTCAGTTGCGCTTGACGCGCGCGTTCACGACGTTGAGAATCTTCCCAGTCTTTCGGTCGTTCGTAAGTTAGTCACGGACTGTCCCCGGCCCGAGAGAAGGACGCAGCACGTGATACGCACCAAATCTCTCAGCCTCGCGGCTCCTGCCCTCTGCGCGCTGACCGGCCTGTTCGCATTAATGGTCGCGCCCGCGGCCGGGGCCGGGGCTGTGTCATCTCCGGCCGCGCCGTCCCCTTCGGCCGCGTCGGTGACAGCGCCGTTGACAACCGCCTTCGAGGCCGGGCGGCACCTGGCCGCCGCCGATGTGGGCGGCATCAGTGCGGGGACGCTGCATGTCGGCTCCGCGGGAGACCAGGAGTGGGCGATCGCGAGCTTCGCGCCCGCGAAGTCGGCCGCGCAGGAGGACGGGGTTGACTTCCAGGACGGCGCGGCGACTGGTGTCTTCACCCAGAAGGACGGCACCTGGCGCCTGGTGCAGACCGGCTTGTACGGCTGCGGAAACGGCCTGCCCGCCACGCTCAAGACGGCGTGGCATCTCGGCGACCCGGGGCTCTGCGGCCAGTCTCCCGCTACGGAGCGCGCCGCCGCCCAGCGCGCACTGTCCGCCCTCCCGGCTCCGGCCCGTGCCGCCGCCAAGGCAGCGGCCGCGCCCGCCAAGGCAGCTAAGACAGCCACGGCCGCGCCCGCGGCGGCCACCAGCACCGCCAGCCTCGGCCAGACAATCGCGGCCATCGCGCTGAACGAGGTTGGGGTCAGTGACACCCCGGTCGTGACGAACTTCAACGGTGTCGACTGCGACCCGTTCAGCACGCTTGTTGCCGGGTTCTCCGCTGACTCCGACGGATGCGGGAGCAACACCGCGTTCGGTGTGAGGAACGAGAACGAGACCTGGTGCGCCGACTTCAACAAGTGGGTGTGGCAGCAGGCCGGGGTCACGGCGGACATGAACACGCTCAACGCTGGCGCTGTGTCCTTCTACAACTGGGCGGTGGCCAACGGGCAGACACCGCAGCTCGACACGGGCACACCACAGGCCGGCGACAGCGTGGTCTTCTACGCCCCGGGCAACTTCCCGGGCTTCGCCGACCATGTCGGCATCATCACGTCGGTCAGCTCCACTGGAACGATCGACATGGTCAACGGTGACTTCTCCGGTGGTCCAGACATCCAGGCCCAGTACGACACCGGGATAACGAGCCTGAGCGCGTTCGGGGCGTCCGTCGAGGGCAACCCGGGCGAGCAATGGGTTCTGGTGACTCCGCCCACCGCCGCCCAGCAGCCCGTCCCGTCCGGGCACATATCCGGGCCAGCGGTGGCGGTCGCAGGCACCACAGGCAACTTCCACGCTTCCGGAACTGTCTCGGGCGGCACTGTCACCGGCTACTACTGGACGTTCGGCGACGGGCGCACGACGAACGCCACCGGCCCTGACGTGACCCACTGGTTCAGTGAGGCGGGCACCTACACGGTCAGCGTGACGATCACATCCAGCAACGGGACGATCGTCACGCTGGAGCAGAACGTGAACGTCCTCGCGCCGTCGTCGGGAGTGGCCTCAGTCCCGGACGACGGGATCTGGTACGACCCGATACCGATCGAGCAATACGTGTTCACCCGCTCGGCCGGAAAGCTCGCCGTGGACAGCTGGGATGGCGGAGCCTGGCTGCAACTTGCCGTTCCCGGCGACCCGTCCGCGACCGGCAACTTCGCCACGCTCAGCTATCCCGATGCGGCCAACGCGGACAACATGACACCGCATGCCTATTACCGCGCAGCAGACGGGTCGCTCGCTGAGACGTACCAGAGCACGTCCGGCTGGGTGACGCAGGAACTGCCCGGCCAGCCCGCGGCTGGCGGCACGATCGTGGCAACGACCACAGCCAGTGGTGCAGCCGCGGTGTACTTCGTCGACACGGCTGGGAACCTGTCGCAGACCTCGCTTGGCTCCAGCGGCTGGACGAACAGTGTGCTGGTGCACGGCGGCGCCCCGCTCAAGGCCGCTTCACTGACCCTGACCGACACCACGCGCGGGCCGGAGATCTTCGCTGTCGGCCCGGCCGGCACCATCTGGGTCACGTCGTCCGTGCTCGGCCACTGGCTCAGCACGCCGATCCCGGCCCTGACCACCTCGGGTGGGTCGCTCGCGGCATTCACCACGCCGAACGGGCAGGCGGCCGTGACCTATGTCAGCCCGCGCGGCAGCCTGGCCCAGGCGACTGACGTCGGCCTGGTCGCCGTGGGCCCGTGGAACGTCACGAACCTGCCCGGCACGCCGGCGTCAGGCACCACGCTGGCGGCCACGACCTACCTGCTGCCATCCGTGCTCCCGGCCACACCCGGTGATTTCCCCCAGCCGCCCGGCACGACCACGTCATCTAGCGTCGCCGAGCCACTGGGCACGGAAGCGTTCTACCTGACCGCGTCCGGCTCGCCCGCTGTGACCTACAACGACGGGACCGGCTGGCAGACGGCGACGCTGCCTGGCACCGCGTCGAGCATCGCGGGGGCCAGCGCCTACCAGGTGGAGGAAGAGCCGTCGGATCTGTACCTGGCCAGCGCCAGCGGGCTGACCGAGGAGACCACTGGTGCCCGCAGCGGTGACCCGTCAGGCACCTGGACGTCGGTGACCCTGCCGGACACCCCGGCGACGTGGGCGAACCAGATCGTGCTGTACGCCGCCGACCCGGGCGACGCGACAGCCGCCCAGGCCGCGGCGGCTGCGGCCGGCCTGCCGGCCGGCCAGGTCACCACGTCGTTCGCGACCGCGTGGGCTGACACACTGAGCGGTCAGTACCTGGTCTTCGCGGTCGGCAGCCCTGCGGTCGCGGCCCTGTACTTCAACGTGTGCGGCTGGGCCAATCCGTCCGCGCTGCCGGCCGGGTCGACGCCGTTCTCCTACGACCTCGGCCCGTTTAACACGCTGCCCGGCACCGACGTGTTCGTGAACGCGGCCAGCGACACCGCGGCGGACACGCAGGCGCTCGCCACCGATCTCGCCTACTACGCGCTGAACGGCGCCCTTCCGCCAGGTGTCACGGCGCTGCCCGCGGCCGTCGCCCCGCCGTACGCATGCGTGGGCTCACCGTCGTGAGCCCACGCGGACTGGGCCCAGCTGGTCAGGAGTTCGTGAGTATGACGAGTTGCTGGGTCGCTCGCGTCATGGCGACGTAGCGGTCGACTGTCCCTTCGACGTTCTGGCCGAACGTCTCAGGGTCGATAAGGACAACCAGGTCGAACTCGAGGCCTTTCGACAGTTCCGGGGTCAGCGACCGGACGCGGGGGGTCGCCTGGAATGCGGGATCACCGATGACGCAGGCGACCCCCTCAGCCTGCTCGGCCAGCCAGGTGCTGAGGATCGAGTCCAGATCCGAACGGGATCGATGGATGACCGGAATGCCGGTGCTGCGGATGGAGGCCGGCACGTTGGCGTCCGGAAGCACGGCGAGGATGACGGGCTCAGCCTCGGCCATGACCTCTTGCGGCGTCCGGTAGTTGATGTTCAGCGAAGCCAGGTTGATCTCAACGAGCCCGATCCGCTCGAGCCGTTCCCGCCATGACTCGGTGAACCCGTGCCGGGCCTGAGCCCGGTCACCGACGATGGTGAAGCTCCGGGACGGGCACCGCAGCAGCAGCATCTGCCACTCGGCGTCGGTCAGTTCCTGAGCCTCGTCCACGACGATGTGCGCGAACGGGCCAGCGAGCAGGTCCCGGGCGGCCGTCGGCAGTGCGGCCTCGTCGACAAGGGCGTCGTAGAAGTCCTCGCCGCGCAGCATCGTCACCAGGCCGGTGCCGTACTCATCGTCGGCCACCTCGATGAGGTCGTCGACAACCCGGGTCATCTGCTCCCGCTGCGCGGCGACGGCGGCGTCATGCCGGCGCTTGCGCCGTGACGCCTCCGGGTCACCGAGCCGCTGACGAGCTGCGTCCAAGAACGGCAGGTCGGACACCGTCCAGGCCTGGGCGTCCGGGCGCTGCAGCAGCTTGATCTCATCGGAGCTGAGCCAGGGAGCACACATTCGCAGGTAGGCGGGTACCGACCACAGGTCCCCGACGAGGTCAGTCGCCTCGATCAGTGGCCATGCGCGGTGGAATGCCTGGCGCAGGCCCACGCTGCGCAGCAGCGACTTGCGAAGCAGGTCAGCAGGGATGTCGCTGTCGCGCTTGTCGACCAGAGTCGTGAGCAGTTCTTCCCAGATCTGATCGTGTGCCTCGTTGTGCGGAGTACCAGGCTCGGCCGCATCGAACGCCTCGGCCCAGTCGTCAGCGCTCAGCCGGATGTCGGACCAGTGTGTCTCGACCGTCATCCCCTTGGCCGGGGGCTTCTCGTAGAACCTGACGGCTGCTTCGATAGCTTTCACCAGGTTCGCCGACGACTTCAGCCGGGCCACGTCCGGGTCACTCTCGGCCGCTGCCGAGGCTCCCTCAGGGACGAGGTCGCGCAGCGTGCAGGTCTGCACGCCCTCCTCGCCGAGGCTGGGGAGGACGTCGGCGACGTAGGCCAGGTAGGGCTTGTGCGGACCGACGAACAGGACGCCGCCCCGGCGGTGACTGAGGCGGGGGTCGGAGTAGAGGAGGTAGGCGGTGCGGTGCAGAGCGACAACGGTTTTCCCGGTGCCCGGTCCGCCGTCGACGACGAGAGCGCCGCGGGATCCGGCGCGGATGATGGCGTCCTGGTCGGCCTGGATGGTGCCGAGCACGTCCCGCATCCGGGCCGACCGGCTGCTGCCCAGGCTGGCGATGAACGCGGACTGGTCGTCGAGCGCGGCGTGCCCTTCAAGCCCGTCCGGGGTGAACACCTCGTCCCAGTAGTCGCTGATCCGGCCCCGGGTCCACCGGTACCTGCGGCGGCTTGCCAGGCCCATCGGGTTGGCGTGAGTCGCTCCGAAGAACGGCTCAGCCGCGGGGGAACGCCAGTCGAGCAGCAGCCGGCGACCCTCGCTGTCGGTCAGGCCAAGCCGTCCGATGTATACGGGCTCGGGGTTGTCTGCCCTGACGATGTGCCCGAGGCACAGATCCAATCCGAACCGGCGCAGGACGCGCAGGCGGCCGGTCAGCCGGTGGATCTCCATGTCCCGGTCCAGAGCCTTCTGACCTATGCCGCCCGGCGCCTTTCGTTCAATATCAAGCCTGTTGGACAGCTCAGCGATCGACTGCCGCAGGCTCTCCGCGATCGCGGCGAAGTGCTGCTCGTCGCCGGCGATCAGCGCCGGGTCGGCCTTGGCAGCCAGGCGGTCGGGAAGGTCGAACGCGCTGGCAGTCAGGTGATTCACGGCATCAGCTCCGGTTTTTCAGGTCACTGGGCACAGACGAGGCGGGCACCGGCGGCCTGTCCCGGCTGATCGCGTCGATGAGCAGGGTCGCGGCCATCGTTGCCCCGTCGGTCCGGATCAGGCCGGCCACGGCGGCCGCCCGAGTGCGGACCTCGGGGGTCAGGGCCGTCTTGAGCGCCTGGGAAAGGGACTCGGTGGTTGGATCTGGGCCGT